>Ga0265356_1000206_pt1 | contig 11206 bp, 8 predicted proteins | sample NZE4metagenome_FD_189075 | JGI IMG/M metagenome (GOLD analysis project Ga0265356, IMG submission 189075) | Rhizosphere microbial communities from Maridalen valley, Oslo, Norway - NZE4 | ecosystem: Host-associated > Plants > Roots > Rhizosphere > Soil | place: Norway: Oslo | collected 2017-09-15
GGCTGCGCAGGTTCGGGAGCGGGAGCGACGGCTGCGGCCGCGTCTCCGGAGCGCATGGAAAACGACGCGTTCGGATCACGGACGGCGGTGCTGGCTTCTGGGGCGGGTGAAAATTCGTCCGCGGCGTTCGGGTGAGTTGCGGTTTCAAGCGCCGCGTTCTCAGCCAGAACGCTTCCCGCTACGCCGGTTTCAATCAAATCCTCAGCGCTAGTCTCGGATGGCACTTCTTCGCCCAAACCATCCTCAGCCAAACCATCCTCAGCCAAGGATTGTTCGGCGAGAGCGTGCTCCGCCAAGCCCAGCGCCTGCGCCTCGCTCACGATTTTCTTGGCGGTGACCGCATCGGCTTCAGCCGACGCCGGCGGCGTGACTCCGAGCAGTTCGTCGTCGCTGGCGATCAGGTAGCCGTCTTCGTTCAGATTTCCGATGATCAGGTCGGCGGCTTCGCGGACCTCGCGGCGCAGGCTGAGCGCGCCCAGTTGCCAGGCCAGGTGATCGGTGAGATTGCCGGGTTTCGAGAGAAAGTTCTCGAATGACGGCCGCTCGATTTCTTCCATCTCACCGCGGCTGCGGTAACCAGGATCGAGGTAATCCTGAAAGAACGACCCGAAATCGATTTCCTCAAACGGATCTTTCTTCTCGACGGCGGCGATGGGATTTTCTTCGGTGGAAGCGGTGGCGGCGCGCTCGCGGTCCGCCTCCTTGCCTCCAACTTCATCGAGCAGCGGGACCGATTCTTCGAGTTCTTCGAGAACCGGATTCTCCACCATCTCAGTGTTGATCATGTCCTTGAGCTCGAGCTTGTTGAGCGCCAGCACGGAAACCATCTGCACCAGTCCTGGAGTAAGGATCTGGCGCTGCGACAGCTTGACGCTCAATTTGTGTTGCAACATGACCATAAGATCAAAGTTTCAAGGCTGCTCTAGCTTGTCGAGTCGATCGCCATGGCTGTCAAGCCGGTGTTCATGCATCTCCACAATCCGCAAGGGTCTTGCTGTACCTTCGGCGACCTCGGTCGCGCAATCTAGCGCAGTGGCTACACTAGCGAAAAACTTTCTCCCAAATACACCCGCCGCACTTCCGGATCACTCGCTAGCTGCTCCGGCGCGCCATGACGGAAGATTCTGCCGTCATCGATGATGTAGGCCCGGTCGGTCACTGAAAGCGTTTCGCGCACGTTGTGATCCGTGATCAGTACTCCGATGCCGCTCGCCCGCAGACCGCTGATAATTTTCTGCAAGTCGAGCACGGCAATCGGGTCGATCCCGGAAAACGGTTCGTCCAGCAAGATAAACGTGGGATTGATGCACAGGCAGCGGGCAATTTCCACGCGCCGGCGCTCTCCCCCGGAGAGGGCGTATCCGCGATTCTGGCGGATGTGCTCCAGCCCCAACCCATCAATGAAGCGTTCCATCTTCTCGCGGCGCTCGTGCCAGGAAATCGGCTGCGCCTCCAGCACCGCGAGGATGTTCTCTTCGACCGTAAGTTTGCGAAAAACCGATGCTTCTTGAGGGAGATAACTGATGCCATACTGACGCGCCCGCAGATACATGGGCACGTCTGTAATGTCCTGACCGTCGTACAACACGCGGCCAGTATCGGGAGGGATCAGGCCAACGATAGCGTAAAAAGTAGTAGTCTTGCCTGCGCCGTTAGGGCCTAATAAACCAACAACTTCGCCCTGCTCGACCCGCAGGCTGACACCATTTACAACGCGCCGGCCACGATACGATTTGCCAATTTCTTCGGTGGCTAGGGTACGCATTTATCGAGCCATGCAACCAAGCATTTACCGGGCCACTCGCGTCTGAGTTACCACAGGAGTACTTGCTTCGCCTTCTACCAGCACCCTATCATCGGCCCTGAAGAAAGTCAACGAAACCCCCGTAACTTTGCCTTGTTCGGCATCAAAAATGCTAGGCGGTCCGCCGGTGAGCACAAACTTGTCGTCCGCGGCAGTGTAAACCAGCGTTTCTCCGTCGGCGCGGCGGTTAGGCTGCAGAACCAGAACGTGGCCCTGAGCGACCACGTGGTCAACTCGTCCCTGACCCGTAACTGATTGACTGGGCTTGGTTTGGCTTGCGACATCGCTGGGATTTTGGCTTACGATTTGGCTTCGCGGGAGGAGATAGACGTCCATGGTCTGGGAAGAAGCCGTGAAGTCGGTACTCTTGGCGGAGACGCCCCCCTCGTAATGGGCCTTGCGCTCGGAATCGACGTAGGTGAACTTGGCGGCCGTGATGGCGACCAGGGTGGGGCCGTCCGACTTCCCGCCAGCGCCTGAATTTGGAGAATCAGCCTTTCCCGGCCCCTTCAGCCGACCATGTACAGGTCGGGCTTGCGCCGGTTGGGATTGCTCGGGCCGGACCTTTTCCGGTTGCACCAGAATCGTCGACACTGGCCGGGCTTGGGTTCCCTGAGCCACCAGCGAGCGGTGTTCCCGGTCAAACTGGATGGTTGGGGCTTCGATCACGTTGGCGTCCTGCCAGAGGCGGGCACCTCCGGAATAGACGGCGATTGCGGGATGGTTGCGGGCGGTCATGCTTCGCGCCGTGACGTGAATGGGCGAAGAGGAAGCCAGCAGCGAGCCGTTGGGCTGTTCCTGCAATTCGCTGTAGGTGCTCTTGACGTCGCCTTCGGCCAGGGCTTCCCCGGTGGCGCGATTGATACGGATGGTTTTCGCGGTGGTGGCCATGCCGCCTTCGACCACACGGGGATTGCCGGTCGCGGTGCCGGTGAGTGCAAGCATCTGGTCCACGGGAGTGTAGCGCGCCAGGTCCGCCGTCGCCTGCGTGCGCTTGTCCAGGCTCTGATCATCAGCGTAATTGACGTTGCCTTGTTGCGTGACGGTGGCAATGCCTCCCTGCGGGAGGAATGTGGCGTCCACGGTTTCGCTGGTGCTGACCCTCTCGGGCTGGCCCGGACCCTGATTCACGATACGCGCATCGGGCGCGCCGTGAATCGTGGATAAGCGGCTGCTTCCGTCGAGGAGCTCGAACTTCGCGTTGAACTTTCCGGCGGTGATGACGGTCGTAGCGGGAGCTGGCGCCCCCTGCGAGTCCGAAGTGCGCGGCCCGGGCTGGGCCGGGACTGGCGCTGAGAGAATTGTGATTTGGGCGGGGCCGAAAGTTTCAGCCCGATCCAGAAACCGGCCACTGATTACAAGAAAATCCACTGCGGACGCGGTCAAGGCAAAGTCTTGCGGGCCAGAATCTTTCCTGGAATCTTTTGTGACTGCGTTCTCGCGATTCCCTGAGCTTTGCGTTAGGCGCACCTGATCGAGCGCATGCACCTTCTGCAGTACATTCTTGCCCGCATATTCGAGAATCGCCCGGCCGGCGGTGCCATGCATCGGTTGCGTGCCGCCGCGCTCGAGTTCCACGTGGCCGATCAAGGTTGCGGTGTGCAGCTGGTTCTGTTTGCCAGTGAGCAGGAACTCGGCTTCGTCGGAGTGAACCTGGGTATCGGAAGTTGGCTTTTGAGCAGCGCCGCTCGCCGTTGGAACGCTCGCAGCCAGCGCGGTCTTAGGCTGCGGCTTTTTTCCTCTGGCAGTGCTGCTCTCGCGTACAGCCTCGTTGAGCTGCGCATGAACACTGCCCGTCGCTATGATCCGCTCTACATTGTTGTCGGCGGTCAGGAACAGCTTCGCGTGATCCGCCTGCATGGTTTCATCGCCCCGCAGGAGACTCGGATGTTCCAGCAGAACTATGCGAGGTTCGCCTGTGATGAGACCGCTCGAGGCCTCGATGGTCGCAGGGTCGTTCCCGGACAACTCCACCTGGACCTGAGATGCCAGGGTCAGCGTGTTGGCCTTGCCCGCATATAGAACGCCCACGGCCGATCCCGCGGCCTGAGGAGTACTGAACTCAACCCGCGCGGCGGTGGCGGCGTTTCCGCTCTCGCGATTGAAAACCAGGTCGCGCGTCTTTAGGTGGATCGAGCTCCGGAGTTCCTTGGGGACGGACTGATCGGGGTTAGTGCGACCGGAGGGATTCGCTTCCAGATCGATCTGCACTTCCCCTTTGGCAGTGATGTTGCCGGATTTCGGATCGTAGGTGAAGTCGTCGCCGGAGATGCGGTCAAAGCGCGAGGAATCGCGTCCGTAAAGCACGATGTTGACGTTGTGCAACTCGGCGCGGTCGCCGAGTTTGAATTGCTTGAAATCGCTGGCTTCGATGGTGAAGAGCGTGCGCTTGCCGTCGGACTGAGAATACTGGAAGCCGGTGGCAGTTTGCTTGATGTCGATCCCCATCTTGCCCGGGATCCCTCGCAGCACGCTGAATTGGTGCAGCCGGACGCGTAAATACATCGCTGCAACCACCAACGTGCAGACGACGGCAATGACTACCAACCAGCGTCGCAAATGGTAAACCGGGAGCGGCATGGGCTAAGTTCAGTGTAATGCTTTAGGAGCGGTTGTCAGTTGTCAGCTCTCAGTTGTCAGTTCTCAGTTCACGGCGCTTCGTTTTCAACACTCAGTTCCCCCCCCACACTTGTCATCCCGTCAAACCAAGCCGAAGGCTCGGTGAGTGACCTTACGTCGGCATCCCCCTAAATCGCAGTCGACAGGGCCGCCCGTATCGTTGCCCGCTAAACGGTTCCGCTTACCCTTCATCTACACTTGGATGCAATGAACAGGAAAGCGAAACCCCTGCTGGAGTTAAAGAACATCTGCGTCATGCGCGGCCAGACCCCCGCCCTTGATGAGTTCACCCTCAGCATCGGCGCCGACGAACACGTTGCCATCCTGGGCCCGAATGGCTGTGGCAAATCCACGCTGATCAAGACGATTACGCGCGAGTGTTATCCGCTGGTGCGGGAGAACTCGGCGATGACGATTCTGGGCGAAGAATCCTGGGACGTGTTCAGCTTGCGCGCTCGCCTTGGCATTGTCTCGAACGACCTGATGGCTTCCTGCACGAGCGAGGCGAACGGGCGCGACGTGGTGTTGTCAGGCTTTTTCAGCAGCATCAGCATTTTCTCGAATCACACAGTCGATCCGCGGCACCGGCAGTTGGCCGACGCCGCGCTGCAACAGTTGGGTATCTCGCATCTGGCGCAGCGGCCTGTTTGCGAGATGTCTTCGGGCGAGGCACGGCGCGTGCTGATTGCTCGAGCCTTGGTGCACAATCCGCGGGCGCTGCTGTTCGACGAGCCTTGCAACTCTCTCGATCTCGCGGCGCAGAACACCGTGCGGCAGGCGATGCGCACGCTCGCGCACTCGGGCATTGGAATCATTCTGGTGACCCACGAACTGGCTGACATTGTTCCCGAAATCCAGCGCGTAGTTCTGATGAGCCGGGGACGCATCGTCGACGATGGGCCGAAGGAAGAGATGTTGCAAGTGGAACGGCTGTCGGAGCTGTTCGGAGTGAAAGTGGATTTGGCGCGGCGCGATGGGTACTACCACTTGTGGTGAGCGATACCGAGAAAAACCCGTTCCAGCCTCACCGGCCTAGGTCCCTTACTGGAGCGATGGCAATGTTATGTCGCCCTTGGCGCTCCACTTGCGGCTGACTTTGACGCGGAGTTTGGACACGGGCGCGTCGCGCCCGAGGAATTCGTCCACGACATCTACAGTGCTCTTAAGGGACAATAGGCAGAAAATCGCGCAGGGAAAGCTCCAGCCCGCCGTATTCGGGGTGGTCGTTATGGCCGATGGTGAAGGCAATGTCGATGGCATCGCCGGCGAGGAGCGGCGACTGCTGGACGCGTTCAGCCATGTTCCAAGCGAGGGCGTCGAAGACGATGGAACGACGCCAACCGGAGTCGGGGCTCTTTGAAGCTGCATCTCGATTCTCCACCGCGACTCTCAAGTCGCGTCTCGGGATCGAGGCGGAATCTGGATGGCAGCGGGGTGAAGCCAGAATCGCTGCCTCGGACATCTCCTGGCTCTCATCTTCGGTTGAAATTCTATCGAGTGTTGACATTCTATCGAGGCCGACCCCTGAGGTCAGTTTCAGTTTCAGGTGCTTGTCTTTCAGGATGCGGGGCGGGGCGGTTAGCTTGGCGCCGAGTGCGGAAAAAACTGGTTCGGGATTCCCTACTCCGTAGGGCTCGAGCAGGCGCAGCGTCTGAAAAAGTTCGGGCGTGATTTCTCCGAAGTGAAGCTCGGCGTCAACCTCGAGCACCGGCTCGAAATCGGCAAGCGTCAGGCGGGCGCGGGCAAACGCATCCAGCCGCGCGCGCAGCGCCTCGATGTTGGCGGCGGGCATGGCGAAGCCGCAGGCGTGGGCGTGTCCGCCGTAGCGCGAGAAAAGATCGCGGCAGGATTCGACCGCCTCGAGCAGATGAAACGCGCGGATCGAACGGCCCGACCCGAAGGCTTCTTCGCCATCGCGAGAAATTACAAACGTGGGGCGGTTGTAGCGCTCAACCACGCGCGTAGCCGTGATGCCGATTACGCCACGATGCCAGCCCTCGCCATCGAGCACGATGCAATACGCATCGCACAGCGTGGGATCGCCGCTGATGCGGTCTTCGAGCGACCGCAAAACGCGCCGCTCTTCTTCCTGGCGGCTGGTGTTGAGCTGATCGAGTTTCGCGGCCAGCTCACGAGCGCGTGCAAACTCTTTCGCGCTGAAAAGTTCGATCACGTCGCGGGCTACATCCATGCGTCCGGCGGCGTTGATGCGCGGCGCGATGCGGAATGCAACCTCGGTGGAGGTGGGCGCCCGGTTAGGAGAAATCTGCGCCACTTCGAGCAGCGCTTTCAGTCCGGGATTCACTGCGTGACGCAGCGCATCCAAGCCGAGTTTGGCGATGACGCGATTCTCGCCGGTGAGCGGAACGGCATCAGCGATGGTGGCAAGGGCCGCAACTTTCATGAACGACAACAGCAGCTTGTTCTGATCTTTGGGATCGAGGCGGCGCTGCATCAATCCCTGCGCCAGCTTGAATGCCACTCCTGCGCCGCAGAGCTGCTTGTAGGGGTATTCGCATCCCGCCTGATTGGGGTTGACCACCGCCAGCGCTTTCGGCACGCCGTCGGGACCGGGCAGGTGATGGTCGGTGACAATGAGATCGACTCCCATCCGCCGCGCCGTTTCTGCGGGCGCGAAGGCGCGGATGCCCATGTCGACGCTGATGATCAGGCGAATGCCGGCCGCGGCCGCGCCTTCGATTACGTCGTCGCGCAGATCGTAACCTTCTCGAATACGGTGCGGGACGTGGAAGTCCGCTAGGCCGCCGCAGAGTTCGATGGCCGTCTTCAGAACGATGACGGCCATGGTGCCGTCGACGTCGTAGTCGCCGTAAATCAGCATTGGCTCTTTGCGTTCGATGGCGGCGTCGATGCGGTCGACGGCGGCGCGAAGGCCGAGCATCTTCTCTGGCGCGTGCAGATGGGAAACTGATTGGAAAAGGAAGCGGGAAGCGGCTTCAGGATCGGCGATTCCGCGCATTATTAGCAGGCGGGCTAGGGTCGTCGCTTGATCGAAGGTCTTTCCACCGGTGTCCGAATGTGATCGCAGTTCTTCCGCGAGAGATTTTACGTGTGCAGGCTCTGCGGTCTTGAGAACCCATTTCATATCAATCTCTGTAACCGCTGGCTCTGTAACCGCTTTCGGGGCAAAGATGTAGAAATGCCAGGGCAATGTGCTGGCTGAGAAAAGAACCCTCCGAGCTTCGCTCGGACTGGATGGGCGAGAGCGCCCGTCCCACATGTTCCTTTTCCACTTTAGCTTTCTTCGTCCTGGCCGGGTTCGTCGATGGCGAGGCCGCCGAATTCGTCGGAGACTTCGAGCAGGTGCTGGTAGCGTTCGTACCACTCCGTGCTGACTTCGCAGAGGAACATCGAGCCCTGGTAGGCCCATCCCAGCTGGAGAAATCCCACTTTGCCGGCGTAGGCGCGAAGCCAGCGCGCGTCTTCCACGTCCTCGGTGTCGGTGAACTCCGAGGTCGAAAGCCGCTGCACCAGTTCGTCGAGCTCGGTGCGTTCGAGAGTCCAGGAATGCATGGTGAGGAAGGCTGCGCCGGCGCTTTTGGCCAGTTCCACGAAATCCTTCCAACCGTCGGGATTTCCACCCGTCTCCCACATCACGCACTGCACTTCTTCGAAGTCCACATAGCCGTGAAAGCGGCGCATGCCGTGGCCTTCGACGAAGGCGATCATGTCGTCTTTGACGGTAGTGAGGTCGTCGGGAATGGGAGACATAGGAAGTTCGGCTAATGCATTGTATGCCGTTCGTGAGTTAGGTGCCAGCGGTGAGCTTGTGGACGCCGTCGCGGTCTCGGCCTGTGTATACTCGTTTGCCATGAAATCAGATGCCAGCCGCCGCAAGCGACTTTTCGCGCTGTCCTGGGTGATCGCAGCCTTATTCGTTCTTACTGCTTGGTCACATGGACAGGCGTCGGCGACTTCGCGCGCCGCCGGCGTGCTCGACTCCATGCCCCACGCCAGGAGGATTGATCAGGTGCAGCTGTCGCCCGACGGAACGCAAGTTGCCTACATCGTCGATGGAGAGCTCACGGTGCTCGTCCTGAACGGCGGCGCTTCGCACACGATTGCGGTCGAAGGAAAACTTCCCCTGCGTGAGGTCGCTTGGTCGGCGGACGGTAGCCAGCTTGCCTTCCTGGCAGACTTGCCCGGCGACGTGCCCTCGGCGCAGCTCTGGACTGCAGCGGTCGACAGAGGCGATCCGGTTAAGCGCGCGGACATGAGGGGCTACGCCGAGAATCCGCGATTTTCTCCCGATGGATCGAAACTTGCTGTTCTCTTCATTGAAGGCATGCCTCGCGTGGCCGGGCCGCTGCAGCCGATGACGCCGCTGGCCGGAGTCGTTGACGAGAAAATTTATGAGCAGCGGATTGCGGTCGTCGATCTCCGAACGAACGATCTCAACCGCCTGACTCAAGTCACGCCCGCGGACGTTTACGTCTACGAATACGATTGGGCGCCCGACGGGCAAAGCTGGGCTGCAATCGCCGCGCACGGCAACGGCGATGCAAACTGGTGGGTGGCTCGACTCTACCGGATCGGCACGCGGACCGGCGAGATGCACGAGGTCTACCGGCCGAAGCTGGAAATGGCTGACCCTCACGTTTCTCCCGACGGAAAAAGTGTGGCGCTCATCGAAGGACTGATGAGCGACGCGGGGCTTACCGGCGGAGAAATTATGCTGGTTCCGCTGGCGGGCGGGCCCGCGCGAAATCTTACCCCCGGGATCAAGGCGTCTCCGTCCGCCGTGACGTGGTCGGGTTCGGACCGCATCGTCTTCGCGCAGGATCAGGATGGAAACTCCAGCTTTGCCGCGATGGGCATCAACGGCGGCGTAAGCCAGATTCTCTGGACCGGAGAAGAACTCACCGGCACGGCCAGCGACGGCTGGGAACCCAGTGCTTCATTCTCTCGCGATGCGTCGAAGATTGCGCTAGTTCGGGAAGCAGCAGGCACGCCTCCGGAAATCTGGGCCGGAACGATCGGCAAGTGGGAGCAGGTCACGCACCTCAACGTCAGCGTAAAACCCGCATGGGGCGAGACTCGCAACGTGCACTGGATGAATGGCAGCACGCGCGTGCAGGGCTGGCTCACCTTCCCCAAGGATTTCACCCCGGGAAAAATCTATCCGCTGGTGGTGAACGTGCACGGCGGGCCGTCGCATGCCTGCACTTCGCACTGGGACGAAGACCTCAACGGAGCCGAAGCCGCATTAGGCTACTTCGCTTTGTGTTCGAACCCGCGCGGCAGTTACGGTCAGGGCGAGGGGTTCACGCAAGGCAACGTCAAGGATTTCGGCGGCGGCGACTATCGCGACATCATGGCCGGAGTGGAGGCGCTGACCAAGCAGTACCCCATTGACCCGAAACGTATCGGCATCCGCGGGCACAGCTATGGCGGCTATATGGCCATGTGGGCGGAGACGCAGACCACGCGCTTCGCCGCGGCTGTAGCGGGAGCCGGCCTCTCGGACTGGCTCAGTTATTACGGCTTGAATGACATCGACGAATGGATGCTCCCGTTCTTCGGCGCTTCGGTATATGACGACCCGGCAGTGTATGCCAAAAGCGATCCCATGCACTTCGTCAAAGCGGTGAAGACGCCCACGCTGATTCTGGTGGGCGACCGCGATGGCGAAGTTCCCATGGAACAATCCGTGGAATGGTGGCACGCGTTGAAGGCGATGAATGTGCCGACTACGCTGGTGGTCTATCCCGACGAAGGACACATGTTCGTGAAGCCGGCGGATGCTCGCGACTACAATCTGCGCACGCTGGAGTGGTTCGAGGAGTGGTTTCGGAAAGCGGGCGCGCATTGACCTCGGCCGCCCCCTCGGCGCTGTCATCCTGAGCGGAGCGGCTGCTTCGCGAAGCGAAGCAAGCCGCGCAGTCGAAGGACCCCGCCAGCAGTCGGCTCTCGCCATGTTCGATTATGAGTCAAGAACTCCACAAGCCTGGCGGCCGTTGAGCTGCTAGGGATCCTTCGACTGCGTTATCGTCGGCTTCGCGAACGACAACTTCGCTCAGGATGAAAAACTTGAATGACAAGCCCTGAAGGAGCGAAGGATGAAACTGCACGGCCCGCTCCGCCCGCAGCACCGCTCCGCCTGTGTTACACTTTTTCATTCACAATAACTGGCGCAGAGCCTCCGATCCGCAATGCTTCTTTCCAAAGAATATGTGGGCTATTTAGCCCGCGAAGTCACCAAGAAACTGATTGCCGGCAAGTTCATTGAGACCGACAAGGTTCCGGCGGTCACCGAGCGCGTGCACGCCGCGCTGGTCGATGAACTCTCGCTCGAAGACCGCATCAACGACGAAGTCCGCGTCATCCTCGAAGCCTATTCCGACGAGATGCAGAAGAGCGGAGCCAACTACCAGGAGATGTTCCGCAAGGTGAAAACCGAACTGGTGCGCAAGTACAAGGCGGTGCTGTGAGGCTCAGCCGCGACAAAGTGAACGTGCTGGCCCGGGCGGTTTCCGACGTCCTCAAGGCCATGGACGAAGTGGAATTCATCGAAGACCCCAACACCATCCGCCAAGAAACCCGCAAACTGCTCGAAGAGTTGCTCAATCAGGAAGAGCGAATCGACGTCGCCGCCCGCCAGAAAATCGAGAGCCAGAAACGCACCATCCTAGAAGGCTCGCAGGAGTGGGACATCCTCTACCGCAAGTATTACAACGAAGAAGTCAAGAAACTGGGCGTCTAATAGTTCTCGATTTTTCCTCCGATCCCGCGATAACATTCCTCGGGTTCACCCGTCCGTTC
>Ga0265356_1000207_pt1 | contig 11126 bp, 16 predicted proteins | sample NZE4metagenome_FD_189075 | JGI IMG/M metagenome (GOLD analysis project Ga0265356, IMG submission 189075) | Rhizosphere microbial communities from Maridalen valley, Oslo, Norway - NZE4 | ecosystem: Host-associated > Plants > Roots > Rhizosphere > Soil | place: Norway: Oslo | collected 2017-09-15
TCCTCCCCGCCGCGAAGTGATACGGAATGCAGGATTTGGCCCTGATTACCCATTTCGGAGAGAGGAAAAGCCAGAGCGCTCCAGCGATCCCATAAGCGACCATGCTGACCTGTTGGACGCGGTTCGACTGCTCAAGCGTTGGGTTCATAAGCATCCTGATACCGATCTCGGCCTAGAGACGCTGGATTGGCTCAAGCGGAGACAATTACAAGGGAGCATCTTACGATGAGCAAAAGAGCTCGCAAAACTGAAAGGCTACTCGGGTTGTCCCACCGATAGACTGCGTGCCACGATGAACTGCGAAAACTGCTCCATCCCTCAGGGCGCCTGCGGCAACGTCGGACAATCTATACAGATTGGCGCGGAAAAGCGATACGGTGATAAGCGCGCCAGGAAGGTAACGGTGTGGTGTTGTTCGGAAGAGTGCAGTGTTCAGGCTGCGGGCATCTCGGAATATGGGCCGGCAAGCTTCCGGTGGCCGGTCACGCTCGATCAGTTTCGGACTTTATATCGCCGGCGGTCAAATATAGCTCCGTAATGGAAAGGAACTGACATGACAACTTGCTACTATCAATTCTTTTGCGATGATGATCTCGGGGAGTGCTACGGCTTCTTTACCGAAGACAAGAAGAAACTGACCTGCATTCACTGGTTTGACGCTAACGACGCTTCCTATCGACATGAGTACATGGCCGGGCTGTTCAAACACTTTGGCGTGCAGATGGTAAAGCTACCGGGACAATTCGACAAGGCAGCAACGAAATTGATACTTGAAAAATCTACTCGAGACAAATATGCTGATCGGGCTAACGCAGCAAGGAAATAGGGTAACGTCAGACCTATGCCAAGATTTGTGAAAGCTTCGCGAGATCCAGAGAACCAAGAAGATTTGGCCTATCTTCGGGCACATCCTGGAGCGTATCTCGGGAGCAGTGGTACTGTGACTGGATTTAACCCCAAGTGTGCGAAATGTAAGCAGGCTTTTCGTGAGCTATCGGAAACGGGTGAAGCAGAAAATTCAAAAGGAGCAACACAATGAAGAAAGTTCTCACGGCAGTTCTGTTGGGCGCGATGATACTGATCGCGTCCTTTGCGGGCGCTCAGGTTGTTACGAGCGCTCAAGGCTTCACGGTTACCGCGCCTGTCGCCCTAGTAGCCCAATCACCAACCACCGGCACAAACAAGTACGGCCTGAACTACACCCTGACGGATTACCTGAGCCCGGCTCTTCCGAACGGTGACGTCTTTATGGTGTCGGTAGCCGAGTACAACACCCCGACTCTCGACGCGAGCAGCCTCCAAAACGCAATCGATTCCATTGTGGCCGGCGGCCTGACTATCCTGGCCGGCCCCATTGACATCACGATCTCTGGGGAGCCAGCGAAGCGGGTGGTTTTCAAGATCGATGATAAGACTCGAGCGGGCTACGAGAATGTGCTTCGTGGTAATCGGATGTACCAGTTCATCTGGCTGACCAACCCGAACGTGGAGTCGGACCTGGCGGGAGTGGACAAGTTCTTCAGCTCGGCCACGCTCACTCAGTAAAGAAGCCCGTTTCCTAAATCAAGCCGCCTTTCGGGGCGGCTTTTCCTTTGCACAAAACCCCTAAATTTTTGGGGTTTCGTCGAACAAAAATACCGGGCGGCGGCGGAGACCGGCGGCGGATATGCTAGGTTATCTCCCGTCACCCAATTTACGCTTACTTTGCGGAAGTCACCCAGTTTTGGCTAAAGGGGTTTCGTCTAACAAAATACCGGGGCTAGAAGGCCCTTTCCTGAGCCTACGGTCGATTCTGGCGAGGTTTTAGGCTAATGACTAAACCACCCCAGCTTGAGCCGGCGCATGAGATCTCGGCCACTATCCTCCCACGTTGAAACTAAAGCCTTTAGCGCCCTAAACTCAGTTTCCGTCATTTCACCCTTGGCCCTATTGCAGCCGGCGCAGGCCAGAACTAGGTTTGTGACCTCGGCGCCCCCGCCGCGGGCGATCGGTAGGCGGTGATCCATGTTGGGTTTGCCGGCCTTGGAGGCGGAGAGCCGGCGGCCGCAGTACTCGCAGACTGGGGGCAGGTTACGAAGGTAACTTTCTACTTCATCTATAGAGGGGGGTTCTACCGATCGGCCGATCTTGGCTGCTCGAGCCTTGGAGCCGGCGCGCCATTGTCTGGCCATCTTTCGGAAGTCTAAATTGGGGAGCACCCCTCAATTATGCCACGCCGCTAAGTCCTTTGTTTCGGTGTAACCAAACCCTGTAACCCACCCCAATTTAGTGCTGGTTAAGTCCTTTGTTTCTCGCTGTCACCTGTAACCAAACCCCCAGATAGTGGATACTTACTCCCCAGTCGGTGAGAGAACCCTCACTTGGGTTCGGGTCTCTCGCCCGCCAGGTTCTGCATCTCGTACTTTTCTATCCAAGTTTTAACCGTCTTATGACTGACCCCAACCGCCGCGCTAATCTCCCGAAGGCTCTTCCCTTCAGCGTGCAGCTCCAAGATCCGAGGGAATATGTTCTCTTTTTCAGGATTCCCCGGCCGCCCACTAGGCCTTTCGCCATCGCGCCGCGGCTTTGCCTCGTTAAGCGTGCCTGCGGCGCCCGGGGTGTCTGTCATCTTGAAGTAGCCATCTAGGTCTAGGTGAGGCCGCCCTTCGATTATGAAAGAATCACAGGCATCGAATTCTCGGGCTTTGATGTTGTTCACGAAGATTCGGTTCTTCTTGGGGTCTATCTGTTTCAGCCCCCAACCCGTGCTGATCATCGCGCCGATGTCACCAGATCCCCGCAGCGTGTTCTCCAGACTCATATAGTCCATTCTCTCGGCACTTTTAGGGGAGTGGTGGAGGCCGGTGACTGTCCTAGCGCCAGCCCTTATTGCCGTGAAAAGAGTATCCGCAAATCCCCTTTGATCAGAAGCGGAATTTTCTTCTCCCTCCATGAAGCGGACGGCCGTGTCCAGGAACACATCGGCGTCTTTGCAAGCCTCTAAGAAGAGGGGGTCTGTTAAAGTGATGGCGACTGGCATAGAGAGGGTATACACAAACATCCGTTCCGCCTCTATATGCTTCATTAGGCGGAAAGTTCTCAGTCGGTGGGCGAAAGAGGATTTGCCGGCTTCGGGGATTAAGTAGAGCAGTTTCTCCGATCGCCGGGCGACGTTGAAATGATTGAATAGAGGACTCCCCTCCAGCAAAGCCCGTGCCATTGCGAGAGCTACTAGAGTTTTTCCGTGGCCAGCCAGCCCCCCAAGGATAGTGATGCACTCTTCCTGCAGGAACCCATCTATCGCAAACTTGACGGGTGGTGCATCTCGGAGTTCCGCGTAGGTGTGGAAAAGGCTACGCCAGTCCTTCAACGGCGGTGGCACGTCTCCGCCGGCCTTGTGCCGCGCAAGCAGCAGTTGTGCTACTTCTGCGTCATAAGCCGCTTGATTAGGAAAAAGTCGGAGGGTGTTTCCGTCAGAGTAGACGATGCCCTGACCCAGCTCACATGGGTCCTTGGAGAAAGCGTGGTGGACGATGTCCTCAATCTCTTTTCGTCCGCGGGGCGGGCGGGTACACACCTTCTCCCACAGCTGTTCAAGGACTTCGATTGCTTCTTCCTCATCGCGGTCTCCGTTGTGAATTAGGCCGGCAATGCTCAAGAGGGTGCCGTGGCGGCCCATGCTGATCTCGACGTCCGGTTTGAGGAGGTCGAGCGGGTTGAGATTTTCCAAATATGCCGCACGTAAAGTAGAGTAGGCGTCTTTGTCGACTTCCGTCGTTACCCCCGGTTTTGACGAGACCGGGGCCTGTCGGTAGAGCTCTTGTAGCTTATCGACTAGCCAATCCGGAAAGGGTGCGGGGGGAGCGTCGACAACCACTCGGTATTCCCGACCGGAGGGGTGGATGGAGCCGGAACCGACGCAGTACTCGTTGACGTGGCGCCATTCGAACACGCCGTCCCATTCGAGATTTTTCCGGATGGCTCGGGTCTTGTCGGTTTGCCGGAAGACCCAGTACCCTCGATTTGGTGACGCGGAAATACAGAGAGTATGAGGGATTTTACCTCCGCCGAGAGCAGCTGTGAACTTTGTGACATCGTCGGTTTCAAGTAGTGAAAAATTTTCGTCCGCAACGATTCCATAGTTAGCATCGGTTGGTACCTTCTTTGCAAATTCTTTTACACCGTCGAGAGTGCTAACTCTTGACTTGGCTCCGTAGATCGGCGCTTTGCCGCGGGGCTCAACGGGGATGATGGAGACTCCGTACTTCCGGACTGCGGCTAGCGCCCTCTCTTCGAATGTCATCGCGCCAAGTCTCCTTCGGTGGTGGCCAGCATTGTGGTTGTAGTTCCGGATAGTTCGGATATATCGCTTTCAGGAGGCGGGCGGACTGCTCTAAAGTAAGCACGTCTCCATTGTCTCAAACTGCACTCACTCCCGCAGAAGTGAGTGCACTATGTGACGACGGAACATCCCGTTCTAGAAGGGAATTTCACTGTCTTCGATTGGGTCGGCGGCGGTTACCGGACGAGCACCAGTCAAATTCTGCAGAGGTTTAACCGCTTCGTTCTTTTTGTAGCCAGGGAAGGATAGGACGTACTTCGGCAGCTCGAACTTCGCGATCTCGAGTTTGGGCTGGTTGGCCGCAAGCTTCGTGGTCGTGGAGATTCGGGCCCGGGTCTTACCGGACTTCGTCTTGTAGTGCTCGATCACTACCGCGCGCTGGACACCCTCCAGCTTGAAGTAGTTGAACGTGCCCTTCGGTGGTACCGATCCGAACAGGTTCAGCATGAAGGCGGTCAGGTTTGAGTTGTCGCCTTCAGAAAATCGATAGTTCTGGCGGAGGAGATGCGGCTTCTCACTCTCATCCTTCTCGGCGAGCTGCCACCAAACGTCGATCTGGGGCACTTCTTCCGTGCCTTCCGCCATGTACTTGTTTTGGGTAACGAGGCCAAGGTCGATCACCTTCGCGATGACGCCTTGGGTTACGCCCGCTGCGGGCAGTTTGAAATCTTTGGAGGGGGGCGCGTTGAGTACTTGGGTCATGTGTTTTCCTTTTCTGTTGTCAAAATAGTTCCATTATGGAACGGTATTGCCTTACTCTACTACCGAGGTCGGTCGCCGTCAACCACATTGTATTTTTCTGCTTTGTGCCGAAGTTGAGCAACGGTCTCAGGGACCAAATTTTCCTTTTCCAGCAACTCAGCGGCCCTGAGCAGCGCCCATCGTTTACTTCGTGCAAAAGCTAAATCAACCCATTGTTCTTGTTGAGGGTCGGTTGCGCACTTAGGCCATTGTGGGCATTCGTACCCGTCTGTGTATGGGCCGTGGGCGAAACAGAGCCCGCCCGGCAACCTTTGCATAACCATAGTTTTCTCCTTTACCAAGGTCGGTCATCTGTAATTTCCTGTCGCTGCGCGGGCGCAGGAAGCTCGCACTCCGGGTATGCGGCACGCACGGCCTCATCAAACGCCGATTCCAGTTGCGCGTTTGCTATCGTCTGTTGTTGAAAGATGTTGCCCAACACCCGCACGGGCTCGCCAGCCTTGTAGTTGTCATTGGCCCTCTCCCACGCATACAACGCCAGGCAGGCTTTGAACATCCCGAAGTCTTCGGTAAAGGTGCTGTTGTCCCTCACTACCGCTTCGATTCCACTACCATCTTTATGGATTACGAGCACCCAACGCTTGAGGATTTTTTGATCGCGGAACTCTTCCTCGAAGGCGTTTTGTAGCGCGGCGTCTTGGCAGAAGTATTCAGGATATGGACGCTTCGATGTCTTGAAATCGAGAACACTCAATTCGCCGTCAATCCGTCCTATAAAATCCGGAGTTCCAACATAACCGTAAGTTGGAGACCACAAGGCTCGCTCTAGAAGCATCGGCTCTAGATGATGCTCATCGAAGAAGCTTACGGCGGCGCGGGCAGAAGCATTAGTGGCTTCGAGCATAGCGGGGGTGAATTCGGGCATGAGAACAGCATCATGTTCTATCGGGAACTTCGGCTTTGTTTGCGTGAGGCCGGCGCGGAATCGTAGCTCCTCATACGCGAAGCGATGGGCGACAGTTCCGATGGTTGTGGCGTTGGATTCCTCGCGCCAATTCTCCTCAGCGTCAGTAAGCCAGCTCTCGAGTTCCTCCGCTTGGATCGGAGTACGCTCACCCACTTCGGACTGATACTCTCCCAGTCGGCGGCGCACCACAGCCAGACTCTCCTTCGCGGCCCAACCGAGAAGAGCCCCCTTATTTTTTTGGGAGAGTATGCCGGTGATCGACGGCTGGAAAAGCTTCTCGACTACTCCCGGCACCCGTACGGAATATTTGTGGGGTCCGGGGTAGAAGGTGATCTGGGCTCGGTTTTGGTAGATGCTGGTGGTTACGCTTGGCGAAGGCATTTTGCTATTTCCTTTTCTGTTTCGAGGTTGAATGCACCGTTTAGCCGAAGATATTCTGCTGCGGCCTCGACTATACAAGCATCATCGTCGAAAAAACCTAACGCACGATTGCAGCGACGGCACAAAATTCCGCGAACTTCATGAGTATTGTGGTTGTGGTCCACGCAAGTTTCAAATGAGTCTTTAGATATCGACTTGCAACAAATTCGGCATTTACCTTTTTGGGCAATGAAAACAGCATCGTAATCTTCTATCGTGAGCCCGTATCGGCTTAGTCTAGCTCTTTTTCGTATATAGCGGGTTCTTTCAACATTTTTTGAGGCCCATACTTTTGCTCTTTCTTTGAATTTAGTGGGGTTTTTTAAATATCTTTTCGCAGCCTGCGCGCTCCAGCATACTTTGCAAGGTCCGCGCGCCTGCGACCTCCCCTTATACCCGTAAAACTGATCATCTGACTTAACGCCCTTACAGACAGTACACAATTTCATTTCAAACTCTCGACAAGTATGACAGGGAAAGGCGCGTTGGATTTTTCTTCTGCAACCTCGTTTAGTTTTAGAGGTTTTCGCCACTGTTTTTGGTCTGCAAACCAGTAGTAGGATCTCTCTTTCGCCAACAGTCGTTCTGAATAATCAACAACGGCGCGAACTTCGACATTTGGGATTTTTGAACGTGCGATAACTTCGTCGACGTCATACATGGCAAGAAGTTTCAGAGTTGCGAGCACATCATTCACAGCGCGATGAGCGTCGTAACAAAAACCATGATCGGCTGCGAGATAACGAAGCGAGGCGCTTTTTCCCTTTGTGTAAGCTTCTCTTGGAAGATCGGTTCGGGTATCAATGCCGGGGAGGGCTACCAGGGATCTGTTTTGGCGCTTTGCCTCGGCGTTGAGGAAAGAGAGATCAAACTTTAGGTTATGCCCACAAAGAAAATCCGCTTGCTGCGCGAGCCCATATATCGCTTGCAGACCGGCTTCGGGGGACACGCCGTAAGTGTCGATCATACCTTGCGTAATGCCTGTAATCCGTGTAATCTCTGCGGTGATCAAGCCGCCCTTTAGGAGAAAGCCAGATACGCGCACTGGCTGTTTTGTGTCAGTGCAGTAGAGCGCAGCGCCCACTTCTGTAATGACGTCTTTCTCCGGCGAAAGTCCCGTCGTCTCGAAATCCAAACAAAGAATATTGCTCATTGGTTCGCCACCGTTTTCTCCCGTACTTGCTCGGGGCTTTCTTTTACTGAAATCCAGTTACCCGCTACTAAAACTAAAGCCCCGTCACCAGAACCGGCGGCGATAATAGCTTGGACGTTTTTCGGATTGATAAGCGCCTTTTGATCCGGGTTGCGGTAGTCGGTAAATTCAATCATCATTTGTGGTAGACCTCATCCATATAACCGTCTGCGTCGAGCGGCAGATCGGGAGCCCATGCCTGCGGCGCAATCATGCATTCTCGGAGCTGCTCAAGACCGAGAGAACCGTTCGCATCCTCTTCGCAAATTATTTCGTCGTGACAATGTCCAACGATAGTAAACCCTTTCTCGTGGGCGCGCAAGAGTCCGCCGGCGAGAATATCGCGGGAGATCTTTTGGACGGCGTTTTCCATGAGCTTCCCGCCCCAAGTATCTATCGTCCCCCAAACCCCATGGTAGCCGGTCGGGACGCCTTCGTAGTAGAGGTATTCGCCGTACTCACCAACACCGATTGCGGGCCGGATGTAGTGGAGCGGGCAACCGCTCGGCGGGATCAGGCGCAGCAGCTTCCCGGGAATGGCGTCGAAGGTGATGTTGCAGGTCGTTACCGTCTCGCCGGTTTTCACGGCGTGGATGGCGGCGCGTTCCAGCTTGCGCCAAGCTTGGCAGACTTCTGAATATTCCCGGCGGTAGACTTGCACGGACTCGTGAGCCTGCTCACGGGACATCTTGATGCCCATGTCCTCACTGTAGCCGTACAGCCCGGTTTTAATTTCATCGTCATTTTTGTCGTAAGCAACGTCTCCCCCGCCCAATCCGTAACCGCAGCCCAAGACCGCAGGCTTTGATATTTGACGTTGTTCTTTAGTGACTTGGTCGTACAGTATGACGTACATCTTCGTAGCGAACTCAATGTAGGGGTCTCGTTTTTCTTCAAAAACCCGCAGTAGCGTTGCACAGCCCGCCACCCAAGCTGTGGCGCGAGTTTCAATCGATGATAGATCGCAGACCACCAATTTCTTAACTGGCACGGAAGGCGCTCCTCAGACAGCTTGCGATGACTTCTAGTACAGAACCAAACTTTGCTACTTCTGCGCGGTTGCCAGTAAGTATTGCTGCAGTCGCCCCTGGAATATCCCGAACGGTGGCGCGGGGTAAGTTTTGAAGCTGCACGCTGCGCCCCGACCATCGATTGGTGCGCGCTGCCCCCATGTACACGTATTGATTGCGGAGCCGCCCGTCAGCAGAAACAAAATTCGCAAGAGCTTCAAGTTTTGCCGTGCTGCTTTTGGCGAGTTTCTTCCGGAGCTCAAGAGCGGTTCTTCCGGCTGCAGTCAGGTCGGTTTCTGCTAGTGATTTGTTTACCCAGCGAGCACCTAAGCTCCCATACTGGTAGCCTTGTGCCTTCAGGTAGGCCAGCATCTGATCTCTAGAGTTCGGATTCTCACAACCCGTCGCTGCGCGGGCCAAGGTTATCAATTCTGCCTGTTCCTCCGCCACGATCGCTGATGCCTTCCGCACGAAATCCATATCGACAGGCATACCTCGTTGGTTGATGGCCTGGTCGAGTTCGTACAACTTTCGCTCTTGCTCAGGGAGCATGAACGCTCTCAATTTCTCCGCAATGAGCCGCTCGGCAATGACGTCTCGTTTGCAATATTCCACGAAGGCTGCCCACTGCTCGGGGTGCGTCTCTTTCGTGTTCCGGAAGGTGCCTTTTTTCTTCGTGGTGTGCGGTTTACAGAAGAGGGAGATTAGCTTCGTGCCCTCTTTCATCTTCGCTTCGTCCAGTGGGAGCCTCAAGACGTGGCCAACGAAGTCGAGGTCGCCCGGAATGGATGCATATCTCGCCATAACCATAGCGTCTCTCCATACGCGAACAGGTGTCTTTATGTGGAGTAGACGGTCGAGCACTTCTCGTTCAAACTCACAATTGAAAGCGTGCTTGCTGATCTCTGGCCTTTCCAGCATAAGGCGGAGCTGGTCTGGCATGGGGCCCTCTTGTGGAAACCACATTTGGGGGAGGGCCTCATTCACCGCGAAAGCTAACATTAAGATTTCGGTGGACGGGTCCGCGAGGTAGTTGTCAAGACCGCGCTTCTTGAGGTCGCAGTTGCTAAAGGTCTCGAAATCTAAGTGGAGGTTGACTGCGGCCATGAGAGAGGCTATCACGCTCTGACCGGTATTTCAAGAAAATAATGAGCCGCTCCGCCCGCGAGCCGAGTGGGGCTCTGGTGGGCTTGTCCGAACGGACAGTTACGGGCGAAGCGGTTAGAACAATTTTACATTTTTTGCTTGACATCGATTCTGACTTATGAGAAAGTCGGTGCATGGAAGACGTCAAACCTACGAAAACCATGGACCGGCGCCTGAAATGGAAGATTCGGCGCTTCAGGAAGGGCCTCTGTACGGCCTGCGGGAAGCCCCGCGAGGACTCTTCATACTCCATGGTCTGCAAGCTTTGTGGTACGAAGCACAAGGAGCGGGCCCGCAAAAAGCAGGGCTCCTCGACTTGGAAATTGGGCAGCCCGGGGCGGCCCCCTCTTTGGTGGGTCAATAGAAAGAAGGCATCGTGACCGAATCGGATAGTTTCACTGCCCATATCTTCAAATGCCACTGCGGGGAGAAAAGAGTTTACGGATCTGGCCCGATTTCCGGGCAGACGTTCTCGAGCCGGCCGCGCCTCTATTGCTTTGGGTCGCACGCCAACCCCCTTCAGATTCACACTTTTTACAGCATGGCAACCCAGAAATGGGTTGGATACAAAACAGAGGAGAAAATATGAACTACGAGCGTTGCAACACCGAAGCGTGTGACCCCTGTGATATGCCTCAGCAGTGTCCAGACTCCCAATACGGCGTGTTGGGGCGGGCTGAAGACAAATCTTCCTACATCGTCGAACAGCTTTTCTCTTACCACCCCGCGAATCCGAGTACCGGGCCAAAGTACGACAACATCCGGGAGGCCGCGAAATACTTCGCTAAGGTTATCATCGTGAACACGCCGCCCGGTTCTGATAGGTCGGCGGCCATCCGGAAGCTCCGGGAGGCTGTGATGACGGCCGATGCCGGCATCGCGCTGGGTGGGCTGAGTCTGTAAGTTTCCGGTATGGGCTTGCGGCCCGAAATACAGCCGGAACATGCCACCTGGGGCTAGCCAGGAAAAGGCGGGAGGGTCCCAAGGGGATCCTCCTGAGCCTTAGAGGAGAGTATGAAGACTAAGAATTTCAACGCACTAAAGGACCACAACGGGACCACCGTCAAGCACTACGTCGAGCTGACGCAGGAGAAGGCCGCAGACCATGGCTGGCTATCCATAAACGTCTTTTTCAACCCGGACGAGAAGGGCGCCGATCGATTCCACTTCAAGAGCAACATCGAGAACTTCGAAGAAGTGTTGATGCTCGGAGCCGCTTACGCAGCGTCTCTCAGGAAGGCTCCGGACGCTCCGCCGGTTCCAGAACCGGAAAAAGAGATCCAAGTGGTCTCGAATGAGTAGCCTCGCGGTGGTCGAGCGGACGATTAAAATAGCAGAAGAGGCACTTCGCCATGATTGTGGCATCTT
>Ga0265356_1000209_pt1 | contig 11087 bp, 8 predicted proteins | sample NZE4metagenome_FD_189075 | JGI IMG/M metagenome (GOLD analysis project Ga0265356, IMG submission 189075) | Rhizosphere microbial communities from Maridalen valley, Oslo, Norway - NZE4 | ecosystem: Host-associated > Plants > Roots > Rhizosphere > Soil | place: Norway: Oslo | collected 2017-09-15
TCGTGACCGGAGGCGGATTCGGGGGCGGCGGGTTCGGAGGCGGCGGCGCTTCGGGCGGCTGGTGATGTTGAGTTACGACGTGCTGATCTCCGCAGGGCACGAAGGGCGTCCGGCGAGCTGCGCGCACTTTCCGCAGCATCATTGCAATCTGGGAGCTGCGGGCGAACGGGCCTGGACGCCGATCGTCGCGGATTCTGCGACGCGGATTTTGCGGGAGCATGGCGTGAGCGTTGTGCGCCTTCCGGCCGACTTCGCGGGGAAGTATAATGTAGGCGCGGCAGTCTTCATCCACTTCGACGGATCGAGCCCGCCATGCCGAAGCAGCGCATCGGTGGGCTATGCGCACCCGAGTGACGCAGCGGCGGCAGCCGTATGGCACCGGCTCTACGGACGATACTGGCCGTTCGGTTTTCAGCCGGACAACTTCACGCACGGCTTGCACGCGTATTATGCGTATTCGCAAGTGCAGGCGCGAGACGGCAGTTTGGTGCTCGAGCTTGGCGAGATTACCTGCCCGGCGCAACGCGAATGGCTCGCACAGCGCCTACAGTGGGAAGGTGCGCTACTTGCATATTTTTTGAGCGAGCGAATTGGTAAAGGGCACGTGCCCAACTCCGGGGCGTTTCCAGAACAGGCGACGCCGAAGCCGCGTTAGAACGACAGGCGATGATTCGCACTCTGCAAGGCGACGACCGCATGGACGGTGCCGCTTTTGTGGCGATCGAGCGGCCGAGGCTGGTCGAGCGCCTTTCGCTTTCGGCGAGCTTTCCCATCACCTTGTTGGTCGCACCAGCCGGTTATGGCAAGAGCGTCGTGCTGCGCCAGTACCTTCGCAGTTTGCAACAGCCGTGCGCGCGGTTCGCGCTACGCGCCGAACACTCGACGCTGCTGAGCTTTCTTCGAGGATTCGCCGAGGCGCTGGGAGAGAGTGCGCCGCACGCGATTACGGCGCTGGCTGGGGCCTACCAGCGCAATCAGGCGTCGCCCAAGCGCGGCGCCGACTTGGCCCGCTGGATGAACGTGCACTTGGAGTCGTTTTCAGGCATCGTTGCTATCGACGACCTTCAAATCGCGGACGACGATGCCGAAATTGCTAGATTCCTGACGGCGTTGATCGAAGGAAGCAAGGAGCGCATCCGGTGGATTCTCGCCTCCCGATCGACGACTGGACTTCCGGTTGGAAGTTGGCTCGCCTATCGCGATGCCGACTTGGCGGTCGACGAGCACGATCTGCGATTCACATTTGAAGAAGCCGCGGCAGCGGCGCGCGATTTGGGCCTTTCGATCCGTGAAGATGAGCTTCGCGATCTGCTCGATCTGACCGAGGGGTGGCCTGCGGCCATGAGCTTTGCACTGCGTACGTCCACGCGGTCGTCAGCCCTTCGTAATATTTCGGCCGTCACACGTGAGATGATCTATCGCTTCCTCGCCGAGCAGGTCTACGGCACGCTGGATGACGAGGAGCGCAGTCTGCTCGAAGTTGCGATGGCGCTCCCGACGATCGAGGTGAAGGTCCTCGAACGAGCCGGATTCGACCGTGCCTTGCAGATTGTAGAGCGTCTGCGCGAGCGCACGGCTTTCATTTATGAAGAATCTCCCGGCGCGTACTACTGTCACGATCTCTTCAGGGATTTTCTCCGGCATCAAAACGCGCTCGTCGGGAAACGCTCCCAACAGGTCGTCCAAGAGCGAGCGGCTCGCGCGCTCGAACAGAGTGGGGACATCGAGCACGCGATCGCCGCGTATGCCGCGGCGACGTTACGCGAAGAGGTGCTGCGTCTCTTGGAGCAGCACGGCTTTGATCTCTTGGAGCGGGCTCGCGGCGACGTAGTGTTGCGCACCATAGAGTCGCTCGACGAAACCACCCGCTGCGAAAATGCTACCATTCTCGCCCTGCATGGCGCCCTCCAAGCGATGGCGGGCAAGTTCATCAGAGCCGAATCGCTTTTGCGCCGCTCCCTGGCTCGTGCGGGCAACAACTGCGATCTGATGGCAATAGCAAGCCTGCGTCTCGCCTCAATGATGGCAAATCAGGGCCAGGACGTTAGCGAGCTACTGGAAAAAGTCGGCGATGATCTGGATCAGACTGCCGCTCATCGGGCAGAGGCCATTTCTTTGCTCGCCGGCCAACAGGCAGTTAATGGCGACCCCGCAATCGCTGCTAGCGCCGCCATGCGCGCGGAAAAAATGCTTTGCGACGTCGAGTCCGACTCTGTGCGCGCGAAAGTTCTCCATCGCATAGGCATCGCCTATCATCACCTAGGCATGGCGGCGCAGGCATTTGAGGTACTGACGCAGTCTTGCGAGCTGGCCGCCGAGTTGCACTTGTTTGGCTTGGAAAGTAGAGCCAACGCGGTGCTTTCAAATTTAGCGCTGCACGAGCACGATGATGTCGAACAACAGTTGCGGTACGCGGAATTTGCGGCTGCGTCTGCGGAGAGAGCGGGCGACGCGTTCGCGTTGCAGACCGCATTGCTTCAAATGCTGAGCGCCGAGATGCGCCGAGGCGGTGTTGAGGCGAGCATTGCAATCGAGCAACGATTGGCAGCAGTAAGAAGCAGTGATCTAGCGACCCGATATCTTACGATCTTTCGCTCGGCTCGATTGGCTTGGGAAGGACGGTTCGGCGAAGCGCATCAGCTGCTGTCGTCGTGTTGGAGCCAGATGACGTTTAGTTTTGACCGTGTCTCGTGTGGAGGTGAGTACGCACTTTTCTTAGCGCTCGATGGAAAGCGCGAAGAGTCCGTAAGGCTCGTAAAGGAAATCCTCGAGATACTAGAGTCTCACGAGGCAACCGGGCTTTATCGAATTCGCGCCACTGCTATTACGACGATACTTTGCGCGCTGACGGAAGCTATTAACGGTCGCGCTACGCGCGCCGATCGAATCCTAGGCCGGTTTCGTTCACACGAGGACGGCGTTATAATGCTCGTAGTACGAGTAGTCGAAAGTATCATGTTGAGAATGCGACACGGTAGTGAAAGTGGCGCGGACCGAGTGAAAGAGGGCATTGCGCTCCTGAAGGATTTACACTACGCGGATATAGCGCGCCTCGTAGGAGCGGTCGACTCGGTCGTCGCCAATAAGACGTGGGACCGTCCGCGCGTGGGTGGCCTTACTCCGTCCGAGCTTGAAGTACTTCAACTCCTTGCAGAAGGCCTGATCCCGAAGGAAATAGCAGAACGCACATCCCGTAGCGTGTACACCGTGCGAGTGCACATTGCAAACGCAATCGCGAAATTGAACTGCCACGGGCATTCCGAGGCGATTCGTGCTGCGCGCCGCCTCCACTTGATATAGGTCAAAGCGAACCATGCCACCCAGATGGCACTCGTCGATGCCAATATCGCGTCATGGACGAGTATTTTATCGGGGCCGGCGCGCTCCTCACGGCGGGACCGGCGGCGACCATTCGGGGAGCCACCCTGCACGCGCAGCCGGGAGCGGTGCTGGCGCGGCAGATCGGCGCGGCGCTCATCGACTTTGAGTCTGCCGGGCCCGACGAGCTTTCGCGCCTCCTGATCGTGGCGGCCGGCTGGAGCGGCTCGCGGTTCCACGCTGAGGTCGTCGGCCGCCTACTTGCCCTGGGCGAATGTGGACTGAACGATGTCATCGCCGCTCTCGCGGATGCCGTCCAAACCACCGAAATCCATCTCTTTGCGCGCTGGTCGCCCGGCCAAGCGGCTTTGGATTCGCTAGAAAAGAGCGGGATTAGAATAGTTTCCCATCCCCTCGAGGCGCTGGGGCAGGCCGCGCTCGTTTCAGGGCAGCGGGTCGAGCGCTGGCGGGTGCCGGTGAGGGCAGCCTAGCCTGCTCTTCAGGAGGCTCCAAGGGTGAGCAAGCACGATGCAGCGTAGATGCATAACATGCCGAATGCCCGCGTTGCGGTCATCGATGACGACCGTATGGTACGGGAGATGTTGGAACTTGGACTCTCCCGTGAAGGCTACGAAGTCCGGACCGCCATGGACGGTATGGCCGCGCTCGAGCTGGTCAAAGTCTTTGATCCGGAGCTGATCGTGCTGGATATTATGATGCCGAAGATCGACGGCGTCACGCTTTTGCCGAGGCTCCGCGAGATCACCCAGGCCCCGATCGTCATGCTCACGGCCAAGGGCGGTACCGAAGACAAGGTGCGATCCTTAAGCTCAGGAGCCGATGACTACCTGGTAAAGCCGTTTGTTTTTGAGGAGCTGATCGCGCGGCTTCAGGCAAAGCTCCGACGGCCGCAGCTCATTGAAGAGAATGTCCTACGCTGGCACGATATTTCGATCAACCCCGGAACCCGCGAAGCCTGGAGATCCAAAGAGGTTCTCGAATTTACACAGCGCGAGTTCGATTTGCTCGAAGTTTTTCTGCGCGAGCCACGTCGCGTCTTCAGCAAGGATCATCTGCTCGAGATCGTCTGGGGCCACGACTTCGAGGGTGGCCCGAACATCGTCGAAACGTACATCTCGTACCTTCGCGCAAAGATCGATCGCTCGGGCGAGCCGGGTTCTTTTATTCGAACCGTCCGCGGCGTGGGCTATGGCCTATCGCTGTAGTCAACCTTCAACGGAGCCTGCCCTGAGCGCAGTCGAAATGATAAAGTAGATGAAGCTGGCTGCGCGGCTTTCGGCGCTGTATGCGGCGCTTCTTGGCGTTACGGTGGTTATCGTCATCCTCGCTTCGTCCATCTCGCTCGTCTTCGAGCTGTGGGGCTTTTCGCGCGACGTGACGGTCGCCAAGCACGAAGAGGCCCGAATTCTTGTCGATCAATACAAGCGCGAAGGCATGACGCTGAAACAAGCGGCCCCCGACATCGTCAACGCGCTCAGCGGGATCGGCATGCGCGTGACCGTGTTTGATTTGAAAGGCCACTATCTCGCCGGCGACAAGACGCTGCATCCTCGGGCCCTTGCCGAAGTGCTGGCGGCCGGCGGAATGCAGCATTTCATCCCGTCGTCGGCGTTGCGCGGGTCTCAAGAAGTACCGGATCGGACGCTGCGTGGGCCGCCGCTGCCGCCCGATCCGACACGCCTCGAACCGCTTACCCTCACCTACGTCGAAGGCGGCTACGTCGGCTTCGAGCCGTCCTTTCCGCTGCTGCTCGTTTCGCTGATTCCGTATTGGCGAATCGTGCTGACGATCGCGGGCGCGGCGATTCTGCTTTCATGGCTCGTCGGCCGCTTCTTTGCGCGGCAGGCGCTTCGGCCGGTCAACGAGGTGAGCGAGTCGCTGCGAGCGCTGGCCGACGGCGATTTCACGCAGCGCCGTTTTCTCATGGCGGGCGTTGACGAGGTCGCCGATCTGACGGCAGCGTTCAACGACGCGGTCGCCAGCGTCGCGACGGCGATCGAACACCGCAAGCATGCCGAAGAGCGCATGCGGCAGTTTGCCGCCGACGCCGGTCACGAGTTGCGCACGCCGCTCACGGTGATCGCGGGCTACATCGACGTGTTGCGTCGTGGTGCGATCGAGGAACCCCGCATCGCGCGCCAGATTCTAGCGACAATGGCGATCGAGAAAGAGCACATGCGCGGCCTGATCGATCGCCTGATGCGCTTGGCGCGCCTGGATTCCGAGGCGCCGCCCAACGTCGAAGCGGTCGATGTCGCCGAGTTGCTCCGAGACCAGTGCGAAGCCGCGCGGCGTCTGGACGACCGGCGCGCCATCGACTATAGTGTCGACGGTCTGCAGACCGTTGACGCCGACCGAGGCGAGCTTGGCGAGGCCGTTTGGAACGTCATCGAAAACGCGTTGAAGTACGCGCCGGATGCGCCGATTCATCTGCGCGCCACCCGCAACAACGGTCACGCTATCATCACGATCAAAGATGAAGGGCCGGGCATGTCGGAGTCGGAGCGACTGCACGCCTTCGAGCGCTTTTATCGCGGCGACCAACGCGGGGAAATCACGGGCAGCGGCCTCGGCTTAGCGATCGCCAAACGCGCGGTCGAACGCGTCGGTGGCGGGATCGCGATCGACAGCGCCCCGGGCCACGGCACGGCCGTCACCATCACGCTCTAGCGGCGCACCTGCGGCGGCGATACGGTAAACGCGAGGGTATACGTTCCGGGAAACGGCGTTGCGCAGTAACTTGCGAAAATCGAACCGTTGATCGCGGAGACGCACGCCTGACCCGAGAACGGCAGATTCGTGAACGTCACCATGCCGAGTGCGTTCGTCTTTGCGGTACTGATAACACCCGTGGGAACGTGATTGGCGATGCCGGTCGAGAGCGTCACGGAAAGGTACGCGATCGGGGCTCCGGTCGACGAGTTCACCGTAATCGTCGTCGAACTGGGATTGGGCACGGGCGGGATCACTGACGAGCTCGACGAGTTGCAGGCGACGACCGAGCACAGGACACCGATCGTCCCCAAGGCGCGAAGCATCCAAGGCATATAACACCTCTTTCTGAATTGTCGCATTTCGCGGGCCTTTCCCAGACTCTTTTCAGGACGCACCGCGCGAGCGCTTCGTATAATCCCTCAGACATGCTGAGACGCGGCGCGGTGTTGGCGCTCTCGTTGCTGTGCATCCTGACGGCCGCGGTGGCGGCCGTGCGCGCGCAATCGGATAGCGGTGAGATCGACATCGTGGTCGTCGATGCGACCACGAAGCATCCGCTCGAACTCGCGCGCGTGCTCTTGGACGGTCCGGTCATCACCTCGGAGATCACCGAAAGCAACGGCAAGGTGACCTTCACCGACGTGCCCGACGGCATCTATCGCGCGCGGATCGTCAAACGCGGCTATGAGAGCTTGACGTCGGCCTCGTTCGAAGTGCTCGACGGCCGCGTGGTGACGGTCAGCTTTGCGCTTGCGTCGGAGACCGGCGGGCTCAAAGTGATCGGGCAGGTCACGGCCAAGGCGTCGGCGACGATCTCGGCGACCAGCATCGATCAGAACTCCGCGCAGCGCCGGCTCTCCACCGATCTCGCCGATGCGCTCAACAAGCTCTCGGGCGTGAGCGTCTCGACCTCGAGCGACGATAGCGATGCGACGCAAACGATTTCGCTGGAAGGCCACGATCCGACGCAGACCCAGCTCACGCTTGACGGCATTCCGCTCAACGCGCCCGGCTCGGCCGGAAATCTCGGCGGTTTTGCGACCGATCTTTTCCAAGGCGCGTCGGTGCACATGGGGCCGACGCTGGGCGGCTTGGGTGGTTCCGTCAACTTCAGCACGTTGCAGCCGACGTTGAGTTGGATCACGCAGCTGCAGCTTTCGACGGGCAGCTACGGCCGCTGGAACTACTCCGTCGCGGAGACCGGTTCGGACGGGAAGCTCGGCATCGCCGTGCAGAGCGTGCAGCGCCTCTATCCGAGCCTCGCCGACGGCGACTTGTTCGAGGATGCCAGCGGCCTCGACTACGTGCACGATGGCGACAGCACGATCTCCGGCAACGTGATGACCGCGCGCTATGAGTTCGGCGACTCCAACTCGCTGACCGGCCTCTTCATGAATTCGACGCGCAATACGAACGTCGTCTGCTTGCGCTACAACGGCGACCCGCAGACGACGCTGCCCTGCGGCTACGGACCAAACAATACGGACGCGAGCAACGTGCAGCTCTACTCGCTCACCGACAACGCGCTGCTCGGCGCGACGCAGTTACAGACCTCGGTCTTTTCCCTCGACAACTCGAGCCTGTACAACCAGTTGGCGCGCTACGTCAACGGAGAGCCGTCGCCGAACGGTTACTCGAGTGGCACCAAATCGACCGGCTACGTGGTCAATGCGACGTTGCCCGCGCAGCAGCGCCACACGATTTCCTTTCAGGCCTACGGAACGTCGTCGCAGTTTGTGACCACGCCGCTAGTCCCGCAGGCGTTCGAGTTTTACAACGGCTCGCAAACGACGCAATATTCCGTGCTGCAAGCGACCGACACGATTCATTCCAACGATAAACTCACGCTCGCCGGCTCGGCGGGTTTGAGCACCGCAACGGGCAACGCCGGGATCTCCGAGCTTGCCAGCGCGGCCGCAACGTGGAAGCCGACCACACGCGACACATATAGCGCATCCCTTGCGCTGGGCGGCGCGGCCGCAACGCAAGGGCGCCTACAGATCCTCAGCGATCCGGCGTCGCTGCGCTTCGATTGCAACGGCAAGGTCGCGTTTGGCAGTGCGCCCGGCGAACAGCCCACGCGAGGTTCGTCGAACTCGGTGCGCGTGAGCTATACGCACGATTTGCACGGTGGCAATGTGTCCCTGACGCTGTACCGCCAAGATCAGCAGGGCGTGCTGCTGCCGGTCAACGTCAACGGCGTCGTGCTCGACGGGCTCGGGGAGTTGCCGCTAGGCTATCTTCAGCAAGTGCAGCAAATCTACAACTCGCCGGCCGGGTGCAACGCGCCGCTGGGAACGCCATTTAACGCCCAGCAGCTCTACATGACGACGCCGATCTCCGGCGTGCAGCGCGTCTACCAAGGCGCCGAGCTGACTGGATTCCTCACGCTCGGAAACCTGGTCGTCGAGCCGTACTACAACCTGACCGGCGCAGTCGCAAACTCGACCAGTTATATCTTCACCAATGCCTATTCGATCACGATTCCGGGGCAGCAGCTTCCCAACGTTCCCCTGCAAAAGGCGGGCCTCGTGCTGGATTATAAGGCGCCGCATTCAATGTTCGAGTGGCTGGCCGACGCGCAGCACGTGAGTGCGAACAACCCAAACGATTTGCCGGCGTACACGACCTACGATGCCGGCGTAACCGCGCAGCTCACACGCGGCACGCTCACGTTCGCCGCCACGAACATCAGTAATACGTACGCGGGCGTCTTTTCGAGCCCGGCCAACGCGGTGCCGTACACGACCGAGGGAGGGTACGTTATTCCGAACATCGCGCGGCCATTGACGCCGCGTACCTATTCGCTGACGTACTCGGTGAAGTTTGGGCAAGGCACCGTGTCGCAGACTGCGACGGCGTTTCACGCGCGCGGTACGGGCAGCGGTGGCGGCCTAGGCGTCCTTCGACAGGCTCAGGATGACAACGGGGAAGCCGGTCGTCCGGGCGGCGGTCAGGGCGGCGGTTTCCGTTCGCTCTTTTCACCCCTGCCGCAGACCCCGCCGTCCGACCCCTTCGCGGTTGGCGCGAATCCGCAGACGTGCAGCGCGGAGAACGTCGGGAAAGCGCGTCAGCTGTCGGCGGAACTCAAAGCCTATCAGGCGCAGATCGAAGCGGCGCGCACGGCAGCGGGTTATCCGGGAACGATGCCGGCACCGGCGCTCGCGGATGCAACGGTGACGTATCACGGCCTCGGCACGACGTACGCGCTGGCCGTAACGCCCAAAGGGAGCGGCATGCTGCGCGTCGTTGCGGGCTGCATGTCGTTGCACATCGCGCGCGCGGGCGACGTTACCCAGCGCAAACTCTACGCCGCTTCGAACCCGATCTTCTTCGTGCCGCAGCTGAGCTTCATGCCGGCGGTCGGCATGTACATCGTGGCGCGTCAACCGCAAGCGGGGCAAGAGATGTTCCGCGTCTACAAACTGCCGACGACGCCGCCGAAGGATCCGTTCGAACTGCGCGCTTCGACGTCGTGCACGGGCGCGGTGCGCAATCTGGCAACACCGTCAATGGCCGAGCTGGCCAAGCATTTTGCCGCGAACGCGCCAACGCCGAGCTGGACCATCACTGCGCATGCATCCAAAGGCGGCACCTGGTACGAGCTGGAGCCGGGCGATCCAACCGTGATTCCCGCGTTGATGCTCTGCGGGCGAATCGCCGCAACGACCGACGCCGAGTTAGCCTCGCACGGCTTCGCCGGGAAGGCCGTGCCGGAGCTGAATTATGCGGCGCCGCTAGGGCTGTACCTCATGCGCCCCAACAACCGCCCGTCGCCGTCACCGTCGCCCTAGAACTCAGCGCTCAAGTATCGTCGGATGAAGCCAAATGCTGGTTATCAGCTCTCCTTCTATGGAAAGCGCAGTACCTTCGGCGAATTCTATCGCGTCGCTACTATCGTTACCAAAGCGTATCCAGCCGATCTTGTCATCGAAGATGGCAACCCAAGACTCGGCTGGCTTATAAGGCAAAGCTACGCCTCTTTGGAGTTTCGGCGTTTCGCCTAACAGCGATATATGGCCCTTACGAAAAGTAGGTAATATTATAGCGTGCGGCTTCCAGGACGTATTAGCGAAAAAGCCCCACACATACAGCAACTCGCGGGTCGTTATCGAAACCTCGATTTGAAGCGTCCGTAGAGAAATTGACGCCGTATCGGCCTGCAATGGTTGTCTGAACGGGTCTGACGCGGGTTGAAAGTTAAAAGAAGACTCGCTTAGTGTATATGTTAACGTTCCTCTACGTGCTGAGTCTGCTTCCGTCCAGCTAAGTCTTGGCAAATTGCTGGATTGTTCCATCGGCTCCATCTTACGGATGATTCGACCGTCGCCCTAAACTTCGGGCGACTTTCCTTGCGTGCGGGCCCGCTCGACCATTTCGCGCATGCGCGGGTGTTCGCCAGGGATGGTCGTGACCCACGATTCAAAGCGCGGCACCGGACGATTCGCGCGAAAGAGAAAGTACCAGACGTTCATATCGCCCATGAACTTGAAGCGCTTCTTGAAATCTTTGGCCAGCGCTTCGTAGGAGCCAAACGAGGCGAGGTAGTTCGCAAAGCCGGCGTAATCGCGATCGGTTTGCAGTAGCGCGCCGGCGTTGGCGATCGTCGCGTGGGTCTTGCGCGGCGTGCGCAGGATGCCGGGTGTCGCAAGGATTCGCTCGACGTCGAGTGCGTCGAATGCAACGACGCGGTTTGGATCGAAGCCCGCGAAGGCTTCGCGATAGGCCTCCCAGGGCTCCGCGATCTGTTTCCAGCGCACGCCCGCTTGAAAAACCGCGCGCGTCATCAGCTCGAGGTAGTCGGCCAGCGAGGCGGGTTCGATCACATCGGGAATCGTTGCGGCCACGGCTGCGCGGCGGGTACGGCGGGGCGGCGAAATGGACCTCCTGGGGCAGCAGGGACCGGCCGCGCAGAAGTCGCAAGAGCGGGCACGGTACTACCTCTCTCAGCCGGACGCCGGCAGAGTTTAAGGAGTTTTCCTTCCCGTGTACGTAGATGAAGAACTCACTTGTGTGGACTGCGGACGTCCGTT
>Ga0265356_1000211_pt1 | contig 10959 bp, 15 predicted proteins | sample NZE4metagenome_FD_189075 | JGI IMG/M metagenome (GOLD analysis project Ga0265356, IMG submission 189075) | Rhizosphere microbial communities from Maridalen valley, Oslo, Norway - NZE4 | ecosystem: Host-associated > Plants > Roots > Rhizosphere > Soil | place: Norway: Oslo | collected 2017-09-15
CCTGTCGGTAAGAGACCGGGCCGAGTACCTGGACGCCCCAAGCGTGCGACACAGAGGACCGCGAGCACACTCAAGCTCGCGCAATACAGTTCGCGAACCCAAAATGCGGGCTCGGATGCCTCGTGAGGCAGAGCCGGGTTCAAGTGGAGGACTCCGCCGGTCAGGAGGAGCGCCGCCAGCGCGCCTGCGGAGATTCCGAGAACATAGCGCCGCATCGTTCGCCTCGAGCCGACCGGCTCGAGGCTCGCCCCCAGTATCGCAGTTAGATTCTCTGTTCTCACACGGATTCCGTATCTCGCGCGCGCAATCGCTTCTTCCAGTTATTTCGTTGGAGGTGAAGGTTTGGTTACAGCCAGGGGTACTTCGAGCCCTGCAGCATGGACCGGTCGCTCTGCCCGCTGGCCTGGTCGCCGCACCGAGCGAACTCGCGGCGCCGTTTATCGGTGTGTGGTATCTGTACTCGATCAGTACAAGTTCTTGGTCCGGCGTACGTGCCATCCGAATCTCGGCTCGCGATGCCGATGATGCAAATTCGTGCATTCGACAGTCCCCCCGAACTAGCCCAATCGTTTCTCGATCAGTTCAGCGACTTCAAACAATAGACCGCCGCGAGGTGGGGTTTATTACATCGAACGCAAATAATTTCGATGATGGTGCAATCCAAATGCAATCGAATGGCTTCTCACTGAAATCGATAACGCGGTTCGGGTTGCATCAGCGCACGTCGAACAACAACCCCAGTAAGTACCAACAAATGGGTGGGTGGTAATGCAATAAAGTAACGATGAGTCGGGTCATGATGTACGAACTGTTCCGTCTTTCGAAACACTCGTCGATCGAGAGTGCCCGACATTGAGCAAGAGCCAGTGACCATGATTCATTACGATCAGCAATCAAGGTGGAAAGCATGGATGCGACTGCTCGCAGTTGATATCCCGCCTATATCCATGAGCATGTTGCGAAAGTCGACTTCGCTTTCGATCGGCGTCACGAATTCAGGTGTCCTCTCCGCCGCGATGCGACCGTCGGTGGGGCACCCGATTTGCGACTGGCTCTTATTCCGCCCGCATGTAGGACTGGACAATGAAAACACTGATTGATTGGTTAATTGGTTGGCCCGAGCGTGTCGCACAACATCTGGGCTCGTTGGTGCCGCTCTCTGCCGGCGTGACGTCCGCAATTGATTGAAGAGCGCCTCCGAAGTCTGATGTTACAGAGTCTCGCCGGAGACGCGGCGGCATACCGCATGTTCTTGGACGAGCTGACCGTGCGTTTGCGATCCTATTTGCGAAAGCGACTCGGAGGCTTGCCGGACGAGGTCGAGGATCTGCTGCAGGATTTGCTGTTGGCGGTTCACAACAAACGCCATACCTACGACCCGAAACAACCGCTGACGGCCTGGGTGCAGGCCATCGCGCGCTACAAGCTCGTGGATTTGTTGCGCCGTCGTTCACGTGGCGACGTGCTCACAGATCCCCTGGACGAAGACGATCAGGTATTTGCCACGGCCAACGACGCCGCCGAAGCGCAATATGACGTCGCGAAGCTGTTGCGGGGGCTGCCCGATCGTCAACGGCTGCCGATTCAGTATGTCAAAATCGAGGGCGCATCGGTGACCGACACGGCTGCGCGTACGGGTATGTCGGAGTCCGCCGTAAAAGTGGGGATTCATCGCGGCCTGAAGGCCCTTGCTGAGAGGATTCGGAACATCGGATGAAAACAGAGGATCTTGTTTCCTTACTCTCAACCGGCGCCGAGGCGGTTGATCTCAGATTGCCGTCGCGGCGATGGCTGCTGGCGCTGGCCGGTGGCGCATCGATCGCCTTCCTCCTTACCGCCGGGCTGCTCAAACTGAATCCAGCGCTTTGGCATGAGGCCTCCAAGCCGATGTTTTGGGTTCGGGAGAGCTACTGCGCTGTACTGGGTGTACTTGGATTTGTTACGGCGGTTAGATTGGCCCGCCCGGGGTTGCGGCTCGGCTTGGCCCCCATGGGCATTCCCGTCGCAGTAATCGCGATGTGGGTTCTTGCGGTAGTGACCTTAGTGGCAACCCCGCCGCAGAATCAAGGGCGATTGATTCTTGGTAATACCGCCGGCGTTTGCCCTTTCCTCATCGCGCTCGTCGCGGCCCCGCTGTTAATAGCGCTCCTTTGGGTCATGCGTAGCCTTGCCCCGACGCGGCTCCGTTGGGCGGGTGCCGCGTGCGGGTTCGCGGCGGGATCCATCGGCGCGCTCGTATATACTCTGCACTGCCCTGAGTTGGCGGCGCCGTTTCTCGCTATTTGGTACTTGCTCGGCATGCTGATCCCGACGACACTCGGCGCGTGGCTCGGTCCGCGGCTCCTGCGTTGGTAGCGATCACCGAAAAAAACAATCCCACTGTAACTTTTTGCTTCGTGCCAACGAATTAACGGAGGGCCGACGCAAATCGGCCGTTCAGGGTGCGTCGCCGGTGAGCCAGCTTCGGGACGCACTCCTACACACATCAATACTTTTTGGGAATAGGAGAGTCAATTCATGAAGTCTATTAAATCGGCTATCGCAATGATCGCCATCGCGGGTGCCGCATGGTCGGGAGTCAGTTTCGCCGCGAATGACCATGATAACGCGGCACACGCCGTGTTCGTCATGACGAATAACGCCGATGCGAATCAGGTGATTGCTTTCCAGCGCGACCCGAACGGTACGCTGGAAAATCCCCACAGTTACGGCACGGACGGCCGCGGCAGCGGTGGTACGGTCGATCCGCTGGCGTCGCAAGGTTCACTGACATTGAGCGCGGATCGCGCGTGGCTCTTCGCCGTCAATGCCGGCAGCGGCAGTGTTTCGGTGTTTCGTGTCAACGGGGCTCAACTTGAATTGACGGATCGCGTTGCCACCGAAGGCAGCGAACCCAACTCCGTTGCCCAGAGCGGCTCACTTGTTTATGTGTTGAACACCGCCGGCAGCAGCAGTGTCGTCGGATTCAATTTCAATAATGGCAAGCTGGTTCGTATCCCTAATTCCTTGCGCCTCCTCAGCGGCAACGCCGTGGCATCCGGTTCAGTCGCGTTCAGTCCGGATGGGCAGTTTTTGATCGTCACCGAGAAGGCGACGAACAACCTTGACGTGTTCAAAGTGCAGAGCGACGGCTCCCTGTCGCAGGCCACGATCACGAAGAGCGTCGGCCCCGGCGCGTTCAGCGCGAGATTTACCGGGAACGATGTGGCGGTAGTTTCGGAAACCGGCTCTAGCGCGCCGAACTCATCAGCCATTTCCTCGTATTCCGTGCAAAGCAATGGCACGCTGACGCCGATCAGCAGCAGCGTACCGACGTTGGGTTCTGCCAATTGTTGGAATGTCGTGACGCCCGACGGCCGCTTTACCTACGTGTCGAACGCAGGCTCGGGGTCGGTATCCGGATTTGCGATCGGCGCCGGCGGCACGCTCACGCCGCTTCCGGGAACGATCCTCGCGCTCAATCCGACCGGTTCGGCAAATATTGATGTTACCGTCAGCGCGGACGGGAAATTCCTGTACACCCTGAATGCGGGTACCGGAGCCGTTGGAGTGTTTGCGATTCAGCCCACCAACGGTACTCTCACCGATTTGGGGACTGTCGGCAGTCTTCCGGCAGCGGCGGGTCTGAATGGAATTGCCGCGAATTGAACTAGGAGGTCAGGTCTAGGTCCTGTGCCGTGCGTTGTGGCATACACAACGCACGGTTTTCCTTACGACTCATCGGTGGCGGGAACGGATCTCGCGCACGCCTCGTCCGAGCTTTCGCCTGAGCAGCGTACGGAGCGTTACACCATCCGAATAGCCAATTTCGGAGGCGATCCGATCCACGCTGGTATTACTTGTTTGCAGCAGATGCACCGCGCGTTCCACGCGCAGGTCCTGGAAGTAAGATAACGGCGATTTGCCGAGCACTGTTCGAAGACGGCGCGCAAGAGTGCGCTCACTCGTGCCCGCGCTGCGCGCTGCATCACTCAAGGAGAAGCCCTGTGCTAGGCGGCGCCGCGCCCAAAGCTCGAAACGCTCTACCAATGGATCGCTGTGCGTCAGATGGTCGGGAATGATGAAGCTCGCCTGGGAAACACGGGGTTCAATCAAGAGATAGTTCGCCGTAAGCGCAGCTAGCGCCGGGCTTTGCCTGCGAATCAAGCCGAGTGCGAGGTCAATGTGCGCCAGCGCCGCAGCGCCCGACGTTACCAACATGCGCGATTCGTCCAGTTCGATGTCCGAATAACGTTGACGAAACAGAGGAGCAAGCCACCAAGAAGTGGTCGCGTCATGCCCGTCGAGAAGCGTGCTGTCCGCGAGAACGAAGGTACCCGTACATGCGGCGCCGATCCACGCGCCGCCCTGCGACCACTCGCGTAGCACGCCCCCCGCATCTGCGACGTCGCGGTGAGTCAATCGCTCCGCCAGTGTCGAAGGCGTTTTCGCGCCCAGTGCGGGCAATAGCACGGCGTCCGGATGACGTGTTATTGCCGTTGCAGCCAGCGGGACTCTGAAACCTTGCGCGGTATGCACGCGACGCCGCACGCCTACCAGGGTGACGTTGATGGCTGCTGTGGGGGCGTCCATCGCGCTCGCCAGCTCGTTGGCGGTTCCGAGCGTATCGAGCAAGGCCGACAGCCCTAAATCGAACGTACCCTGCAGCGCGAGGACCAGAACATGCATGGCGAGAACAATACCATATTCGACGCTTTCGCCACTCGTCGGCTTGCCGCCGATGGCCGAGACTGCGCTCCCTGTTAACTGAAGGAGAGAAGCTCATGGTCAAAGTCGCATTGCTGGTTCGCTTGGAAGCAAAGCCGGGAAAGGAAACCGCCGTCGCACAGTTCCTGGAGGGTGCACTGCCACTCGCCAATCAGGAGAGCACTACTCCCGTGTGGTTCGCCTTGCGACTGGGGCCGTCCACGTTCGGGATTTTTGATGCGTTTCGCGATGACGCGGGCCGCAAAGCCCATCTCGCGGGCCCCATCGCCGCTGCGTTGATGGCCAACGCGACGGAGCTACTCGCTCAGCCTCCACAGATCGAGCAAGTCGACCTATTGGCGGTGAAGCTGCCAAAGTAGTGTGAGATCGGAACGCCAGCTGCTCCACGCGATCCGCTTTGACACGGGGGGCTGGCGTTGGTCTTGATTTGCATCGCCACGTGCGGGCAGTCGTCTGCTAATTGCTGTTTCAGTGCGGCTCTTGCTTTCGTCAGTGAGCTTTCGAAAAGCCGGCCCTGCAATATTTACCTCGGTAGCCGGGTCTTCTCGACTAGCACCATGAAGCAATCCATGCCCGACGAAACTACACTGCGGTAAGCGACAAATACGTGAATTCTCGACCTCGAGTCAGCGCCCTGGCTGCGGCCCGAATCGGCTCACTCTGTTACCTCGCCTGGGGGCTGTTCCACTTGCATGTGGCTTATGACATTTACCAGTCAGGACTTCCTTTGGCAGGACTTGCGCAAGGCCGAATGTATCAGCTCGCCGCTCATGTGCTTTCGATTGCCACTGCCGTCATGGTCGTGAGCATCTTCGCGGATTGGCGCAATTCCTCTGTCGGGTACTGGCTCAATCTGTGCGTGGCCGGCGGAACAGACGGAGTCTGGGTACTCGTCGTGGTATTGCCGGGTTACGTCAGCGTATCGCGCGGCCTTTTGCCACCGACATTATTTGTGGCGGGCGCCATCGCAACGACAATCGCGCGGCGCATCGAATGGCGTCCCCAACTACACGGAAAACACGAGGAGGCAACGATGAGGTCATTATCATTAATTGGCTGGATGCGCCGCTCGCGCGTGATCGACCGGAGTGATCGACGTGATACCCGCACGGCCAACAGCCTTCATCGCAATCAAATAGGGAGCTAGCTCGTCGCGGAACACAGACCTTCCTCACGATACCGACGTCTTTTCGCCTAGTTCGCGTCTGTCTACATTGGAGATCTTCCATGTTCGTCAAAACCCTCTTGCGATACCCCACGCGTCTTGTGATTACTTTGCTCGCGCTGGTCGGTTACGCCACCAAACCAGGACAAATCTGGCAGGGCACTTCGGTGTCTCCCATTGACGCCCGCTCTGGGCTGGGCCTCGAGGGATATGACGTCGTCTCCTACTTCACCGCCGGGCGACCGGAGAAGGGCAGCCCGCGCTATATAGTGAACTGGCGCGGTGTAAAGTGGCTGTTCGCCTCTCCAGATCATCGAAATCGTTTTGTGGCGGATCCGGATCGCTATGCGCCTCAATACGGCGGGTACTGTGCTTACGCGGTATCTCACGGCACTACTGCGCATGGGGACCCGAATCAATGGGCGGTTGTCGAGAATCGACTGTTCGTCAACAACAACGCGCTTGCGCGCAAACTCTGGGTGTCACGTCGCAGCAGGAATATTCGCACGGGGGATGTAAATTGGCCACTTATCCCGAAGCTCGACCCCCCGCGATGAGCAACCACAGATCACTCGCGCGGCACGCCGTACGGCGGCGCATGTCAGCGCTCCCAAGATGAGATCCTATTCACATCTCGATGACCTGTGTGCGGATCGACGGCTGCAATTGTCGGTCGCAACCTGCGGAAAGCTCTATAGGCTCGCGATTCGCGGGCGTAACGGGCTGCTCGCCCTCCTCTGTCCCATGAAGCGCGATGTGGTCGAGTGCTGACCGCTCTCGGGGATGGCTGGTGGTGCCGCTTGCGGCACTCACCCTATCCGTCTCCCACGCGGCAAAACTGCAAGTCGCTGTTGCCGATCCCAGCGGCCGGCCGCTCGCCGACGCGGTCGTCTACGCGACTCGCGTCGACGACTCCCCCGCATCCCCGGTCCGCTCGCCGCAAGCGACTATCGACCAGGTCAACAGGACCTTCGTACCTCTGGTCAGCGTGATTCGGACAGGGACGGAGGTGCGTTTCCCCAACAGCGACAACATCCGTCACTCGATCTATTCGTTCTCGCCGCCCAAGGTGTTCACCGAGAAGCTGTACTCGGGCGCGGAGGCACTCCCCGTTGTCTTCGACAAACCGGGGCTGGTCGTGCTCGGTTGCAACATTCACGACCAGATGGTGGCGTGGGTCGTGGTCGTGGATACCCCCTATTTTGGCAAGACTTCCGCCAACGGCATCGTCGAGCTCAAAGAGCTGCCGGTCGGTGACTACGAACTGCGGACGTGGTACCCGGCGCCGACTTTCGAACCCAAGGTTCAGGCAATTCACGTCGGTGATGCAGTTTCGAGCGCCCACGTCTCGATAGTGCTCGACACGGCGGGTCCGCCCCTGCCGGCACTCGAGAACTCGGGAGCGGGACACTGATGCGAATCCCTTCGCCCGCACGGTGCGCGGCGCGCCTAATATCCGAGTTTCATTCCCGGCAACAGGCCACCGCGTTCGGTGCCAACGATCGGGCAGTTGATCACAATGGCCGTACGCGTAACCGTAACTTTGCCGGCATCCTGGGCCGCCAAAATGGCCTCTTCGGACGAAAGCAGCTCGCTATTCCTCCCGCCCACAATCCTGATGGCATACAAAATCCACAGTGGACTGTACTGCGCGTCGCGGCTTAGCGGACCGACGGGATTGGGAATAGAAGCGAACACTGCGTCTTGCTCACCATTCGGGAATTTGTAGACGCGCTCTAGAACGTCTTTCTGCTCCGGGGGCTTGGGGTACGTCGGAATAGCATCCCTCATACGCAAGGCCAGATTGACGCCGGCGCCGCGCGCCATGGGTGGGTCAGTTATATCGGTCGTGATGTAGTAGACGCGTTCTCCGTCGTACCAACCCAACGAGACCGGCATGGATATTGTCTCCGGCCTACGGATAGCTCCAGACGCGGCGCATCCGGAAAGCAGTGACACGACGCCTATTGCGACGGACGCTACCGCCGCTACCCATATTGCGCGTGCTTTCATTGTTCTTGCTCCCTTTAACTGACGGCATATCGATCGCGGTGCAAGCCGGCGCCCTCACAGAGCGGAGTGATCGCGCGAGGCCTCCTCCATAGACGCTCTCATTGGACGTAGGACGTCGTCGATCGCGATTGGATCATTGCGATTGAGCTTCACCATCTCAATGCGATCCGCACCACCTCGTATGACCTCGAGCCGTCCGTCGATGATCGCCTCTATGGACTCGCGAGCGACGGCCTCCGGGGTATCGCGCCCACCCGCGGGGTTCATGCCAGAGGTCGCCATCATGGGTGTCTCAGTTGCGGTCGGATAGATGGTCAACACACGGATGCCTGCCGCGGCGACTTCGCGACGCAGCGCTTCCCCAAAATGTGCGATGCCCGCCTTCGCCGCTGCATAGGGCGTGTAGAAAGGGACACCGATGAGGCCAATCCCAGAGCTGATATTTACAATTGCCGCCTCGCCGCTGCGCTCCAAGGCCGGAAGCGCGGCGCGGGTGAGGAGAATGGGCCCAGTCAAATTGACCTCGATCATCCGCCTTATCTCATCCTCACTGAGCCTGTGCAGAGACCCGGCGCGCACGCCACCTGCATTGTTGACAAGAATGTCCAGTCCCCCAAGCGCCTGAAGCGCTGTGCGCAACGAGCTGTCCCTCCCCTCAGGCGTCGTCACATCGGCGGGAACGCCCACGATCTCTCCTGAGGCTGTGAGCGCGCGCACCGCATCGTCGAGCGGCTGCTTGCGCCTACCGGTGATGACCACCCATGCCCCCCGTTCGAGCAGTTGGCGCGCTATCTCAAATCCAATCCCGCTCGATCCGCCAGTCACGAGCGCGCGTTTTCCGGAAATATTCATAGGGTCCCTCACGTCAACCAAAATTGGTGTCTCAGCGTGTGCACCACTCGCCTACGATGCGAGACTGTCAAACGGCGGCAATGTGTCGAAACATGTGGTTTCGCGCCTCATCGTCCATCTCGGTCTTGAAGGCATACTTATCCTTGAGGGCGTTTGCTCTGGCTGCCGCGGGCCGAGTATTGATCAGGTCGAACCAACGCTTGAGATGCGGCATTGAGTCCCATACCGCATCTCCCAGCACGAAGGGGACTGCGCGAGCCCAGCCCCAGGCCGACATGTCGGCGATCGTGTACTCGGAGCCTAAGAGGTACGGACCCGCTTTCAACTGCGCATCCAAAATTGCCCAATGGCGCTTCGCCTCGAATTGATAGCGAGTCACCGCATAGTCGAGACCCTTAGGAGCGAAGTGTTTGAAGTGCACCGCCTGGCCGGAGTAGGGACCGATCCCGGTTGCCGTAAACATCAGCCAGGAGAAGAGCTCGGCCCGAGCTTTCAACCCGCCTCTGGGAAGAAATTTATCGGTTTTCTCAGCGAGATAAAGCAATATCGCGTTGCTGTCGAACACCCGGACCCCGTCATCGACAATCGCGGGCGTCTTCGCGTTGGGATTAATGGCCATGAACTCCGGCTTGAACTGTTCCCCCTTGCGGGTATCGACCGGAACGATCTCGTACGGTAGACCGGACTCCTCTAGAAACAAGGCTACCTTGGCGGGGTTCGGGGACGGGTGATAGTAAAACTGGATCATGCTCATTCCTCAGGTGTTGGATAACAATGACTGCGCGGTCAGTCCAAAGAGTATCTTGCGACTCTCATCATTAACGACAGGGGTTCCGCTGAATTCATCCGTCAAGGCGCATCTCCTGAGGTCAGGTACGCGCGGGCGCTTGGTTGGCCGTAGACGACTCGTGCCGCCGGCGGCCCAAGAGCGCCTGCAGGGCGTAGTCAAGGGAAATGCGGCCGGCACCGGCGATCGCCAGCCATAGAAACAGGGCAAGATACTCGGTTTCGTCGAAGCCGAGCAGCGTCTCCAGGGAATCGACGTCGCCCCATTTGGCCGATTTGATCGCGACAATCATGGTGACACCGAGCGCGCCGGCGGAAATGCGCGTCACGAGTCCGAGCAGCAGGAAAACCCCGCCGAAAAACTCAACCCCCGAGACGAACGGTGTGAGGAGCTGAGGGAAGGGTATTCCCCACCCGCTGAAGTTTTCGATCATCGCTGGAAGATTGTGCAGCTTCCCCCAGCCACTCCACATGAAAACCCACCCGACGACGATGCGGGCGAATAGCGGGGCGAGCCAGGTAAGATGCTTCGCAATCCTTTCGGGCCAATCGAGTAACCAATCAAACAGTGTTTTCATCATGAGCTCCTGGATTTAGCGTCCGACCGGCTGCAACGTGTGCCTCGAGATTTCCAGAGCTCACGTCACAACCTCCCTCTTACCGAAGCGCGCGGCTGCTCGCCGCCACGATACGGCCCTGACCTGGGAGCTGCACCAGCACCGCGACGTGCGTAGCGTCTTTCGGCAAGGAGCCGATATCGGTCGAATATTGCTTGGCGTCGCCGCTGTAATAGCCGAGGTGTCGTACGGCGCGCACGATGTGGTACTCGGTGAGGGTGCGCCCTGAGTTTTCGCCGCGGCCGATCGAAGAAATGGCCGACTGCTGGTAGGCCACCAGCACTACGTCGCCCCGAGGGCCTCCGACTGCGGCGGCAAGATCCACGATGATGGTAGCCTCGTTGACCGCGATCGATACGGGAATACCTGTCCGAGGAGTGCTCAGTGATCGCCCTATGTCGCGCCGGTCGCTGCCGACGAAATCCTCATACCCGTCCACCACAATTTGAGGGGTATACACCGACGAGAGGCTCAGGGCTTGGGCGTACCGTCTTTGTCGCGGTGTGGCCTCGGGAATGTCAAAGCGGTCCCGCCACCCCAAATCGTCCCAATAGTCGACGTGAAACGACAGAGCCAGCACGTCCGGCCGTTGCGCAAGCTCCCCGACATAGGCTTCAGCCGGCGGACAGGAGCTGCAGCCCTCTGAGGTGAAGAGCTCGACGACGGCGGGTCGCTGCTGCGCGCGCAGGCCGCCGGATATGAACAAGAGGGCCCCGGAGATACAAGCAGCAACGATAGTGGTGCGCATAAGTCGACTCGCAGTCTTAGTTACCGAGGAGACCGGCCTTCGGAGGTAAAAATTGCGCGGACTCAATCGAA
>Ga0265356_1000212_pt1 | contig 10906 bp, 11 predicted proteins | sample NZE4metagenome_FD_189075 | JGI IMG/M metagenome (GOLD analysis project Ga0265356, IMG submission 189075) | Rhizosphere microbial communities from Maridalen valley, Oslo, Norway - NZE4 | ecosystem: Host-associated > Plants > Roots > Rhizosphere > Soil | place: Norway: Oslo | collected 2017-09-15
CGGCATCACCGAGTTCATGCCGGTCAGCCGGCTGATGAAGGACGCGTTCGATCATATCGATCGGCTCTTTCACATGCGCGGCGATCGGACCGGGCTCACGTCCGGCTTCCGCGACGTGGACGCGATGACGACGGGTTTCCAGGCGGGCAACTTCGTGATCGTTGCCGCGCGGCCGGGCATGGGGAAAACTTCCTTCGCGCTCAACATGGCGGTCGCCGCAGCGCGAGAATGCGGCGAGCCGATCGCGTTCTTCTCCTTGGAGATGTCGAACAACGAGTTGATCCAGCGCTTGATTTGCGCCGAGGCGCGCATCTCAATGAACGATATGCGCCGGGGCAACATCAAGCAGCATCAGTGGGAAGATATCTCGCGTGCGATGGGGACGCTCAACGAGCTTCCGATCTATCTCGACGACATGGGCGCGCTGACGATCGGCGACGTGCGCAGCCGATGCCGGCGGTTGAAGTCCACCGTCGGGTTGGCCGCGATCTTCATCGATTACCTTCAGCTCGTTCGCCCGGGCGTGCTCGCGCGCAATGCCAACCGCAACGAAGAGCTATCGGAAATTTGCCGCACGCTCAAAGTGACGGCGAAAGATCTTCAGGTGCCGATCATCGCGCTGGCTCAGCTCAACCGCGGCGTGGAAATTCGCAGCGAGAAGCGTCCGATGCTGGCAGACTTGAGAGACTCGGGTTCGCTCGAGCAGGAGGCCGACGTCGTCGCGTTCCTCTATCGCGACGGCTACTACAATCCCGAAACTCCGGAGCCCGATCTGACCGAGTTCATCATCGCCAAACATCGCAACGGTCCGACCGGCACGGTGAAGCTGCGCTTCCAGCGGGAGTTCACGCTATTTCTTCCTTATGCGGACGAAACGCACTACCCATCGCCCTAGGAGCCTGTCGGACTTAGGCGCGACGCCGGCGCGTCTGAAGGTGCCTTAGAAGAGCCGAGCAAATCTGTTAACCATGGTTAGCGTTAGCCATGGGTAACAAGGCGACGGACCTGCTGACGGTCGGATCCGACCGATCCCCGTCGCGGGCGCGCGAAGACTACGTCAAGGCGATCTATCAGCTCGGCGGCGGGGCCCCCGTACGGGCAGCGGCGGTGGCGCGGTATCTTAACGTGAGCCGAGTCTCGGTCAGTAAGGCAAAGCGGCTCCTCGAAGGCGACGGCCTCCTGGAGGCCGAGCCGGCGCCGGCCAAGCCGCTGCTGCGGCTCAGCCATAAAGGGCGCGAGCTCGCGGTTGCCATGGTGCGCCGGCACCGCCTGCTCGAAACCTTTCTCTACCGCTCGTTGGAGGTGCCGCTGGAACGCGTGCACGCGGAGGCCGAGCGAATCGAGCACGTAATTTCCGACGATCTCGCTTCCCGCATCGCCGCCTTTCTCGGGCGGCCGAGCAGCGATCCTCACGGGCATCCTATTCCGTACGATGACGCGACGGGTGCCGCCGGTCCGCTGCCCACGTTAGCGAGCGTTGCCGTGGGAGCTCGCGTTGTGGTCGTGAGCCTCGACGATCGCGACGATGAAGCCGTAGGTGTGCTTGCCGCGGCCGGCGTGCTTCCAGGTGCGACGCTGCGCGTCGAACGCAACGACACGGCCAAGATGCGCGTGCGTTGCGGAAAGCGCGTCGTCTCGCTGAATCGCCGTCACGCAGCAATGGTCCGCATTGCAACGTAGCTACGGCGTTGGCACGCCCAGCCCGAATGTAGTCGCTGCCGCGCACGAAGTGTTAGCGGGCCGGAGGCGCGGTCTGCGGGCGCTCTTGCCTTTTGCCGGTCCGGCGTTTGTTGCGTCGGTTGCGTACATGGACCCGGGCAACTTTGCGACCAACATTCAAGGCGGCGCTGCGTTCGGATACCGGTTGCTCTGGGTGGTCGTGCTCGCCAACCTGATGGCGATGCTCTTTCAGGGACTCTCCGCGAAGCTCGGCATCGCGACCGGAAAGAATCTCGCCGAGCTCGCACGGGACAACGCACCCAAACCCGTCGTGGTTTCGATGTGGATCGTTAGCGAGGTTGGAGCGATGGCGACCGATCTCGCAGAGTTCCTCGGGGCGATCATCGGACTCTATTTACTCTTCGACATCCCGATGTTGATCGGCGCCGTCATTACCGGCGTCTTGACGTATGCTATTCTCGCGCTCCACCGGTTCGGCTTTCGCACGATGGAAGCATTGATCGGATCGCTGGTGGGTATCATCGCCATCTGTTACGTCGGTGAAACGATCCTATCCAAGCCGAACTGGCATCTCGTGCTCTATCACTCGGTCGTGCCATGGCTCGGCGGGCCCTCGAGCCTTTTTCTGGCCGTGGGCATCGTCGGCGCGACCGTCATGCCGCACGCGATTTACCTGCACTCCGCCCTTACTCAGGATCGAATCGTCGGCAAGAATCGCCGCGACGTCGGGCGCATCGTACGCTTTTCGTACGTCGACGTGATCGTCGCGCTGACGATCGCAGGTTTGGTTAACCTTGCGATGATGTACATGGCCGCAGCGGTTTTCAATGCGACCGGGCATGCTAACGTCGCCGATATTACGACGGCCTATCGCACCTTAACGCCGCTGCTCGGCAATCTCGCGGCGGTCGTTTTCTTGATCTCGCTGATGGCGTCGGGGATCTCGAGCTCGGTCGTCGGAACGATGGCAGGCCAAGTTATCATGCAAAGCTTCATAGGTTTCACCGTGCCGCTTTGGGTTCGCCGCGTAATCACGATGCTGCCGGCGGTCGTCGTCGTAGCGCTCGGGCTCAACGTCACGCAAACGCTCATCATCAGCCAAGTGATCTTGAGCTTCGTATTGCCGGTCCCGGTGATTGCGCTGGTGCTCTTGGGAGCGCATCGAAAAACCATGGGCGACATGGTGAACCGCCCGTTTGTTACCGCGCTTGCCGTGTGCGCGGCCGTCGCGATCCTCGCACTCAACGTCGTCCTTATTTGGACGACCGTCCATCCGAGCTAAATAATATTTTCCTGGTCTTCGACGGTGCCGATACTCTGAGCGAGATACATCCGCGAGAGCTTCACGTACTCTTGTGAGGAGATCTCGATCCACTTGGCAGCCTCGCCTTCCAGCGCCTTTTTCACCGTAGCCGGCGCACCCGCCGCAACGACGCGCGCCGGGATCGCCGCATTTTGCCCGACGACGCTGCCGGCTGCAATTAACGCGCCTTCCCCGATCGTGCATCCGTTGAGCAGCGTCGCATTGCTTCCGATCAGGGCGTAGCGTTCAATCGTGCAATCTTCCATCACCGCGCAGTGACCGACCGTTACGTCGTCGCCGACGAACGTGCCGCCCCGTTCGCTGACGTGGACGACCGCATTATCCTGGATCGACGTGCGCGCGCCGATCCGAATCGGTCCGTTGTCGCCGCGCAAAACGGTTCCAAACCAGATGCTCGATTCTGCGCCGACCTCGACGTCGCCGATCAGCACCGCGTTGGGGGCGACGAAAGCCGATGAAGCGATCTTCGGCCGCTTGCCTCGATACTCGATAATCATGGACGATGCTTCGGAAATAGCCGTGTCGAACCTCGCGCCCATGCACCGACATCGGACGCCGCTGCGGGGCGTGAAGGCCACGCCGCATCCAAAACCCGACGACCCCAACTACACGGCGGTCAACTATACGTACGCGGGCCGTACTGGCCACATCCACGAGGTAGTCGAAATCGCGGGGCGTTCGCTCGCCAAAGTGGGCTTCGACGACCGGAAGATCGTGTATTATCTACTCGACGACCTCGATCTCGACGAGAGCGCGAAGCGGGGAACGTTTCACGATGGCCCTTAGTCGAGGCCCGAAGTTTCCTCACTCGAAGTGAGGGGCGGAAGGGGCGACGAAGACTCCGTGGAAGGACCGCCGACCAGCGTCGCGCGGGCGCGCTGCATCGCCGACGTAGCTCAGTTGGTAGAGCAATTGTTTCGTAAACAATAGGTCGCCGGTTCAAGTCCGGCCGTCGGCTCCATGAAAAGCCTTGTGACCCAAGGCTTTTCGAGCCTCGCTTGCTTTGAACGTTTTCAGATAATGTACCGCCATGTACCGCCTAACAGCAGAATTGGGATCCTACCCCCTATGGCCGAAAATGCGATCGAAGGCATTAGCGGCGCCAGCCTGCATCGTCGGTATCAGGTGCGAGTAAGTATCGAGCGTCAACCGAATGTCGGAATGCCCGAGCATCTCCTGAACGACCTTAGCGTTCGTTCCATCGATAAGGAGCAGAGATGCCGCCATGTGGCGCAGGTCCATGGAAGCGCAACTTTGGGAATCCCGCGGCCTTTCGTACAGGATCCCAATCGCGACGCAGAAAGTTCGATTTGCGAAGCACACAGCCGGCCGTGCTACAGAAAGCCAACTCCGAATCGTGACCCTCTCTGCTGGCTATCGTGCGACGGCGTTTGAGGCTCTCAACTGCGAACCGCGAAAGCGTTATGCGGCGGCGACTAGAGTCGGTCTTCGGCTGCTCGAATGTGATCTCGCCAGCGACCTCTTGAGCAGAACGCTGAACGAACAACGTTCGTCGGCGCAGGTCAATATCTGACCAACGCAAGGCGAACAATTCGCCCTGCCTTAGCCCCGCTGTCATTGCCAACACGATTAAGGCCTCAAGCCGGTGTCCTTTTGCGGCGTTAAGGACTTTCTTTGCGCCCTCTTCGCCAGGAGGCTCAATGCGCGGTCGTTTGTAACGCGGCGCCGCTCTACGTATCGTATGAAGCGGGCTCATCTCAATGAAATGCTCTTCCACGGCAAGGTTGAGCATTACCCGTAGCACGGCATGGCAACGAGCTACCATGCTCGGCGACACATCTGATCGAAGGGCGCTATACATGGCCTTGACGACATCGGGAGTAAGGTCGCTCAGCTTCATGGCGCCTATCCGCGGCAAAATGTGAAGGCGAAGCGTGTGGTCGTAGGAATGCGCGGTGGTCGCCCTTGTGTGGTTCTTGACATGGCCCATGAACCGCTCGGCGTATTGCTCGACCGTCGTTGAGTCGATTTGCTCGCGAGGTGTGCGCTTGCCCACCTTCGTTAGGTAGTGATCCCGCTTCACCCGTGCCTCGGCCGCGCTACCGCCGTAGAAGAATCGACGTCGTCGTTGTGACCGCCCGTTCTCTGTAACGTAGCCCTCCGAAATAGCGGCGACCCAATACTTCTTCGATCGCGTTTTGCCGTCGGCGGTTTTCCAGATTCGTGTCTTCTCGTAGAGGGTGCCCTCGCCGCGGGTGCGGCGGCGTTGTCTTGTTGATGTCTTAGTTCTTGCCATACGCGGGGATCTCGGCGCTGCTACTGTGCATTCCTTGTGGAAATGCCGGTTCTTGCACAGCCTATTTGCTATGTTTTCTCTGGCATCTCTATAGTACGCTCCCGTCACACCGTTCAAGAACCCTTGCCATGTCTAGTGCGTGTGTGGTTATCCGTAATACGTTGTCATTTTGAGGTTGCTTCACGTACCAGTCGCGACTAATCTTTGCCGCAACCGCGACAAAGGAATCATATGACGTTGAATCTGGGTTGTTTAGATCCGATAGCGCGAGGTGTTCCTGCCAGCTGCGCGTAAAATTGGACGCCATGTCATAGGCGTTAACACTAATCGCTTCGCTTATTAGAGCAAGAGAGGCACTAACGTCTCTTTTTCTAATTAGGCCATGCATTCGTAAGCTACGAGCTAGAAATACGGCCAAACGCTGCACGGACTCCCGCGTAATCAAAAGCTCGATGCTATAACGTTCATGCCATTCCATAAATGACGGCGCAAGGTCAAGAAACTGTTCGTCCCAATACGATGAGTAAGCCAAGAGTGTTCGGCGGCGAGCAACGGTGACAGCGTCATCGGTGGATGCGTCGGCGCTACCTGAGTCGCTCGACACATCCTCATGAAGGATGTCTATTAGGGCTCTGAACCATCTCCAAAGCTGATCTAGGGATTCGCAGGTGAAATGGGGGTCAGTCTTTTTAAAATGTGTGCGAATGTAATCGTAAGTCTTTTGGTAATGGTCCCGTCGTTCATTTTCTCGTTCATGATGGGACTGCGCGGTCAACGGCCGTGCCTCTGCGAGACGCCGGGCCCACTCCGCGTGGCTTAGCCCCAAATAGAGAAGGCCGGCGCGGAAATGCTCCTGGACTGCGAGCTGTTCTGGCAGTGGGAGCGTGGTCTTTTTGGCTGCCGCCATAGACGATGCACCTCTGTGTAAAATTCCGTCGATTTTGTTCGCTATCTCTCCACAATGCTCCCATGGCAAAATGGCCGCTGTGCGAAAGGGGTTGTGAATAGAGAGATGAGCGAAGACGCAGAACAACGCGCCGGGGGAATGGGCCCGGGCGCACACTATATGACGGTAAGGCAGCTGTCTCAGCGATGGAGCCTTTCACTCGCGGCCGTGTACAGGTTAGTCGATCGCGGAGAAATTTCCAGTTTGCGGGTTGGTTGCGCGGTGCGTGTACCGATCTCGGCGGTCGAACAGTGTGAAAGGCGTGGGAGTATATCATGACGCTGAGACCGTGCGACGCATCGACCACCTCGCGAGGGATTGGCACAGCATCGCCATGCGAAATCGACGAGGAGTTGCTGCACGACGCTGAGCACCTGGCGACCATCCGCTCTTCGGACGGCGACATGAGCAATGATCCCCTTCCCCTCCCTCAAGATGGGAAGGGCGCCTTTGGCGGCGATTCGGGCAAAGGCGTCTTCGACCGGACCCGAGATTTCATCACGCGGTTCGTTGCCGTCACCGCTCACGGGGCGATTGCCATCGCTCTGTGGATTATGATGTGTCATGCCATCGATGCGTTCGATTGTGTTGGTTACTTGATGATCGTAAGCGCAGAAAAAGGCACTGGCAAGACGCGACTCTTGGAGGTGCTGCGGCTGCTGGTTCCGCGGCCGTGGCTAATCGGGCGGGCTCCGGCTATTACGATGGCGTTAAAGCTCGACCGAGAGCGCGTCACGCTGTTGCTCGACGAGACCGATGCGGCACATCGGGAACCATCCGCGATGCAGGCGAGAGCGCCAAGAGCCTCAAACGCCCTGGAGTCGCGACGCTGCTCAACGGCGTTCGGCTCGGCGAGGTTGGGCGCATCGTGGTCGTAAAACTTGACCGGCTGACGCGATCCGTGCGGGACCTGGCCGACCTAATCGATCTCTGCGCGAAGCACGACGTGGCCCTTGTGTCGGTCGGGGAGACTCTCGATACCTCGACCGCCGCAGGCCGCATGGTCGTCAATATGCTCGGCGTCGTCGCCGCGTGGGAGCGCGAAGCGATCGGCGAGCGCACCGCAACTGCTCTGGCCCACAAGCGCCAACAAAGAACGGCTTACGGCCCGACGCCATTTGGCTACGTTCGTGTAGGCGACGCGCTGGTTCCCGAGCCGAGGGAACAGGATGCCTTCAATGAGGCCGCGAGGATGGATCGTGCCGGGGCGTCGTTTCGTGAGATCGCCGTGCGCTTGACCGATCTGGGTGTACAGCCCCACCGTGGGAAGTCCTGGTACGCATCGTCTGTCAGCGCGATGCTGCGCTCGAAGATGGCGACGGAAGCCGCTTAGCATAACCATTCCTCGCTGGTGTTATCGTCGGAAAAAGGCCGGGGGCGGGTTGGACCTGCCGAACAAACGATCGCCTCGCGCACCCTGCAAAGCGATAGATCATATGTGGGTGACCCTTCCCACCTCAGAATTTTATTTTTTGGAATTGTCATGGCCATTCCCACTTGATCCGCATTCAGTGTCTGATGTAGACGATCGATTTCGCCGCGGGATGTTACATAAGGCCCTCAGTAGTTCCGGTCCGGTCAGGTGAGTCGAGGCAATCGTCGAGGATCGGTCCGTGAGCAGCAATCCTTCGCGCTACAACTACGTTCGTACGGCACTAAGCAACGCAGAGCGATTGCAAAACTCAGCGCGCCGGTTTAACACAACTATAATAAGCTCCCGAATAAGCCGACGTAAAGCCACCGCACTCTCGGTCTTATCTCGCTCGCCGCGATGCACTATTTCGCTTCGAACCTTGTACAGCTCTACAACTTGGGACTCAATCTTCCTAAATGCGGTGCGGTCGCCAGGTGGAGCCAGAAGCGCCGCCGCTCCTGTTGCGAAATTTTCGACTATATGATCGACTTCCGAAGAAAAAAATAGCTCGCCGGCCGTCGTAAATAAAAGTGTTTTAACTTCAGTTCGTTCCGCTTCCATCGCGGCCGCATACCAAAAGATGGCGCTTGCGAGAGTTAGATGGATATCGTCTCTGGCTTCATCGGCTGCCGCCAGCACCTCAAGGATTCCTTCGATCCCATGCTTCCTGAAAAGACGGTCGAGTCCAACGTTAATCATGAGTTTAAAAGGACGCTCGCCTCGGTACGGCATTTGCAACGTTTGCCACGTTCGCTTGCTAATGATTAGGATTGGCGGCCCGGGGCTTATAACGCCCATATCAATTGTGACTTGAACCCCGAAGTCGCCAAATTCCAGCGAAGAGAGGAAGTTGAGACTGGCGATCAGCCACTCCGCTCGTAGCGTCGCGATTTCAATGGCTTTTGCGTGGCTGGCATTTACACGAAACTCGACGCCGAATCGTCCGTCTAAGTTACCAAGCATTTGATTCTCAGTTTCCGTCAAGTCACGGTTAATGGCGTGAGCAGTTAGTTGAGCAGCCTCATCGGCGTTAAAATGACGAAAGAACCCCAGAGCAAACGGCAACATGTTGGCTCGCAGGTCGATGCCTTTGAGAAAGAAGAAAACCCTGCTCTCCCCTGTAGGATCCGTAAGGGTTCGCAGCAAGGAGTCAAAACCATCGGAAGCGTCGGCTCCACGTGCGATAGAATCTGTAAGCCACCCACCGATCTGCGCCGAGACATACGCGATTGTATGTTGCTGCTCGACGCTTCTGATTCTTAGGAATTCGCGCTTACATGTTTCAAACAGAGCGCGCTCCCGCTCAGTCTGCGGGTCGAACGGGCCGACGTTACGTATGGACTGTCGCGTTACCTCAAGCCGACGCTTGATCTTCCGGTGCAACGTAAGAAAGGCCCGCTCCGCGAGCTGGCGCGGATCGTTAGGCACTTTGCTCCTCCGCGCTTATTAAGAGCACGGACCGGCCGCCACCAATATAGATCCGCGAAAACGGACTGATACCATCGCTATTAAGCCGAAATGACGAAAGCATCTCATCAGGAGAGTAGTAGTGACCGGAGATCCATACTATAAGCCATAGTGGAGTTGGCCAGGAGGCTGCCATTGAACGCTTGCGCTCGATGGCATCATGTATGACTTTCGCCGCGTCCCATGGAAGTTCGACGCTCATAGCACCGCGTGTCACTTGAGCAAAGGTTACGCCCCTATGGAGGCACAGGACCTTTACGCCTAGCTCGTGTAGATTTTGAAACCTTGTGGGGATGTCAACGATGCGCTCGTGCGACAGTTCGGCCAAATCTGTCTCTTGGAGAAACGATTTTAGCTCAGCCATCGTCGAGTCGATCATCGCGGCCCTCGGCGGGAATGGCATAAAGAATGTCAACGCGTAGCCTTCTAGCCTGCTGACGATCACGGGGTCACTCAGCGACAAGGACGATACTGCGAAGTTGAGTTCCGCAATGACATTATCAGCTCTGGCTTCGCTTGCCGCAATCGCTGTTGTGATTTCAACAAATACTTCAACGCCGCTCGAAAGCGTGAGGCGAAAATCCGGCGACTCCGTTTTGAACACCGCCTTGGGCGTGTCCCCTGAAGCGATTAGCGCGGAGGTGAGAATGTTCAGTTCAGCGCGAGCATCGGTGTAGAAGAGGCGGTCCGAATAGCGCGTAGTTTTGAACGATTCAAGTGACGCTAACTTGTTGTGATCGACTGTGAATGTGTCGGGCAGCGTAAAATCGAGCGGGGCACGAAGCATTTTGTAGCCGAGGGTCATCAGTCTTGGCCATGCCACGCATCGAGCCGCGCCGTAGAAGTGAAAGCGATCGTTAGTGCGCGAAGCTGATTACTTTCAGCGATTCTTGCGCCGCGTGTCATTGCCGATTCGCCGCCATGCCCGGGGCTCAGCCCGCCGCCCGCATCTTTGCAAGCTTCGCCCGAGCTTTTCAATTGGCCTTGCTACCTCGACGCTGTAGCGCAGATAGCAATGCCGCCCGCAGAACGTCAGCCCCCTTACGCGGCAACCATTTCTGCGGCGCCGAACTATTTTGCACTAGTCTCTGTAGAGTCTCGTCATAAGTGCGCCTAGTACGCTCCCAATGAGCCCTACCAGTGCTGTGCCATATGGTTGAAACGAGGCAAAGAAGTCCCAGGGCTTTCTGATTGTAAGTTGCGCAGCGGAAAAGCCACCAGTCTGATAAAGGCCGCGTTGATTCAGGATGCTCGTTCGATAAGACAGGATGCATTGACCAACGTTCTTCGCGGTGACACTCCATGCGAAAAGCTCGCTCTGGCCTTGTCTCGTCATGGCCTGTCGTGTAAAGTCAATCGGCTGCACCGAACAGTTATCGGTGGCCGTTAAAGCGGTGTCTAGAACAAGACCGGACATCGGTAACGGATTTGTAGTTTGCACTATCAGTGCTGTTATCGCTGAATCTCCTTCTGTCATGACTACCGGCCGACTAAATGTCTCAGATAAAACATAACTATTGCTAGGACCAAATGAAATCGACGCTTGAGAAGTCGCCACTGGCGCGGGCTGCGGACTTGCGCCTGCTCTCATTCCCGCCAAATACACTACAAGGATCATAACTATAGCTACCACTGTGAGAAGCCAGGGTATAGCCGCGCTCATACCACGGCGTGTCGGCTCAGTCATCGCTGAGACTCTCCGACAGGACGGGTTTTGGCGCGACCTGTAATGCCGAGCCTGTTGTTCATGGCAAGCTTCGCACCGCGTCGGAGAGCCGCTTCGCCACCATGCCCGGGACTCAGGCCTGCTGCCCGCAT
>Ga0265356_1000215_pt1 | contig 10885 bp, 14 predicted proteins | sample NZE4metagenome_FD_189075 | JGI IMG/M metagenome (GOLD analysis project Ga0265356, IMG submission 189075) | Rhizosphere microbial communities from Maridalen valley, Oslo, Norway - NZE4 | ecosystem: Host-associated > Plants > Roots > Rhizosphere > Soil | place: Norway: Oslo | collected 2017-09-15
TGCATGACGCCGTTTTGCCAAAGAAAGGGAAGACATGAAGCGTGTGTGCCAAAACCGCAGAGGTCTTCGCCACTCGGATCTGAAACGGATGTTTCGGACATACCGACAGATTCCCCGCGGTCGTTAATTCCGTTCCAATTGATCGAACTGTTCTTTCCTCCAAGCGTGCCGAGTGGAAGGTTGAGTTCGCCGATGCTGATTCTCACCGTGCCTTGCACGGCCGGGAAGAGGGTGGAAATGGCGGAATGATCCAGGAGTTGCTCCATATTCAGCGTCCAGCCGTTATTATTGAGACCCATGGCCATGCCCAAGTTGTCAGGGTGCTGAACTCCCAAATCCTGAACTTTGTATCTCGCTTGCGCGACCGCATTGCTGAAGCAAGCCAGAAGCATCGCCGTAACCCACAGTATCCAGAAAGTCCGCAAACATCTTAGTGCGCTCATATTTCCTCTTTTCCTCCGATGAAAGTTGCCGTGTCGAAATGACGGGAGCATGTGGCGTTCCACCGGAAGAACAATTACGTGGCACAACAACACAGACATTTCGGACTTCACAGCAGAGTGGCGGGCTGACAAAATACTGTGACGATTCCAACGCGGCTAGAGCGCCTGTTTCTCCAATTTCTCATACACATCGGCGAGAGGGTACGAAATTCGAGAATGCCGAGCATCAGGAGTCAGTCCAATCAATTCGATTGACTTTCGACTGGTTTAACATCCATACTGGTTGGTATGTTGATAGCACGCAAGAGTCCAAAACGTGGAGCGCCAAGGCCGCGTAATCCTGAGCGGACGCGGCAACGCTTGCTACAAGCGGCTTTTCGGGAGGTTTACAGGTATGGCTTCCAAAGTGCCGGAATCGGTACAATCCTGGCCGCCACTAACGTCACCAAAGGAGCTCTCTACTATCATTTCGAGAGCAAGGAAGCTCTGGGATACGCCATTATCGAAGAGATCGTCGCAAAATTCCCCCGCGAGAGATGGTTGCTTCCTTTAGAGCGAAGCAAGGACAGGGACCCTATCGATGCTTTGATCGGCATTGTCCAGTCGATACCACGCCGGCCAAGAGACTTAAAGGCCGGCTGTCCCCTGGTCAATTTGGCGCAGGAAATGTCTCAGCTCGACGAGCAATTCCGCAAGCGACTGGAGAGAATCTTCCAGGCCTGGCAAGAAGGTATTGCGATGGCTCTGCGGAAGGGGCAGTCTCAGGGAACAGTCCGCCGCGACCTGGTTCCGGAGGAGACTGCGAGCTTTCTGATCGCGATGGTCGAAGGCTACGAAGTGTTGGCAAAGAATGCTCAAGATGCGAAGCTGTGGAATATGGGAATTGAAAATATCGTTGGCTGGCTGAGTTCACTTCGCGCGGCGGCCAGCCGCAAGTGAGGTCGATTGCATCGGTGTCTCAAGTAGCCTGTTACATACCAACCGGTTCGTATGCGAGGAAATCAGCATTGCGAATCGGCGAATCGCTTCACACTACATCGTCATGAAGGAGTACGAATAATGACAAGGATCGCAATGTCGCGCAGGAATCTGCTTGCAACGGGAGCCTGCGCGCTGGTGAGTGCCGTGAATGTGTCGGGACCGGCAAGTGCCAGCGCATTGGGTGGGCAGAACTTAGCCAATGAGGAGATCATCCGTAAGTGGTACGCGGCTTGGGAGAAAAAGGATTTAGACACGTTCAACATCTTGCTCGCCGACGACTTCACGTTTACCAGTGCGGCCGGCGACGACCACATCAGCAAGAGCACTTTCAAAACGCAATGCTGGGACACACAGGTTGATTTCATTGGACACTTTGACCTGGAGCGGATCAACACGGGCGCAGAGGATGCTTTTGTGAAGTATCTTTGCCACACCAAGAACGGTAAATCGTTTCGGAACGTTGAGTATCTCCGGATCAAGAACGGGAAGTTGCAATCCATTGAGTGTTATTTCGGCGCGCAATCCACCTTTCCCTCAGCAGTGAGCACTGGGCAGAAGTAACCTGCGGGCTGCTGATCCCGCTGCTCCGGTTGTGCAGGAACATTTCGATTAGAAACATGCACTCGTCAATCTCAGTTCAGGCAGCGGGAAGTCGAGACGAGACAGCAAGGGGTTCCAATCATGATGGCACGCGAGATTCAAGATCAGAAGGCCAGCGCACATGAGATGTTTGTGCCACAAGTTGCTCTAGCGAATGAGGACGTTTCGGCTAGCCCGATGCGGGGAGCCACGATTTGCTCCGCCAAGAGTAGACGCGACTACGCTCTTGAACCGACGGCAGAAGGTTTCTGCGAGACTGCAGATACGTCATTGCTTCCGGTGATCGGACTTGATGCTGCCAACCTCGTGCGAGTCTTGCGGCAGTTGGAGGTTATCGCAAAACGGCAGGCGCCACGAATCGCGTTCAAGGCAAAAGGGGGCATCCTGCTCTTGGATTTAGCCGACATCTTGGCAGTGCAAGCCGAAGGTAATTACGTTTCGTTGCGACACCAGCGTCATCCCTATTTGGTGCACGAGTCCCTGTCGTCCATGGCGGAGAAGCTCAAACCCTACGGTTTTATTCGCATCCACCGCTCGGTCGTCGTGAATACTTCGGCTGTGGAGGAGATTCAACCCTTACCGACCGGGGAGTACAGGCTCCGTGTAAAAGGTGGGAGGGAATACTCGGTAACGCGTACATACAAACACAACCTCAGAGATCTGGCTCAACTGTGGGTTGGCTCGGAGTGCCTTTGCGGCTAACAGGCAGCAAGAGGTGTTACCCCGCTATTATGTCATAACATTTCCGATCGTCCCTTACGAAAAGTCAGGCTGTAAACAGCGCGGCAGAATGAAAGCGCAAGCACAAAATCTCGTTGGGTGGTTTCTGGGCGGTTGTTCCAAAGCCTGCGCTGAGTAGTCGGAACGGTCGAAACCACTCGACCGATTGTTGCAACACGAGGCGGACCTGTTCTGAGCAAACCTCGTACGATGCTAAGACTCGTTCCCCATGGATCATCTCAACGCTGTTGCTGATGTTTTCGAAACTAGCTGCGAAAACCTCAAGCTAGGGCCTGTTTCAGTCTTTGGAATGAGTGACATGTAGTTTTGCAAGGCCCAAGTGCGCGCCGTTAAGGCTAAAACCGAATGATTTGGAATCAGTTTTTCAATCGGCGAAGCGGGGATTTTGCAGATCCAGGTCGGTGCGTCCGCTTCTGGAGCGCCGAACAAAAAGCCACACCGGACGTCGCGCCGATTGCGGCTCATGGCTTGCAGGGTTGCTGCGCAGTTCTTAGGGCTCGGGGCAGCGGCCGACAACGCGACACTCCCGCGTCAAGCGAGCGGGGGTTCAGGTCACCGCGCCATCAGGCGAACTGCACGTTGCTAATCGTGATCTCGGTACTGTCGAACCCGTCAATTCTAGCGGCGACCTTAGAATCCGGATGGACCAGGCCAGGAAGTCTGATTCAACATCCATGAGCACCCACATCTTGACTACGGTTGCGCGGTGACCCAGCCACAGCAGCCACGGGCTAACCGCGGACCGAGTGCTAATCCACGTGGACACTGACAAAAGCGAGCGGTTGGTAAACAACCGCTTCGCGTACGTATCCGTTTCACGGGCTCAACACGACGCCCACATCTGCACAAATGACGGGAGCGAGCTGTCCCGTAGTCTCAGTCGCAAAACTTCGCAACGAACAGCGACCGAAGTGGAACAGGAGTTGGCTGCGCCGAAGGCCGAATCGGTTAGCCAGCGAGGGGGACGGCCCTCCGAAAAGGAGCAAGGTCACAGTCTCGGAATAGGACTCGCATGAGTGCCTAAAGAGGAATTGACCTACAGTCCCGCTGTCGGTGTGGGCCACCACTTCGCGATCCATGAGCACTGGCTATTCTTCGCGCTTACAGATGAATCGTCGGCGTCACAACTTCCGGTTGCCAGTGATCCGCCCCGGAATCCGTACGTTTAGGTTATTCGGCGTAACTGAGGCGTTGCGGTGAGTGAATCGGCGGATTTGCAACAATCGAGCCGTCCCCCCGCTATTTCGATAGCCACTTCGACGTTGCCTAGACTCGTCGAATGAGGGAATGGCTTCCACAAGTTCAATTACTCGGACATCATCTCCAATAAGGCAGGCGATTCTTCTGCAAGAGGTTGTTCTGTCGCCTTGTCCAGGGAAAGAGGTAATCTCTGGGCGGCAGCAAACAGGAAAGCATGTAATCCGCAGAGTAGAAGAAAGGCGGCGGTAAATGCGCTGGAGAGGCTGGCGCTGGACTGTGCCATCCCCAACCTCCATCCCAGGAAGGTCGCGCAGAGCGTAGTCAAAGTCGGTCCACCGAGACGTTGCACAATGTTGAGCGAGGTTGTCGCCATTGGCAGGTCTTGTGTCCTCACAGAAGCGTATGCCGCCGAGATGGAGGGAATGCCGACCGCGCTGAGGCCTATCCCACGCACAAAGAGAGCACCTGCGAGGACGGCGAGTACAAGTCCGTGACTGGCCAGATAGAGAAATGGCAGCGTGGCTGCGAAGGCCAGAAATGCGCCTCCGGCCGATACCTTTCGTATCCCGAACCGCTGCGTCAGGGCTCCCATCCATGGATAGGAACAGATCATCCCCACTCCAAGCGGAGCCAGCAACCAACCCGTCGTACTCGGTGATTGGCCACAGGCGCGGATGAGATAGATCGGAATCAGCATTTGGCCTGCGAACGAGATTCCGTTTGACATGAACTGCGTGGTGGCGGACGCAGAGAAGGTGCTGCTTTTGAATAGCCGCAGGTCGATGAGTGCTCGATCTCCTTTGCGAATTGCCATTCTGAAGAAGAGCGCAAGCAGAACGATGGAAACTAGGAGAGCCGTAAGACCGATATGCTCGCCCAGATGATCTGACCCATACAGGAAGAGCACGAGTCCGGGAGAGAGCAGGGCGAAGCCAGGAAGATCGAGTTTTCTTGACCTGGTCACTTCGCGACCATTGGGCAGAAAGAGAATCGCTAGGACGATTGCCAATATACCGACCGGCAGGTTGACCAGAAAGAGCCAGCGCCAAGAGGCGTGTTGCAGAATGGCACCGGCGATGACCGGGCCAAGGATCGGCCCCAGCAGGATTGGCACAGCCGCGTAGCCCATGACGCGCGCCACATGCTTTCCGGCAGCACGCACCATCATCATCTGCGTCAACGGAGCCATCAGGCCGCCGCTCATGCCCTGGAGGATGCGAAATCCGATCAACGAGTTCGCCGACCAGGCCAGACCGCATAAAGCGGAGGAGAGCGTGAAGGCCGAAAAACACCAGAGGTAGAGAGATTTGGCTCCAATGCGCTCGACCAGCCAGCCGTTGAGTGGGAGCATAAGAGCGAGTGCCAGAAGATAGCCGCTGGTGACCCATTGAATCGCCGCGAGGCTGCTATGCAGATCCACGGCGAGACTGGAGAGGGATACGTTAACGACGGTTGCGTCGAGCTGCGCGAGAAAGGAGCCCAGGACCGCGACCGATGTGATCTTCCACACCAACGGGTCAAGCCGGACGGTGTCGCTGGAGTTCTTAGGCATAAGCGGCTAGGACCTCATCGGTGGTCCGGACTCGCGTGAGACGAGGGAAGATCTCTTCAAACGCGTAGCGGTGTTGTTCGGCGTCCTGGGCGGAGCAGGCGTCTTCGACCAGCACAAAGGCAAATCCCAGTCCTGTGCCCTGCCGCGCGGTGGATTCGACGCCTACGTTGGTAGAAATGCCGGTCAAGACGACCGTGTCGATCCCGCGGTTCTTGAGCTGCTGCTCCAGGTCAGTGCCGGCGAAGGCGCCCCAATGACGCTTGGTAATGAGGATGTCGCCGGGCTGGAAGCCAGCAGAAGCAGGGATCTCCGACGCGACGGCAGGCAGGGGTTTGTCGCCCATATTGTGCGGTTGATCGACGGGAAGCTTCAGCAAATCGTTTAAATCGACACGCACGTATACAACTGGGGCGCCCTTGGCGCGGAAAGCGTTCGCGAGCTTCACGGAATTTTCGACAACCTTATCGGCACTGTGCGGCGCAGGGGTCATGCCGAGAACGGCATTCTGCAAATCGATGAGGACGAGTGCGGTCTTTTGGGGGTCGAGCTGGAGTTCTGCCATGGGTTCCTCTTTATTGAAGATATTGTGAACGCGAGGTGCGCCTCGTGTTCTCTGGATTTAGAATACGAGGCTTCCCTCGCTTTTGTCAAATCCCGTTCGCCTCGCACCACAGTTGGCATGAACCTCCGAGCTGTCATTACTTCGCCACATCCACAAAGAACGTCGAACTAGGGATGTTGCAGTATTCGGACGATATAGATTGCGGCACCCGCCATGATCGCCAGAAGCCCGAGAACGATATACACCACAAGAGAAATGGGAAGATCATCGAGGTCGTCCTGTTTGTGTTTTGCTCCTTGCCGTTTCATGTTCTTCCTTTCATGCCAGATCGATTCATAGACGGGATTATCGCCAAGCTAAGATAGATCGACAGTGCGTGGAGGGCTTTGTCGAATAGGCTGCTAGATTTCCCTACAAGAGGAATAACTTCGAATCAGGGATTCGACCACCCCCGGCGCACGAGCATTCCTCCCAGAACAACGGACGCAACCGCCGTGCCCCGCAGCAACGGAACATATCCAAATCCCAACCACTCGAAGCGCACAGAGGATGCCTCTTGGCTAAAGCTGGTGTAAATCCCGTCGATTCCAAATAAGACGCACGCTACCCCGAGCAAGCAGCAGAACCACATTGCTACCCCTGTCCAAGTTGCGGGTGCAAGGTTTTCCCTGTCCGTTGTTGCAATGGTCTCGATCCTCCCCTCGCCGTTCTCTCTGCGCTTTTGAGAACGTGCTATCGGGCCTTCGGGGAGTTTGTTCGCCGGGGCTTTAGTTGAGCATCCAGATAGGATTACGAGTTGTCGTCTACTGTCGGTTGCGATCACAATCTCTCTCTCTTTCTTCCGAACGCATCGAATATTTGTTGAGGTTCCCGTAAACACGGAGGTGGCGACGGCGCGATCACGATAACGCGAGTGCATCCTCGTTTATACAGTTGACACAATACGAGGAAGTCCTCGCGTTTGTCAAATGAGGATGGTGAAAGGCAATGGACGACAACATAGGTGAGGCGCGTGTATGAGCGGAAACGCGACTCTGCCTACAAATTTCCGCCACGGCAAACGCAGAGATTCGATCTCAGAAAACGGAGCTTATGAGAGGTGCCGTTCATAGAGCCTGGCAGGGAACCATTGCTTGAAGTGGATGCATCCAACTTAGTCTCTCTGGACGTCCGATCCTGCATCGAGATAGGGACTGTACCGCAGCAGGATCGTTCGATACGAGGAAGTTCATGCGATCACTTCCGCAAGACATCACTAAGATAATTCGCTAGAGCCTTCTTGAACTCCCGGATGATAAATGGATGGCGTTTCGCGTCCGATTCTGCGCAGACGTTTATCATTCCCCGCATGAGTTGGATGGCGACGTTTGCAGCCAGAAGTGCCTCGTCCTGCGACAACGAAGGCTTTTTCGCAACGAATGCCTTACTGAACTGCGCTCGAAGATTGCTTCGAGATGCAGCATCTCGTTTCAGCCGAATAGGAGACGTCAGCAATGGGAGGTATCCGGGGCGTTTAGCAGCAAAATCTGCCATCCGGGCCATCAGTCGCTCTGCGAATTCTGCAGCCGAAAGGGTCTTGGCTTCCTTGCATAAGGGTGTCCATACTCCCTCGACCTCTTGCGAATATTGGCGATGTAGAGCCAACGCTAGAGTTGGCTTGTCGGGGAAATAACGATACAGTCCGCCGATCGAGGAGCCAGCCCGCTCTGCGATAGCTGTCATCGTTGTCGCCTCGTATCCTACCTCAGCAAACAGGCCAGCGGCGGTATCCAGATACTCCGCGACTCGACGCGAAGACCGCTGCTGTTGTGGGACTGGGCGTTCGATGGGCAAGGAAGGCGAGGGCATTCTCGTATATTACTGCATCCCGCAGCGCGATAGGGTAGCAGATGTTCACGCTTGGCCTCAAGGAGACCTGCGGCAAGGAGACCTGCGGCAACGACGTGACCGGCTTCGCCATGGCAGTCGACTGTCAGGCGCAACTTTAGTTGACTCTAAGCATGAAGTTTGCACCGGTGTACTCATCTTCAACCAGTCAACGGAACAAGTTCCGAATGATGGTTAAGATTCGTTTTGGGAGATTATTTTCTGAACCGCGAGGCTCAAGGAGCCTAATCCCCAGCATGGCATGGCTCTCAGTAGATGAGCTGAGAGCCGTTGTAACGGGATACCCCTCGGCCTTCCAAGCATTGAGCCCACCGTCGAGTACGAATACGTTCGCGATACCGCGACGCAGAAGAGCGAGTGCCACCCGAGCGCTTGTAAATTCCCGAGGTGAAGAACAATACAAGACAACTTCGACATCCTTGGGCATAAAAACCTTATCTCTTATCCTCAGACGTGCTGGAGCAATGCGAACTGCACCTGGAATGCCTTCAACTGCCGCCCCTGCTTCTTCAAAATTTAGAAGATCGATCAGAGCAATGGTGCCACCGTTTCTCAACTTCTCCCTCAGTGAATGAGGACTAATGGTGCGAAGACGAAGTCTGCGGATCATGTGGAACAATTTTGTAATTCGCCACGTCACCTTGATTGCCAGAGGGCAACCAATCAGCAATACGAGGGCAATGGCGAAGTGCGACGCGACCCTGATTGCGATCGTAAGTTCGTGCGAAAAGTAAAACCCAAGTCCTACGTAGAATCCTGACCAGAGCAATGATCCGACTGCATCTAACGTAACGAAACTTGGTAAAGGAGAACCTTCCATCCCGGCTATGGGTGGCGCAATGGCGTCCATTCCCGGAATAAATTTAGCAATGAGCAGTAGTTTCAGGCCCCACCGTGCGAAGGAAGTGTGAGCTCTCCGCGTACATCGCACCGGATCTCCGGTGAAATAGCAGAGGATATGCAAGACCTTGCTTCCCCATCGCCGCCCAGCTCCAAACCAGACTAGATCGCCTGCAAGACATCCAGATACACCGATGCATAGGACCAGAGGAAGGCTCATTCTGCCACCCGCGACGAGCGCGCCCGCCGCCACGAGCAGCAGGTCTGCCGGCAACGGTAAACAGAGCTGCCTTCCGAAGACGACGAGCAAAAGCGATATGTAACCGATTGACATGGCGCTTCTCAGTACCAACCCTCAGTCACTCCCGAACTTTCCGCATCGACCATCATCCACGTCCAGTCAGACAGGAGGTCGGTTGCCCTCATCGGCCCGGAGAATGGTCGATGATTCTGAGGGCAAGGCAATCGGCAGCGGCGATTGTCACATGACGCCAGTTCGGAAGGGGCCAGTCAGCGGGCCAATCCATCGTCCCCAATTCATCGATCCAGTCCTGCGCGGCGTTCCTCGCTTCCTTCAGGCCATATTGCCTGAACACTGCCTTGTAAAAGGCTGCTAATTCCTTTTCCGCCGTCGTCATAAGCTCGGCAACTCGTTCGACAGACGCCTGCTGAGCGTGAACAATCGAGCTGGTTCTCTTATCGCACATGAACCTCACCTCCTGATTGAAATAACGCCCGCCAGATTTATGGCCTCACACACCATTGGGAGCCTTAGAAGTGCAATTTCATCCGGCGATACTGGCCTGATGAGGATGAGTGCGGTCTTTTTAGGGTCGAGCTGGAGGTTGAAAAATGTTTTGAAATCGAGGATAGCCTCGATTTCTATGGGTTTATAATACGAGGATGCCCTCGATTTCGTCAAATCCCATTCGCGTTGCTCCGCAGCAGAAACGCTCGACGCGCCGGCTGGCGGGTTTTCTGGAAGCGGCCGCGGAGCTCTTTGTCGAAGTCGGCTACGAAGCAGCCACTATGACGGCGGTCGCGGAGCGAAGCGGGTCTTCTATCGGCGCGCTCTACAACTACTTTCCGGATAAACAGTCCATCGCGTTCACCCTGGTAAATCAATATTCCCAAGAGATGGAGGCGCATTGGAAGCCGCTGATGGAGCAGGCGGAGATACTCACCCATGCGGAGTTCGCCGATCTGTTCATCGAACGCATCACCCAATTCGCCCAGGAGCGTCCCGCTTATCCGAGCCTGCTGGCCGCGCCAATCCGCTTTCGCCGCGACCCTGCAGCCCGAAAGGCTTCACGAGTCGCAATTGCAAATGCCTTTCAGGCGAAGAATCCGTCGCTTTCGAAGGAACAGTCTCTACTTGCTGCAAACGTATCTCTCCAGATAGTCAGAGGCATGATGACCCTCTATGGGGAAGCAGATCCCAAAGGGAAAGTCCTGGTTGTGGCTGAATTCAAAAAGGTGTTGACGTTGTATCTGGGAAGCCTACTTGTCCGAGGACGCGGTGCTAGCGAAGTAAGAGTCGACCACCGTCTACTGAGCAGTTAGCCACCAAACTAGACTGGATGTCCGAGTTCAGGTTCACCTATCGGTGTACCGGCCAACTTCCGGATAGCGCGGCACTCACACCTTGGCAGAGTCCCGGAACTCGCTGCCCGCACGAGCCGATCGGAACTGCAAGAGAGAGAGAGGCAATCCGCCCCTGAACGTCGCGAATAGGAGAACGTTCTTTCCCGATGATCTGGACCGTGGGGTCGGGCATGCGCGACAGAACTTCAAACGGTCCCGTGAAGTCGATCTGATCCATCCGTTCACAGATGAGGCAGCCCACAGAAAGCGGCCGCGTCGTCAACCCCGGCTTCGATCTCTCACTCACAAACAAAGGACTGCTCATAAAGCCCTATCACTCCGCGACGTAAGTCGGAAACATGCACTCCGCGCCCAGTTCCTGCGCGGTGACACCAGCGTTCTTTACGCAGCCTCGGTCGTCAGGCTGGCTTGGGCGGTGCGAATTGGCGCTGCAGGCACGACAACCTCAACAAGCCCGGTCGCGACGTCATAGAT
>Ga0265356_1000216_pt1 | contig 10876 bp, 10 predicted proteins | sample NZE4metagenome_FD_189075 | JGI IMG/M metagenome (GOLD analysis project Ga0265356, IMG submission 189075) | Rhizosphere microbial communities from Maridalen valley, Oslo, Norway - NZE4 | ecosystem: Host-associated > Plants > Roots > Rhizosphere > Soil | place: Norway: Oslo | collected 2017-09-15
ATTTGGAGGTGTTCGAGCGCCCCGACGGTTTTCCGTCATTCGAATAACCAGGGTTGCGGGTTAACCGAAAGCCGTCACAAAAAGTGACGTGACGGAACGCCGCCCGGCCTTTATAATATGTTTCTAAGAGCTACTTAACGCAGTCGGCTGGTGAGGGCGCATAGGACGCGGCCTATGATATGCGGGCTTTCACATTTGGCCGCTCTTGATTTGAACCTTTCCGTCGCGAGTGCGCTGAAAACTATCGGACACCCCCGACACACTTCGCAGGAGTCAGACCCTATGAAAAACCCTTCGCTCGTAGGACCTCGCGGCAATCGCACCGTCGTGCGTCCCGGTTTGTTTATCGTCCTCGCGCTTTCGATACTCCCCGGCTGCGCGGGAACTTCCTCAGGCTTACCGATAGCGAGCACGTTGACCCAGCAAACGGGCAACCTTACCGAGCCAAATGTTGCGGCGAACAAACACCGTCAGACGATCTTTATTGCCTCTGGGTTGACATATAATAGTTACGTCTATCTGTTTCACGGTGACGGGAAAAAATCCAAGCCCTACAGGAAAGTACCTCAAGGCACCGCGTTTGAGTTGGCGGTTGATCGGTCTGGAACGCTCTATGATCTGGTCGACACCGGCGATCCGGGCTCCTTGGACGAGTACTCTGCCCCATACAATCAGCCGCCGAGAGAGATTACAGACGGGATCGTTGGCCCGCAAGGTCTTGCGGTGTCGGCGGATGGCACGCTCTACGTCGCCAACTGCGGATACAATAACTGTGGCCAACCGTTCATCTCCGTCTATGCGCCCGGGCAGACGCATCCAAGTCGCACGATCGCCAATTCCCTAGAGGGGCCGCTCGCTGTCGATCGTAAAGGTCGGCTCTTCGTCTGCGATGAGGGGTTCGGCTTCATCGACTACTATAAGAAGGGCTCGTCTCAGTACATCCAGGCGCACTTCCAAGGCTATGCTGTGGCCTACGGAATCGCGACAGATAAAAGCGGCAACTATTATCTGAGCAACGGACCTCAATTTTCTAACTATTCCCAGCCTGCTGTCCTTGAGTATGGGATTGACGGGCCAGAAGGTGGCCCCATCACTCGGACAATCGTATCGGATGGGAAACCAGGCGGGTTCAGCCCCCAGGGCCTAGCCGTTGATGACCAAGGCAACCTCTACGTCGCGGACCAAGCGAACCACGGCGTCGCTGTCTATGCTCCAGGCCAGACGACGCCGTACGCCTTTCTTCCCTACGGCGGCTTGGCGGTCGCTGTTACTCACTCGTTGTAGCTTCAAGAAAAGGACAGAGACCATGATTTCGTTTAGCTTCGGCCGCAAGGCCGGACTCATGCTCTTGGCATCGCTGGGCGTTTACCTCGTTGCATGCGGCGACCCTTCCGGTTCAAATTTGGCGTCGCAATTATCGACATTACCGAATGCGCCTCGGAGTAATTCGACGCCACAGGGGAACCTGCAGCAGCGCCTCCGCAGCGCATCCGGCAAAACGCCGTTCCTGGTCTCGACTTGGCCGACGACTAAGTATGCTGGGCCGACGGTATATCTAGCCAGCGCAAACTTTAAGACGCTTACACCGCTAGTTTCGGTGCCGACCCCGCTGCCGACGGCCGGCGGCGACAGCGGGGTTATAATTGCAACGGCAGTTGGGCCCAAGGGAGAGCTGTTTGTTTCTAACTGTAAGCACAATCTTTATGGGGGGCTGCTATACGCCTGCTCCTATGGTGAGACCGACGTCTACCAGTCGGGTAGTGGGCAGCCAACAGTCATTCCCAATGGTGGTTCAGGTGTGGCTGTGGCCAAAAACGGACGCTTTGTGACAGTTGGAAACTGTGGTAACGGCTGTGTCCCTATAGTTAGTGAGTTCGATCCGGGAACCACGACGCCGATCGCTACAGCGCCTCCTGGTTTGTTCTGCACCGGAGGCCACTGCAATCCTCTTCCCCAATATGTCAATATCGACAGTACCGGCAAACAGGTGTACTTTTACCACGAACAGCAATACTATCCTTACGCCTGCGTTACGGGGCGATTCGCCTGGACCAAGTGGACTGCGAACTTTAATTACCTCGGAAGCCACTATTACTGTGAATCCGCTACGGCATCGTACATTGCTTCAGACGGTACTTTTTACTCAACATACGAGAGCACCCACGATCTCTATGTGTTTGCCAAGGGTTCGAGCGTGCCTACGCTCCTTATTCCAACCAGTAATGCAAGTGGAGTCGTCGTCTATCATAACGACATCTACGTAGCAAATCTCAACGGATACCCCGGTAAAGGGAAATCACACAAGCACCAAGGGGACCCGTACATCGCGGTATATGGCCAAGGCCAGACCACACCAAAAGCCATGTATGTGCTCCCGTGGGAGCCGACGGCGCTGTCGCTATCAAACCCGTGGTGAAACGAACCCATCCACACAAAAGCTAAAGATCTCCACCGCTAGCTGGGAAACCGCCAGGGTGGCTTGTCGCGAAACGCATTTGCAGATGAGTCACCCTTAGCGCGGCGGATCGTCGATGATCTGCATCGGCGAGTAACGTATGCAGCGACAAAGTGACCTGAGGTGGCATTCTACGCAGCTGATAACTGTGAGAGTTGGTTAGTTTGAACTTGCTCGGCGAACTCCCTTGGCGTCCCAAATGGAAACTCCGATCGGACTAATTCAAAATGAGTAGAGACGCGCATTGCGTCCGCCACGTACGTTCAACGCATGGATCACGAGCCGGACACACCATCGATCAACCGACTGGCTGTCGTGCGACGGAAACTTGTGCGCGTGATCGCCCTTTTCTTGCTACGCCCTCGCAAATGAAGAGTCGCAGCGCCGAACTCGGCGGCGCCGCCGACGACGGAAGCGATTTCGCCGATTGGCATACCCAGCAAGGAACGAATCCTCACGCCTGCACGTTCTCCAAGAAGGCGAGCCTTTGAAGCCCGCCGGGAGCAAGTTTACTGCCGATCGCCGGCTTAGGACGATCGGGGAGTTGAGGTATGGACGGAGGACCGAACGACCGGCTAGCTACGGTGCGGACGAAGCTGTTGCGTGTGATTGCAATTCTTCGACAGCGGCTTCAAGCCGACGAACCCGAGCGCGCAACTCCACCACCTCGTCGTGAAGAAGCAGGGCGCTCTCGGCGGTTTCCAACTGAGCCCGCTCAAGCTCCCGACTCCCGTCACGACGTCTCTTCCGGTCCCGAGCCCCCTCCGGAGGTCCCGCCGAAAGCGGGATAGCCGGCTCTGACTCTCCCGCTAGATACCAAGGCGAAACCTTGAGCTCCTTAGCTAGGCGGAGCGCCGCCTCCAGCTTGAGACTCTTGATGTCACCTGTACGCATCTTGCGCGCCGCGTCGGCCGAGACTCCGAGAATGTAACCCAGTTCCGTGTCACTCAGACCCCGAACAAGCTCCTTAAAACGTTTACTGAAGTTAACAACGGCCACGGGGTTAGGATACCATAAGAAGTCAATAGTTTCCTATTGACCTTTATCGTGAGCTTGCTATTATACTGGTAGGAAGTAAGACCAACGCGATGCCTCCTCAGGCCAGGGCTCCGGCGTAGCGCACCCTTACGCCGTAGCCTAAGCCTATCGGTCGCCACCACGCCCCTTGCCTCCGTTCGCGAAACGGCATGGCTACTATGGACTCAGACGTCCCTTCCGGTGCTTCCGCTCAGGCGTTCGACTACTCGCAGCTGAACGACGGACAGCTTCGCTCGGCGATTCGGTTCGCGGAGAAACATCTTCGCTGGGTCGAGGAAGATCACGTCACGCTTCTTCGAGCCTACCGTGAGGAGATCGAAGCGATGCGCCGGCACCTCATCGATCGCATGCTGAGGCGAATAGTTACCAGCTCGGTGCCACTCTCGGGTGAGCAACAGCGCGACCTACGGCGCGCCTTCGAGCGGCGCGCTATGGATGCGAGCGAGATCGCGGTAGCCGTCCACGCAGCTTCGAGAGGCCGAGTGGGTCACGTCGATGCGTTGACGGAGATCGAGGCGATGGCGTTGCTTCTGCGCTTAGACCGAGAAGCGTGAGTGCCAGGACCGCTGGCCAGCCTGGCCTGTAGAGGGGATTAGTTCGCATGTCCTACGACGACGAGCTCAACTGGCTGCGCGACCGCGGCGTTCAAGTTGATCACAAGGGTCGGATCATCGTCAGTCTTCCGGCGGTACCGGATGATGGTGACTTCGACGTTGTTGAGCGCGAGCCGTCGATCGCCGAACTTATGCGCCGCGAGATCAATCCTCGCCTGGCTGGATCGCACGGGCGCCGTCGCCACCGCTTGTCAAAGCCAGTCCAGCGTGATCCAGGCGCTACGCGAGTCTATCAGCAACCGGCTGCGCGCGTCGGCCGGCCGACGATCGGCTCGGAGGCGCGGGTTCACGTGCAAACGATGATCGCTCAAGAAACGCGCGATATTCTAGTAAGACACCACGTCACGCTCGCCGCCGTCTTTGACGATTGCGCCCGAAGGCTTTCGCGTGTGCCCTGACGACGACGAGGCGGTCGGCGGAGAGAAGCGCAGGCCGTCCGCTGGGCGCCCAAAGTCTGGACGCCCGAAGCGTGTCCGCATTACGACGACCATAGAACCGTCCAAACTCGCGGTCCTCCGTGAACACGCGCGTCGCGAGAAGAAATCTCTAGGGCAGCTCGCCGACGATTACGTGGCCGAGCATTTCGCTGCACCTGAGGCGCCGACGGAATGATCGTTCAGCCTGCCACACTGCACGCGCGCTCTCAAGGGTCTGCCCGCGCTCCTGGCGCCGAAATGCTCAGCGCGACTGAAGTCTTGATATTGCCGCTCATTGCTGGATGAAATCTAGCTACGCCCGAGGGACCAAGCACGGTGCGGAAATAACCGTCGAGACCGTAGCGCGACGCAGCACTCGTGGCTTCGGTAGGCAACAGAAAAGCAAGGAGCGACGCACCGAGCGCGCCGCTCTTTTTCTTTGTGCTTGCACCCGGTCTAGGAAACGCTCCTCAGTTGAGCCTGCTGAAGCTTACCCTGCAGCCGAGTAAGTGCGATTGCTTCTATCTGCCAAAGGCCGAGAAGGGCCATGGTGAGTGCCGCATCGGAGCGAAGCTCTTCCTCGACCCGATTTGCAGGCATCAGTTTTTTCATCTGTTCCGAATGCGCGACATGCGCTACGGCGATTTCACCGTATACTTTACGGACTTCCTTCTCTATAATTTCTCCGAGATGCTCTGGATACTTTTTCGAGAGTTCGTCGATGTGCTGCTTGATTACCTTATGGTCACGGTTAATCAGCACAACGCCCGCCGGATCGACTTTGTTTGGTGGTTGGAACACGACGAGTGCCCACGCCGCGTTCTCACCGATTTCATCAGCGCCGACAATCCTATAGTCTGGCAATCCCCCCGCCACTTGCTTTTCTTTTGCCGGCTGGCCCGATGGATCCGGATCGCCGATTCGCAACGCTCCGCTCGGAACCTCAGACTCGTGAATCCACGGTCCCGGACGCGGTCTTGGTCGCGGGCGCCTACGGCGTTTCGACCCAAGAGGTTGGACTGGAGTCGTTCGCTCGTCTCCGGTTGAGTCTATGAGTAATTTCGAAATTCGCCACCGCATGCCGTATCGCTCTGCTAAGCGCTTTTTCCACTCATCATCAGTTATCTCTCCATCGACCGCCGACATTGTAGCCTTAATAGCTTCGATAATTCGTTCGGGTAGTTTCGAAGAAAATTCTTGGGCCCAGTCACTAATCGGCAAGTCGACGCCGCCGGTCGCGCCGCCGAGCTTTAGCCCTGTTCGAGAAGTGTCGGGGTATACTCCGTCGAGCCTTGTAGCTGCTTCTCGGGGGCGTAGAACGATGAAAGCGTTCTGCCGAATCGAGATCTGGGCTAAGACGGCGGGATGGCGCTCTACGAGCACGGAGTATGGCGGGCTCGGCCAGCGCGTCTACAAGTTCGAGCCGACGGCGACCGACGGTTCGAGCGTTCGACTGAATCCATTCGACCGCATCCGCGTCGGGACGCCGTACGAAATCCAGGACGTCCAGAACATCGTCGAGCTGGTCGCCGACGAGGGCGAGAAGCCCGTACGGGGAGACAACCGCTTCTGGGTCGAGATGGCCAAGCGGCTGCTGCTCGGCCTGAGCCTGCACGTCAAGCACGATGGCGATCCGCGCAACGACTCGCTTCCCGGTGTTGCCTCGACGCTTGCCGACCCGCGCTTTGATGACGTTGACAAGTTCTTTGAACATCTGCGCGACTACCCACACGATCCATTGCATTCGCGCCGGTGGATCGACGCAGAAGGCGAGCCAACCGCGACTCATCCACTCGTCGCGCAGATCGCAGCGCAGATGCTCGCGATGGAACCGCGTGTCAAAGCAAACATCGTCGCCGAAGCGCAGAGCTTTTTAACGGTCTACAGCGACCCAGTTATCGGGGCGAACATTGCGTCCAGCGACTTCGATATTTCGGAGCTGCGCGATGGTCATCTGAGCCTATACCTGGTCGTGCAGCCGGCGCACAAAAAGCGCTTGCGCGCCCTGACGCGCCTGCTCCTTACGCAGATCATCCTCGCCTTAATGGACACTCCCGATCACGTCAAGGAGCCGCGCGTCCTGATTATGCTAGAGGAAGTTGCTGAGATCGGCGCCCTCGACATTGTGGCGACCGCGCTTGGGCTTGGGCGGGGATATGGGCTTAAGTTGTATCTCATCGCTCAGGACCTCAGCCAGCTCGAAACGGCCTGGGGCAGCAAGAGCAAGACGCTCGTTGCGAACTGTGCAATTCGCGTCGCATCGGCACCGAACGACGTCGCGACCGCGGAGCTGCTTTCGAAGATGTGCGGCACGATGACCGTCCGGCACACCGTTCGGAACTACTCAGGGAGCCGCATGAGCGCCCTGCTGCCGCATACGATGACGACCGAACACGACACGCAGCGCCCGCTGCTGACGCCCGACGAAGTCATGCGCCTTCCCGGGCCGCAAAAAGCCGAAACGGGCGAAATCATTACAGCGGGGAATCTCCTCGTCTTCGCATCCGGGCGTGCGCCCATTTATGGCGTGCAGCCCCTTTACTTTCGCGATCGCACGTTCACGCATCGTGCATCGATTCCAGCGCCGGACGTGCGCCGTGCCTGAGCAGTTGTCGCTGAACGATCAGCTCCACGTGCGCTTGCAGGAGAAGCTGCGCCGCGAGCTCGGCGTAGCCGTGCTCGATGCGCTGGCCGATCCGCGGGTCATCGAGGTCATGCTCAATCCTGACGGACGCTTGTGGATCGACGAGCTCGGCATTGGCATGCGCGATACCGGGACGCAGATCTCCGCTGCACAAGCCGAGAATCTGCTCGGCACCGTCGCCGCGACGCTCGGCTACGTCATTACGCCGGAACGTCCGGTGCTCGAGGGCGAGCTCGCGGTCGATGGCAGCCGCGTGTGCGGATTGCTTCCGCCGGTGGTGCTCGCGCCGGCGTTCTGCATTCGCAAGGCCGCGGCACTGGTCTACGGTCTTGACGACTACGTGCGTGACGGCATCCTCGACGGCGTCGTGCCACCGGCGCTTGCGAGCATCGATCGCCCGCCGGCGCGCGGCCACGCGGCTGTCCTGCGCCACGCTATCCGCACGCGCCAGAACATCTTGGTCGTGGGCGGCACGCAGAGCGGAAAGACCACGCTAGCCAACGGGCTGCTCCACGAGCTGAGTACCGCGATCGGCTCGACACAACGCGTCCTGATGATCGAAGAGACGCGCGAGCTGCGCTGCACCGTGCCCAATCACATTGCGCTGCGCACGACCGAAACGGTCGACATGACGCGCCTGGTGCGGACCGCGCTGCGCTTGCGGCCCGATCGCATCATCGTCGGTGAGGTGCGCGGTGCCGAAGCGCTGGCGATGCTCAAAGCCTGGAACACCGGGCATCCGGGCGGCATTGCGACCGTGCACGCCAACGACGCCCGCGCTGGCCTCATTCGGCTCGAGCAGCTGGTCCAGGAAGCCAACGTGCCGCCGCAGCCGGCGCTGATTGCGGAAGCGGTTGACCTCATCGTCGTCATTGTGCGCACGCCGACTGGCCGAAAGATCACCGAGATCGCCCGTGTCCACGGGACGTCCGCCTCCGGCTATGTGCTCGAAGCGATCGACCCCGCAACTGTCGACGAGACACCGCAGATGCACCATCATTTAATAGCCCTATGACTTACTAAACCAAGAGAGGATTACGTTATGATTCGCATGCCCGCCGCGGTGAGAACCGCGGCGTATCTATTTCCGCTCTTCGCGATCGCCATGCTACGGCCGGTGCTCGCAAGCACCGGCGGCGGTCTGCCTTGGGATACGCCCCTGCAGACGCTGCAAAACGACCTTACCGGACCGGTTGCCACCGCGGTATCCGTGCTCGCGCTCTTCGCCGCCGGCGCGGCGCTGGTCTTCGGCGAGGAACTGGGGCATCTCGTGCGGCGCGCACTCTTGCTCGTCGTCGCGATCGCCTTTCTCGTGCTCGGCAACAACTTCTTGACGGCGCTCGGTCTGACGGGAGCGGTGATATGACCGACCGGCCGCGCACGATTCCGATTCACATGTCGCTGATCCGGCCGATCCTGCTGATGGGGGCTGAGCGCGAGCTCGTGCTCATCTCGGGGATTCTCGCGGCGGTGCTCGTGATGAGCCTTGCACGGCTGCTCTTCACCGTCGTAGGCGTTGTCTTTTGGGGCTTGAGCCTCGCGGCCTTGCAACGCGCCGCCAAGTCCGATCCGCAGTTTACCCGCGTCTATCTGCGCCACACGCGTTACCGCGGCTATTATTCGGCACAATCGCGCGCGACCTCGCGTTTTTCAACCGTGCGGGAGGGGATGCCGTGCTAAACTTGCGCGAGTTTCGCTCGACGGCAAAGGGTCTGCCGGATCTTCTTAACTATGCCGCGGTCGTCGACGACGGCGTCGTGCTCAATAAAGACGGCAGCCTCACGGCGGCATGGACGTATCGTGGCGAAGATCTCGATTCGGCAAGCGTGCCGGAACTCTCCGCGCTCTCGGCGCGCGTCAACGCAGCGTTAGCGCGGCGCGGCAGCGGATGGATGGTCCACGTCGACGCACTGCGTACCGAAGCGCGCGGCTATCCGCAGGCGGGAGCGTTTCCCGATCGCACGACGCTGCTCATCGACGCGGAGCGGCGAGCGGCCTACGAGGCCGAAGGCGCGCATTACGAGAGCCGCTACGTGCTCTCCGTGACCTACCTTCCGCCGATCGACGCGCAGCACGCCGTCGCAAACTTCTTCGTCGAAGGCGACCGGCCGCGGGAGCACGCCGGCATGGCCTCCCGAGCGCTGGAAACCTTCGCGGGCGCCCTTGTGGAAATCGAGGATAACCTGTCAGCAGCGCTGCGGCTCGCGCGCCTGCGCGGCCGTCGGATCGAGGACCCGTTCGGGCGCGGGCACATCCACGACGAGCTCCTCCGCCATCTAATGGTGTGTCTCACTGGTGAGGACCATCCGGTCAATCTGCCGCCGGTCCCGATGTACCTCGACGCCGTCTTCGGCTCGCAGGACTTCTTCGGGGGCTTGCGCCCGCGCATCGGCTGCCGGCACATTCGCCCGATCGCGATCACCGGTTTTCCGGCGGAGAGCTATCCCGGGATCCTCGACTTCCTGAATCGTCTGCCGCTGTGCTACCGGTGGTCGACCCGCTTCATTCTGCTCGATGCGCCGGCCGCGCAGCAGCGAATCAATCGCTATCGTGCGCGCTGGTGGCAGAAGCGCAAGAGCCTGCGCAACCTCGTGCGCGAGCAGACCGGCACCGCCGCGACACACGTCGATGCCGATGCCGATGCCATGGCAACCGATGCAGTGGCTGCGCTGGCCGATGCGTCGAGCGGTGCAGTGAAGTTCGGCTATTACACGAGTGTCGTGGTGCTGATGGACGAAAACGCTGAACTCGTCGACGCCGCCGCCCGCGACGTGCTCAAGGCGATTCACCACGCGGGCTTTGGCGCACGCATCGAAGACGTCAACGCCGTCGAGGCGTTCTTGGGCACGCTGCCCGGCCACGGCGTTCCGAATATCCGCCGGCCGCTGTTGCACACGCTCAACCTCGCCGATCTGCTGCCGCTCACGACCATCTGGCCGGGACTCGCGCAGCAGCCGTGCCCGTTCTATCCGCCGCACAGCCCGCCGCTCGCGTACGGGGCGACGACGGGCGCAACGCCGTTTCGTTTGAGCCTCCACGTCGGCGACGTCGGCCATACGCTGGTCGTCGGACCGACCGGCAGCGGTAAATCGACGTTGCTGGCGTTCCTGCTCGCACAGCATTTCCGCTATCCCGACTCCCACGTCTTCGCGTTCGACAAGGGCTACTCGCTCTACGTGCTCTGCGCCGCGAGCGGCGGATCGTACTACGAGATCGGCGCCGACACGGGGCCGACGTTCACGCCGCTCGCGCAGATCGACGCGCCGTCGGAGCGTTTGTGGGCGCAGGAGTGGCTGGAGACCCTCGTGACGCTGCAAGGCGTCACCGTTACGCCCGTGCACCGGCGCGCATTGCATCGCGCGCTCGAGCTGCTGGCCAGTGCGCAGAGCCGCACGCTCACTGATCTCGTCAACACCGTGCAGGACCAACTCTTGCGCGATGCGCTCACGCCGTACACGTTGGCGGGACCGCTTGGGCGCTTGCTCGACGCTGAACGCGACGAGCTCGACGAAAACCTTTTCCAAGTCTTCGAGCTCGACCACGTCGCGATGATGGGCGAGAAGAACCTTGTGCCGGTCTTGCTCTACCTCTTTCATCGGGTGCAGCGGCGGTTAGCGCTCGGGCGCCCCGCAATCGTTGCGCTTGGCGAAGCGTGGCTCGCGCTTTCGCACCCGCTCTTTCGCGAGAAGATCCGCGAGTGGCTCAAGAC
>Ga0265356_1000217_pt1 | contig 10813 bp, 13 predicted proteins | sample NZE4metagenome_FD_189075 | JGI IMG/M metagenome (GOLD analysis project Ga0265356, IMG submission 189075) | Rhizosphere microbial communities from Maridalen valley, Oslo, Norway - NZE4 | ecosystem: Host-associated > Plants > Roots > Rhizosphere > Soil | place: Norway: Oslo | collected 2017-09-15
GCGTCGGCCGCAGCTGCTCTGAAGCGAGTTTCCAGGGAATTTCGGTGGCGCTTCAGCGTGGACTACGTACAGCGACAACGCCAGGTCCGTACATCCACGGATACTGCCGTTCGTCTTGGCCCGTTATCCTTACCCAAGTAGAGGAGGACCGCGATGGACCGATTAGATCAAAGCACCGTAGCGCTTCGAGTCTGCGCGGCCGCTGGGCTGCTTGCCGGCTGCAGTGGCGGTTCGCAACTCGGATCAAACCAGATGCAGCCGAATGCGCCTCAGACTCGGATGAATCTAGCGCTCGTCGATCGCGGTGCCGGGGCACACGCCGCTCCCGGCCGGTCGTGGATGGCGCGCGAGGCGAAGAAGAACGACCTCCTCTACATTTCGAATTTCTATAACAGCACCATTTTGGTCTTCACCTACCCGGGCGGTGAGAATGTCGGGTCGATCTCGAGTGATGAGCCCCAGGGTGAGTGCACTTCGAAGACGAGCAACGGCAACTGGTGGGTCCTTCAGTCGGGCAACGATGAGATTGTGGAGTACGCGCATGGGGCACATCTCCAATCTCGACTTTAAGCGAGAACGTTGGGGAGCCCGCCGGCTGCGCGATCGATCCGACGACTGGAAATCTTGCTGTGTCAATCCTGGGCGCGGGCGACATCGTAATCTTCGCCGGCGCCAAAGGCTCGGGCACGACGGTCCCCGACGGCTTAAGCGAGACGTACTTCCCCTGCTACGATAATCACGGCGACCTTTTCGTCAGCGGCATTACTACCGCTGACAGCTATGCACTCGTCGAGCTTCCCAAAGGGGGCAGTTCGTTCGAGACGATTACGCTGCACCCGAATATACAACCGGGCGGCTTTCAGTGGCACGACAACTATCTCGCGGTCCAAGGCAGTCGCGGCATTTATCATTTTGCGATACACGGTACAAAGGGTAAGGAGATCGGCTTCACGCCACTCGACGGAGGTTCCGATATCGTGCAATTCTGGATTCAGGGCAGGTATGTGGTCGGGGCAGATGCCGGAAATGAAAACGCCGAAATGTGGAAGTACCCAGCCGGTGGTCCGGTATTCAAGACTTTGTCGGGCCCATTCGATCTTCCGATCGGCGTAACGGTTAGCGTAGCCAATTAGCGTCCGGAGGTAATTTCGATGAAAGCGTTTTCTCGGGGGCAACGGTTAGGCATTTATGCCGTCGTTGCGGTGCTAGCCGGCTGCGGCGGCGATTCGCAACTCGGCGCAAACCCAGTTCAGCAGAATCTGGCGCTCATCGATCGTGGTGCGGGGACGCACGTTGCTCCCGGCCGGTCGTGGATGGCGCCCGAGGCGAAGAAGAACGACCTCGCCTACATTTCGAATTTCTATAACAGCACCATTTTGGCTTTCACGTACCCGGGCGGTAAGAATGTCGGCTCCATCGCCTCCGACGAGCCGCAAGGTGAGTGCACGTCGAAGACGAGCAAAGGCAACTGGTGGGTCGTTGACTCTGGCAGCGATGAAATCTCGGAATACGCGCATGGCGGCACCACGCCACTCAAGACGCTTAGCGAAGATGTTGGCGAAGCCGCAGGCTGCTCGATTGATCCGACGACCGGCAATCTCGCGGTTACACTCCTGGGTACTGGCGACGTCGTGATCTTCACGGGGGGCTCAGGCACAGGCACGACGATTGCCGATGATTTGAGCTCAACCTATTTCGCCGCCTATGACGACAAGGGCGACCTTTTCGTCGACGGCATCACCCCGAGCGACGCGGTCGGTGTCGTCGAGCTTCACAAAGCGGCAGCAAATTTGTGTCCATTACAATGACTCCCAGTCTTGAATTTCCCGGGGAGCTTCAGTGGCACGACAATTATCTCGCGGTCGGAGGCAGCGGCGGCATTTACCATTTCGCAATACATGGAACCAAGGGTAAAGAGATCGGCTTTACCCCGCTTAGCGGTTTCGACGTCGCGCAGTTCTGGATTGCGGGGGGCTATGTCGTCGGCGCCGATCCCGGAACTGAAAACGCTGAAATCTGGAAGTATCCGGCGGGCGGGCCGGTATTCAAGACTCTGTCAGGCAGCTTCGATCTTCCGATCGGTGCAACGGTTAGTGTAGCCAAATAACCCCGGCGCCTAACGCTGACGAGGGGCAGAGCGAGATCTCTTAGCGATAGACTTGGTTTCTGGAATCGAAGAAAAGGAGCAGTTTCCCCTTGAAATTCAGTCTGGTCACCTACGCCCTCGGCTGCACCGCATCGGCAGCCCTGATGGCGGGTTGCAGTAGTAGCGGTGGTTCGTCGTTTGGTACGACCTCGGGTGTAACGCCGAGCGGCGTCCATTCTCTGCGGACCATTTCGATCAACGGTCTGCTGATTACGGCGGCGCACCCGAACCTGCGCATGCGTAGTCACGTTACTCGGGTGACGCCCGACAAGCATCGCGAGGAGAAAGGCCTATACCAGTACGTTTCGAGCTTCTACAACAGCGAGCTGGTGGAGTTCGACTATCCAAAGGGAGACACGTCAATTGACGAGATCTCCGCAGATGAACCTCAAGGCGAGTGCGGCGATGTCCTGTATGGCGCTGCTAAACGCGACTTTTGGGTGGTGAATTCGGGTTCTGATGACATCGACGAGTTCGCCGTCGGCGGCATCGGCCCGATCAAGATCCTCAGCGAATCGACCGGCGAGGCCGCGGTGCTCGGTGATCACCGCACGCATAATCGCGTCGTGACGCCGCACCGCCTCCTGCATCGCCGCGCGGTCGCGCTCCTATCGTACCGTGCTGCCTTCGATATCGGTGAAGGCAAACGTCACGGCACCGGTTGGAAGCGGTGCTGCCAGGGTCATAGCTAGAGCTTCAAAAGCGGAGCCAAGTCTGCCTGGTGGTTCAGCTTTCAAGCATGGATTAAGGCCTCCAACGCCTCCCAATGCCTCGGATGCGGCACCCGCGCACCGGCCCTGATGCGCGAACAGGCGGTCAGCGATAAGCCCGTCGCCGCGGCGATCTCCTTGAGCGAGAACGCATCGAGCTTCGGCATGATCTCAAGCTTAAACCACCCCTCGTCGCGCTGTCCCGGATGCTCGCGCGCCCAGCTGCGATTGCGGCGGTGCCCGTCGCTGATCGCCTCGCCTCGCGCTTCGTTCACGGCTGCACTGCGCCGTGGATCATTGCCCGCGGCAGTCTGCGCTGCGAGCACTTTGCGAGCCGCTTCGACAGCACGCAGTCCGTGCTCGCGGCGCGCCTTGGGCATGCACGCCTCGCAGTGTCGCCGCCTGCGCTTGAGCACCGCTTCGCCGCAGATCGTGCACGCGATCGGATTGGCTGGCAGCGCTTCCACCGTTGGCGTGCGCCACGTCCGCGTTGCGTACGGCCGAGGCTGCGAGGCCTTGCGAGGTGTTGAGAGCAGCGGCGAACGCTCCGGGCCGGGTATGCTGCGGCGCGTCGTCTTGCATTTAGCCGCGAGCATGCGAGGCGCGCCGCGATCGGCCGTAGCTTCACAACGACACGACGATAATGCACGGCGAAGCGGATACGGTAATGCTCAGCGGCTACAACGACTCGCTTGACGCCTACTATGTAACGGGCGAAACAGCCGAGCCCCCGTGCCTCGAAGTGCCCGATGAAATCGTTTCGCTCGTCGACGCACTTGCAAAGCGGGCTGCGCCGCTTTGGTCGGAGGCTGTTTGCGATCTCTTCGCGTTAGGCAAGACTCTAAGGGACGTCGCGGAAGCAATCGCGGAGCGGATCGAAACTGATAAGCCGCGGGACTTCACTCTGGGGTTGGAAGGCGGCGGAGCCCTGACGGTTCTGATCATGCCAGGCACGGATCCAGCGATGCTGCTTGAGGCGTTCATCAGCGGGCTTGCCTCATCGCCCAACAAACCGGTAGGGAAAAGGCTTTTCATCGGTTATGATCCGGCATCTGGGATCGCTCAAGCCCAATACAGGCAACGAGTCGACGATCGGTATTTCTTCGTGCCGCCGGCGCTAACGTGGATATCGTCTCTGACGAATAGATGAGACCGGGCGCACCTGTAACTGGCGGACGTATGTCGTCGCTGATGTGGCTGCTACCCGATAGCCTATCCTCGGCGAGTGAAGTCTTTGGGCTTCGGATCCGCCTTAGTCTTTGGGGCCAGGGAATCGGTCGAGATCGGCGCTGCTGAGTCGACCACCCGCGTTGAGGCTGCCGATACCGCAACTTCTAGGCGTCTGGCTTTTGCCACGGAAAGCGAACGAGCGAGATCCATGGACTTTGGTCGAGTTTCTTGCTTAGCCGCAGTTTTCGTAGGTGCCATTGCTTTAGCGGTAAGAACCGTCGTTCTGATATGGGAGGCAGCCCTTGGACGTTGAGGTACTTCTCCTCAAGAATTTTGACATTGATCGGATCGATCGGGTCGGTATCTAGGATCCGGCGCGCCGCGAACTTCGCGTCAGTGTAGTGATCTACGGCGTGGCGATGCGCCTTTGAAAGCGAGTCCGGTCGCCAAACCATTTGGATAAGGACCGCGATGAAGGCAAAAAGCGCCACTCCGGCATTCAGTACCTTGAAGTTGTTCGGTGTCATGTGAAACGTGTTCAGAACGAAATCGTCCGTCGTCAGCGGAAATAGGAGAAGCGCTGCAGTCGGGATGAGTGCCGCGCACGTGAGAATCAGATTCCATCGATTATAGTGATCACGGAGCCATGCGTGTGCGGTAGCCTGGAGGTTCGCCGTCTGCTTGAGGCCGTCTACGCGGTCGCGCGGACTCTGTTGGGCATCGCTCATCTGGACTCGAGCATGAGGCGGAACATTTCAGCCTGTTCAGTTGCATCGTCGAGAGCGTCGTGGGTGTGACGGGCTCGCGGTTTGAACCGCTCCGGTATCATGCTGGAGCGAGTCTCTTCCCATGAGCATCCCGTTAGCCCGGCGTAGTACGCCTTGATGTCGAGAGGAGCGTATCCAAACGGGTTCGGACTGTCACCGTACTTCAGAAAGTACCAGTTGACGAATCCCCAATCGAAAGCCGCGTTGAAGCCGACGAATACCGGAACAACATTGGTGGCGATGGAGCGAACCCACGAGCCGAAGTCTCTCATCACCTGAATGGGGTCCGACCCATGTTCTTCGAAGAATGAAAGCGGCTTGCCGATGATCTTCATCGCTTGTTCGTCGAATGCGCCGCTAATCGGCAGCAGCAACTGGTTGAAGTTGCGCTCGACGTCCCCGACAAGGCAGGCGCCGAGTTGGAGCATGCTGTGAAGACCGATCCTTGGCCCGGAAGCTTCGACATCAACTGAGATATGGACGTCCGTCATGAAACGCTCGGCGAAGGTCTTGTTGCCTCAATAGCGAGTCGAACGTCATCCTCGGTGATCGCCCGGTGTGGAAAGGCATTCCCTACGATACGCGGCAACAACCTCGTCCGAAAATCCGAAAACGTGAAGCCGGGGGTACCGTCTTGCGGGCCCGTCCGATCGACAAAGGTTTGGATGGCGGAAGGAGCGAGTCCCAAATCGGCAAGGTCGCCCTGCAATAGTTGCAAGCGTTCGTCGTCGTCCGGGCGCCTAAAAGTCTCCTGAATGGCGACTCTGCGCAGAATTGCGGCATCGAGCGTATCCATCCGGTTCGTCGCGAGGAAAACAACGACCCGTCCACCGTGTCGTCGAAGATCATCGACTTTCTGGATGATCGTATTGACAGCGACGCGATCCTCCAAGTGGTTGTGTTCGTCCGAGCGGGCAGTAAGAAGCGAGTCGGCTTCATCAATCAAGAGGAAGATAAATCGATTCTTCCCCAGTTGCTCGGTGATGTGGTCGAAGGCTTCGTTGATGCGGGTACTCGCTTCCCCCACTCGACCGCTGCCGCGAACGCGAGTGCTCAAGGCGAAGAATCTGCCTTCCTTTTTGAGGTCCATGCAGAGTCGGCTGGCGGCTGCGCGGGCGAACGCAGTCTTGCCGGTTCCAACGTCGCCCTCTAGGACGAACAAGGGATACTGACTTTTGATGAGTGTGACGATCGGCGGCGTTTTGCCGCCGTAGTTGTCGGCTGCCCATTTCTGAACTTTGCCGGGGTCGGAGATTAGGCTCAGTTGTTTCTCGACTCGCTTGTAGCGTGCGTCGAATCCGATCAGCGTTGCAGCCTCTTCGTCGAAGGGTCGGCTCGGAAGTTCAACATCGAGTTCGAAGGCGTTCGGCGTCATCCGTAGACCGTTTTCTTCACGCCATAGCCCCTACTCGCATATGTGCGCTCCGAAGAAAGTGTGAGATGATCAACTGACAGATTGTCTGTGGTCGGACTCCACACGTTAATTAGCCTCGCCTTGAAGTCGCGCTTTCCCGAGTCGGTAAGCGCGCCCCAGTCGTCAGAGTAGGTTAGGGTGACACTCATGCGTTGTGCCATACCGTTCCAGAGGTTGCCGCCGGCGCGTTCGCCCTCCCAGCCGGATACATTCTTGTGCACGTCATAGGCATAGACGCGAATGTTCCTGCTATCGCCTCCCACAAGGCGGATGCGAACACGGTCGAGATAACCTTTTTCGGCAAATCGTATCACATCCGCCATTACGTCGTCGGCGTAGGACTGTGCCCAGAGCCCAGTGCATTGCGCTATCATACGCACGTCGGCGTGGACTTGATCCATGACTTTGTGTACGTCTATAACAGTGTAGGAGTCAGAATAGCTATAAGAATTGCTCATGATTCGAAGTTGAAATCCTTCCCGAACAGATTGTGCAGGTTGTCGATGGTTTCACCCTTCGTTCGGAACGTGCGGGATTCGTGATGTAGTTCCCATGCAGTTTCGGCCTTTGCCCGAATGTTCGCAAGTTCAGCCGCACTAATGCGGCGAGCGACGTTGTTACTGGAATTGACCGGGTCCACGACCACGACGGAGTCGGGAGCGCCGACCTTGTCGCCCTGACCACCCTGCGTCGCGGTGAAGAACACGCGCTTCGTGCCGAGCGACTGCGCGAGAAACAGCCAGAAGCGGGATAGTGCCTCGTCGATGGTCTTGGGTGCGTCCTGCGTTGCTTGTAGGTAGCATACGATCAGTTCAATGGTGAAGGATCGAAGTTCGCCGAGTTCTTGCGTGTTACGCCAGCGTTTCAACAGCCGTACCGTAGCCGTCCAATTAGCGTACGGTTCCTTGTACGACCGGATGAAATTGAGCTGCTCGGTCACACTCGTCTTCACCATCGCCTCGCCCTGTGACGACGGCTGCAAGCCGTAATCTCCGGGACCGGCGATTGGGATTACGGGGACGAGATCGACGGTGAGTCCGCTGTCGATAAACTCGATGCCAAGGGTATGCGGCTGGATCGTGAAGTCATCTGGGCTCTTGTTAGGATAGGCTTTGATGAGCATCTGCTTGAGCAGCGTGTGGAGGCGGCCGAGCACATCGTCTTCATTCGCGAGTTCGATGAATACCGCCACGTCGGCGTCGGGAGTGAAGCCGTACTTCGGCCTTACGATTGTTCCCTTGCGCATGGACCCGGTCTTTAGAAACTTGCGGATCGTAAGTTCCGGAACGTCCTTCGCGACCTTCGTCAACCGCTCGATCAAGGTGTCGACCTGCGCAAGATATTCGTCGCGCTTGCCTTGCGGTAGTTTAAGCGCTGCAGCGACGTACTCAAGGTACTGGCCATCGGAGAGAATCATGCGCACTCTCCCCGTCTTTGGAAACTAGCGAAGGTCAATGAGATTGCTCCTTATGTAGGTGGCTAAAGGACCAGGCTGGTCGCAGAGAGCAATCTCGTCGATGCTAGGTGGCGAAGACTAGCTCTGCGCTTCCGCATTTCGGCGGCCTCGTTGCTTCGGGGCCGTCGTCATGTCCAGGCTGGTGGACGGCCTATCGGATATCTCCGTGGACGAAGCCGACGGCCCGCGGCTAGCCCTCGAAGAGAGCCCAAGAGTCATCCGCCTGCTTTGGCGGGCCTATTCTGTTCTCTGTGAGCGGGAGGCTTTCCTGTCGCGGCTACTATTACTTGCGTCGAACATGTGCTCGGTCCCAACATAGGCGCCCAAGGCCCGAGATACGAGGGGAACTGTCAACGGGTCCGCCTGGTTTTATGAAGCCGGCCGTGAGCAGAATACTCGGGACGCACCTGGCTCGCACGTGAGTAGCGGAGGCGGTGGCGGCGTCTGGCCCCAGCGCCACGTATCGGGCGCGCCACCTTTTTCTTCCTTCGGACAAGCGTCGTGCCGCATTCTTCTGGGTGGCGTACCGGACGCGCATGGAAAAACTTTTACCTAAGATTCGCGTGATGGCGCTGGCTGAACTTAAGCCAGCTCCTTACAACCCACGCCGCATGGACCACGCCGCCATGGCTGGCTTGACCAAATCGATGGAGCGCTTCGGCAACGTCCAACCCATCGTCTGGAACAGGCGCTCAGGCTTCGTCGTCGGGGGCCACCAGCGACTGAAAGTTCTCAAACGCCAGGGAGCGCTGCAGACCGCCGTTGTCGTCGTCGACATCGGCGAAACGGACGAAAAGGCGCTCAACGTTGCCTTGAACAGCCCGGGCATCGCCGGTGAGTTCACCGATCGATTAGAAGCGCTGCTCGAGCAGATTCGCACGGACGACGCAGCGTTGTTCCGTGACCTGCAGTTCGACGCGCTGTTGGCCCAGGCAAAAGACCCCGCCGTCCTGGTGGATCCCGATCAGATTCCGGACCTGCCAAAGAAGCCGGTAACCCGTCCCGGCGACACGTGGGCGCTTGGGCGGCATCGTCTCCATTGCGGCGATTGCCGCAACAGCGATTCCCTGGTGAGGCTCCTTGGTCGCGCGAAGCTGAATCTGGCCCTGACGTCACCTCCGTACGCTCAGCAACGAAAGTACGACCAGGCCTCGGCCTTCCGTCCCATTGCGCCCGACGCGTACGTCCAGTGGTTTGAGTCGGTGGCAGCGGGTGTGCGCGCCCACCTCGCCGCCAACGGTTCGTTCTGCATAAACATCAAGGAGCACGTTGAGGGCGGCCAGCGCAGCCTCTACGTCAAGGACCTGACGATTACGTTTGTTCGGCAGTGGGGCTGGCGCTTTGTCGACGAGTTCATTTGGACGCACGGCGGAACGCCCCGGACGCCAGCGGGCCGGCTCAAGAATGGCTTTGAGCCGATCCTCCACTTTGCTCTGGGCACCTGCAAATGGCGCCCCGAGCACGTGCGGCACGAGACCGAGGACATCCCGCGATGGGGCGGCATCCATCCGTCGCAAAACGACGGCATGCGAATGAAAGGGCGTCAGCGGATCTCCAGCTCGAGCGCACAGGGAACCTCATACAAGACCAACGGCAACCCGCCGGTTCTTGCGCCCGGCAACGCCTTGGCCTATCCCTCGAACGTCATCTCGTTAGGCAAAAATCGCGAAGCACTCGGGCACGGCGCCGTCTTTCCCGTTGGTTTGCCCTCCTTCTTCATCCAACTGCTGACCGACGCGAATGCTCGTCTACGCTCTGCATTCTGGATGGCTGGGAGAGCGGCGATCGCGCAACGCCGCAACGGATTCCGCAAGAAATACGATGACTACATGCGTGAAAATCCGCTCGACGGAGATCTTAAGCGCAAGGCCTACACGGCGGTTGCCGCAAAAATGGCACGCGTCGCTTACGGCTTAATCAAGACAGAAACGGACTATCGCCACTTCCTTCAAGCGGCGATACCAGCGGGAGAATCCCTTCGCTCGTGCCGTTGAGGCAAGCCTGACCTCGTAGATAATGCTCGGATCTCCCGCTTGGTCCAACACGCTGTTTGAAGCTCATTGAAGGCTCGTAGAGACCTTGTGTCACCATGGTAAGCGAATCGGATTTTGCCGGAAGCTCCGAAGGCGCCACGCAGATCGACCTCGCACTGACGTCGACGCCCGCCCTATTGTGCTGGACCCCTTGACATGTTCCCTTAGCTCGTGGTACGTACGCGCGCGTTGGGGCTCTGGAAACTAGCTCCGTGATCGCAATCGCGGGCTCCTCTTCGTTGTTATTCCGAGACCGGGGAACAAGCGCGCCTGTCGAATCGTTAGGTCTTCAGGAGGGCAGAGGGATGAAACTTTCAGACATGGGCCGTTTGGTCGCATTGATGACCACGGTCACTTTGGCGTTCACCGGATGCGGCGGACAGTCGCAGGGCCAGCCCACACTTCCTCAGGTGGTATCTGCAATACGACAAGCCCATGGGCAAGGCAAGTCCGCGAGTGAGGACCTTATTTATGTTTCCGCGGAAGGTGGCCATTCCTACGTTCTTTCATATCCCGAAGGCAAGCTTGTCGGGACTATCAATCAGACGGCTAATGGCGCGTGCGCAGACGCTTCAGGGAATGTCTATCTGCCCGGGCCCGGCGGCGTCCTTATGTATGGTCATGGGGCGACCTCGCCGAGCGCGACACTAAGCCTGTCTAACGCTGGTTCCGGATGTTCCGTGGACCCCATCACCGGTAACCTGGCCGTGACAACCGAATCTAACGATGGAGTAGCGGTTTTCGAGAACGCCAGCGGACAACCAACGGTTTACCAAACACAATCTCCGGCTTATTATTGTGGCTACGACAACGAAGGTAACCTCTTCGTAGACGGTTACGCGCTGCCTGACGGCCTTTGGCTGGACGAACTGCCCAAGAATGGTGACGCATTTTTGGAACTGTCGCTCAATCAAGCCATAACGCTCAATGCCGGTCAAATTCAATGGGATGGAAACTACCTGACGGTACAAGTTGGCACTGACGAGAAGCACCCACTCAATGCGCTCGCCATTGACCGACTGACGGTCAGCGGCTCTGCAGTCAGCGTTATTAGTCAGACAACTTTCAAGAATATAAACCACGGGACGCGCGCTTCGTGGATTTACGGCAATAGTGT
>Ga0265356_1000219_pt1 | contig 10784 bp, 6 predicted proteins | sample NZE4metagenome_FD_189075 | JGI IMG/M metagenome (GOLD analysis project Ga0265356, IMG submission 189075) | Rhizosphere microbial communities from Maridalen valley, Oslo, Norway - NZE4 | ecosystem: Host-associated > Plants > Roots > Rhizosphere > Soil | place: Norway: Oslo | collected 2017-09-15
AATAGCTTCCGGTGGTGAGCTTGCCCGCCACCATCTGGTGACCACCGACGTACATGGTCGCGGCGCCTACCACTCCCATGAGCACGCTGGCGGAGAGGCTCATCAGCGATGTCGCGGTCAGCGTGCGCATAACGTTGTCGAGCAGGCGGCGCACGCCGGTGGCAAAAGTTTTTTCTTCCCGCTCTTCCGCGTGATAGCCCTTGATCACTCGAACGCCGCCCAGCGACTCGGTGAGCCGTCCCGTGACTTCGGCATTGATTTTGCCGCGCTCGCGGAAGATAGGGCGGATGGTCCCAAAGGCCTTGTTCAGCGCGAACGCAAAGCAACCGAGAGAACCCACGGCGATCAGGGTGAGCGGCGTGCTGATGCGAAGCAGCAGGACCAGCGCGATGCTCGCCGCCACCAGGCCTCCCGTAAAATCCACAAGGCCTGTGCCCAGCAAATTACGCACGCCTTCCACATCGCTCATGATGCGGGAGACCAGCGCACCGCTTTTGTTCGCGTCGTAAAAGGAGATCGGCAAACGCGAGATGTGCACCTGCACCTGCTCGCGCAGGTCGGCAATCAAGCGCTGCGCCGCTTTCGACAGCAGTTGCGTCAGAGAAAACGAAGTCACACCCTGCACCAGAGTGGCCAACAACACCGCCAGAACAAGCGGCGGCAGGAGTGAGAGATGGCGTTTACCGACGACATCGTCGATCAGGAATTTCGAGGAATAGGGCAGAACGAATCCTGCAACCTTGTTGATCACCATGAGCACGAAGCCCAGCGCCAGCAGCCAGCGCCGGGGACGCATCAGCTTCCAGACTTCCGGCAGAACCGCCTTCAGCCTTTGGGATTTCACGGGTTTCTTAGGATCTTTCTCTGCGGAACTCAATCTTTTGTTTGACTCCGTTGGAAACCAATTTGCTTCATTTATTCTGCCCGATTCCGCTGCTGGATTGTGACAGCTCCGGCCCGGCCGATGTATGCTCGGTGCGTGTTCCGCTCGTCTTCGCCGGACCGCTCGCCGACTCCGGGCCTTGCCTTGGGCCTGCTGGTTACACTTTCCGTGGTGCTTGCCTACTCAGCCTACATTACATGGCAGGTGGCGGGTTTGCGCAAGCTGCAAACCCAACTGATCGACCGCAACCGCAAGGATTCGCTGCAGTTGTTACGCATTCAGAACGATCTAAACCTGCTGGCCGTGGCCATGCGCGACATGGTCAGCAACGACGAGCCGTATCCGTTGACGGCGTGGTCGGCGCAGTTCGACCGCATTCGCACCGATCTGAACGATGCCATGCATATCGAGTCGGGGTCAGCGGCCGGCCGCACGCCCGAGCAGAGCGTATTTCTGTCCAGCGAGTTTACTCAATTCTGGAATGCCGTGGACCGCGTTTTCGCGCTCGCTCACGATGGCAAAGAAAAACAGGCGCGCGCGGACATTCAGCTCTCGCTGCAGTCGCGGCAGGCCGCGCTGAGCACCGCCGTGGCCCGGCTGCTGGTGCAGAATACCGAGAACGAAGAGCGGGCGGGGCTGCGGATCGTCGAGATCTACGACCGCGTGCAGCGGCAGGTCTATGTGTTCCTCGCCGCGACTTTGTTTGCGGTCCTGCTGACTGGACTTTCTTTGATTCGCTGGACCCGCCGTTTGTTTGCCCGCATGACCGAGCTTTCCGAACGGCGCAGCGAGTTGGCGCAAAAATTAATCGCCACGCAGGAGTCGACGCTGCGCTACATTTCGCGCGAACTGCACGACGAGTTTGGGCAAATCCTCACCGCGATGGGATCCATGCTGCGGCGCGCCGGAAACCAGGTGCCGGAGGGATCGCCGCTGCGGGCTGACTTACAAGAGGTCCGCGAGATCGCGCAGTCGACCCTGGATAAAGTTCGCAGCTTGTCGCAGGCGCTGCATCCTGTCATGCTCGATGAGGCGGGGCTCGAAAGCACGCTCGATTGGTATATTCCCACCGTGGAAAGACAAACCGGGATTGCCATATCCTACGTCAAGCAGGGCGAGCCCTTCGCGGTGGATGGCGGCGCGGGTGTGCACATTTACCGCGTGCTGCAGGAGGCGCTGAATAATGTTGCGCGGCACGCCAGCGCCAAACAAGCGTGGGTACGATTGCGTTTTCTGCCTGCGGCGCTCGACCTCGAAGTGGAAGACCACGGAGTAGGATTCGCGGAGCGGCTGTCCCGGCAGGGGATTGGCCTGGTGGCGATGCGCGAGCGCTCGGAACTGATGGGCGGGCAGTTGGTGATCTCGCGGCCAGCGGAAGGTGGAACGCTGGTTCATTTGATGGTTCCAAGGGAGAAGGCGGAGTCTCATGGCAAAGAAGATCTCAGTGCTGTTGGTGGATGATCACAGCCTGGTTCGGCGCGGCTTCCGGCGCATGCTCGAAGACGAACCCGACATGGATGTGGTGGGCGAGGCCGGCGACGGAGAGAAAGCCATCGAACTGGCACGCGAGCTTCATCCGAAGGTGATCGTGATGGATTGCGCGCTTCCGGGCATGAATGGCTTGGAAGCGACGCGCAGGATACTGGACGATTCGCCGGAGACTGGCGTCCTCATGCTCAGCATGCACAGCGAGAGCACCTGGGTGCGGCAGGCGATTGACGCCGGGGCCAAAGGCTATGTGCTGAAGAATGCGCTGGATCTGGAATTGGGACCTGCCGTTCGCAAGGTTGCCGCGGGAGAAACGGTTTTCGATCCACAGGTCGATCAGCATGCGCCGCTCAAGGGAGAGCGGAACAGCCTGACTCCGCGTGAACTCGAAGTCTTGCAGATGATTGTCGATGGCAAATCGAACAAGGAAATCGCGATCGTGCTCGACCTGAGCGCGAATACAATTGCCGTTCATCGGGCCAACATCATGAATGCGCTGGGAATTCACAAGACGGCTGAACTGGTTGTCTACGCCATCCGCGCCGGGCTGGTGAACGTTCCGTGAAGCGCAGGTCTTTTCTCCAGGGCATGGCGAGTCTGGCAGCGTGCGCGCATTTGCCGCTGCTGCAGGCGCTGTCGGGTCAAGTGCTGCCAGGCCAAATGCTGTCGGCCCACGCGCAGGGACAGACCGGTTCGGGCAATGCTCCGGGATTTCGTTTCGTCGACGTAACGGAACCGGCCGGAGTTCACTTCCAGCACAACAGCGGAGCCTACGGCGGCAAACTTCTTCCCGAGACGCTGGGCTCGGGCTGTGCTTTCCTCGATTACGACCGCGATGGCTGGCAGGACATTCTGCTGATCAACGGGATGGACTGGCCGGGCCATGAGTCGCCGAAAAACGATTCCGCGAACCACAAAACCCAACGCTCCACTCTGCGGCTCTATCACAACAACGGCAACGGCACGTTCACTGACGTGACCACGCGCGCCGGGCTCGACATGGAACTCTACGGCATGGGCGTGGCTGTGGGCGACTACAACAATGACGGCTTCCCGGATATTCTCGTCACTTGCGTGGGCCAGAATCGTTTGTTTCGCAATACTGGCAAAGGGACATTCGTGGACGCCACCATGGCGAGCGGACTCGGCAAGCGCGAGGGATTCAGCACTTCTGCCCTGTGGTTCGACTACGACCGCGACGGACTGCTTGATCTTTTTGTCTGCAACTACGTGAAGTGGTCGCCGGGGCACGACGTGTTTTGCAGCCTCGACGGCAAGCACAAATCTTATTGCACGCCGGAGGCGTACCGCGGCGAGACCTGTTGGCTATTCCACAATCGCGGCAACGGAACGTTCGAAGACGTTACGGCAGCCAGCGGCATTTTCGACAGCAGTTCGAAATCGCTGGGCGTCGCCGTGCTCGACGACGAGCGCAGCGGATGGCCCGACCTGCTGGTGGCGAACGATACCCAGCCCAATAAACTTTATCGCAACCAGCGCAACGGCACGTTCAAAGATGCGGCGGTGGACGCGGGTCTCGCTTTCAGCAATGAAGGCAAGGCGCGCGCGGGCATGGGCGTGGACGCCGCCGATTTCGAAAACTCAGGGCACCCCGGCGTGGCCATCACCAACTTTGACAATGAAATGATCGGGCTCTACCGATCGAACGGGAAAAATTTCGAAGATGTTGCCGCCCTGAGTGGAGTGGGGATGGCGTCTAAAACCAGCTTGGGCTTCGGCTGCATTTTCCTCGACGCCAACCTTGATGGCTGGCTCGATCTGGCCGTCGCCAACGGGCACATTGACGAGACCGTCCGCAACATTCGCGGCAACGTCGGTTATGCGCAGCCGCCGCAACTTTTTCTGAACAGCGGGCTGAACTTTGGTCCGAATGGGGGCAAGAGCAGCTTCCGCGACGTGGCTGCGGATTTGGGGGGAGCTTTCGTTCAACCGAAAGTAGGCCGCGGCCTGGCCTGTGCCGATTTCGATCGTGACGGCGATCTCGACCTGCTCCTCACCACTAATAATGGGCCAGCATATTTGTATCGTAATGACCAGTTGGCGGGAAATAAAAGTATCCGGTTCCGGCTGGTGGGCACGAAGTCGAACCGCGATGGCATCGGGGCAACCGTACAGATTTTCTCCGGAGGCTTAAGCCAATCGCGCATGGTGAAGAGTGGATCGAGTTACCTGTCGCAGTCCGAACTTCCCGTCATGTTCGGACTGGAGAAGCGCGACCAGATCGATCGCGTCGTCATTCAGTGGCCCAGCGGAAGAACCGAAGAATACAAGAATCTGGCCGCGGGCCGGGCCTATGAGTGTGTGGAAGGAAAAGGCATCACTGCGCAACAGCGTTTCTGAATGATCTTTTCAGGAAGAGAGTTTCTGAAGGCCCGCCTCCGTGCGCCTTCACCGGGGCTGGTGCTCGCCCCAAGAAGTGCGAACGGAAGCAAGCTAAATTTGTGCCACGGAGTTTTTCGGCCAGCTCTGCGGTTGGTCGCGAGCATGAAGCACGAAGCGGGAAGGTGCGAAGCGAGAAGGTGCGCAGCGAGAGGTTAGGCAGTAAGCAGTCCCCATCCGAACGAGATCCCATCCAGAGCCAGGCTTTGCGGCGACAATGCTCCCACGTGCAGGGCCAGCAACCTCTCGAAAATTTCCGGCTTCCGGCGAAAAACTTGCAACGTGCGCCGTTGGAACCGCGGGCGCCCATCGAGCGTCAACATGAGCCGCGCCATCAATAGCGGACGCAACGCCAGGCGGCGATGCTCGGCCTGGTAGGGCTCCAAATCACCCGACCGGAAGCTTTGTGCCAGGGCGACGGCTTGACTGAAGGACAGACCCAGGCCTTGTCCCGTGATGGCGTCCACGGTGCCGGAGGCATCGCCGATCAGCGCGACGTTGCGCCGGTAAACGTGCTTCAGGGTGCGGTTGGCCGTGAGCGCGCCCCGTTCGGCAGAGACGCTTTCGGCGCCGCGAAGCCGTGCATGCAACTGGGGAAGCGCGGCTAAAGCTTGTTCCACGCGCATCTTAGGATCGTGCGATGCGACGGCCACGCAAACTTCTTCATCGCTCACCGCCGTGGCATAGCCCTGACTGCGATCTCCCCAGTAGATCTCCATGTGATCGCTCCACGGAGCCGTACGATAGTGCTGGCGAAAGGCGTAGCGCAAGCCGGTGCGCACGCGCACATCGAGTCCGGCCCAGTGGCGCACGCGTGAATTCGCTCCGTCGGCCCCCACGATCCAGTGGGCGCGGACGGTGCGATTTCCCATCTGCACTTCGTCTCCCGAAATGCCCGTAACCGCCGTCCGCCACAGCAGATCTACTCCCTCGTCCGCCGCCCGCTCGACCATGATGCGGTGCAGCGCGGTTCTGCGAATCGAGAGGCCAATGCCATGGGAAGGGAACCGCGCATCGGCCGACACGCCGGAACTGAAAAACCGGACTCCGCGGAAGGGATAACCATCGCCCCGCTTCAACGTGATCCCGAGCCCCTCGAGTGCGAGCAGCCCATCGGGCATGAGTCCCTCGCCGCAGGTCTTGTCAATCGGCGCCTCGCTGACATCGGCCACCACCACACGTAATCCGCATTGTCGCGCTGCGATTCCTGCTGCCAGGCCCGCCGGCCCTCCGCCGATCACGAACACGTCGCTTGACTTCAGCAAACCGAAACCTCACCACCGTAGAAGCAGAAGCTCTGAACAGAATCCCGGTCCCATCGCCGCGAGAAGGCCCAGCGTGCCCGGCTCGGGGCGACGGTTTCGCATCACATCTTCGAGCACCACCAGCACCGACGCGGAAGACAAGTTTCCCACCCTGCGCAGGCATGCCCAGGAGGGATCGAGCTGTCCGTCGCGCAACTCCAGCGCGTCGGCCGTTGCCTCCAACACTTTGGGGCCACCCGTGTGCAGCACCCAGCTATTCAGATCGCCTCGCCGATATCCGTGGTCGGCGAGAAATGCGTCGACGTCGTGACCCAAATTCTCACGGATCAAATTTGGCACCTCGGGCGAGAGCGTGATGTGGAAGCCTTTTTCGGAAACCTTCCAGCCCATCATCGGTTCCGTGTCCGGATAGAAGACCGACCGGGTCGCGAGAATCTCCGGTCCATTGGCGTCCAGGTCATCTCCGGTCACGATCACTGCCGCCGAGCCATCCGCGAACAGGCCTGAGGAAATTAAGTTCGCCACGGAAAGATCGTCGCGCTGCAAGGTCAACGAGCAAAGTTCAACCGAGACCAGGGCCGCGGCCTGCGAAGGATATGCCCGCACATAGTCCGCTGCCCGCGAAATTCCAGCGGCGCCCGCGACGCATCCCAGCCCGAAAATCGGCAGCCGCCGGATATTGCGCGGCAACCCCATGCGATTGATGAGGAGCGCGTCGATCGAAGGGCTCGAAATCCCCGTAACCGAAGTAAAGAATAGGGCGCCCAACTGCTCGGGGGCGAGTCCGGCGTGATGCAAGGCACGGCACAGAGCCTGCTCTCCCAATTCCTGTGCCACCTTGATCCAGATGTCGTTGGCCTGTCCCCAGGTCGTCAGTTTGTGGTAATCCTCCGCAGGCATTGCCAGGTAGCGCCCGTCTACGGTGACGTTGCGGTGTAACCGCGCGAGAGTCAGGGGATTTTTAAGCCGCGCGCCCCAATATTCCTGAAGCTTTTCCAGCAGGAACTTTTGCGTGTAGTAATGTTTCGGAAATGCGCTGGCGGCGCTGGCGATCTTCATGGTTTTCTCGATCTGGTTTGTCGCGATTTGGATTGTCGCGCAAACCCTGTCTCGATGTGCGATTCTCGATCCCGGGCTCGATCTCGAAAACGTCACACTAAGAGCTGCATACAACAGGCCGTGCGGCCCATCGGTATTCTGGTCGCTCCCGCCAATCGCGTGCCGACGAAAAGTATTTTCCCAACTCCATGGTCCGGAGTTGTCACCGCGCTGTTAAAAGCTTGAGCAGCCCGAAATCCGATATCGTGTCACTGCAATATATCGTGTCACTGCAATATAGCGATAGACGAAGGGAATGCGCCCGGCGAATATGTGGCTACCTCCCCGAGCGTACCATTGCCGGTGTCCAGAAGGAACACCTCGAGCGATCCGGCCTGGCCCCCCACCATCAGATATTTGCCGTTCGGATCCGCAGCGAGTGAAGTGGGCTGCTTCACGGTGCTGAAAGGTGAAAGCGTAAGAATGGTGAGCCCGCCGTCGGAGCCGATGGAATACGCGGCCAGATTACCGCTGGCTGAACTGCTCGATCCCTGATTGGCAACATAGAGATACTTGCCGGAAGGATCGATGAGCAACGCCACGGGAGCTGACACCCCGGATTCGCCAAGCGGCGAACCGGATAACGGCGACAGATTTCCTCCGGTAATCGAGAACTCGGAGATCGAATTCCCGCCGGCACCGTTCGCGCAATAGAGAAACGACCCGGTTGAATCCACCACCAGACCCGATGCAGTCGAGTTGCTCCCAGTGGGGAATAAGCCGACCAACGTTGGGGGCAGACCCGCGCTAAGTGAGAATACTTCGATTTGTCCGCTTTCGATGGACCCGCTGGGGATCGCAGTCCCGATGAAAATAAAGTTACCGGAAGGTGCCAGCGCCATGCCAGTCGGGGAGACGCCCAGGAAGAAAGGAGAACCAGGGATCGGCGTCAGTGTTCCGTCAGAAGCAAACGAGAAAATTGAGAGGCTGGCCTGAATGGCGTTGACTACGTATAAGAAGCCTCCCGTTTTATCCAAGGCCATAAGCACCGGGGACAAACCTCCGGTGGGCGTTCGCGACACTTCCGTGATGATGCCTGTGGACTGGGCAATGGAGAACAGCGAAATGTTATCCTCTGCCGAATTCGCCACGTACAGATACTTCCCGGAAGGATGCAGCAGAATCGCTTCCGGCGCCAGGCCGGAGGTAAACGGACTGTTCAACAGCGTGGTCAACACGCCCGAGTTGGGGTCCTCCCGAAAGACAACGATCTGGTTGGTTGACGGCAAGGTGGTGAAGACGTAATGACTCGAAGTGGCTCCACAGCTGATCCATGTCGCAGCGCTCAAACCCACCACCAACAGCGCCGTTGCTTTCTTTAGCATCCGTAACTCCTAAGGCAAATTTTTTAAAGCGAAAAGAAAGGAAACCGCTGGCATGCCCTGCGCCGGGTTCCGCGCGAATCTGTTGTCCTCAAACGAATCATCTGCCGAGCGGTTCAAACGATTGGGTTCTGGACAGGCGCGAATTAGGCCTCGGCCACGCAAGGCCATGGCCCACAGCTTTCCTCCGGAGATATCCCCTTCAGACTAAAAAATCTTTGAAGCCCTATTCTACCCATATCTTGCCGGGACACGCCATTCCTTGTGGCTGGTGATTGGGCTGTCCGGCCGTCGGGCTTCGTCACTGTTGCCGCTCCGAGCAGGCAACGCGCCGCCCAACTTGGGTTGATGCGGCATGGCCTGATGCGGCACGGTTTGATGCTGCGATGCTGCGCGTGCGCGCTCAGGTTGCATTGCGCGGATCGGTCAGTGCGGTCTGCGATTTGACCGAAACCTGACGCCGATGGCCGGCTGAGGTTCAGTGCGCCAGGGAGGGCCGCGGACTTCCAGATGGAGTGGCTTCCGGTAGGGCGTGGTCTTCTCCGCCGCGCAGCCACAGCCGCAAGCGGTCAAGATAAACATAGACCACGGGAGTGGTGAACAGGGTCAGCGCCTGACTCACAATCAATCCGCCGACAATCGTAATTCCGAGCGGCCGGTGCAATTCCGAGCCCGTTCCCCGGCTCAGAGCCAGCGGCAGCCCACCCAGAAGGGCCGCCATGGTGGTCATCATGATGGGACGGAAGCGCAGAATGCAGGCTTCGTAGATAGCTTCAGCCGGCTTCTTGCCCTGCGTGCGTTCCACCTCGAGGGCCACATCGATCATCATAATGGCATTCTTTTTTACCAGCCCGATCAGCAGGATAATGCCGATCGTCCCAATCACGTTGAGTTCGTTGTGGGTCAGAAGCAGCGCCAGCAGCGCGCCCACGCCCGCTGAAGGAATCGTGGAGAGAATGGTGATGGGGTGAATGTAGCTCTCATAGAGCATGCCCAGCACGATGTAGACGGTGATCAGCGCCGTGAGAATCAGGACGGGCTCGCTCGAAAGCGAATCCTTGAACGCGGCGGCCGTACCCTGGAAACTTGCCTGAATCGTCGCCGGGAAGCCGATGGAACGTTGGACTTTTTCGATGGCCAGTGTCGCCTGGCCAAGAGAGACTCCGGGAGCCAGGTTAAATGAAATCGTGACCGACGGAAACTGGCTCTGGTGATTCACCGCCAGAGGCATGTTGGACGGAGTGAAGTGAGTGAACGCCGCCAGTGGTATCGGCGCCCCACTGCTGGAGCGCAAGTAAATATTCTGCAAAGCCTCAGTCGTCTGTTGGAACTGCGGCGCGACTTCCATCACCACGTGGTATTGATTCAGCGGCTGGTACATGGTCGAGACCTGGCGCTGCCCGAAAGCGTCGTAAAGCGCGTTATCGATATCCTGCGCCGCAACGCCCAACCGGCCGGCGGTGTCCCGGTCGATCACCAGTTGCGCCTGCAATCCCTTATCCTGCTGGTCAGTATTTACGTCGCGCAGCTCCTGCAGGCTGCGCATTTTCTGCAACAACTGCGGACCCCAGTTGTTGAGTTCATTCAAGTCCTCGCCTTGTATCGTGTACTGGTACTGCGCCTGCCCGTAGCGCCCGCCAATCGTCAGATCCTGCTGCACTTGCAGGAACAGCGTGGCTCCCGGAACCGCCGCGAGTTTACCCCGCAATCGGTTGATCACATCGTCGGCGCTAAAGTAGCAAGGGTCCCAGAAGTGGGGGGTCTTGCATTGGCCGCGCTTCTCGAGTGGCTTCAGCATGACGAAGAACCGGCCCTGATTGGTCGCCGAGCCTCCACCCGCGAACCCGACCGCCGTGTCTACCGCTGGATCCTTCAGTATGATTTGCACGAACTGTTCCATCTTGCCGCTCATGGCCTGGAATGAGATGTCTTGTGCCGCCTGTACCGATCCCTGAAGCCGCCCCGTGTCCTGCTGCGGGAAGAAGCCCTTGGGCACGATGATGTAGAGGTACACGCTCAGGCAGGCAACGAGAATCGTCACCAGCAAGGTCACGGGCTGGTTCGCCAGCACCCATTGGAGCGCGCGCCGGTACGTCGCCAGGAGGGTGTCGAAGCACCATTCACTGGCGCGATAAACGACGTTATGCCGCTCGTTGGGCGGGGATGGCCGCAGGAATTTGGCGCACATGGTGGGCGTCGTGGTCAGCGAGACCAGGAGCGAAACTCCGATCGCAATGCTGAGCGTGACCGCAAACTCGCGAAACAGCCGGCCCACAATCCCACCCATCATCAGCAGCGGGATGAACACCGCCACCAGTGACAAGCTCA
>Ga0265356_1000222_pt1 | contig 10764 bp, 7 predicted proteins | sample NZE4metagenome_FD_189075 | JGI IMG/M metagenome (GOLD analysis project Ga0265356, IMG submission 189075) | Rhizosphere microbial communities from Maridalen valley, Oslo, Norway - NZE4 | ecosystem: Host-associated > Plants > Roots > Rhizosphere > Soil | place: Norway: Oslo | collected 2017-09-15
CCTGGCTGCCATGGCTTCGTAGTACCCAACGTGGGTAATACGACGCAATGCTTCTAACTCCCTCACAAATATCTGCTTACAAGCTTGTTCTCTCAACTCCCAGTAAACTCCGGCTAGAGTGAGATGGCTCCAAACCAAGCCTAAGATGAGGTGACGGCGAACTCCCGCACCACGCCCGCAGCGCCTTTTTCTCGGGCCAGATACTGGTCGTAGATCCAGGCGTAGGTCTTCTCCAAACCAGCGCGCAGCGGGGTGCTGGGCTCCCAGTGGAGAAGCTTCTTGATCAAAGTGTTGTCGCTGTTGCGTCCATTCACCCCCTGCGGCGCGGAGAGATCGTACTTGCGCTGCAGGTGGATGCCGGCAATTCCTTCCACGAGATCGACCAACTGGTTGATGCTGACGGCTTCGCTCGATCCCAGGTTGATGGGCTCGAGGATCTCCGAATTCATAATCTTCTGAACGCCGGTCAGGCAATCCTTGATATACATGAAACTTCGGGTCTGATGCCCGGTGCCCCAGATTTCGATTTCATGTTTCCCGCTCAGCTTCGCCTCAATCACTTTTCGGCAAATCGCGGCGGGAGCTTTCTCGCGGCCTCCGAACCAGGTGCCCCAGGGGCCATATACGTTATGGAATCGAGCCACTCGCGTGTGGAGACCGTAATCTTCGCGGAAATGGCGGCACATACGTTCGGAGAATAGTTTCTCCCAGCCGTAGCCGTCTTCGGCAAGCGCCGGGTAGGCGTCTTCTTCCTTCAGCAACGGCGCTTCGAAGCTCTTTTGTTTGTCACCGTTGTAGACGCACGCCGAGGAGGCGTAGAAGTAGCGAGTGACGCCGTGCTGCAATGCCGCCTGCAACATGTGCGTGTTGATCAGCACCGAGAGCATGCACAGGGCTTTATTTTTCTCGATGAATCCCATGCCGCCCATGTTCGCGGCGAGGTTGTATATATCATGCGCTCCACGCGCCACGACATCGCAATTCTGTTTTTCATTCAAATCCAAAGACAAGTTCTCAATATCGTCAAAGCGCTGGTACCAGTGATCGAAGGGCTTGATGTCCACCGCGCGAATGCGCTTGTGGCCCTGCTCCCGCAGCGACGCCAGCAGGGCCGCGCCAATGAAGCCACCCGCTCCGGTCACCACTACCAAGTTGTCGATATTAGTCATGGGGTATGAATGATCTTTGTATGAATGATCTTTGCGTCACGTTAACCATTAATTGTACTTGTAGCGATATTTCGAGGGCCAGTCAAGATAACCATGCCGCCTGTTCCGGACTTAATGAGGCGCCACCACGGGCAACACCAAGGCCGAGGGATGCTCCGGGTCGTGGTAGATCGTGTTGGTGGCCGGCGCGTAGTGCTCCGCTGCGCCTGGCGCCTCTCCGGTGTTCAAGTTGCGGTCGAAGCGGGGAAAATTGCTGCTGGAAACTTCCAGTCGCAAGACGTGCCCCTTGAGGAAAACGTTGCTGGTCGACCACAGATCAATGGTGAACTTGTAAATCTGTCCGGGGTTCATCACCGTGGGCTTTTCTTGGGAGTCGCGATAGCGCGCCCGGACAATTCCTTCCGTCAGGTTTTGGGCAAAACCATCGGGCGCAACATCTACCAGCTTGGCGGTGAAATCCGTATCCACCGCGGTGGACTTTGCGAAGAGTTCCAGGCTGATCGGTCCGGTGATCTCCGTGTCCTGCGCAAAGGCGAAAGTGGAGTAAATCAGGACATCGTCGCGCGCTTCCACCGGGCGTTGATCCCGCGGCCCCGGCGGCAAGTGCTCACTGTCGCAACACAGAGGACCGCCCATGGTGGGGGCGGGATTCGCAGGATCATATACATAATGATCCGGGGATTCCGAACGCGGGGCCGCGGCGGAAAGGCTGCCGGTGCCGCGAAGAGAATTTGCGTTTCCATCCGAATGCAGAAAATACTTGCTGCTCTGCGCGCGCACCAGAGGCCAGTCATCTTCCTCTCGCCATTCGTTTCGTCCCATCACGAAAATTTTGACCGGCTTTTCTTTCGCGAAATTATTCTGGACCCCTTTGAAGAGATACTCATACCAGGCCAAAGTGACCGCATCTTCCTCGAACTGAGCTGCGGCCGGACCGAAGTCGATGTCACCAATCTTCCGGCCGTCGCCGGCGTGGCCGCCGATTGCCACGAGCAAGCGTTGTCCAGCGCGCGCTCCATCGCCTCCGTGCGCCCGGATCCCCGCGTAATTTCGCAAAGATCCGCCCTGGAAAATGTCGTACCAGGCAGCCACGGTGAGAGCCGGAACGTTAATGTCGGCATAGTGTTCTTCGATCGACCAGCGCTTCCAATAGGCGTCGTAGTTGGGGTGTTGGAGCCAGTCGAGGAAGTAGGGCGCAAGCTCGCGGGTCGAGTAGAGCCCCGCCGAGGAATCAGAAAAGTTAAACAGAGGATAGCTGGCCAGCGGAAGCTTCCACATTCCATGCCGAGCGTTTGTGTTTTGCGCTACCGAGCGATCGAAGGTATCTTGTGCCAGGCCGGACGTCCACGATTCATTGAACCATTGTTCGAAGGCGCCACCCTGGTAAGTCCATCCATCGTGATAGTTGCTGGCGGTGACCACCGGGCAAATGCCCGCCAGGTGCGGCGGATGTGCAATCGCCGCGAGCATCTGGGTCGCACCAACGTAGGAAGCGCCAAACATTCCCACCTTGCCATTGGAATAGGGCAGGGCAGCCGCCCACTCCACCGAGTCAAAGCCGTCATCCGATTCGTGTTGGAACGTGTACCACTCACCTTCCGAAGAATAGCGGCCGCGAACATCTTGAAAAATAACCACAAATCCTCGCGCCGCAGCCCGAACTCCGAAGGTCACGCCGTTGCTCTTGTTGTAGGGCGTCCGCTGCAGCAGGACGGGAAACTTTCCCTCCGCCTTGGGCCGATAAATATCAGCTCGCAGAACTACCCCATCGCGCATCTTCGCCGACACTCCCCGCTCAACGGTCACTTCGAACAATTCGGACGCATGAACAGTGCTCGCGATCAAGGCCAGGGTAAACACGGTCGCGTACAACAGAATTTTCTTGAGGTTCGTAATTTGAGGATTGGTGCGGATCATTTTGCTTGAGTCCCGAAATTCCGCCATTGATGCGACGTTATCGCTTACTTTAGCGGGTACAACTTAGAGGAGCGCGTGCGGTTGTGTCAACAGGAAGAAGACCTCTGGGCCTTTTGCTTCCCAACGTTGATGCTTTTGCTTCCCAACGTGGATGAATGACGATTGCGCAATGGCAGTCATGTAATTTATTGATAATCAGGCACGGAAGCGCATGCGGTCCGGTGATCGTCCCGGTCTTCAAAACCGGCGGGTGGCAGGTTTCCTGTCACCGATGGGTTCGACTCCCATTCGCTTCCGCCATTTTATTTTCAATTGGTTAGGTTTCTATCGATCCCATATCAGAGTGAGACCTGGCATCAAAATCGGGTTGCAGTGATAGAAATCTCTCGCAATTGCACACCTTCTTAGGGCTTCCAAGAGAGCCTCTTACAAATAGAAACGAGTCAGTTGATGGAGCCTGACGCGGTCCGTTGGTTCTTGCGAGCCGTGTCCATCGCTTCGATCACTGCTCTGGTGTTTTCGTCAAACGGGTGGACATGCGTCGGCAGGATTTGAGCGCTGGCATGGCTGAGTAGATGGGCAACTGTCAGGCCGGTAGCATGGCATACATTTGCGCCACTCGCGAATGTCGCCCTGAGATCTGCTCATGGAACGGGTGGCGAAGGCACACTTTTCTGGAGCAGCGATGGATCGGGGATTTACTACGCGGGCGAAGATGGCTCTGTTAATCGGCTCGATATCGTCACGAAGGAACACACCCCCATCGAAAACACACGGAACCTCAACATTGTCGGGAAGGTACCGGGAACAGATGCGGTGTTTGTGAGGACGCCAGGCGCATTCGGCTTTAAGAGTCTGAGTGGTAATCGTGAAAACCAAACCCTCCGCGAGGCCGCATCTCATAATTTCCCTCAGGGACGGGGAGGGACGATATTTGCAGGCCATCAAACTTGCTGGACCACATCATCTCATTCTGACCCATAGTGCCATTCGAAGTGTGCCCGGCGATTCTCGTGAGCATGATGAAATCATAGGGTTTCAGTAAGACTAGTCTAGTCAGAGACTCAGCTTTAGCCCAGTTGGCTCAAGTGCACTTCCGGGAACGTCCTCCGCCTTCTCGACGGCCGCTTTCAGCTTCGCGCGTGGTCGGGTGCACGCGTTCGCCGCGTAAGAATCGCTCAGTGGCGTTGTTGCGATGATCAGCCGGGGCCTTAGTGACACGGAGGTCGATATTAAATCCGCCACATGGTGTGATGAGAAATGGTGGAATTCGGTGGGTCGAAAGGTACTGTTAGAAAACCCAACTACAACTAGCTCATGCGCACCCGCATAGTCATTGGGTCTTAGCCCGGTGAATCCTGACGTTCGGAAGTTGGAAATGTGTAGTTTTCTAAGGTGCTTGCCACACGACAGTCCCGAGGTGCAGCAGTAGTACCGAGGTTTCAGGGTGTCCGAAAAGTGCAGATTGCTATAAATGGAGTGCCAAAATCTTTCATCCAAAATCTTTCATGTTGACAACCTGGCCTTCCCCGCTATAATCGCTGCGCTCTTCCCCTACCAAGCGCACGCTAACCTCCCCGTAGGCTGTTCCTGTTTTTAGTTCTTGCTTTCAAGCTCCGGCAACAAGCAAAGCGAGTGGTGGCGTTTCTTCTTCAACGACTTCCTTTTGCTGCGCGTGCTTTTCGGTTCTAAGCCCGCCAAACGGCAGCCAACGGCAGCGCGGGAGGAGTTCGTCCGATGGGAGATTTGTCGGATAGAAGGATTCAGGAGGAACTATGCAACTCAGGGTTTCACGCTCATTTCACAGTTTCGTTTTGCCGTGTCTTGCTCTTTGCCTAGCGCTCGTAGCGCAGGCGAAGGACGGACGCGACTTCGCCGGCTTCTACGCCCTTAGCAACGTCACGCAAGCCGAAGGCAACGGGGCCCAGCCGGATCGAGGCGCCACCGTCGGAGTCACACTTACGGTGCAGATTTTCAACTATAGCGACCTGGGCGATATCAAGGCGCCGGTGCTGGCCCTGCTGGAATCCGGGCCTTCGCATGCCCTGCTGGGCGAATTTGGCACGGTGAAGGTTTTGCCTGCCCAGCGTGACGTGATTGTCAGCGGGCATTTCACGGTGCCGAAGGAAGCGTTTGAGAGTTGGAGCAGGCGCGGCGGCAGCCCCAAAGTCGTGGTGATGTATCGCGATGCGGCCGGGCGAACTTTGCGACAGAACGTACAGTTGTCGCGGCGTCCCATGCTGCCTCCGGCCGCGGCCGAGTGAGTCCCGTAAGCACAAGTGCCGGGCGAGACTGCCGGCTGCTGCGGGCAAAGATAGGCAAGATTCCCATCTCGATAAACCGGTAAAGACTGGCTACAAAAAAGTCTGGCTACAAAAAGTCTGGCTATAAAAAGAGATTTCCCAGGAGAATGCGATCATGCGCGAACTTCGAATGTTCCTTATGAGTGTGGCGGCGGTGGTGGTGCTGGCGCTGGGTGCGGCGGCGCAGCAGGATCAAATCAACACCGTCGTCGGCGGCGGCCCCAACGACATGCCCGCCCTCGACGCCGACCTGTACGGGATGTATCAGGTGGCCCTGGACAACTCTGGAAACTTCTATATTGCCTCCTACTACCAGAACCGAGTTTTCAAGGTGACCCCCGCGGGTTTCCTGAGCGTGGTGGCAGGCAATGGCATGGCGGGTTACAGCGGCGACGGCGTGACCGGCGGCGCGGCTCAGGCCATGCTCAGCGACCCCGAGGGCGTGGCGGTGGATGGCAACGGCAATGTTTTCATCGCGGATACGGGCAACCAGCTGATCCGCAAAGTGGACACCACAAACACGATTACGACTGTCGCGGGAGTTCAAGGCAGTGCTGGATACAACGGCGATGGCAGCCCGGCGACTTCATTCAACTTGTACAGTCCCAGCCAGTTGGCGGTGGACTCCGCCAACAACGTTTTCATCGCCGATTACAACGATGGGCTCATTCGAAAGCTCACCGTATCGACCAAGACCATCAGCACGGTAGCCGGCAGCTACGGCGCACCCTACGCCTATTGTGCGAATGGCGCGGTTGCTACCTCCTGTGGCTTTTCCGCCATCCCCTCGGTGGCAGTAGACTCCTCGGACGACATCTTCCTCACAGATTACCAGGCGTGCGTGGTCTACAAGGTAACCAACTCGACCGGCAAGATTTCCACCATCGCAGGCGATAACGCCCTCGGCTGCGGATACAACGGGGATGGCATCACGGCGACCACCGCGGAAATATATCCCTACGTTTACGGCCAGCTGGCTGTGAACAGCGCGGGGACGCAAGTTTGGCTCGCAGACTTTTATAACTTTGAGATCCGGCAGATTACCGTAGGCGGCAAAATCAATGCAGTCGCAGGACAAGAGAGCTGCGGGGGTACCTTCTCAGGCATCGGCGGACCGGCCAAGAGTGCCTGTATCATTTACCCTACCGGCATCGCAGCCGATAGCGCTGGGGACCTTTTCACGACCCTCTCTTATATTTATTCTGACGACACCTATGTCCTCGAGGTGCCTTGCTCGCTGAGCGGCACCTGTACGCCCCCGACGGGAGACACAGCAGATGACATCTACGTCGTGGCCGGAAACGGCAGCACCAACGACGCGACGCCCGTGAATGGCGTGCCCGCACTGGGAGTAACTCTTTCCTACCCCGTCGGCGTCTATCAAGACCCATCCGACAACGTCTTCATCTCCGATTCGTACAACCAGATGGTCCGCGAACTCGTGAACTCGAGCGGCGACGTCAACGCCTTTGCCGGAGATGGAACGGCTGGCTACGCGGGCGACGGAGGCCTTGCCACAGCCGCGGAGGTCGAGTATCCCGCGGGCCTGGCACGCGACGCCAGCGGCAACATTTTCATCGCCGATCAGTATAACCACATTATTCGTGAGGTGAACGCCTCGTCCGGCGACATAAGCACGGTTGCGGGAACGCCCCAGTCTGCCGGCTATAGCGGGGATGGCGGACCGGCGACCAGCGCTCAGCTCTACTACCCCTACGACGTGTCCGTGGACATCTATGGGAACATGTTTATCGCTGATACAGACAACGATGTCGTTCGCGAGGTGGTGTGCGCGACCACGGGCATCGACCCTTGCACTCCGCCAGCCGGCGAGACAGCAGGTTACATCTATACCGTCGCCGGAAACAACGCGGCTGGAGGCGGGTACAGTGGCGACGGCGGCCCTGCCACCAGCGCGAAACTCTACCAGCCATCCTCTGCAGCGGTAGATGGCGCTGGCAACCTTTACATAGCCGACTCCTACAACCACCGGATTCGCGAGGTGAATGCCAGCACAAATGTAATCAACACCGTGGCGGGAAATGGAACTGCGGGTTTCAGCGGGGACGGACCTGCCCTGGAGAACAGCTTGTATTACCCTAACGCCGTCCGGGCCGATGCCAACGGCAATCTATTCATCGTCGACAGCTACAACCACCGGATTCGATGGGTGGATGGCGGCGGCACGCTGACCACATTCGCCGGCAACGGCACAGCGGGTTTCAGCGGAGACGGCGGCCCTGCAGCCAGCGCAGAGCTCTACTATCCGCAGGCGCTTTCCGAGGACGCTTCCGGCGACTTCCTGATCTCCGACGAATACAACTACCGCATCCGCAAGATCAACGCCTTTGCCGCGGTGGGCCGATCCACCGGCAGCATAGTTTTCGGCACGCAACCCAAAGGGATCACCAGTAATCCCTTTGAAGTCACGTTGAGCGGTATTGGACCAGCCGTTATCGACAGTCTGAGCACGAGCGGAGATTTCAGCGAAGCGGACAACTGCGTGGGCAGCTTGCCCAACGGCACGGCCTGCACCGTTTCGGTATTTTTTACCCCGACTCTCTCCGGGGCGCGCTACGGCACGCTCTTCATCAACACCAACGGTTACTTCGGCGCGACAACGACTATCAGTCTGGAGGGAACCGGAACCGGCCTGACGATCACTCCGGATCCGCTGGCAATGGGCAGCTCGCCGATCAACACCAGCGTCACCAAGTCCATTGCGGTGAAGGGAGGCACCACCTATTCCTCGGTCACGCTCGAAGGCGATACCACCGACTTCACCATCGCCACCAACACTTGCACCGGCACAGTCGCTGCGACCTGCGCCATCGGCATCACCTTCGACCCCACCAGCACTGGCGCGAAGAAGGCTACGCTGGTGATCAAGGACACCGATCCCACCAGCCCGCAAGTGGTGTCGATCACCGGAACGGGAAGCAGCTATGAGAAGTTCACTCCCGCGTCGGTCAGTTTCGCCACCACCCAGCTGGACGGCACCACGAGCAAGAACACGAAAATCACGTTCACCTACACGGGCACGCCCACGCTGACGCTGACCGGCCTGGCGCCGAGCACGGGCTTCACCGTGAATGAAACGGGAATCTCGAGCGATGCATGCAACCCCGGCACGACGACGCTGGCGAAGAATCAATTCTGCTACTTCAACGTGGCGTTTGCTCCGGGTACGGCGATCGGGACGATCGTCGGCGATGTGACAGCGTCGTTCACGGGCGACCCAAACAACTCTTCGCTGCAACTCCCATTGACCGGAAAGGCCACGGAAGTGAGTCTGTCGCCGGCGGCACTGGCCTTCGGAACGGTGACGAGTGGGACGAAGAACGAAACCTTGACGGTCAAGAACGTGGGCACGACGACGCTGACGTTCAGCGGCACGCCGACGATCACCGGAACGGGCTCTGGTCAATTCACGGTCCTTCCGTACAGCGCCAGTCCTGTGACGAGCACTTGCCTGAACGGGGCGGTGACGCTCACGAATAACCAAACCTGCACGTTCACCGTGCAGTTCACGTCCACTCGCGCTGGTGTCTCGTACGCCGAGACCCTCAGTGTTTCCGACAACGGAGGGGCCAGCCCGCAAGCGGAGAAGATAACCGCGAAAGACTAAAAACCGATAAGCACAACGCACAGGCGGGGAGGTGCAGTCCAGGCTCCCCGCCTTTTTTCCTCAAGCGCGCCGGGAGGATGCCCACCCTTATGCCACCCGGGCGGCGGAGGATGCGCCGTGAAATCTTTTTGACTCCCATCAGTCGGCTTGAAGGTTGAGCTGGCGCAGCGCGATTCAGAGCGGACGGTCTGCACGCTTGAAGAATCAGGTAGCGTACAAAGTTTTCACAACGCGTCAGAACACACTCTGTGATCTTCAAAACCGGCGGGTGGCAGGTTTTCCTGTCACCGATGGTTTCGACCCCCACTCGCTTCCGCCAAAATAAAGGGGTTATTGCGCTCCCGTGCCGTTGCCCGTGCCGCTGAGTGCTAACCCCGCTACTTTGCCGCTCGCTACGGACATTTCATCCGTCACGATGTCGCCGTAGACGTTCATGGGTGGTTCGGATGTCCGCGTGACGCATCAGACGTTGCTGCACCGCTATAGTGGTGCCCACAGCATCAAGCCATGAGCGGTATGTGTGACGCATCGAATGCGTTCCGAGTTTGCCAATACCAGCCTTTGCCCCCGCATTCATAAACGAGCGCAATACTTGGTCATAGCTCCACGGTTGACGGCCTAGCTTACGGGGAGACGCAAACATCCAATCATCACTGGCTGAGAACTGAGACGTTTGCTTCCACTGCTTGAATACGTCGGACATGCCCGCGTCTAGCGTCATCTGCTGCTCTGAGCCTGTGGTTTTAACTTCATCCACGCGCTGCTTGACAATTCCGCGTTGCACGCTGAGTTTGCCGCTGAGCCAATCCACATCTGACCACTTCAGCGCCAAGCATTCGCTGATACGAAGACCAAAACAGACGCAGACCAAAGCCACCGTGCTAAATGGTTCCTGGAGATGCGCGATGAAACTTTGAAACTCTGCAACCGTTAGGCTCCGGGGTTTGCGCCGTCGCTTCGATGCGTCTTTGACTGTAGCCAGTTCCATCGGGTTGCGCTGTGTTGGCACGTCGCCGCGCCACATAGCAAACTCCCACACGATGCGGAGTAGTCGGACCCTCTACCCTCCAAAACCCGACAGTACTGGCTACACTCCATTCGTTGCCGCGAGTGCGTTTTGCTGAACCCAGCTCGTGCCGCGCCACGGGGCACCGGCGGTGTGTGCGGCAGTGCTGTGACATCCAGGACAAGTTGGTCCGTCCAATACGTTGCCGGTATCCCGTGCCGTTAACACGGAATCGTCTGTAACTAGCCGCGTAAGATGCCATCTGCCGCAAGCTAACTACATAAAACTACGTTGAATGATGGTTTCACACATCTTCCATTCCTGTACCGCCAAGCCATATACGGCCCGATGTAATCCTGTTACCGTTTGATGGGTGACAGGAGAGCACTCGACAATGACAGACTCAAAGCACGAGGCACTGAAGAAAAAGCTGGAGGAGATTAAAAGCAAGCTGCTGAGCGAACTCAAAAATGAAAGCAGTATTCCTATCAATCGCGCTGAAGGCTCGTTTAGACTCCTTCGCCCAAGTTACTCTGCTCGGGAGATACAGAAGGGCTTGAGAGAAGTTCCATTTCTTGACGCCCTTTTCGAACGCAGAGTGCAGGATTGGGTAGATGAAGATGAAGAGATCAAGGAAAAGTTGGCTCTGAGCGAGAATCTGTAACGACTGCTGATGGAATGGGCATTTTCCTTTAGTGGGATTCTGGATACACTCGGCAGCATGGGAGAGATGGACTGGAG
>Ga0265356_1000223_pt1 | contig 10755 bp, 7 predicted proteins | sample NZE4metagenome_FD_189075 | JGI IMG/M metagenome (GOLD analysis project Ga0265356, IMG submission 189075) | Rhizosphere microbial communities from Maridalen valley, Oslo, Norway - NZE4 | ecosystem: Host-associated > Plants > Roots > Rhizosphere > Soil | place: Norway: Oslo | collected 2017-09-15
TCGAGGCTCTCCACGCGCACCTGAACCGTGAGACGGCCTTCTTCGAAAATTGAAATTTGGCGCGGGAGGGTGTGGCCGTGAAATTCCGTAGTGCCCGCGTAATCGTAGACCGCGTAAATTCCCGGCGCTTCGGACCACATCTGCAACAGGCCGGTCGTGGGATCGATGCAGTCTTCCCGCTCCACCCAGGAGCGCGGCGCGGGATTCGGGGGGAGTGAATGGCTGAGCAGCAAGCACGAAATCGGCTTGCCGTCGCGCTCGAGATTGGCGGCGCGAACCATGAACTCGCTCAGATCATGGGCAATCGGCCGCAGCAGAACGGTACGCACCAACTGCACGCGCAAAGGAACCGGGTCGGAAGGATTGGCGCCGTAGATGTGGCCTTCAGCGCCGATGCGAACCACGTGCGAATCCTGCAACCGCTCGGTCCAGCGCCAGTGGGAGTGGCCATCGTAGAGCTCCTCCATCGTACCCGCGCCTTCGCTCTGCGTCGCGCCGCTGGTCTCGAATGAAACTTTCAGCGAGTAAGCAGTGGCGATGCTGTGCAGATCGTAATTTGTTCGAGCGCGATCGAGAAGACTGATGGCGGCGGAACGGTCGGCCGATTTCGAGAGCGTGTGCGGCTCGCGGGTGACCATCTCGTGCGCATCGGGCGGCGGAGGATTGGTTTGCGCGAAGACCGCAGGGAGGCAAACCAGGGAAGAAGCAAACATCCCAAAGAGCCGGGTGGTATTCCGCATAAGGGCTCCTCAAATCGGTTGAGCTCGGGGCCGGAATCGCGCACACATTTTAATCAAGGCTTCCAAGCTGGGCAACCGCAATCGGGCGGTCCCGACGAGCGGTGAAAGGCTCAGCTTGCCGTCGAGATTGGCCTGGGAAAATCTTCCGAAAAATACTTTGATGGTCGATCCAGCCGACGCTTGTGAGCGAGTTTCGTTTTGGTAAGAAGCCCCGAATCTTGCCAGTCAGCAAGTTGGCGGGAGATTCCCGGCAAAATCTGAATTTCAAAGAACTTAGAGGTCAAAATGTAGACAACAAAGGACTTATTGTCCTTGCCGCGGTAGATGCCGCATTGAACATGTTCTGCTTTCTTGTGTCTAGACGCAAGGTTCGATGTCACACACGATGCGAGATATGTCTGTGGATTTCAGAGGGCCTCGCTGTTTGCCAAGGTCAAATTCCTTTCGCAGCGAAAGAGCGAAGATTTTGGCAGCCCAAATCCCCAGCCTTCGAAAACCCCGCGAAGACCGGGGAGCCTCACTCGCATGGCGCCGGCAGGCGAGGGTAGGCCAGCTCGCCGGCTCCGATCCTGATACGCTGCTGGTCGGGAACTTGTTCCTGGAGCTCGCGATGACGAAGCAGCTACACCTTCTTTTCGTTTGGCTTTTCTTTGGCCTTGTCGCCTGCGCATCTGTTTTGGCGCAGGCCCCCGCGACCGGGCCCCTTGTATCAATTACCGGAGGCAAGGTGCGCGGCCTGCTACTGCCGAAGCCCGATGGCGCGGCATTCCTTGGGCTACCCTTCGCTGAGCCTCCGGTGGGAGATTTGCGGTGGCGCGAGCCGGCGCCGGTCAAGCTCTGGAGCGGGATTCGGGAGGCCTCTGACTTCGGGCCCTCCTGTGCGCAGATCGATGCGGCATGGAACCATGATGCGGCGGCGCGCGGCTCCGAGGACTGCCTGTACCTGAATGTGTGGACCCCGGAGTGGCCAGTGTCGTCGCCCAAAGCGGTGATGGTATGGCTGCACGGCGGCGCGAACATGGGCGGCACGGCCTCGTTCGGCTATCGCGGAACAGCGCTCTCCCGCCACGATGTCATCGTCGTCACGGTCAACTATCGCCTGGGGGTTTTGGGTTTTCTGGCGCATCCCGAGTTAGCCGCGGAATCGGCGCATCACGCCTCGGGCGACTGCGGCCTGCTGGACCAGATTGCGGCCCTGCGCTGGGTGCAGGAGAACATTGCGAAGTTTGGCGGCGATCCCGGCCGGGTCACCTTGTTCGGACAGTCGGCGGGAGCGCAGGACGCCGGGTTGCTGATGACCTCGCCACTGTCGAAAGGACTCTTTCAACGGGCCATTGCTGAGAGCGGAACCGTGCTCGTCCGCGGACCGGTGATGCGGGTTCGCACCCAAGCCGAACAGGCCGGGAAGGACTATGCCGCAAAGCTTCACGCGCCCGCCGGACACGAAATTGCATATTTGCGAGGCTTGCCGGTGGCCGAACTGCTGGCTGCTTCCGCTCCCTATGGTTCGCCGGATGTAAATGCCAGTGTCGACGGATGGGTTTTGCCGGTTCAACCGGCGGAGGTATTTGCATCTGGAAACGAGCACAGAGTGGATCTCATTGTCGGAAGCAACGCGATTGAGTTTCCTTTTCCCGGCGATGTGGAGGCGGTAAAGCAGGATATGACGAAAGTCCTCGGCGATGCGGCTCCTCGCGCACTCAGTTTGTATGGGCTCGACGGAAAGGCGGACCCTGTCTACTACGCCCCGTACGGCGATGCGCGCGCCCAGTGGTCGAGCGACCTGACTTTCCGTTGTCCCGCAATCACGATTGCGCTGCAACACCGCGCGGCGGGAAACCGTGTGTATCAATACGAGTTCTCGCTGCCCGCCATCGGAACCCAGGCCACGGCACATTCCGCCGAGCTTCCTTATGTCTGGGGGAACAAGGCCGTGGAGAGCTCCGAGGGCGATCGCATGGTCTCGGCGCAGATGCAGCAGTACTGGACGAATTTCGCGAAGACCGGAGATCCCAACGGGCCATCGCTGCTGAAGTGGCCGAGGTTCGAATCGGATAAACGCCGATACATGGAGTTCATTCCCAAGGGGACAGTCGAAAAGATCGATCTTCGTCGCGCCCAGTGCGAGCTGTTGCAGGAGTCGGCCAAGGCCAGCGGCAGGTAGGCGCTCCAGTGCCGGAAGCACGGCGGAGAAAACGATTAATCAGTCCGATGAGCTGAGGCCGCCCGAATCGATACTCACTTCCCGATACCGGCCTCTCCACCAGCTCCGAATGGCGTTTCTTCTCGATGCCGTGGACTGGTTTGTTTTGTTCGTCCACTCGAACGAGTGGTTCATTGGAGCAGAATTTGGGGCTTACGCAGCACTACTTCTCTTTGACTTTCTCCGCCAACTCGCGAAACTCTTTGGCTTGTTTGTGGCTCGCCTTTATTTGCAACTGTGCGAGCTGTCGAGAGTTCTCAGTTGTCAGGATCGGCACCAAGGCCTCGAGTTCCGTCGCTACCTCGCGTGCGTGATCGGCCTCTTTCAACATCAAATGTTCAAATTTCCGGACTGCCTCGTGGTGATCCATAGACCTCGCTTTGGGCTAGATTCAAGGTGCATGTTTTACTTCAGCGACACTAGTCTCTCGACTAACTCCGAATAGTCTCTCTTCTCGATGCCGTGGACTTGTTTGTTGTATTCGTCGACCTTCGAGGAGTAGTTCATGGAGCAGAATTTGGGGCCGCACATGGAGCAGAAGGCGGCTTCTTTGTAGTAGTCGTCGGGGAGGGTTTCGTCGTGCATGCTGCGCGCGGTTTCGGGGTCGAGCGACAGCGCGAATTGTTTTTCCCAGTCGAATTTGTATCTGGCGTAGCTCAGCGCGTCGTCGCGGTCGCGGGCGCCGGGGCGCCCACGGGCGATGTCAGCGGCGTGGGCGGAAATTTTGTAGGCGATGATGCCGTCTTTCACGTCTTTTTCGTTTGGCAACCCTAGGTGCTCCTTGGGCGTGACGTAGCAGAGCATGGCGGCGCCGTACCATCCAATCATCGCGGCGCCGATGGCGCTGGTGATGTGGTCGTAGCCGGGAGCGATATCGGTGACCAGCGGGCCGAGGGTGTAGAACGGCGCCTCGTAGCAGAGCTCGACTTCTTTTTCGACCTGCTCCTTGATTTTGTCCATGGACACGTGGCCGGGGCCTTCGATCATGACTTGCACGTCTTGCTGCCAGGCGATTTTCGTGAGCTCGCCTAGCGTTTTCAGTTCGGCGAATTGAGCTTCGTCACTGGCGTCGGCTACGCAGCCGGGGCGCAGGCCGTCGCCTAATGAAAAGCTGACGTCGTATTTTTTGAAAATCTTGACGATGTCTTCGAAGCGGTCATACAGGAAATTCTGTTTGTGGTTGTAGACCATCCATTGGGCGAGGATGGCGCCGCCGCGGCTTACGATTCCCGTGATGCGTTTTGAAATCAGCGGAAGATATTGGATGAGCACGCCGGCGTGGATGGTCATGTAATCGACGCCTTGGGCGGCTTGCTCTTCGATGACTTCGAGCATCACTTCGGCGTTCAGGTCTTCGACGCGCTTGACTCTCGCAATAGCTTCGTAGATCGGCACAGTACCGATCGGCACCGGGGAGTGGCGCAAGATGGCTTCGCGAATTTCGTGGATGTTGCCGCCGGTGGAGAGATCCATGACCGTGTCGGCGCCGTAGTGGACGGCGGTGTGCAGCTTTTTCAATTCTTCGTTCACTTCCGAAGTGACGGCCGAGTTGCCGATGTTGGCGTTGATCTTGCACAGGCTCGCCACGCCGATGGCCATGGGCTCGAGTTCAGGATGGTTGATGTTGGCGGGGATGATCATGCGTCCGCGGGCAACTTCGTCGCGGACAAGTTCGGGTGTTATCTTTTCTTTGTGCGCGATGTAGCCCATTTCTTCCGTGATCACGCCCTGGCGGGCGTAGTGCATCTGAGAGAAATTGCCGCTGGCATTTTCACGCTTGCGGCGGGCTAGCCACTCGGCGCGGGGTCGCGGGACGCTGTAGCCATCGCTGCCGTTGGTCTTATCGTTAACATTCCCGTTGCCGTTGCTGTTGCCGTTCGAGCCATTCGCGGAAGTCATAATCGGACGCCTCTTTTTTCGATAAATCCGATTATAACCGCGTTGAGGGCGCAGGGCTGGCCAGGTTCATACGCGGCTGACACAAGGGCATTTACCATAGAGGACGCGGAGGTCACGGGGTAATCGATTTCTGTCGCGAAACTTTCCATCGCCAAACTTCCATTGCCAAACCCTGCCAACGTTTCCGCATCCAAGTTTCGCCTGGGACTTTTCGGAACGACCGAACCGAATTTCCTGGAGCGACTTCCTAGGAGGACTCATGGCTCGTTACGGCACGCTAGGGGATTATCGGTTCACTGATACGCGGGAAGCCGCGATCGATATTCGCGGCTCAAAGCTTTACGGACTGAAGGACCAGGAACTGGGCGAGATTGACGATGTTGTTTTCGATGAAGCGACTGGAGCGATCGTATTCGTGGTGGTGGATACGGGCGGATGGCTTTCGAGCAAGAAGTTTATCGTGCCGCCGCAGGAGGTCCGGCCATCGCTGCAACACGAGAATGATTTCCTGGTGGACCTGACGAAAGAACAGATTGAAAGCTTTCCTCCCTACGACCGAAAAGCGCTGACGTCGGAACAGGAGTGGGCGGACTACGAGAGCCGCTACCGCTTGAAACGGGTGGAGAGCCCGGTGATGCATCGCGAGGCTACGGATCGCAACGCGACGCCCACGAGGCAGCAACAGGTGGGAGCGGGATCGGGAAAGAGTCCGGACGCCGATGACGACACGGCGGAATTGGACACGAGAGCCACAGTCGTGCCCGTTCACACGGAAGCGACCATGGAGATATCACCGGTGGGGCCGTCGCTGCGCTGGAGTACGTTTGAAGGCACGCTGCGGCAGCGGCGCGAGGAAGTGCTGCGATCGTCGCTTGATAACGCGAAGGTGGAAGACGCGAAGATGGAAGATGCAAAGCGAGTTTCAGGCGGGACGTTATCCGAGCGCGAGCGAATCGAACGGCGGAAAGCCAGTTAGGCGGAACGTCAGCAACCGATCAGCCCCGCTCTCGTTGTAAGAGGCGCGAGGTAGTGAGCGAGACGAATGAGCGGGACGGTCATTAGGCTGTGCTTTTGATTAGAAGCTGCTGCCGCCTGCGAACCATCCACTCGGCGACCAGCAGATTGGGAACCCAGCACAGCCAGGAGACGGTGATATAGGTGGGCGGAAAAGGCCAGTGCAGAACCGCCAGCATGAGCGGCATGTAGATACGAAGAGTGACCGCGGCGAGAGTGAGAGCGAAGTTGCGGATCATCCACTGGCGGTGAGCGGCAATGTTTCCGAGGCGCGCCATGCGATAAGCCTGCAGACCGGTAACGAACCACAACAGCGCCAGAATGCCGAAACCGAAATGGGTGGGTAGACCTTCGAGGGAGACGCTGGCCATCCAGAGGCCAGCGAGTGAGCCGAGCGCGACCTCGAGCAAGTAGAAGCGTCCAAGCCAGCGATGCAGGTTCAGTGCGCGGGCGCGAAGCTTTTGGGAAAACTGCCACGGGCCGGCCAGCAACGCGCCCATACCTCCGGCGATGTGCAGTCGCAGCGGGAAGATGTAGCGGGCGACGTGGGAGTCGTTCGGGATCGCGAGGAAATAGGTGGCGCCGTAGACGGCGATGGTGGTTGAAAACAAAAGCATGAGCCACCAGAGGAAGGTGGAGATCCATGATTTTGGCTGCGGCGATTTTGACGGCTGCGATCGTCGCTCGGGCGAGGCGGAAAGAGTATGCGGAAGCTGCGTCAGATGCGCCATGAGTTGGCATTCCCCGGTTCAAAGGATCAGGTTCAAAGGATCAGGCACAGAGGATCAGGTTCAGAGGATCAAGTTCAGATCGCTCAGATCAGGCGGCTCAGTTCAGGGCTTGTCCCCGGCGAGGCCGAACCGGGCACACTTCCGCCAGACGGAAGATGTTACGGAGAGCAGCACGGCGCGGTTCCAACGATTAAGGATCAGGCAAACACCAATCTGCAAATGCAGATCGAACAAACACAGCTCTACAATTTGTTGGGAATCAAGAGCAGTCGCGTCCTTGCCCACAGCGAGCGCCGAGCTTAGAATCTCAACCGTTCCTCGAAAAGGAGAAGTCCCGCATGCGAGCTTTTCGTTTCTTACCGGTCTTGTTTCTTGTCGTCACTGCCGCCAGCTTCGGTCAATCGGGTTCTACACAATCTGGTTCCAGCAAACCTTCGCCCGGTTTCAGCCTCGACAATATCGACAAGAGCATCGATCCCTGCGTGGATTTCTATCAGTACGCCTGCGGGAACTGGATCAAGAATTCTGAGATTCCTGCTGACCAGTCACAGTGGGTGAGCTTCGTCGAACTCAACGAACGCAACAAAGACATTGAGCGCAGCATTCTGGAGAAGGCGGCTGCTGGCGGCGCCGGCCGCGACGCGATCGACCAGAAGATTGGCGACCTCTACGGATCGTGCATGGATGAGAAGGCGGTGGAAGCCAAGGGCCTGGCTCCGCTGCAGACAGAACTGAGCCGGATCGCCGCGGTGCAGGACAGGGGCGCGCTCATTGACGAGTTGGCCCAACTCGACCTGGTGGGCGCTGGCTCGCTTTTCAGTTTTTATTCATCGCCCGACCTGCACAACTCCGACCAGGTGATCGCTTACATCGACCAGGGCGGCCTCACGCTGCCCGACCGGAGCTACTACATAAAGGACGACGACGCGAAGATGAAAGAAATGCGCCAGCATCTGGTCGAATATGTTACCCAGATTTTTACGCTGGCAGGGCAAACGCCGCAGCACGCAGCCGATTCCGCGCAGACGGTTTTGCGGATTGAGACCGCTTTGGCCAAGGCTGCCATGGATCGTACGATGCGCCGCGACCCCAAGAACCGCGACCATAAGATGACCCGCGACGAGGCCGTGGCGCTGGGACCGAACTTTTATCTCAATCGCTATTTCACGGCGATGGGAGCACCGAGCTTTACGGAACTCAACGTCGTCAATCCCGATTTCTTCAAGCAGGTGAATGCCATGCTGGAATCGGAATCGCTGGATTCGCTCAAGACCTACGTGAGCTGGCACGTGCTGAACCCGGCGTCGCCGTGGCTTTCGGACGCTTTTGTTCAAGCCAATTTCAAGTTTCAGCAGAACCTTACCGGCCAGAAGGAGATGCAGGCGCGCTGGAAGCGTTGCGTCAACCTGACTGATCGCGAACTGGGCGAAGCGCTGGGGCGGAGATACGTGGACGTGACTTTCGGCCCCGACGGCAAACAGCGAATGCTGAAAATGGTGGACGCGCTGGAAAAATCTCTGGCGGAAGACATCCATAATCTCTCCTGGATGAGCGACGAAACCAAAAAGCAAGCCCAAGTGAAGCTCGATGCGATTCGCAATAAGATTGGCTATCCGGATGTGTGGCGCGATTACAGCTCGGTCACGATCAAAGCGGACGACTTGATCGGCAACATTGAACGCACCAGTAAATTCGAGACGGAGCGCGATATCCACAAGATCGACAAGCCGCTTGATCGCAAAGAGTGGGGCATGACTCCGCCGACGGTGAACGCGTATTACAACGGGTCATTCAACGAGATCGTATTTCCCGCGGGCATTCTGCAGCCGCCGTTCTTCGACAAAACCATGGATGACGACGTCAACTTCGGCGGCATTGGCCTGGTCATTGGCCACGAACTCACGCACGGTTTCGATGACCAGGGGCGCAAGTTTGATCCGCAAGGAAATCTGCATGATTGGTGGACCGACCAGGACGGCAAAGAGTTCGAGAAGCGCGTAAGTTGCGTGGCCGACGAGTATTCGAATTTTGTTGCCGTGGATGATCTCAAGCTGAACGGCAAGCTCACTCTAGGTGAGAACACGGCCGACAACGGCGGCGCGCGCATCGCATTGGCGGCTCTGGAGCGCATGATCGCCGACGATAAAACCGGCAAAGAAGGCCGGAAGATCGATGGCTTCACGCCCGAGCAGCGCTTCTTTCTCGGATTCGCCCGCGTATGGTGCCAGAAGCGGCGTCCGGAAGTGGCGCGGGTAAGCGTGCTCACCGATCCTCACTCGCCGGGAAAATATCGTGTGAATGGCGTGGTGCAGAACATGCCGGAGTTCCAGAAGGCATGGGGATGCAAGGCGGGACAGCCGATGGTGGCCGAGAACGCCTGCCACGTCTGGTGATCGCGTCGAATCCCTCAGGGGAGCGGCCAAACCGGCAAGGAAAAAACAAACGCCCCACTTCTCGCGCAAAGAACGCGCGAGAAATGGGGCACCCTGCCACGGATTCTCACTCGTACCCGAAAATGCCGAATTCAGCTTCAGCATTCTTGTTCGATCTCGGCAGGAGACCCACTAGACTTCCGGCGTAATCGGCATCGAAACCCTGCTGGCGCCGGCCGCGCGGCTGGCATCAATCGCGCGGACAACCTGCGCAAAGGGCACGTCACCCGCCGCTGTCAGCACCACGACTCTGCCCCCGCGGTCATCAAAGATGTGTCCCAGCCGGCTTTGCAGCATTGCAGGGGCAACGGGTTGGTTGTTGATCTTCAGGGTTGCTGATCCTTCTGCCGAACCGATCTGTACCGCAATGCGATTCGATCCCGCTTCCGTTCCGATCCAGACTTCCAGTCCCTTCGGCGGTACGATCGTTCCCGGTACGATCGTGCTGGGCTGGGCCGGCTCCGGCTGTGAGGTCAGCAGAACCACGTCGTCGAAAAGATCGACCCGGGCCGCGTAGAGAACCTGGCGCACGCTGCGGAACGGTGTGCCCGCATCGGCTTTGACGTAGAGTTTCGCCGCGCGGTTGCGCGGACGAATCTGCATTTGGCGGGTCAGGGTTTCAGGTGTAACCGCTTCGACTCCGAAATAGATTCTGCCATCGGTGGTGACAGTCACCACCCACGCGTTTTCCTGGTCAGCCTCGGGCATGGGCGCCGCGTGACGGCTCGCCGCCATCTGCACGCTGATGCCTTTTTGCATCTCGAGGGTTTGCTCCGGTTTGCTCGCCGCGAAAATCGCGACTCCTGCCAGCACACTTAGACACACGGATAGTAAGCATTTCATTTTGTTTTCCCCTTTCGACGTTTTTTAGTGGAAATGGTTTACGGTTTGGCTCCGCCGAGTGATGCGGTGGCGAGGGTTCCGCCCAGGCCCATGGTCTCGACTGCGGTCGAGGGGACGATCACCATGGCGCCCTTTTCCTTGACGGCTTCGTAGAGCATGTTCATGGCGCGCAGATGCAGGGCTACGGGGTTCTCGGCGTAGGCGGCTGCGGCCTGCACGAAGCTGTTAGAAATTTCCTGTTCGGCCTGACCGAGAATGATTCGGGCCTGGCGCTCGCGTTGGGCTTGCGCCTGGCGCGACATGGCGTCTTCGAGGCCGGACGGAATCTTCACGTCGCGAATTTCGACGGACTGCACGGTGATGCCCCAGGGATTTGTCTTTTCGTCCAGAATGCTCTGCAGTTCACGGCCCATGCTCTCGCGCTCGGTGATCATCTGTGCCAGTTCGTGGCGGCCGATCGATTCGCGCAGCGCGGTTTGCGCGCTCATGTTGATGGCGTCGATGAAGTTCTCCACTTCGAGGATGGATTTCTCTGCGTTCCACACCAGCCAGAACACGATGGCGTCTACGTTCACCGGAACCGTGTCGCGGGTGAGCGTGGATTCCGCCGAGACGCTGGCCACGCGCACGCGCTGGTCAACGTACGCGCTCAGCGTTTCCACGATGGGGATAATGTGGAAGATTCCCGGGCCACGCAGGCCGACATAACGGCCGAGGCGCAGAACGGCGACTTTTTCCCACTGCTGCACCACCTTGATGGCGAACAGGAAATAGATGCCCACCACAGCGCCCGCGATGATCCCCGCGGGATGATGAATGGTGGCGGTGACCACCGCGCCCGCCAACAGGCAGATGACAAACAACGATCTTCCGATGCCGCTGATCTGACCGAT
>Ga0265356_1000224_pt1 | contig 10699 bp, 15 predicted proteins | sample NZE4metagenome_FD_189075 | JGI IMG/M metagenome (GOLD analysis project Ga0265356, IMG submission 189075) | Rhizosphere microbial communities from Maridalen valley, Oslo, Norway - NZE4 | ecosystem: Host-associated > Plants > Roots > Rhizosphere > Soil | place: Norway: Oslo | collected 2017-09-15
CGAAGATATCAAGATACAGACAATAGAAGACAAATGGCGAAGCAAGGCAATGAAGGCTGCCGGCAATCTCGAAGCCAAATATGCCTGGAGCCTTGCGGCGCACACGGCGCAGCGAAAAAAAGCGCGAGCGGAGCGGTAAAAGCGTCGGACAGGCCCATCATGAGGTCGATGGTCGGGGTCGCCAGCAGTCACGTCCCGATGCTCTCCCAACCGCATGCCGAGCTGGACGCGATCCGCAATGCGGCAAAGCCGGTTATTGACAGGTATTAGAGTACGAGCGTACTCTTAGATCATGCGGTACTCATCGGAACACAAAGCGCAGAACCACGAGAACATTCTTTCCGTGGCCGCCCGCTCTTTCCGCGAGCACGGCGGTGACAGCAGCGGCATCGGGACGGTGATGAAGAAGGTGGGCCTGACGAAAGGGGGCTTCTACCGGCATTTTGAAAGCAAGGACGACCTGTTCGTCGAAGCGGTGGCACGGGCATTCGAGGAGATGGGAAGCGGCATGCTGAAAATTGCAAAGTCCGCGCCTGAGGGTCAGGCCATGCGGGCCATCATCGAACACTACCTAAGCGCACGCCACGCGAATTCGCCAGGAATGGGTTGTGTGGCCGCCGCCCTCGGGCCGGAGTTCGCACGAAAGCCCTTGCCCGTGCGAAAACGGATTGAGGCGTCGCGAGAAGCGTATCGTGAGCGGCTACTGCCATTTGTTCCCGGTCAAACGCGAGAGGCAAAGGTGGCGAAGTTTCAGTTGTTGTTCCCCAGTATGGCTGGTGTGCTGACTGCTGTCCGGATGACTTCGTCCCCTCAAAGTCGTGAGCAGATGTTGATGGAGGCGAGGAGCTTTTTCATAAAGTGCTTTGCTGAAGAGTAACTTTTTTTGCCCCAAAAGAGTACGGGCGTCCTCTTTTGGGGAAGTGTCATGGTACCAGGCTGAATCGAGAGGATAACCCGATGAAATTCATGATCCCTTCTCTCATAGCATTACTAACGGTAGTGTCCGTAGCGCAATCACAGTCTGCGGTCGCCCCAGGCGTGCCCGGCGTGGCCATACCCAAAACCACCGAGGTGATGGTTATTCAGACACCCAAGCAGGGCGTTACCGCCCAACAAATCATGGCCGTCATCCCGGCAGAGATTCGGGAAACCTTGAAGCTCTACCTCGACGGGAAGATCCGCCAGTGGTATTCACGCGGCGATGGCAAAGGCGTCATCTTCCTGGTCGATGTGAAGACGGAGGGCGAGGCCCGAGCCCTTATGGAAACGCTTCCGCTCGCGAAGCAACAGTTGATGGATCACGAGTACATTCCCGTCGGACCCTTGATGCCGCTGAGGGCATTGATGGACCCAGTAGCGCAGCAGTGACTCTCGAAGGGAACCCGGTAGGGGAGAAAGAGCCGCAATGAGGGGGGTACCTTGATGATCCTCGTGCAAATCGCGACAGCGCTGGCAATTGGCGCCTACGCTGTCCTATCAAAAGATGTGACGAATCTTACGACCCCTGACGAAAGTCCGATCGATCATCTCTGACCTCGGACGGCAACCGTCCGAGTAGGCGCCGGAAAGTGTGAGCCAGAGATCTTGATTGCCTATGGCCGCAGCCGCTTCGCAAGCATGGCCGGACCGCTGGCAGGCAATCCGGTCTTGATGATTGAGGATCGCCTCGCACGCCTTGTCGAACTGGGGCTTCAGATTCTTTGGCGCGGAGCGGTCGACTTGCGCATCGAACTCCACGGGATACCGTCCGGCCCGTCAATTGCTGATGGCAGCCTGAGCCATCCAGAGTGAACCATACCGCTCGTTCTACCGTCGTAACATCGCGCGCACTTGGGTGTTGAGCTCGGTGGAGTTGTCGGTTTCAATCACGCAGACTTGAAGTTCGTGGGGCATGGTCGCGGGATCGCAAAGATGAATTGCGCGGCCGTCAATGAGTTGATCACACCAGACTCTGGCATAGGGAAATGGCCTCGGAATGGGGGTGCAGATTCCGCCGGGGTCGTTCTTGATGACGAGTTCACGCAGTGCCGACAAGGGCGCTTTCGCCGAGTGGGGATCATTCCAACGGCGTCTGACAATTGCGGTTAACTCAGTTTTTTCGGCCATATGGGGCGGTGCGGCTGATTGGTGAGCAATTATACGACATGTGGGATTTCCCTAGCCGGCGCAAGGCGCCCACCGCCACGCTCTAGACGCCGCGGTGACGGCAGAGACGAACCCTGATAATCTGGCGGCGGGCGCTCGAGATGTATTCCGGCCACGCCGGGCGCGCTGTGAAATCTGATTCCTTCAATCGATGGCCAGATGAGGTTCACCATGAAACGCGAAGTCCTAGGTTTCCTGTCACTCGTGCTGGGGGTGACGTCAAGTTTCGCCGCATTGAAGCAAGGCGACACCGCGCCCGACTTCAAAACACAGGCCTCTCTAGCCGGCAAGGAATTTACATTCTCGCTGCAGGACGCATTGAAAAAGGGTCCCGTGGTGGTGTATTTCTATCCCGCCGCCTTTACTGGGGGCTGCAATCTACAGGCCCACACGTTTGCGGAAAATCACGACAAGTTCGCCGCCGCAGGCGCCTCGGTCATCGGCGTTTCGCTTGATAGCGTTTCGCGGTTGAATGACTTCTCGGCCGATCCTAAATATTGCGCCGGCAAGTTGCCCGTGGCCTCGGATGAGAAGGGCGAGATCGCGAAATCCTACGATATCAAAATCACGGACACCTATAAGGGGCAGGCCGTCGCCACGATGAAGGATTCTCGCGGCAACGAGATCGGCCATAGCACGGCGGAACGTACGACTTTCGTTGTCGCCCCCGACCACAAGATCGTTGCGACGATCGGTGGAGTTGCGGGCGATGCCAATGCCGAGCAGGCGCTTGCCGTTGTTCAGCAACTGGCTGCAAAACGTACCGCAAGGAATTGAAGCGCCGGCGGTGGTCGGCATTGGGCAGCCGCGCCACAGGAGGTGAGTTAGAGACCCAGGGGGAGATCCCAACTATGGTCCGTATGATTCTCGCCTCGTTGCTGTTGAGCGTTTCACTTGTCGCATTGTCGAAAACGAAGCTACTGGAGCACATACCTCTCCAGTGGCGACCCACGTCGGATTTGCGACTCGGTACCGCTCAGATGACCACCTCGCCCGTCAGGGTCGCGGCCTTCACCGACGGCCGTGATGACAAGGAGGTCATTGGTGAAAACAGAGAGAACGACGACCCCAAACCAGTCACCACCTCAGATGACGTGGGCGCCTTCGTGAGCACGCACGTCCGGCAACTATTGGATCAGGCCGGCATCAAGACGGTGGACAGCAATGACGGGGTGACCATACAGGGTGAGGTGAAGAGGTTCTTCGTCCGAGAAGGAGGCACTTACAAGTCAGAGGTAGCAATTCATCTCACGGTGATCGATCAGAACGGCAGAACCCTGTGGAATGGTCTCGCCTCCGGTGAGGCCACGCGGTTCGGGCGTTCTTACAAGGCGGAGAACTACTACGAGGTTCTATCGGATGCCGTGGTCAACACGGTGAGTTCAATGCTGCAGGCCGCCGATTTTCAGAAAGCGATATCCGGGCGCGCTATCGGCGAGCCTTGAAGAGGGAGGAGGGCGTCTATTTGACGGCCCGGTTGATTTCCGTGTTCTGAGCGGCGGCTATCAGCCATCCGGCACTCCGGCGAGTGAGTACAAATATGAACACACCGCGACGTGGATTCTGTGTCCGGTCATCGCCCAGCAGTTCCCAATTCACGTGAGCAATCGCGATTTCCTTGCGCAGCAAGCGAACATCGATCTGGTCGAACTTCAACATGCTGCTCTTGAAGATTCCGTAATAACGGCGATCCCCTTCACTGAATCCTGGAGAATCGGCCGGAATCACGCCGTGGCTGTAGGCATGCTGCGCCTGGATGGACTGGCGGCCTGTCCACAAGACACCTGCGACATTGACGAAATCGGCGTCCGGCGCAAAGAGCTTACCGAAGGCGTCCAAATCGTGGCGATTCCAAGCCATTGCGAACCCGGCGACAACCCTACGCGCGTCCTCCGCATCGATTGGCGCCGCAAGCACGCAGTTTGCCAACAGCGAATTCAAGACGGCCAGAGCAGCGAGCACGGTCGAGAGTTTGCGCATAGTCGTTGTCATGTTGTTTCCCCCGTTCACTCAGTCTACGCCGAGAGGCGCGTCAAGGTTAGAGTTGCCATCGACAGCGCGATGAAGGCCCCAACTCCGATCGTGATGCCGTTCACGGGTGCGTTGAGGAACACAGCCGCCGAGTAGCCGCTCACCAGGGTAAGCATGCTTAGGTTCTCGAACATGTTTTGAATCGCAATCGCCGCCCCCGCCCCGACACCGCCGTTGCCCTCCTTTTGTAGGAGGGCATCGAGCGGTACAACGAAGAATCCACTGCATATACCTACGAAAGCCATCACGGCAAATGCGAGGGGCTGCGTGGCAACAAGGGGTAATAGACACACACCGAAGCCGATCAGAATGCCGGCCGGGAGCGCTCGATGAATATGTTGAAGTCGCACGAAACGGGCTGCAAGCGCGGCGCCCACCACGATTCCCGCCGCGACCATGCCCGTTAGTAAGCCCGGCAATGAGTTGTTAGTCACTTTAAGAGCTACCGGTACCCAGGCGATGACGAGGAAGCGAAGGGCCGCTCCTGCGCCCCAGAAGAGGGACGTTCCGATCACGGCCAGTCGCGCGTTTCGACTCTTGAGGAGCGAGCGGGTCTTCAAAGCAAAGGCTTTAACGATCGGGACCACGGAATAGCTAATAGCTGGAACCGCGCGTTGCTTGATACGCGGAACGAAAATTGCGCCCAACGCTGCGGCTGCATAGCAGCCCGTGATCGCCGTCAGCGCGCCTTCAATGCTCCAATCCGTCAGTTTCCCGCCCGCAATTGCGCCTAGTAATATTCCCGCAATCGTCGAAGCCTCCAGGAGGCTGTTGGCCTTGACGAGCTGCGCCGGCACCACCAATTCGCTCAAGATTCCGTACTTGGCCGGCGAATTGGCTGCCGCGCCCGCACCCACGAGCGCATAGCTTACGAATGGATTCACGTGCAGGCACAGACCTAGGCCGCCGACACACTTGAGCGTATTGGCATAAAGCATCACGCTTCCCTTAGGACGCGCATCAGCAAACACGCCGACAAATGGCGCGAGCAATATGTATGCGCCTACGAAGAACGCCTGGAGGAGCGGTCCACTCCACGCGGGATAGCTCTCCTGTCGAACGAGCGCGAGCGCCGCAAAGAGAAGCGCGTTGTCTCCGAAAGCAGAGAGAAACTGGGCTCCCAGGGTCGCGAACATTCCCCGCGACCAAAGGCCGGCGGGTATGAGCTTGCGCCGCGCGCGCTTGGAACGGCGCTGACTAATCGCCGACATCGTAAGAGCCATTCATCGCGTGATTTAACTCCACGGGGTGCGACTTCGTCCTGGCATCCGGTACTTCGATCTGTTGTCGCGACAGACGGTAACCCGATCGATACGAGGTCGCGGATACCGGTGGCACCGTAACATTGAATCTCATTTATGACTATGCCGGAAAAATCCAGGACGAACCCGTTGGTGCTCGGGACGGCTCGTACAAGAGTCGGTGGTTGCATGGCTATTCCCGAAAAGCATTTGATCGTCATCGTGCTCACTAACTTGCAAGGCGCAAGCCCGCTGTCCCTCGCTGCAGACATAGCGACACTCTTTGAGCCGTCTTTGATTGCCACGTCGTCGCACTGAGACAGCGGGATCGTCTTTTTGCCCTCGAACTAGAGCGAGCGCAAGAAATTGATGATGTCTTGTTGCTGCGAAATACTCAACCCATTGAAACGCCCGATGATTGTATTTGCCTCGCTGCCACGGCTATCGTGAGCCTCAATCGCCTTGACCAGATCCGTCGTTCGTCCGTCGTGCAAGAAGAAAACGCGCTGTCCAACACCCCACAGCGGAGCGGTTCGAAACTCATCTGGGCCCGCGCCACCCTGCGTGATGCCGTCCGCCAATCCTTCTCCCATGTGGTGGACGAGAAGGTCGGACCAGAGGTTCACCGGTTGGTTGGACAGCGCGAGGCTCGGGCGGGTCGACGACCCGCTTGCGATTGCCTTGCCCGTGGTGAACGACTGGGTATGGCAGAAGACACAGCCTGTCGTTGCGAACGCGGCCCGTCCATTCACGATCGACGGCGTATCAGGAGCGGGCGTTGCTGGCGCCAGAATCCGCATGAAATCGGCGAACGCCTCAATATCTGATACCACAGCTGTGTTTTGATTCGCTGTGGGCGACGAGGGCGTGGTGAAGTTAAGCGTGTCCTCGGGCGTCGGGTTCAGGACGCAGCCCGGAGTCTCATCGCGCTCCTGCGGGAACAACTGGTTCGTGATGCCCATCTCAACGTTGTATGCTTCGCCGGCAAACATCAGGAGGGACTTGTTCTGTGCCTTCCAGCCAAACCGAGTGATCGTACCGTCATTGGCGCTGTGATTTGCGTTACCGCTCAGGTGCGCATTCGGGTGTCCAGAAATGCCCAGCGGCTTCTTAACATTCGAGTTCGCGTTCATATTGGCGAGAATCGCCGAATCGGGTATCGCCTCGATCAGCCCGGCACCAAACACAGGTGTCGGGATGCGGAAGATGATATTCGGATTACCATTCTGGCCGGTCAACGGGTTTCCGGCAGGCAGGAAGTTCGGTTGAGCAATGTTGCAACCCACGGCGTCGCTGCGGCCGGTGATGACGAATAGGTCGTGTACGCTGCCGTCGTTGGTTCCGTCCGGATTTTGCTTAAAGCGTGCCTCGCGGATGGGACCGTTCTGCACAATGAACCATGGCACGACGTTTTTTGCCCCGTTTAGCGTGGCGATCGCAATCGAAGGGTTGGCTGTGGGGCTGGATCCGCCGACACTCGGCTGCGCATGGCATGACTGGCAGCTGTTGGAGTTGAAGCGAGGCCCGAGTCCATTATTTTGGCCTCCGGTCACGGACTCTATTTCGACAAACCTGGTGAGCCCATCTTGAAAGAACGCGGTTTCGTCCGGGCTCAGACCACTAAGGGCAATGCCAGCACCCGGCGCACCGCCGCGCACCCCTGGATCCACGGGCGCGGTCGCCGCCCGACTAGGTGTGCCGGCGCACGTCAATGCCAGGGCGACGATTCCGTCGGCAATTTTGCAAACCAGAGATTGTCTTTTTGTCATTTCCGTTCCTTACCGCTTGCAAAGAAGGACGACTGGGCGGGATCATCGAAGTGCAGTGCCGCAGAAATTAGGAGCGATCGCGACTCGTTGCCGTCGAACCGATGGGACTACCGCGCGGATTGGACCATACTCACGATGTCGGACCAGTGTCAACTGTCTCTCCGCCGCTGCATAGACCGGGTGCAGGCGGAGAAGGCGGGCTCGCCGTCGCCGGGCGAACACACGGACATGTGAACGGTCCCGGCCAGACGAAGGATGGGGGGCAACAATCGATGAAAACCATCAAGACATATTCAACAAGGGTCGAAGCGGATCTGGCGAGGATCACCTTGGACGCTGCCGGCGTACCCTCCGTCGTCGTCGGTGTCGGCGTCGGCATGGAAGGCGGAACGGGTGGCGTGCAATTGCTCGTGGAGGATGATCGCGTCGCACGGGCTCTGAAAGTGCTCGGCGACGCGTGAAATCCGGTTTCGCTTGAGGGGCCCGCTCGGGTCCCTCATTTACTCTTTGCACTTCATCGCGGCAAGAGCTCAGGCGCTGTTACAACAGCAAACATATATCAGAAGGAGTAAGGTCAATCGGAATCGAGGAGTGGTGAGGTGTGCCATGGATGAAATTAACAGTAGAGAAGAGTTCGATACGGCTCTTGCCAGGATCAGACATGAAATCAAGAGCCGGCTTGTGCAGCATGGCTTTTTCGGCAGCGTCGCTTACACAGATATTGACTCCCCGAACCATGTTCTCAGCGGTTCGATCGTTGAAATCACCGTGAAGGGTAAAACCGTGGGAAGGTCATTCAGCCGGCAGGAGATTGAGGGCTGCCGTCTTCGAGTGGGCGGAGCGGTTTTGTCAGGCGTAATATCCATGGTGGATGAACTGTCGGCCTAGGGTCGCTGCCGTGAGAGGGCGCAATGAAAAAATGGCTCAAGCGGATTGGCCTCGGATTGGGTGTAATCGTCCTCCTATTGTCAGCTGTTACGTATGCCCGCTTTACGCACTGGCGAAATGAGGTAACCAAGAATCTGGCGCGTGACAGCACGGTTGTTCAGACGGCAAAGGGACCGATCGAATATGCGGAGATAGGTCAGCGGCCGGCGGTTCTCATGGTCCATGGGGATCCGGGTGGTTATGATCAGATTTTTGAGTTGCTCAAGCTGGATGATGCGGAGCACGGGGACTTTCGATACATCATTCCGTCGCGGCCGGGGTATCTTCGGACGCCGCTCTCCGTCGGGAAGTCGCCGAAGGAACAGGCAGAAGCCTTTGCCGCGCTTCTTGATGTCTTGAAGATCGAGAAGATCGCGGTAGTTGGGGGTTCCGGTGGAGGGCCCTCGGCAATCGAATTTGCGGCGCTGTATCCCGATAGATGCTCTGCGCTGGTTTTGGAGGAGGCCATCACCATGCGGCGGGAGCCTGGGAAGCCGGGCTTTGTCGAAGCGGCGCTCAAGAACACGCTCGGAATGGACTTCAGTGTTTGGCTCATCGAGGATCAGTTCGCCGCCGGCTTGCAGGCGAAGGACCCCGAAGATCCCAAGATAACTTCCATTGCTATGACGATATTCAACGCGACGGTCCCCGATGCGAGCCGCGATGCGGGTCATCAGAACGACATTTCGGAACAAGCCAATATTTCCGAATTGCCGCTCAAGAGCATTCGTTCTTCGGCCCTCATTCTGCAGGGCACTGCTGATGCCAACGTGCCGATCGCACACGGGGAATTCGCCCATGCGCAGATTGCGGGTTCGCAGTTTGTGCAGCTGGCGGGGCAGGATCATTGGATGGTGATCACGAAGCACAAGGAACTGGGGCAGCTGATACATGCGTTTTTGGTGGAGCATGCCGGCGCGGAAAAATAGTTGAGCCCGAACGACTGCCGATGGAAGACAGAACAGATGATTGATGACGAGGAGGTAACACGGAAGAGACGTTGGCGTCGGAATGCTTCCATCGTCATTGCGGCAATGATGGGAATTTTGTTTGTCTATGGACTCATTCGCTTTCCGGATGCGCCGCTGCATTCGTGCGGCGACCAAGGTTATTGCGGCAAACAGGGACAGCCGCATACCCAAAAGCAATTCGAAGACTTTGAGATTTGGCAAAACACATTATTTTGGGTGTGGCCGATCGGATTGGCCGCTCTATATATCTTGAATCGAGACAGGATTCGATCGAGGGTGCGGAGACCGTCTACTTAAGGGAGAAACGCATGAAGAAGTACGTAGTGACGCTTGTAGCGATTTTGGTCTGTGGAGCGGCCGCGGGGGGTGATATGTCCGCTGTCGTGGGGCACTATCGGTACCTGGAATATGCGGCGACTTTGCCTGATGGCAGGGTCATGAAGTTGCAGGATTTAGGCGCGAAAGATGCGTTCTTGGATATATCCGACGAGCGACAGCCGATTCGATGACAGGGCGGACCCGTTTCGCTACGGTTCGACTGAACATGCAGTGCTCAAGCGGGTGAAAGGAAAATGACCCGAAACGGGGGATTCCCGAGAAGCTGTCGAATCAGAAACGAACGCGCTTTTGTGGAATCCAAACCTTAAGGGGATATGGAATGCACCATTTTCGTCTCGGCATTCTTCTTTGTTTTGCGCTCTTCATCGAATCCGCCCACGCTGCCGGTCTTAGTGAATCGCCCTCCGACTCCGACATTCGTCAGATTCTCATAAAGCGAATCGACAAGGAAAAGCAGAGTGTTGGTATTGTTGTCGGCGTAATTGACGCCAAAGGGCGCCGAATTGTTTCCTATGGGAGCCTGGAGAAGGGCGATAAGCGCGTGCTCGATGGGGACACGCTGTACGAGATCGGGTCGATTACCAAGGTATTTACGTCGCTGCTATTGGCGGACATGGCGCAGCGCGGAGAGGTGAAGCTCGACGATCCCATCGCCAAATACGTGCCGACTACCGCGAAAATTCCGCAGCGGGAGGGGAGACAAATCACGCTGGTGGATCTTGCCACCCATACCTCCGGTTTGCCTCGCATGCCGGCCAACTTTCGGCCCAAGGATCCTGGCAATCCTTATGTTGACTACACCGACGAGCAGCTATACACGTTTCTCTCTTCATACGAGTTGATCCGCGACATTGGCGTGAAATTCGAGTATTCCAATCTCGGATTCGGTTTACTTGGGCAAGGGTTGGCGCGCCGTGCAGGCACTACTTACGAAACTCTGGTGGAGACGCGCATTTGCGAACCGCTCGGGATGAAAGACACACGAATTACGCTGACACCGGATATGGAGCGTCGGCTTGCAGCCGGCCACAGCGCCGATCTAGTCACGGTACCGGGCTGGGACCTACCGACACTGGCTGGGGCCGGGGCACTGCGATCGACCGCAAATGATCTGCTCAAATTCCTGGCAGCGACGATGGGTTATACCCACACGAAACTGGCTCCGGCCATGAAAACCATGTTGTCGGTGAAGCGGCCCACGGGCGCACCCTTCCTCGATTCCGCGCTGGGTTGGGTGGTTGACACCCGCGGCGGTGGCGAAATTATCTGGAAAAAC
>Ga0265356_1000225_pt1 | contig 10632 bp, 8 predicted proteins | sample NZE4metagenome_FD_189075 | JGI IMG/M metagenome (GOLD analysis project Ga0265356, IMG submission 189075) | Rhizosphere microbial communities from Maridalen valley, Oslo, Norway - NZE4 | ecosystem: Host-associated > Plants > Roots > Rhizosphere > Soil | place: Norway: Oslo | collected 2017-09-15
TTCGAGTCCACGCTGTCCGTCGGTGGAACGTATCGAGCGCCCAGCCTTTTGGCCGGGTTCGACGCTACCAGCGTGCTCGCGTATGGCATCCCGATCACCTCGCTCTTTGGTGAGGTACGGTTGCGGGGGCACGAGCTCGTGCTTTCCGATGCCGGCGTGACCTTCGCGCGTGGGGAGGCGACCCTAGCCGGCGCACTTCCCTTGTCAACGGCACCGCTCCGTTTCGCATCGGCCAATGCGCCACTGAGCTTCGACGTCGACGTCGTCGGCCTCGACCCCTCAATCTTCGACGAAGCACTCGGGAACAATACGAAGCTTCAGGGACTGCTCGACGGTCATATCGGCCTGTCGGGAACCGTTCGGCAACCGGCCGTGGTCGGACGCATCTCGCTGGCGGGTGGATCGTACGTGAGCAATCTCGAGCGCACTCCGCTCACTGCGATCGTGGCAGACCTTTCCTTCAATCACGCCTCAGCCTCGATCGACCGAATGTCGGCCAAGGCTGGAAACGGCAGACTCAACGCGGCCGGAAACGTTGATTTTCCCAACGACCTCTCCCGAGTGGGTCCCTCTTTCTCGATTCGCGGGACGGCTAGCAGAGCGCAGCTCGACTTGCCGGCCTATGGGAGCGGAACCCTCGACGCCAAGCTCGCGCTGGTCAAACGCCCCGCCGGCACCGCGCTGCTCTCGGGGGACGCCACGCTGAGCGACGCGACGTTGCCCTTTGCCGCATTCATCAAAGCCGCAACGCAGTCAAGCTCCGGGCAATGGGCCGCGCAGTTCCCGCTGGCATTCGACGTTTCGGCCACGGTGGCGAAGAACGTCCGAGTGCGCGGCAGCGGGTATGGAGCGGGGCTCGATATTGGGGCCACGGGCTCCGTTCGCCTCGGGGGAACCCTCGCCGCTCCAGAGCTGGCGGGCGCGTTCCAATCGACCGGTGGAACGCTTACGTACTTCGATCGGGCGTTCCGGGTGCAGCAAGGAAGCGTTCGCTTTAATGCCGCCGACGGAGTGCTGCCGACGCTGCACGCGGTCGCCACCTCGAGCGTCGTGAACCCGGACCCCGATCGAGCGCGAAATCCTTACGGCAGTGCCGAAGTGACGATCACGGTCGATGGGCCCATCGAAGGGCTCAAAATAGGGCTGCAATCGAGCCCCGCTGGGTATAGCCGGGACGAAATTCTGGCCTTAATCGCGCCCTTCGGCGGGTTTTTCAGCGGCATCTCGTTCAGCCGTCAGTCGATGCTCGCACGACAACAGCCGGGGGGGATCACCCCGCTGGGGACGCTCTCGCCGATTCCAAACGTCGCATTGCCGCAAAACAGCACCATCACGGTGGGGCAGGAAGCCTTCAATATCCTCAACGCGCAGTTTACTGCAGGCCTGCTGGCTCCGGTGGAAAGTACGCTTGGACAAGGCCTTGGACTCTCCAGCGTTAATCTGACGCTCGGATATTACGGCAACGTCGGGCTTACCGCCACGCGGCTGCTCGGCAAAGCGGTCAGCGCAGTCTACGCCGTCACATTCGGGCTTCCTCAGATTCAATCGTTTGGATTGGTCGTGCAGCCGAGCCCCACGACCGCGGCGTCGCTGAACTTCTTCTACCAGAGCGGCCCAACGAAGCTCTTACAGTTGCCTGGCTCTCCGGTAGGATACAGCGCAAGTTATCTTGCGAACCAGCCTTTAATAGGAAACACTGGCTTCAGCCTTACCTTGCAGCATTATTTCTGGTGATGGCATTTTGATTAGAAGGAGCGTTCGGGCCGCCGCCGCGAGCAAGGACACCGGCGAAGCCGGGCGGAACAGGGCGTGCCGAGCCGTGCGCGCTTCGCTTGCTCGCGGCGCAATTCATGGACCGCCGCTAAGTCTGAAAGTATATTGAAACGACTTTTTCACATGAGCTTTGATCCGGGGCGTCGCTTGGGCGCAGGGAAGTTGCTCATGAGTATCCTTCTCCTGGTCGTAGTCGCTCGGTTGAGTCTGGCTCCCGCATTGTCCGCGCCGACGCCGAAGATCGTGTCGGTGGACGTAACGGGGAATCTGCGCGTTCCGACGCAGACGATCATGGCGGTCGTCGCGTCGCGGCCGGGGCAGCCCTATAACCCGAAGACGGTGCAGGACGACCTCGCTCGGATCAACGCACTGGGTTACTTCGCGGATATCGCACCGCCGCTGGTGCGCGCTCGCCCGGGCGGTATCGCCATTACGTACCGTGTCGTGGAAAATCCCGTGATCTCCAAAATCGCGTTCACTGGGAACCAGAAGGTCCCCAGCGACACGCTCCTGGCGCTGATGGACCTTTCCGTCGGCCAAGTATTCAACACGAACACCTTCCGCCAGGACGTCCTCAAGATCAACAACTATTACGAGCGCATCGGATACGGCGGGCAGGTACCCACCCACGTCAAGGACATCAACCTCGACTCTCAAACCGGAGCACTAACCCTTACGATCCAGGAAGGCTTGATCGTAAAGGCGATCGAGCTCGGCGGCGATCCGCTGCTTCCGCCGCCGCTGATCCTTCCGTCGCTCACCCTGAAAGTCGGCAGCGTCTATTCCGACGCCGTGCGCGACGCCGATTATAAGGCGCTCCAAAAGTTATACGAAGACAGGTACCACCTCGAGCTCGGTAACTTTGAGGGTGGTATCGTTCCTTCGTCGATCAATCTTACGGCCGGAACGGCCGACGTAAAATACAATATCTACGTCGCCCGGATCGCCGTCGTCGAAATCACCGGCAACAGCCGCACCAAAGACAAAGTGATCCGCAGGGAGTTGCGCGAGCGCGTCGGCATGGTGCTCAACACCGATGCAATCAAACGCGATTACCAACGTCTCAACGCGCTGAACTTCTTTTCTAAGGTCGAGCCCGACGTCAGGCCGGGCCCCGATCCGAAGAAACCGCAAGACGTCACCCTCGTTTGGCACGTTACCGAACAGCGTACGGCTTCGGCTTCGGTCGGATTCGGCTATTCGGGCGGCATAACGGGCCTAGGCCTCTACGCGACGCTCGGTCTTACCGACAATAACTTGCAGGGTACCGGCGACTCCGCCGGTATTCAGTTCGAGGAAGGCGCGCGAACGGGAGTCGCGCAGATTACTGGATCGATTCCGTATCTCGGCGATACGCCGCAAGGGGAACGCTACACGGCCGGCGGCTCGATCTTTACGAACCATTCGACCTATTACTATCCGGTGTACAGCATCGCTGGCACTGGAAGCTCGGTCGCAAGCAACTCCTCGATACCCATTCCCGTCACCCTCTACCCGAGCTCGACGTCGCAGCAGCTCTCGAACATCTACGCGACCAGCACGTCGAGCGCGAACGGAGTCACGGGGAACGTCGGGCGCCGCCTGAGCGACTATACGATCTTGTCGCTATCGATGACCGGCGAGAAAATCAAATACGATACGACGGTGCCCTCGCCGTACTATTTCCAAGGCAATCAACCGAACATCTTCATCGGACCGACGCCGAGTCCGATCAACTCGCAGCAAAACTTCGGCGGGTCCTTCGGCATCGCAGCTTCGTCGATCGCCAACGTCAACACCGGCGCGCCCTATAACTTGGTAACCAGCGGGCTGAGTCTGCAGTCGATTACGCTCGACGACCCGTTCAATCCACGCGAGGGGCTCAAGGCGGTGCTCAGTACGACGTTTTCAGCCCCGGCGCTGGGCTCGAACTTCTCGTTCACGCAGAGCACGGTTGATCTGGCCAGGTTTTTCCCGGTTCTCAGAGGCGCCACGATCGGCGTTCACGGCGTCGGCTACTTCTCGACTGGAGTGATTCCGCCCAGCTCGCTCTTCACGTTCTCGGATCAACAGATGCGCGGCTACAACCAGGTCTTCTACGCGACCAATGCGTACCTAGGGCAGATCGAACTCCGCCAGCCGGTGGCTCTTGACCGCAGGATAACGCTGGCCGTGTTCGTCGACGAGCTCGATTATCGAATTCGAGGAGCGTACCCGCTGCTCGATCCGTACACCAACCGGATTACGGGGTACCCGGCCGATTGGGCGCTGTACGGCGATGCCGGTTTCGGAATACGATTTGACGTACCGCAGCTCGGGCTGCGGACCGTCCGCATAGATTTTGCCAAGGGAGTTAACGGTACGCACACGAGCTTTGGGATTGGTCAGAGCTTCTAAGGCGAAAACTCGAAATGATTAAAGTGAAGATTCGATCGACGATCCTTTGTGCGACCGCAGCGTTGCTGGCGATGTCTCTGGCGCCTGGCGCCATCGCGGCCGACATTAGCGACGTCGGGTTCGTCGATCAAGCGGATATTGCCAACCTGCCGGTCTTCGTGAGCGTGAACCGGCAACTCGCTGCGTATAAGTCTCAGCTCGACGCGCAATACAACGCGCAGGTCAAGCGATCTCGTAGCGATGCGGATAAGCAGCGAATCACGCTCCAGTTTCAAACGCAGCTTAACGATAAACAACGTGAGATCGCCGGACCGCTCTTTCAACGGGTGCAGCTCGCGATCGCGGCCGTCAGCACCACTCGAAACCTTTCCGTCGTTGTAGATAAGCGGATCGTGATCTATGGCGGCCAGGATATCACCAAAGACGTTGAAGCGGTTTTCGCTGGGCCGCAGTCGATAGCGCCGCCGAGCGCCACGCCGCCTCCATCCGAAATCGGATTCGTCGACCAGAACGCGCTCGACGGGATCCCGAAGGTCCAGTCCGCCAACGCGGAGATGAGCCAATACGAAGCCACGCAGCGACAGATCTACGCGGCGAGATTGGCGCAAGCGAAGAGTCCTGGCGATAAGCAACAAATTTTCGCGGAGTACAACAAGCTGATCTCCGACCGGCAGGATCAACTGCTCAAACCGCTCGTTGACCAGACGAAGTCTGCAACGGCGGACGTCGCGCGCCGCAAGAATTTAATTTTGGTCGTCGATCGCGCAGACATCGTTTACGGAGGCACGGACATCACCACGGATGTCCAGAACGAGCTCGCCAAATAGTGCCGGAACTCTCCTAGGGATGGCAATCGGGCTCTGTGTGGCCGCCGGTTCGCTTTCGGCGTGTGGCGTCAACGTGCATTCGGCCGCCGTCCGCGGCGCGGGTTACGTTCGCATCGACGAAGCGGTTAAGCGGGATCCGCTCTATTCGCAGCTCTCGCAGCTCAACGACGCAATCGCCGCAATAACGCTCAAATCGTCGGCTCCCGCGGTCCCGCTTGGAGCACGACAGATCGCGGCGCAGACCGTGGAGCTCAATCGCGAGCTGCGCGCCGCGCAAGATCGAGCGAACAAGATCTTGGCCGAAAAGCAGCGTACGTACGCGTCGCGCGAACAACAGGCGGTCGCTGCGGCGCTGAAGGCAGCCGGCATTTCGGGGTCCGGCGCGCTTGCGGCTGCGCAGATGAGCGGGGCCTCGGCCGCGCAGGAGCAGCAAGCCGCCAGCGCCGCCAACGCCGATTTACAGGCTTACCAGCAAAGCGTCGTCGCGCAGGACAATGCAGCGACCAACTCGATCGCCAATCAGCTGCAGGCGCAGGCGGCTCAAAAATATCGAGCCAAGGCCGAGCAGTTGCAGCAGAATGAAACCGACTTGACGCTGCGGCTCACGCAGCAAGATGCGGGGGCCCGTTTAGCGATCAAGATGCGGCTCTCGAATCTCGCCATGGATCCGGCCGCCCGGCAGAAGGCCGAATCCGACATCGCGAGCATCAACGCCAGGGAAAGCGCACAGGTCGGGGCCATGCGCACCGCCGATACGGCGACGTTGAAGGCGTTCCGAGCGCAGTTGGATCGCGAGGCGGGCGATGCGATCCGATCGCAAGTGGGCGCGATTTCGGCGCAGACGAGGTCAAAGCTTGTGGAACGACGCGACGAAGTGGGCTCGCAGCTCCGCAGCCTCGCGCCGGTAGCGCCGGCCGCCCACCTCTCGCCAAAGGTTCAGGCGCAGATCGCTCAAATTCAGCGGCAATACGCCGGTGCGTTTGCGGCCGATACCGGGAAGACGATTGCCGATTACAATGCGACCAAGAACGATCTGGACCGGCAATTTGCCGCGTTGCATGGAGCCGACGTGGGCGCCACCGGCGCGACAGCCAAGGAGCTCGACTCGCTGCAGAAGCGGCGCGACGATCTCTACCAGCAGATCGTCGCACAAATTGAGCGCGACGCCGCGCGCATCGCGAAGGACCGCGGTCTGAGTATCGTTTTCATCAACATTTGGGCCGCAGCCGGCGGTTACGACATGACCAACCAAGTCATCAGCGACATTGAAAGTCAACACGAGTGAGAAACCACAAGCATGTCATTCTGATTTGCATGGCTGCGACGCTTGCAGCCTGCGCAGGGCACAGCTCGATCGGCCTCGTCGACCTGCAGCGAATCGTCAGCAACTGGCCGGAGTACCAAGGCTATCAAAGCCAGCTTCTTACCGAAGAACGCTCGATTTCGTCGCGGCGAGAGAGTGCGGCTCGCAAAGTAAGCGACGCCCAGGCGCTGGAGCGCAAATACGCAAAGGTCACCGATCAGCTCTCAGCTCAGATCCGCGACGCCGCCGGCAAGATCGCTTCGCAGAACCAGCTAAAACTGGTGGTGACGCGGGAGGGGATCGGCTATGGAGGCGTGGACATCACCAGCGACGTGGAAAAGGCGCTCAACATCACGGAAAAGGCCACTCCGACGCCGGGCATCTAGGCTTTCCCTATGTTGGGGACGCTGAACGAGCTGGCCGATCGCGTGCGGGGACGCGTTGTCGGCGACGGCAGCGTTCCAATCGCTCGGATCGCGAGCGTGGAAGACGCCGGCAAGGACGCCTTGACGTTCGCAACGAGTGAAGCCTATTTTGTCGCTGCGTGTTCGAGCAACGCCGCGGCCGTACTGATCGATGAGTCGCTCGTCGATCGACCTGCGCCCAAGCCGTTGTTAGTCGTCGGTAACGCGCGCAGTGCTCTGGCGGAGCTGCTCGAAGCCTTCCGTCCGCCAAGACCACGCGGCCCCTTTCGTCACCCGAGTGCGGTGATCGCGTCGGATGCACGCGTTGCCGATGACGTTTACGTTGAGGCCCACGCATACATCGGCAGCCTTGCCTCGGTCGGATGCGGCACGGTTGTCGGCGCCGGCGCATATATTGCCGATAACGTCTCCCTCGGCCGGTCGGTCTGGGTCAAGGCCAACGCGAGTCTTATGTCCGGTTGCGTTGTCGGCGACCGGGTCGTCTTGCATCCGGGCTGCGTGATCGGCAGCGACGGGTTCGGCTGGGCCTTCGTGGACGGACGGGCGCAACGGATTCCGCAGGTTGGAAACGTGGTACTCGAAGATGACGTGGAAATCGGCGCGAACACGTGCATCGACCGGGCGCAGACCGGGAGCACCATCGTCGGAGCCGGCACGAAGATCGACAATTTGGTTCAGATCGGACATAATTGCCGCATCGGAAAGCATTGCGTGATCGCCTCCCTGACGGGATTAGCCGGCTCTACCGTCATCGGCGATTACGTACGCGTTGCGGGCCAGGTCGGCTTCAAAGGACACCTAACGGTGGGCTCGGGCGTGACGATTGCCGGCCAATCCGGTGTGTGGCGTAACGTCGAAGACGGCGCGACGATTTCGGGTAATCCGGCACAGCCTCACCGTGACGAGCTTCGCCGAGAGGTCATGATTCGTAAGCTGCCAAAGTTGTTCGATCGTGTCGAGGCCTTGGAGCGCTCGTCTTCGCGCCCGACAGGCTCCTAAGTAACGCCCAATGATGATGCAAACGACGTTGCGCGAGAGCCTTCGTTTTGAGGGCGTCGGCCTCCATACCGGAGTGCAGTGCCGGGTCGAGGTGCGTCCTGCGCCGGCCGATGCCGGCTTAAGTTTTCTGCTCGGTAGCACCCGCGTTCCAGCCACCGCCGAATACGTCGTCGACACGTCGCGTGCGACGGTACTCGGTTGCAACGGCGTCACCGTGTCCACGACGGAACACCTGCTATCGGCACTCTTTGCGATGGGCGTTGCAAATGCCGATATCGTGGTCGACGGCCCCGAGATACCGGTGCGTGACGGAAGTGCGTCCGAGTTTGCTTCGGCGATCGCGCGATGCGGGTTGCGGGAGCAGTCCGCAGAGCGGAGGATCCTCGAACTGGAGGAGACCCTGGTCGTGCGAGACGGCGACAAGCTCGTCGCGGCCTTTCCCGCCCCGGACCTGCGCGTGCGCTTCGTCGCCGATTTTGCAGCGCCGATCGGAACGCAATATTTTTGCAGCGAAATCGATTCCGAACGATACGTGGAGGAAATTGCCGGCGCGCGGACGTTCGGTTACTTGCACGAGGTGCAGGCGCTTCTTGCACGCGGCTTGGCTCGGGGCGGAAGCTTGGAGAACGCACTGGTCTTTACCGCCGACGGCCCGTTGCAGCCCCTGCGCTGGCCCAACGAAGCAGTACGCCATAAGGTGCTCGATTTAATCGGTGATCTCGCATTGCTCGGAGCGTGGCCGCACTGCGAACTGATCGCCATCAAGAGCGGACACCAACTCCATTCCTCCTTAACGAGCGCCTTGCGTACGCGATTGCGCGTGCCTTCTGCATAGGAGAGCAGCCTTGGCCGAACTCGACATACGCCAAATCTTTGAGATATTGCCGCATCGGTATCCGATGCTGCTCGTCGATCGCATCCTCGAGTTCGAGCACATGGTGCGAGCGCGAGGCTATAAGAACATCACCTATAACGAGCAGATATTCGCGGGGCATTTTCCGGGGAATCCCGTGCTGCCGGGCGTCTTCATGATCGAGGCGCTGGCTCAACTGGGCGGCGCGATGATTCTGGAACCCGGCGAGTTTTCGCGCAAGACTCCCTATTTAGCCGGTATCGACAAAGCGAAGTTCCGGCGGCCGGTCGTTCCGGGCGATCGTCTAGACATGGTGGTAACGATGCTGCGCCATAAGCGCAACATCGGGTGGGTGACCGGCGAGGCTACGGTCGACGGCCAGTTCGCGTGCTCCGCGGAGATCATGTTCTCGATCGTTTCGAATCCGCGCATGTTTGGCGCGGACTCCACCGTGCTCCACCTATAGTTACGGGCCGTAATGCTGCATCCCACGGCGATCGTTCATCCCGGCGCAGAGATCGGAAAATACTCAGAGATCGGACCATACTGCATCGTCGGAGAGCATGTGTCGATCGGAGCGCGCACGATACTTCAGGCTCATGTGGTGGTCAACGGCTGGACGCAGATCGGGGACGATTGTCAGCTCTATCCTTTTTCGACCGTGGGTGCGGCATCGCAGGACCGAAAGTACGCGGGAGAGCGAGCCTTCACGCGCGTTGGAAGCCGCACGATTTTGCGCGAGTACGTCAGCATCCAACGGGCGACGGGCCGGGACGAGCTCACGGCCGTCGGCGATGACTGCCTCCTGCTCGCCTACGTTCACATCGCACATAACTGCATTCTCGGCAACGGCGTCACGATGAGCAATCTTGCGCAACTCGCGGGCCACGTGAACGTCGGCGATTACGTGACGATCGGCGGGCAGACCGGCATTCACCAATTTACGCGCGTCGGCCGTCACGCCATGGTCGGCGGGATGAGTAAACTGACGAAAGACGTGCCGCCGTTTTTCCTCGTCGAGGGTAATCCGTGCCAGCCCTACGGGCTCAATAGCGTGGGCCTTCGCCGCGCCGCGTTCCCCGTGGAAGAACGCCAGGAGATCAAACGCTTCTATAAGCTGCTCTACGATCCCAAGCTCAACGTCTCGCAAGCAATCGAAGCAATGAAAGCCGAAGTTACGACCGACGCCGGGCGGGAGATCGTCGCCTTTCTCGAAGCGCCCTCCGAGCGTGGCGTGCTGAAGTGATAACATAGACGCGCTCCCGGAGCGGCTTTGTAGTTCGTCGCGCGTCGACACGTTGCCGCATCGGTTGGCATGAAGTACTTTGTATCAACTGGTGAGCCGTCCGGGGAGGCGAGTGGGATTGCATTAGCGCAGTCGATTCGTTCGTACGACCCGCTTGCGCAGTTCGAAGGCATCGGAAGCACGGCCATGCGAGCGGCCGGCTTTGCTTTATGGCGCGATCACGCCGGTTGGGCGAGCATGGGTCCGGCCGCAGCGATTCCCCGGATTCCCAAGCTGCTCGACGCGATGCTTCGCACCGCATTTCATATCGTCGCGTCGAAGCCCGACCTGGTCGTTCTCGTGGATTTCGGAGTCTTTAACCTGCGACTGGCAAATACGCTGCGTCGCTTGCGGTACGGGGGTCCGGTGTTGGACCTATTCCCGCCCGGCGCGTGGCTCGACAATGAGGCCAAGGCTCGACGAGTGAGCGCGGTCGCTTATCCGGTGACGGCGTTTGCGCATCAGTACGAGTTCTACCGAAGTCTGGGCTGTCGGATTGAGTTCTTCGGACATCCGCTGACGAGCCGTTATGCACTGCGGGCGCTCCGCCCGGCGCCGCCTCCGTCTGCCGGCGTCGTCGCGATGCTGCCCGGCAGTCGCGGCGGCGAGCTTCGCCGCCATCTGCCCGTGCTTGCCGCGGCGTATCGCACGCTGCAAAAGCGGCGGCCCGGTCTTCGCGGCGTCGTCGGAGCGGCGGATGCACGGGCAACCGAGATGATCGAAGCGGCGATCGCGCGCGAGGCTTTGACCAACGTGGAAATCGTGCCGGGTGTGACGGCGGCCCTCGAGAA
>Ga0265356_1000226_pt1 | contig 10630 bp, 12 predicted proteins | sample NZE4metagenome_FD_189075 | JGI IMG/M metagenome (GOLD analysis project Ga0265356, IMG submission 189075) | Rhizosphere microbial communities from Maridalen valley, Oslo, Norway - NZE4 | ecosystem: Host-associated > Plants > Roots > Rhizosphere > Soil | place: Norway: Oslo | collected 2017-09-15
GAACAAGATCGATCTGCTGAGGGACGTATTCATTTGGGCGTATGAGCGGTCGGCGGCCCGGTATGCCGCTGTGCGCCAGTCTCTGGGCGAGCCCGATCCGTTCAGGTTCAAGCACAAGGCTGCTCTTCGGCAGATCGTCGGCGAGGTAGTGCGTGGCCGCATGGACAGGAAAGCCGCGGCGGCATATATCACCGCTTGGGTGGAGAAGAACGGCATTCCGGAGGCCGAACGCCAAAAATTCAGGGACATAGCCGAGGCGGAACTCGTCAGCCTTCACGAAGGAAACTTCGCGCGTTACCAGATCCGGCCGAGCGAATTCGAGGCATGGCAACAGGTCTGGGGCGAGCGCAAAAAATCATGAGCGATAGACGGCTGCAAGACCTCATCCGCTTCTATTCGATTCTGAACGAGCTCGAAAAAACAATCGGCGCCCGCGCCTTGGCTGATTGCCGCGGCCGCATGAAATGGCCGGCGCGCGGCGTCTACTTCTTCCGTGAAGCCGGCGAGAGCCGGTCCGACACGGGCGAGGGTCTTCGTGTGGTGCGGGTTGGAACGCATGCGCTGAAAGCAGGCGGGAGCACGACACTGTGGAGCCGCCTGTCGACGCATCGTGGTCAGGAGCGCAGCGGCGGCGGCAATCATCCCACACATAATGTCCTATGGACGTGAACTGGGCATTCTCGGCGTATCCGAACACCACTAACTTCGCGATGTCTTCATGTTCCCAGATATCAGTTGACGAAGCCGCAGACTGCTTGACGAGAACGTCTTGCTGACCGAAGACGTTGGCACCCTTGTCCACCGCGTACCATGAGTCGTCATCGAAAGTTGCCAAATGGATGACGAGGAATAAGCACTGGCTACGCCGTCAACGAATCTTTGGTAATCGCCAGTGTTTATGCGGGGAAAAATATGGCGGAGAGAGTGGGATTCGAACCCACGTTAGAGTTTCCCCTAAACACGCTTTCCAAGCGTGCGCCTTCAGCCACTCGGCCATCTCTCCGGCGAGACAACGGGTTACGACATAAGCCCTCGAAAAAAGTCGCACGCTTGTGCCTTGGGGATTGTGACGCGCTTTGAACAGTCTATCAAACATCGGCAGTATCTCTTGGATGTTTCCGCGACTACCATCCGCTGGTATCGCCACGCGTTCAAATGGCTTCTCCCGGAGAACCCGACGCACGAAGGTTTGAATGCTCCAGTTCTGCGAGTGCGGGAGTCAGGTTTGAGGCCGACAGGCTGCAACGCGGCAGCGCGAGCCATCAACGCTTATGAACGGGCTTAGGAATTGCGATGGATGACCGCATTGCGCTGATCGCAGCGGAGCAGAGATCCGCGCTGTTCGGTTGCGAGGGCTGTTCCCCATCACAGGATCCCCATTTTTGCGCACCGATTCAGCCTTGACCATAATATATGCACTATGATACATATGTATTGTAATGCATGTAGAGGCGCTCCAAATCCTGGGGGATCCGACTCGGCTCCGCATCGTGGAAATCCTGCGGGGCGGCGAGCATCCGGTCAACGACATTGTCGAGAACGTCGAAATTGACCAGTCCGGCGTATCGCGGCACCTTCGCATCCTGCAGGAGGCTGGGTTCGTGCGTGTCCGCCCAGATGGACAGAAGCGTTTCTACTCACTTTGCCCCGAACCCTTCAGAAATCTCGATGCTTGGCTAAGCCAGTATCGGCAACTGTGGGAAGGTCGTCTCGACAAGTTCGCCGAAGCCCTCGCGCACAAACGCGACGCTAAAAGGTCCGGCCTTGGAACAAGAAAATCATCAAGGAGAGAACATCATGAGCGGAAAAGCGAATAACCGGTCCGATCACAAGATCGTCATCGAGCGCACGTACGAGGCATCGATCGAGGATGTCTGGGAGCTTTGGACGACTAGAGAGGGAATCGAATCGTGGTGGGGTCCGGAAGGGTTCTCGGTAAAGGTTCACGAGCTCGATCTGAGGGCCGGTGGCCAGATGGTATATGCAATGACGGCGGTCGATCCGCCGCAGGTTCAGTTCATGAAGAAGGCGGGGATGCCTCTTACGACCGAAGCGAGGCTGACCTACACCAAGATCGTTCCGGGCAAGACGATCGACTACATTCACCGGGCCGATTTCATTCCCGGCATTGAGCCATACAACTTTGGCAGCAAAGTGGACTTCTTTGCGGTAGGAGGCAACGTGCGCATGGTCCTGACGCTTGACCCGATGCATAGTGATGAATGGACGCAGCGGTCAGTGATGGGCATGGAGAGCCAACTTGGAAAGCTCGCCAGTGTCATTGCGAGCCGAGGCGGGAAATAGACGGTCTCCGTCTGTTCCCGACGGGAAGGTAAGGGTGCTAGGTAACCACAGATCTCGAAAGCAGAAAGTGGAGCGACGATGAAGGCGGAATTGCTGCGATTCAACGGCGCTGTCGAGCGCGATCCAGCCATTGATGCGTGGATGAAAAAGCATGCAGATGAATTGGGAGCCATCGCGCATCTGTGGTTTGAAGTGATGCGAAAATGTGGGGACGAAGTCCGGGAGCTTTTGCATGACGGCTGTCCGGTTGCATGTTTGGGGGATGCTCCCTTCGGCTACGTCAATGTATTCACTTCGCACGTGAACGTGGGGTTCTTTCACGGTGCAGCGCTACCGGATCCGGGACGCTTGCTGCAGGGCGCCGGCAAGTTCATGCGCCACGTGAAGCTGAGACCCGGAACGGCCACAAACGCCGCAGCACTACGCAGGCTCATCGATGCGGCGTACGCGGATACAAAGGCACGCGTCGAACACGGCTAGATCAGAGAAACGCCTTGGGAGGGCGACGCGGATATGAACTGCAAGATTAGTAACGACATGTAACGCACGATTTGCCGATCAGTGGGCGCATGACGGTCAACTCTCACCTCGCAGTCGCGGGTCTCAGCCCTTTCTCCGCCAAGGGGAAAAGATAGCTCGCTTCCTTCGACGCCCCAGTTCATCCGACATGACAAACTTTTGCGCCCCAATCCGATGCTTCTTCTGCAGAGAGGCCAGTGTATTCTAGCCAACGCCGAGTGAGGAATTCAGCAGACCCGTCGGGACGAGCGGACCAGGCCAGCGCAGGAATCGCGTCAACGTCCTGCGCCTGCCGAGCCTGCTCGGCATTTTGCTTTGTCGATGCCATTCCCGAATTATAGTTCCATCGCGCACTTCAAAATCCTTGACGATCCATCCAGGGTTCGACTGAATTCCCGCATCAGGCACAGGCGGTTGCGGGTAGATCACGGGTCCGGAAGTTAAGCCCCCGAACAAACTTCCAACGACGCGGGCCAGACGTAGGATTCGAGGACATCGCTGTTGATTTCCTCCAAACCCGTTTCTCGATGGCTTCCGGTTTCCCGACAATCCACTCGCGACAAATCCGATCTAAACGGCCGCAGCGCCTGCGAGGGCTCGAACCGCCTTGGGCTGAGGACGCAGCAGCAAATAGAATGCGACGACGTGCGTGATCATCAGTGCGGGCACGTAGATGATCGGGATCGCGTACGCGGCGCCCAACTGCCCCGCCAATGCAGGAAGGTCGACCTGGACGGCGTGGTAATAGTTGACGATGAGGTCGACCACTCCCACAACATTAAAGGAGACGATAAACAGCCAAAACAGCGGACGTATTTTCACTGTGAGAAGCGCGAGGATGGCGAGCACCCCGGTCGCCAGGTCCCAGTGGGCGGCGAACGTGGCGAAGCCAGCGGCGGGCAGATTCGGGCCGACTAGGCCCGGAAGGATAAAGACGAGCCCGAAGAAGCGGAAGCTGTGCAGGGTAGCGATGGCGCGATGCGCTTCGACCTGATCCATTGACTTGAGCCTGGGCACGAGGTACGCCCGGAAGCAAAGCAGCCACGCGACATAACCTAGAATGAGATGCAAATTGAAGATGGTTCTCGGGGACATTTGGCCTCCTGTCAGATTGACGGCTTCCCGTTAGATCACATACATCAGAGCAACATCCGCACGGGGAATCACGGTTCCCAAAGCGGCCCAGGGTTTCGGCGTTTTGAAAGTTCGGCCCTCGCCGTCGAACGGCTATTACTTCCTGCGTTGGCTTCCAGCGGAAAAGACCGCCAGCCTTCGCCCAGGGCTTTGTATCGGCGTCTGGCTACGCGCCAGCAGCCCCTGACTGATGCGCCGAGGTCACTTATTGGTCGGGCTGTCTCGCAATAGCAGGCCGAGCGGCAAGAGTGGCCCGACCGGAATGAACTGCCCGTCCACGAGGTTTGCCTGCGAGAGAGGTAGGCTTTCGATGAGGGCGCGAGCCTCCTCCACGTCCTTGCAGTTCATTATGAAGATGACGCCCCGGCCGTCGCCCCGCATGTACCACTGCTGAATCTTGCCGTCGAGATACAGGGGGATGGTCGCACGAATTTCGGCGGGCATGATCTTCATGATTTGCTCGGGAATGACCCCCGGTTTTGGCGAAAGCATCGTCACCACGCCGGTGATCTTGGGCAGGGGCGGTGTGGACTGGCCTTGCGCGATGGGCGCCAGGACGGTCGCGAAGGCCAGCAGCAGGTAGGACATTGCAATCTTCATGGTTCAACTCCTTGTGCGCCGGTTAAACCGGCGAGGTGTAGTGAATGAAAGGTTCATACGAATGTGATGTAGCGACCCACATCGGCCCTGAGTCATGCGGAGCCGCTCGCGAGGGCGGCGTCGAAGCGTTGACAAGGGAACGTGCGGGCCGGGTATTCAGCCGCGTAAGGAACTCACTCCGGGACGCCGACGCTGTAAGGAGATGCGGAAGGCTCCATCCCGTGCACCGATATCGCGAGGTGCACTGGAGTCCCGCGCGGTCGCAGACCCCGTGCACGTACGGAAGCACCTCGAACGGGAACCGGGAGATCCCAGGGTCGCCCAGGGCCGCAGTTGCCTTGGGACGCGTCGGGAAGTCTAAGGACGTACGCCGATGACGAACGGACCTGGGAAGTCGGACAGACCTACTGTACCGGAGAAGTCCCCGAACAACGCCGGGCAACCAGCAGCGGAGGGGATGGAGGGAAGAGGCCTGGCCAAAGGGAACCTGCCCCAGCAAAACGCGTCCCGGACACCGAGCCGGGAAGACGCGCTCAGTGCGCTGGAGCGGGTACGTCAAGCAGCAGCTAAGGATAAGCAGTTGCGGTTCACCGCGCTTCTGCACCACATCTACAACCCGGAAACACTGAGCAGGGCTTACTTCAACTTGAAGAAGGAGGCCGCGGCTGGTGTGGATGGAGAGACGTGGCGGCACTACGGCGAGACCCTCGAGGACAATCTCCAGGACCTCACCCATAGGCTGAAGCGAGGAGCGTACCGAGCCAAGCCGGTGCGTAGGGTGTATATACCGAAGGCCGACGGGCGGCTGAGACCGCTCGGGGTAACGGCGCTGGAAGACAAGATCGTCCAGCGCGCCGCGGTCGAGGTGCTGAACGCTATCTACGAAACGGATTTTCTTGGCTTTTCGTACGGGTTCCGGCCGGGGCGAAGCCAGCATCAAGCGCTGGACGCGCTCTATACGGGACTGCTGACGAGAAAAGTGAACTGGGTACTCGATATTGATATACGCGGCTTTTTCGATGCGATTTCGCACGAATGGCTGGTGAAGTTTATCGAGCACCGGATAGCCGATCGGCGCGTCGTGCGACTGATCCAGAAATGGCTCAACGCTGGCGTGCTGGAGGATGGGAAACGGATACGGATGGAGGAAGGGACGCCCCAGGGTGGCAGTGCCTCGCCGCTTTTGGCGAACGTCTATCTTCATTACGTGTTCGACTTGTGGGCTCAAGCGTGGCGTCAGAAGCGGACGCACGGCGATGTCATTGTCGTGCGTTTTGCAGACGACATCGTGGTGGGCTTTAACCGCAAAGCGGATGCCGATCAGTTTCGGGCGGAACTCACTGAGAGAATGCAGAAGTTCCATCTGGAACTGCACCCTGATAAAACGCGACTGCTCGAGTTCGGTCCGTATGCGATCGACCAACGGCAGTGGCGTGGAGAAGGGAAACCGGAGACGTTCAACTTTCTCGGCTTTACGCACATTTGCGTGAAGAAGAAGAGCAATGGACGGTTCACGGTGCTGCGGAAGACGATCCGCAAGAGGTTGCAGACGAAGCTGAATGAGGTGAAAGCCGAGCTTCAGCGACGCATGCACGAACCCATCCCCGAGCAAGGCAAGTGGCTGCGGGCGGTTGTGGGTGGACACCTTCGCTACTACGGAGGGCCCATGAACCAACCGGCGCTGGCGATTTTTCGATTCCAAGTCGGCTGGCTTTGGCATCGCTCGCTGTCGCGGCGGAGCCAGAACGGCCGTGTCCCCTGGGATCGCATGCGGCGCCTCATCACTCGCTGGCTGCCTCTGCCTGCTATCACTCATCCTTATCCTCTGCGGCGCAGGGGCGTCATCACCTAAGGCAAGAGCCGGATGCGGGAAACCCGCTCGTCCGGATCCGTGGAGGGGGTCATGAGCAATCGTGATCCCTACTCCGACCGATTCCTCATGGAATTGGGGCTTTATCTTGGTACCATTGGGTACCACACGCTCTTAGACGTAGCTGCGAGAAAAAGGTTGCATCCGCAAGCGTAGATTTCTATTCGCTCTGAGACTTTTGGTGGTACTATACGGTACCATGGTCGGCAAGGAGAGGGCGATGGTGGCGGCCTCGATGTCAAAGCACCGCCCCAAAGGCGGCGGCGAAGCCAGGGTGCGCAAGCGCATCCTGAAGGTGGCCTTTGCGGCGTTCACGAGAGGAGGCTACGCACCGACCAGCACGCTCGAGATCGCGACGCGCGCGCGCGTTTCGAAGCGAGAGCTTTACCGGCTGGTTGGCAACAAACAGGAAATGCTGATCGCCTGCATCAGCGAGCGCTCCAAGCGGCTGGACGTGCCTGCGGACCTGCCCGTGCTGCGCGATCGCGGAACCCTGGAACAGGTGCTAGCTTCTTTCGGGACGAAGCTCCTCCGCGAGATAAGCGATCCCACGGTCATTGCGGTATTCCGGCTGGCCATCGCCGAGGCGGTCCAGGCCCCCGAAGTGGGGCGTGCGCTCAACTCGATTGGACGCGAGGCAAGCCGCTCCGCCTTGCGTGAACTAATGGCCCGAGCCAACGCGTCTGGACTTCTCACGGGCCCTCCTGCAGAACTCGCCGGGCAGTTCGCCGGGCTGCTCTGGCGCGACTTAATGGTCAGCCTGCTGCTCGGGGTCGCCGAGCGACCGAACCCCCGCGAGATCGCGGGACGTGCCCGCAACGCCGCAGCTGCCTTTCTGCAACTTCATCCGGTACCGAATGCGCTGCCTGACGGCCCCCCGCGCTCATCGTTGCAGACCGGGTAAGGCATTTCGATCATCGGGTGTTTGTTGAATCGTCCGCTCCGCCTCTGGAGCCAACAAATTCGAAGGCGTCGCCAGTACCGCTTCTCCAACGATCAAAGCTCGCTTGTACGATTCGTTTGTTCGCGTCCTGACTGCTCACAAAACCTAGTGGGATCGCTGCCATCGCTCCCCTGCGGCATACATCGCTACAAGTTACGCGCTCTGGTCGACGCCGTCCGCTTGCGTCCGCTACCCCTCGAACAGCAGTCGCTTGAAAAGTGCGTAGAATAGGACGGCACAGTCCCATCTGCCATCTTCCGTTCGTAGGAACCTGAACTGTCGCTTTCGGAGCAACGATGACCCGACGCTATATCGCTCTTGCAGTTGTTTGCTTCCTAACGATCTTAAGTTACGCGCAACCCTCCCTGCCCTCCGCCTTTCAGGCAAAAACAGTTCACAGCCCCGAAGGCGCGGACCTCTTTGTGCGCTGGGGAGGAACTGGCGCTGTGGTCGTGCTCATCCATGGGTATGCCGAAAACAGCGACTCGTGGGCACCGCTGGCGGCTAACCTGATGAAAGACCACACGGTTGTTGTGCCCGACCTGCGTGGAATCGGAAGATCGTCAAAGCCCACGGGGGGATACGACAAGAAGACGCAAGCTAAAGACATTCGCGCGGTGGTCACCGCACTCGGATTCGACAGAACTTTCGTGGTCGCTCACGACATCGGCAACATGGTCGCTTACGCCTACGCCGCGATGTACCCGGACAAGGTTGAGCGTCTGGTGGTAATGGACGCGCCTATTCCCGGTATCGAGCCTTGGAACACGATTCTCCTGAATCCTGGGGTCTGGCATTTCAACTTCCACGGCCCTGACGCCGAGCGGCTTGTTGCAGGTCGGGAGCGCATCTATTTCGACCGAATCTGGAACGATTTTACGGGCGATCCGTCTGAACCCGATGATGCGACCAGAAATTTCTTCACAGCCACCTACGCACAACCAGGGGGCATGCGGGCTGGCTTCGCGCAGTTCACGGCATTCTCAACCGATGCGGCAGACAACAAAGTGTTCGAGCAAATGAAACTGACGATGCCCGTCTTGGCTGTGGGCGGAGAGAAGTCGTTCGGTACGTTGCAGGCAGTGATCATGCGCCACGTGGCGATCAACGTACAAGAGGCAGTCGTACCAAGATCCGGGCACTGGCTGATGGAAGAGAGTCCGGTGTACACAGTCGATCTGATTCGAAAGTTTCTCGATTCCCCAGGAGCGATTCCGGTTCGGAGCGCGGCGGGCGGCGATCTCGGCGAAAAGCGGCTCACCCCGAGCGAGTTCGACTTTCCGCGGCAAGGTAATCCGGGCACAGGAAGTTCAGGCGCGGGTGGCATACAGACCGTAGTGCTCAAAGGTGACCCGAATGAAAGTGGGGTCTATACCATCATGCTGCGAGTGCCCGCTCATACCCAGATTGCCGCGCATTCCCACCGCGATGATCGTGTGGCAACTGTCGTCGCAGGCACTTGGCACATCGGATACGGAGATAAGTTCGACGAGTCGAGACTCAAGACCCTCCCTCCGGGGAGCTTTTATACCGAACCTCCCGGACGAAATCACTTTGCAGAAACGGGTGATGAACCCGTAGTAGTCCAGATCACGGGTTTTGGTCCTTCTTCGACAGAGTATGTTGACCCGGCACAAGACCCCCGTGCGCGAAAACCCAACTAGGGCCCGCATTCCGCGCTCACCTGATGTTTGAGATGTGAAGCCCGCCTTTTGGAAGCTTTATTGTAATGGCGTCGCTAGGTGAATAGGGAGGCTCACGCGAATAGATTAGGAGGCACCATGCGTCGAGAACGGGCGCTGAAGCCGGATGCGAGCTTGCTGCCCAAGCAGCGCAAGCCTATTCCACACGCATTCGTGCTTGATGCGTTGTCCGTACTATCGCCGTACACGCGTCCGCTGTTTGGCTGCCTGGCAATCTATGTAAAAGACAAAATCGTGTTGATCCTGCGGGACAAGCCTAAAAGCGCTGCGGATAATGGAGTATGGATCGCCACTACCCAAGAACACCATCCGAGCTTGCGGTGTGACTTCCCGAACATGCGATCCATTCAAGTATTGGGCAAACGCGTAACGGGTTGGCAGGTGTTGCCAGTCGATGCCCCTGATTTCGAATCAGCGGCACAGCGGGCATGCGAGCTTGTGCTGGCGGGAGACCCTCGGATCGGAAAAATTCCGGGCGCACGAACGTCAAAGTCCGGATCAAAAGCGACTGGAAGATCGTTGCAACAGACCAAAATCTCGAAGAAACACGGGAGCACGATTACGTTCGATCGCGTGCGGAAGATAGGCTTGGCGTTGTCCGGCGTGGTGGAGAGCACAGCCTACGGGTCACCCGCGCTCAAGGTTCGCGGAAAACTCTTGGCATGCGTGCCTTCTCATCGTTCGGCTGAGCCGGGTTCACTTTTGGTTCGCGTTGACTTCGGCGACCGCGCTGAACTGCTCGCAACCGACCCGGATGTTTACTACGTGACCGACCACTATCTCAACTACACCTCCGTGCTGGTTCGCCTGTCCCGCGTCACACCCGATGTCCTGCGGGACTTGCTCGGCCTGGCTCACAAGTTTGTGACCGCGAGGAGGGCACGATGAATCAAGAACGTGCGCTGAAGATTGTGCTGGTCGTGGTGGGATTGCTGTTTACCGCAATGGTCTATCCCTCGGTGCTATTTGTGAAGCAAGAGTCCGCACTGGCGATGATGATGATGAGCCTTTACGCCACGCTCGGCATTTTCTTGATAAGGGCAGCCCGAAATCCGTCTGCGAATCGCAGTCTGATCGGCTTTACGGCATGGTCGAGCTTGGTCCACGCCGCTCTCATGTCGTACCAGGCGTTCCGAAATCTGGTCGCACGCGGAGAACTGATCGGATCGGCTGTGCTCGTTGTCATCGCTGTAGCCCTGATTGTTCTGGCTCCGGCAAAGCCATCGGGTGAGCAGGTTTCCGCACCGGGCGCGTAGTCTCGCTCGGGGAAAAAACAGTCCCGACATCCCTGCCCTAAACCATGCTCGGCCGAATACTTGCGCGGGTGGAATGAGTGTCTTCCGTGTTCACCTCTGGCCATACAGTCGCCCAGGAGCAACTGTGGTGATTGATTTCCGTCTACACCGTGCTGCTGCCTTTGCCGAGACCTATTTCACGGCTGCCGGCGATGGTGAATTCAATGTTGCCATCAACGGTACGACGGTGCTCACCAACCTGGACCTCTAGGGCACGGTGGGCAAAGACGCGGAGCTGCTGGAGACCTTCAATATCACGGCT
>Ga0265356_1000227_pt1 | contig 10596 bp, 8 predicted proteins | sample NZE4metagenome_FD_189075 | JGI IMG/M metagenome (GOLD analysis project Ga0265356, IMG submission 189075) | Rhizosphere microbial communities from Maridalen valley, Oslo, Norway - NZE4 | ecosystem: Host-associated > Plants > Roots > Rhizosphere > Soil | place: Norway: Oslo | collected 2017-09-15
TCAGGGCCATATACGATCAGCAAGGAAACCTCGTGCGTCGCAACGGGCCGCAAGTCGTTCGCCGCGTCTTCTCACGGCGCACGGCTGAAGAACTGCGCGGCTTTCTACGAAGCGTGGTGCTGCGCGGCACCGGCGACCCGACGGCGCAGGTCGCAGGATACGCCACCGCAGGAAAAACTGGGACGGCCTCTATGGTTGTGGATGGCCGGTATCTCGCCGGCTATTACGCCTCATCCTTCATCGGCATGGTTCCGTATCCGCGCGCGCGCTACGTCATCTACGTGAAGGTCGAACGACCGATCGGTTCGTATTACGGCAGCGTCGTTGCCGCCCCGGCCTTCGCTCAGATCGCGCGCGCCGCCATGCTGCACGCCGGAATCTTACCGGGTGGCATCGTTGCGCTAAATGGCCGCTGACCGCGAAATCGCACTGACGGCACTGCTCGATCGACTGCCGGAGGCTCGCGTCACCGGCAATCGCACGCAACTCGTCACAACCATCGAAATTGATTCTCGCGCAGCGTCGCCGGGCGCGCTCTTCGTTGCGCTGCGCGGCAGTCACACCGACGGTCATCTCTATGTCATGCAAGCGATCGAGCGCGGCGCGTCCGCCGTCGTTGTCGAGGAGGACGCGCGCGTAGCGGAATCCAAGCACGCCGCCGTCATTCGAGTTGCGGATTCTAAGCGCGCGCTCTCCGTTCTCTCCGCAGCATTTTATGGAGACCCCTCGGAATACCTCGACGCGATCGGCGTCACCGGAACGAACGGCAAAACGACGACGACGCGAATGGCCGCGGCAATTCTCGATGCGGCCGCCATACCGTGCGGCGTCATCGGCACGATCGGTGCGCAGCTCGGTTCGCGGCGGTGGCAGCTGGCCAATACGACGCCGTTGCCGCCCGAGCTGCACGGGGTGCTGGCCGCCATGCGGGACGACGGCGCGCGAGCGGTCGCCATTGAGGTGAGCTCCCACGCCCTTGCGCTCGCGCGCGTCGAGGACGTTCGTTTCCGAGTAGCCGCTCTGACCAACGTCACGCGCGATCATCTCGACTTTCACGAATCGCAGGACGCTTACGCCGCAGCGAAGCGCCATCTCTTCGCATTGACGCAAGACTGCGTGCTCAATGTCGACGACAACTACGGCCGGCGGTGGGCTCTCGAACTCGCTCGCGAGGGACGCCGGGTCATCACCTATGGGAGTACTCACGCTGCGCATCTGTCACCGCAGGAGATCGTGCTCGAGCCAACCGGAAGCCGCTTTACGGTCAACGGTCAACCCTACGAGCTGCATCTTCCCGGGCGGTTTAACATTTGGAACGCACTAGCCGCAATCGGCATCGCGCAGGTCTTCGGGATCGACGACGCCACCATCGCGCGCGGGTTAGCGACGCTGCGGCACGTGCCGGGAAGGATGGAGCGCCTGGGAGGTATGGGAGTTGACGTCGTGGTGGATTACGCGCACACGCCAGACGCACTCGAGAATGCCTTACGAGCGCTACGCGAGACGACCGCGGGCGCGATTGCGATCGTCTTTGGCTGTGGTGGCGACCGCGATCGGGGAAAACGCTCCGAGATGGCTGCCGTTGCCGCGCAACTCGCCGATCGGCTCTACCTGACCAGCGATAATCCGCGCGGCGAAGAACCGAGCGCGATCGTGGACGACATGCTCGCCGGGATCCCAAACGGGGTCACACACTCCGTCGAGTTGGACCGCCGCCTGGCGATCCGGCGTGCCGTTGCAGAGGCGCAAGCCGGGGATGTCGTGCTCGTCGCCGGCAAGGGGCACGAGGCCCATCAGATCGTCGGCGAGAGGGTTCTCCCGTTTGACGACGCGGCCGTCGCACGTGAGGCACTGGCGCTCCTGGGTGCGCGGCGATGAGAGTGCCGCTCGACCGCGCGATCGACGCATCGGGAGCTACGCTCTTTGACGGCGCTGCCGCGCCTGCCACACTGCGCATCGCCACCGACACGCGAAGCATCGAGCCGGGCGACGCATTTGTGGCCTTGCACGGCGAGCGTTTCGACGGAAACGATTTCGCCGAAGAAGCGGTGCGGCGCGGCGCCGCGCTGCTCGTGCTCGACCGCCCCGCGGCGCGAGTCGCCGGTGTCCCTGCGATGCTGGTCGACCGGACGGACCATGCGTACATGGCATTTGCGCGCGTTGCCCGCGAGCTCTTTGACGGGCTCGTCGTCGCAGTTACCGGAAGCACGGGCAAGACGACCACCAAAACGTTCCTCACGCAACTCTGCGCCGCGCAGTACGGCGACCGCGTACTCGCGTCGCCCGGCAATGAAAACAACGAGATCGGCGTGAGTAAGTTGCTGCTGCGCGCGTCGAATGAGGCACACGACGTCGTGATCGTCGAAATGGGTGCGCGACGGCACGGCGACGTTGCCATCCTCGTCGATATCGCCCGGCCGGACGTTGGAATCCTGACCAACGTTGGTGAGGCGCACGTCGAGATCATGGGCTCGCGCGAGCGTTTGGCCGAGACGAAGTGGGCACTCTTCTCACAGGGTGCGGCTGCCGTTCTCAATGCCGACGATGAGGTTTCGGTCGCTCGCGCTTCGATGCTGCCGCAGCCGCCGTCGTGGTTTGCCGCAGTGGCGAGTGAGCCGGCGCCGCAACTGCGTCGCGCATTCGAGCCGCTTACGGCTTTGGTTGGCGAGCGACGCCTGCTCGTGCGCGATCGAGGGGCGACGTCGGAGTATGAGATCGAAACGCGCGTGCCCGGACTGCACAACCGCGTCAATCTTGCGGCGGCCATCGCTGCTGCCCACCGGCTTGGGGTCTCTCTCGAGCGCTTGATCCCCGAGATTCCCGCTCTGCAGTTGCCGCCGGGCCGCTACGACCGCGTCGCCATCGAAGGTGGCCCGCGCATCATTTACGATGCTTATAATGCGAATGCAAGCGGAATGATTGCGGCGCTTGACGCCTTTGCCGGCGAGACCGCCTCGCGCCGAATCGCCGTGCTCGCGAGCATGGCGGAACTCGGCGATGAATCGCAGAGCCTGCACGAACGTGTGGGCGCGCACGCCGCTGCCCGGGTCGACGTGCTGCTCGTTGGCGGAGATTTCGCTGCCGCGCTTGCGCTCGGCGCCCAACGCGCCGGTCTGGATGCTGCGCGCATCGTGTTGGTCAGGAACAACTCGCACGCCGCGGCTTGGCTGCGCGAGCACGCCACCAGTGACGACGCGATCCTCTTGAAAGGCTCTCGCAAATACAAGTTGGAGGAGATCGTCGAGGAACTGTACGCATGAGCCTCGCGGTATCGACGCTGGCGGTGATGCGCCGCGAAACTCCTCAGGGGTTGAAGGCAATTCCGGTACGGACGCGCTTGGTGCGGCCCGGCGACGATCTGATCGAGCTCGTTTCGGGAGCGGTACGCGGCATCGCGAGAACCGGCGACGTGGTTGCGGTATCGGAGACGGCTCTTGCGATCGCGCAAGGCGAGTTCGTCGTAGCGGAGCGCGTGCGGCCGTCGAGGCTGGCGTACGTGCTGTGCCGGTATGCGGGGCCGATGGCGACGATCAGTCAGCCGGAGTCCATGCAGCTCGTCATCGATCGTGTCGGGTATCCAAGAGCGATGTACGCAACCTTCGTACACCTGGCCGGGCGTATCTTCGGGCGTCGCGGCGTCTTTTACGAGTTGATGGGCGAGGCGATTGCGGCCTTCGATGGCTACACGGGGACGATGCCCCCATACGAACGCGCCATCGTCTTTGCTCCGCGCGATCCCGATGCTTTCGCACGAGACTTTGAGCGGCGCAGCGGCATCGAGTGCGCCGTCGTCGACGCGAACGACTTGGAGAAAGCCAAGATTCTCGGCGCTTCCGGCAACGTTTGCGCGGCCTGCGTCGAGCGCGCATTGCTCGACAATCCGCACGGCAACAGCGACGAACAGACTCCCATCGTCGTGCTCAAATGGCGCGGCTCCGGCAGCAATCCGCTGCTCCGGGACGGTTCCTCGTGAACGCCTCGACGCTCTTGATCTGGATGCTCGTTGGCTTTGCGGTCGCCGTCCCGGCGGGTCTGGGATTGTTATTGCTTGTCGCGCGGCTCGGCGTTCGGCAGCACGCGTACGAAGATGCGCCGCAAACGCATCGGGTCAAGACGGGGACGCCAACGATGGGCGGTCTCGTTTTTGTCGTCGCGCTTCTTGCCACGCTGGCGGCCGGCCGCGTCGCGCTGCTTCCGGAGCTGGTAGTTCTGGTTGTGAGCTGCGCAATAATCGGCGCCATCGACGACATCATCACGGTGCGCGGCGGAGCCAAGCGCGGCTTGCCGGCGCGCACGAAGCTCCTGGCAACCGCCCTGGTGGCCGTGATCTTCCTGCGCGCGATCGACGGGGGCTCGGCCCTATTTCCTCGGGATACACTTTTTCATGCCGGAACGTTGTGGCTGACCGCGCCGCATTGGCTTTGGCTGCTGCTGGGAACTCTCGCCATTACGGGCACGATCCACGCGGTCAATCTCACCGACGGGCTCGATGGCCTGGCCACGGGAACGGTGATTCCTCCGCTCATCGTTCTCGGACTGGTGTCGGCGCAGTCCGGCGTGCCTGCGGCGGCAATTGCCGCATCGGCCGGCGCCGGCGCTTGCGCGGGCTTTTTGATTTTCAATCGGCATCCGGCTAAGCTCTTCATGGGCGACACGGGCTCCCTAGCGCTGGGTGCACTTCTCGGCGGCGTGGCGATTCTCAGTGGCGAGATGCTGCTGCTCCTCGTCGTGGGCGGCGTCTTCGTCGTGGAAGCGCTTTCGGTGATCCTTCAAGTCTCCTATTTCAAAGCGACCCGAGGCAAGCGTATCCTGCGCATGAGCCCGCTGCACCATCATTTCGAGTTGGGCGGATGGCTCGAAACCAAAGTCACGGCGCGCTTTTGGCTTGCGTCGCTGATCTGTTCGCTGCTAGGATGGACCATCGTTCGATGACCGATACGCTTGAACTTCGTGCCGGCGATGCGATACTCGTCATAGGCTTGGGCCGCAGCGGATTAGCGAGCTTGGAAATTCTCGCTCACCACAACGTCCGGCTCTATGCGACGGACGAGAAGCCTCCCGAAGCGTTGAGTGAAGCGATCGCAGCGGCGGAGTCCTTTGGCGCGCGCTTCATCGAACCCGGAGCGCTCGACGCCATCCTTCCAACGGTTTCCTGGGCGGTGCTCTCACCCGGCGTTCCACCGATATCCCCAGTCGTACGCGCCGTCCATCGGGCGAACGTTCCGGTTATGGGAGAAATCGAGCTCGCTTATCGTCTTTGCAAGGCGCCGATCGTCGCCGTCACCGGAACCAAAGGCAAGTCGACCACGACGGCGATGATCGGACACTTGCTTCGCGGTTGCGGTCTGACGGCCAGAGTCGGCGGCAACATCGGCAATCCCCTCATCAAAGAGATTGCCGGAGCGACGTCCAAAGATTGGATCGTAGCCGAAGTCTCCTCATTTCAGCTCGAAACGATTCGCGCGTTCAAGCCTCGCGTCGCCGTTTTACTCAACATCGCACCGGATCATCTCGACCGCTACCCCTCGATGGACGAGTATGCCGAAGCGAAATATCGCATCTGCGCCAATCAGTCTATGAGCGATTGGTTCGTCGGCAATCTCGACGATCCGCGGATCGCATCCCTTGCGTGGCGCCACGGCAACGCTCGCGTCCAAGCACGCCAGCTGTGGTTCACGCGCAACGAGAGCGAACGAGCCACGATGTACTTGCGCGATGGCGTCTTGACGTACGCACCGGTCACCGGCGATCCGCGTCCGATCCCGCTCTTACCGTGCAGCGAAATTCCATTGCAGGGCGAGCATAACGTAGAGAATGCCATGGCGGCCCTGCTCGCGGCGCTGGCCGTCGGCTGCGATCCTGCTTCGTTGCGAGCCGCGATACGGTCGTTTGCGCCGATGCCGCACCGTCTCGAGAGAGTCGCCGAAATCGACGGCGTGCTCTACGTTGACGATTCGAAATCTACCGTCCCGATCTCGGTGGTCGCGGCGCTCCGCAGCTACGACCGGCCGATCGTGCTCATTGCGGGCGGCCGCTCGAAGGGCATCGGATTCGATGTGCTTGGGCCGGCGATCGCGCAACGCGTCAAGGCGCTGGTCGCAATCGGCGAAACGGCGGCCGAAATTCGGCAGGCCTCCGGCGACGTCCCCGTCGTCGATGCGTTCTCTATGGAAGAGGCCGTGCAGCGCGCGCGCGAGCTGGCCGTGCCGGGCGACGTCGTTTTGCTCTCCCCCGGCTGCGCGTCGTTCGACATGTTCGCCTCAGCCGAGGATCGCGGCGAACGGTTTAGCGCGGCGGTCCACGCATCGCAAAAGGAGCCCGCGGGTGCATAACGCGGCGGCGCTTCGAGGCAACCGGGGCACGGAGCGCAAAGCCGGGCTGCGTTCGTACGTTGCTGCGCCGCTGGACGTGTGGCTCTTCACGTCGGTCGCCGCGTTGGTCGCCATTGGCCTCGTCATGGTTTTCTCGGCCTCGAGTGCCACGGCGTACGCCGAGCATGGTGACGTCGCGTACTACCTCAAACGGCAATTGATTTGGCTCGTGGTCGCGCTAGGCGGTGCGTATCTTTGCTACCGAATCGATTATCAGCGGCTGCGCCGCGCGGCGCCCTATCTCTTGGTCGGTGCGATGGTCGGGCTGGCGCTGGTCTTCGTTCCGCACGTCGGACTGGCGGTCAACGGCGGGCGCCGGTGGATCGGCACGGCGGGCTTGAGTCTTGAACCGTCGGAGTTCTCTAAACTCGCTTTAGTCATCTATCTTTCGGCGGTCTTATCGTCGCGCGGCGAACGGATCACCTCGCTCGGGCGCGGGCTCTTCCCGCTTTTCGTCCCGGTCGCGATCATGGGCGTGCTGGTGCTCAAAGAGCCGGATATGGGCACTGCGAGCCTGCTCTTCTTCACGGCCTTCGCGCTCCTGTTTGCCGCCGGGGCGCGCGTGATCCATCTGGCTGCAATCACGCTAACGACGGTTCCGTTCGCAGTCTTAACCGTGCTGGCCAGCCCATACCGGCGAGCGCGCGTCTTTGCCTTCGTCGATCCTTGGAAGGATCCGCTGAACACCGGCTTTCACATCGTCCAGTCGCTTCTGGCGCTCGGGAGCGGAGGAATATTCGGCGTTGGGTTGGGCGCCTCGCGCGCGAAGTTTTTCTATCTGCCCGAACAGTACACCGATTTCATCTTCTCGGTGCTCGGCGAAGAGCTCGGTCTGATCGGTACGCTCGTCGTCGTTGCGCTCTTTGTGACGCTCTCGTACCGCACCATCAAGATCGCGTTGGCGGCGCCCGACCGGTTCGGGTTCTTTCTCGCGATCGGATGCGGCGCAATGATCACGATTCAAGCCTTCGTCAACATCGGCGTCGTTTCGTCGTCGTGGCCGGTGACGGGCGTTCCCTTACCGTTCATTTCGTTCGGAGGAAGCTCCCTGGTCGTCAATCTTCTCGCCATTGCACTGATTGCCAATGTGGGTCGCCATCGCAGAGTCAACGCAGCCCTGTGACCGTCGTTTTTGCCGGTGGGGGTACCGGAGGCCACCTCTATCCGGCGATCGCCATTGCCGACGCGCTGCGGTCGCGCGCCACGATCGCCTTCATCGGAAGCGCCGACCGGCTCGAAACGACGATCGTGCCGAAGGCCGGTTATCCGCTGCACACGGTTTCCGCTCACGCGTTGCCGCGACGCCTTTCGTTCGATCTTCTTCGCGCCATCGCGCGTAACGTCAAGGGAACGCTCCAAAGCCTCACGCTCTTAGCGGCGGCGCGCCCCGATCTCGTCGTCGCAACGGGCGGCTACGTCTGCTTTCCCGTCGCGCTTGCGGCACGCATCCGTCAGCTCGTTGGGCTCTCCCGCGCGCCGATCGTCTTGCTCGAGCCCAATCTCACGCCGGGTGTAACCACTCGGTTGCTGGCGCCGATCGTCGACGAGATTTGGGGCGAATGCGGGGGTTTCGCGCGGCGATTGCGGGCGAAATGCCGGCCGACCGGCGTTCCCGTTCGCTCTTCCTTACGAACCTTGCCGTCGCGCGAAGAGGCCGCCTCGCGCTTGGGGCTCGACCCGGCCAAACCGGTGCTTCTGGCGATCGGTGGCAGTCAGGGCGCGCGCGCGCTCAACGACGCGCTGGTTACGGCATTGCAAAGCGACGCGCTCCCACGAAATTGGCAGGTGCTTGCGCTCACGGGTGCGGCGGAGTACGCGAAGGTTTCCGCCGCCGTGCGGACGGCCGACGATGCCGCCGCCGTGTCGTTCGTCGCGCGACCCTATCTCGACGAGATGGGCGACGCATATGCAGTCGCGGATCTGGTTTTAGCGCGTGCCGGAGCGTCAACGCTCGGGGAGCTGGCGGCGCTTGGTAAGCCGGCGGTCTTGGTGCCGTATCCATTCGCAACGGAGGCGCATCAGCGAGCCAATGCGACGCGCTTTGAAGCTGCCGGCGCCGCACTCGTGATGACCGACGCGCAGCTTGCATCCGGAGCCTTGCCCGCCGTGCTTGCCGAGGCGACGGCCCCGCAGCGCTTGGCTTTACTTTCCGCCAACGCTCGTCAGCTCGGTCAAAACGATCCGCTGGCACAGATTCTTGCGCGGATCGATTCGCTGGTTTGCGGAAGAGGCCAGGCGTGACCTACCATTTCGTCGGCGTCGGCGGCATCGGCATGAGTGCGATTGCTCGGATCTTGCGAGCGCGCAACGTCGAGGTTTCCGGTTCGGACGTTGCCGTGACGCCGTTGATCGAACAACTGCGCGGCGAGGGCGTTAACGTTATGATCGGTCATGAAGCAGGTAACGTTCGCGGCGCCGACGTCGTCGTCGTCAGCTCGGCGATCGATCGGGGCAATCCGGAGTACCTCGCCGCCGTACGCTCCGGAACACCGGTGTTACATCGAGGCGAGATGCTCGCGCGTTTGCTCTCGGGACGACGCGGCATCGCGGTCTGCGGGACGCACGGAAAGACCACGACGACGGCGATGGCGCATGCCGTTTTGCGTGGGGGTGGGATCGATGCCGGTCTGGCCCTGGGCGGCATCGACGTCGCGCTGGCGACGAACGCCTACGATGGAACGTCGCCTTGGTTCGTGATGGAGGCGGACGAATCGGATGGCTCTTTCGCTTTACTGGAACCGAATATCGCAATCGTTACCAACATCGAAAACGATCACCTGACGAGCGACGACGAGCTTCCCGGTCTCGTGCGAGCCTTCGGCGAGTTTCTTGCGAAGTTGCCCGACGACGGCCTCGCGATCGTCGGCATCGACAACGCGCTCGCGGCTTCTCTTACCTGTCACGAGTTTCGCGCCTCGGTGGTAACCTGTGGGTTGTCCTCGACTGCGCGCATTCGGGCGGCCAACGTGTGCTTTAAGGGTTTCGGCTCGACGTTCGAGGTCGTCGACGGCGAAGTGACGCTCGGCACCGTCGAGATGGGCGTGCCGGGAGCGATGAACGTCGAAAATGCCCTCGCCGCGCTGGCGGTGGGGCGCGCGTTCGACCTCCCCTTCGCCTCAATCGCCGCGTCGCTGAAAGCTTTCCGCGGCGTACGCCGCCGGTTCGACATCTTACTTTCCAACCAACGACTGACGATCGTCGACGATTACGCGCATCACCCCACCGCCGTGCGCGCCACGATCGCTGCCGCGCGTCACTACCATCCCGGTACGCTCGTCGTGGCCTTTCAACCGCATCGCTACACGCGAACGGCGTTTCTGGCGGCGGAGTTTGCGGACTCCCTGCGCGGCGCCGATTGCGTCTACCTAACGCCCATCTACGCGGCGTCGGAACCAGCGATTCCCGGCGTGAGCGAACGCTCCATCGGCGATTCGCTCGCGAAGAACGGTACGCGCGTCAGCTACGTGGCATGCGTCGACGAGCTCGAGACGCGAATTCTGGAAGAGGTCCCCGCCGGCGCCATGGTCCTGATGCTCGGAGCCGGAAACATCACCGATGTCGCCGGACGTCTCGCCGCGGCGGCGCGCGGATGAGCCTTACCACGCAACAAGCGTTGCGCAGCCTTCTCGGCGAAGCGGATCGAGAAGCATTGCGCGCGACCTTCGGCGACGCAGTGCGATTCGACGAGCCGCTTGCGCCGTATACTTCGTGGAAGATCGGCGGACCGGCCGATGCCGTCGTAACGACCGCGACGCAAGCGGAGTTGGCGAACCTGATGCGCCTTTGCTTGCGTCGCAAGCTGCCGTGGTGGATCGTCGGCGGGGGAAGCAACGTGCTCGTCGGCGATGGAGGAATGCGCGGCATCGTCATCCGGTTGGCCGGTGACTTCGCCGCAGTCGAGGTGCACCTCGAAAACGGCGACGTCGTCGTCGAAGCCGGAGGATCGGCCGGCATGGCGCTGGTCACCGCAAAAGCGGCCTCGGCCGGCGCCGCCGGCATCGGTTCGCTGGCCGGCATTCCCGGAACGATCGGCGGTTCGCTGCGGATGAACGCCGGCACCGATCGTGAAATCGGCGATTTCGTCCGTCACGTTTGGGTTCAGTCGCCGAGTCGACCGGAGCCCCACTGCGTGGGCGTACGCTATTTGTATCGCCATTCGACGTTGGAGCGCGACGTCGTCGTATCGCAAGTGACGCTCGCATTTCCTCGCTCGGACTCGCGCGAG
>Ga0265356_1000230_pt1 | contig 10540 bp, 11 predicted proteins | sample NZE4metagenome_FD_189075 | JGI IMG/M metagenome (GOLD analysis project Ga0265356, IMG submission 189075) | Rhizosphere microbial communities from Maridalen valley, Oslo, Norway - NZE4 | ecosystem: Host-associated > Plants > Roots > Rhizosphere > Soil | place: Norway: Oslo | collected 2017-09-15
CCGGTACCATTGCCGCCGATGAGGTTGCCACCCGCGCCACCGCTGCTACCGTAGGAAAAGCCGGCGCCGCCGGCACCAGCACCCGCAACAACCACTCGGTCTTTCAACGCGCTACCGCCCCGACGTAAGTCCGAGGCTCCGCCGCCGCCACCACCATAGTAGCCGGGAAATCCGCTGCTGCCCCCACCGTTGAAGCCGCCGTCGCCATAGCTGGCGCCGGCGCCACCCACGAACACCGCGATCGACTCTCCCGGCGTTACCGGAATGATAGCCGTCACTAAACCGCCTACGCCGCCACCACCACTACCGTAATAGCCGTGGCTGCCGACCGCACCCGAAACCGCGACGGTTAGGTGCATCACTCCCTGCGGCACCTTGAAGGTTTGTTGCGCGTCGGTGTAGCTGAAGGTTTTGCTATGTTTGACGAGTAGCGCCGTCTGACCACCAAACGGAGTGATCTGCTGCACTCCACCGCACGCAGTTAAAAGCGCTGCGCTAAGGCACGCGCCGACGATGCTATGTAGATGCTTCACGATTACCCCCGTTCAGGAAAGTAACGAACCAGACAGAGCGTAGACGTCTCTCACTCGGCGGTTCGGCACGAGGTTGGTGAGCGCCTAGGCTTGATGGTTGCAAACCGGGTCACCGCTCTTGCAAGACAATACCGCGGATCGACTCCGCACGCTGTCCATGCGTCTTGCCGGCGAGCCTGTGCTATTCATTCGTGCCATACATATGGCACTCCGATTTCGTGTGATTACTTCATGTCACAAAAGAAACTCGCGCAACTCGGCGTTCCGATCGGAACGGCTACACATCGCCTCAGAAAGCTGCTGCTATTCCACCTCGCTTGCGAGCTTGAGCTCAACCACTGTCACCGCTGCCGACAAACAATCGAGTCGCCGGACGATCTGGGCATAGATCACAAGGAACCTTGGCTCGACGTATCGGTCGACCGCTTCTGGGATCTAGGTAACGTCGCTTTTTCGCATAAGCTGTGCAATACCAGAGCGCGGCGTTCTGCTATGGGCCGAAAACTTGGCCCGAGCCCGCTCCGAAAGGTCGGGCCGCCCGGCACGGGCTGGTGCGACAGGTGCAATGAGTTTCTGCCGACCACGAGCTTCAACCGCAATAGGTCGAAATGGAACGGGCTACAAAGCTTCTGTAAACCCTGTGACCGTTCCGGGAGGCCGGCCGGGCGAAGATCAAGGCATCAGCCTGCCGATATCTGGATTCGGAGAGGGTGGGATTTGAACCCACGGAACCCGTAAAGGTTCAGCGGTTTTCAAGACCGCCGCATTCAACCACTCTGCCACCTCTCCAAGCCCCCGCAAGCCCTTATGACTATTGGGGTTTTTGCCTAACCGAGTTTCTCACGAAGTCACGTCGCCACCGCCAGTTTCTCACATTTTCTCACAGACGCCCATCGTGAGCACGGTTAGAGAGCAGGGAATCTGCCAGCCTGTTAACAGCCTCCCTGGCGACCCCTTCCATGGTGTGAGCATAGGTCGATAATGTTACTAAGGGAGAAGAATGTCCGAGTAACTCGGAAACCTCTTTTACGGAGGTTCCTTGCTTGAGGCTTATTGAGGCGAAGCAGTGACGCACGTCATGAAGCCGAAAGCCTTTCATGCCGACCCTTTTCGCTACGCTGGCGAACTGTTTGGTTAACGTGTCGGGCGGCCACGGCGACCCATCTTCGTTGCAGAATACCAGTCCCTGGTCTGCGTAGGCCGGCCCTAGTCGGAGCCGCTCCGCATTCTGCTTTACCTTATAATCGCCGAGCGCATCGACCAAGGCATCCGCGATCGGGACTACCCGCACTCTCCCCGATTTTGGCCCCTTGAACCGAAGTCCGAAGTCCTTTGTCTCCTCAAGAGACTCGGAGACTACAAGACGCTTGCGCTCGAGGTCGACATCCTGCCAACGGAGCGCCAACAGCTCTCCCCGGCGAACGCCAGTCATCGCCGCTAGTACGACCGGCATTTCCAGACGAGTGCCTGTCGTCGCTTCTAAGAGGATGGCTACGCCCTTCTCGTCAACGTGCAGTCTCCGAATACAGAGCTTCGGCGGTCGAACTTCAGATGCAGCATTAGCTTTTACGACCCTCAGCGTCTTAACTCCGAAGTTCAATGCTGTGTGGAGCACACGATGAACGTGCAAGCAGGTCGTACCGCTCAACCCTTGTTGCCTTAGGTTTGTCTGCATTTCTGTAATGCTCCGCGGATTGAGCTTTGCAAGCGGAAACCTCCCCAAATTGGGTATCAACTGATTACGAACGATTGAAGCGTACCTTTCGTGGGTCTTGGGTGAGATCGGTTGCGATGTCGCGGTCGGAGCCATGTGCGAAAGCCATGAACGTAAGAGCTGCTCGACCGTTACGTTGGCAACCTCGAAAACGGGACGATCCTCGATCCCGCGGAGAACTTCGCGTTCCCTCGCCTGGGCGTCGCTTTTCGAGAGCGCGCCGAGCTTTATTTCCTTTTGGCGTCGCTTCTCGCCAGGTAGCCTTGGCAAGTCTACGGTCGTGTACCATACCTTGCCAATTTTATGGAGATAGCCTTTCATTAGTTAGCCTCCGGTATGTGGCCGAAGGCGACGGTCAGGCCGAGTAGTTCGCCCTTCTTTACGAGTTCCTCCCTTAGAGCGTGCTTGGCTATGCGAGTCTGACGCTTGCCGAAGTTCGCCGCCGGCAACAGGCCAAGCCGTATTGCAGCATAAACAGCACCGGTCGAAACACGGAGAAGCGTGGCGGCTTCCTTGACCGTTAGGACGTCGGGAGCGCTCTCCCACGACAGGTTTGATGTTTTCGTACCTACCATTGCTCGATAAACCTCAGCAGAACCATGGAGAAGGCAAATCAAAAAAAAGAGGCCCGGAGGCCTGTGCTTTGCGATTCGACCGTCGAGTTTCACCCGCATTTAAATGCGGGCGAAAGTCGAACGGAGGTTCGCACCACAATTATCGCGCTTCGGAATAGCGCCGTCAAGCGGTTCACCCTAAATCGGGTAGCATGCGAGACCGCAGCTTCGTTGGGGCTACCGCCGTCGGTCAGGCGGCCGTATATTTCCTCCACCCGAAGATCACCGAGCCCGTCGCCCTCTAAGCGTTTCGACAGAGAGCCGTGTCACCTATCAGATCGACGAAAACACCATGCCGGTGCTCTTCAGAAAAAATTATTCGTTCGTAGTGGAACTCGAACGTGATATCGCCGGCGCACGCGGGATGCGGCGGGTGCCTCTCGCCGCGAACTTCCCCGCATTGATTCGCGAATTGGGTGCAAACCATGCGAGCGCCCTGGCGCCGAACAATTCGGACAACGTCTTCTCGGGGGTTGTCAAAGCGATTTCTGCCATTAGAGGCGACCGCATACTGCGGCCTGGTCGCATCTAATAACGCCTGCCGTTCCTCCGGGGTGCCAAAACCGCCACCGTGATGCGGGAGGACGACGGCATCCGCGGTGAGATCGAGACCGTTGGCAACAATTTGCCCCAAGCCCACCGAGTAACATCGCTTAGCAAAAGCATCGCGTTGCGACCGCACGTGGTGACTTGAAGGACGACCGAGTGGTCGTTTGCCGTAACGATGTGTCCATTTTCACGATGCCCTACGCCCGCCAGCGCGATGGCCGCGTCGGGCGAAAGAACGTTAAGCACGACACAGACCGCCACCAAAAGCAGGGAGACGACGAAAAAGCCGCTCTCGCCCTGGTCGCAATAATTGTATCCGCCGGAATCGGGCTTATCGGCCTTGTAGCGGCAGCCAAGAGGTATGTCCACCATCTCACTTACGGGAACGCCGCAAGGACATTCCTGGCCGCACTTAATCTCGCCGAAGACTTAGACTAGTTAGGGCAGGCTTGGCTGGTCGCGGCTGGGCACCGCTCGTTACGACGCGGCACGGCTTGGGCAGACACGGAAAGGGGATCGCTTCAGGCGGTCCCCTTCTTTTTCGCAGTGTGCGGCAACGCACTGTGACAGCCTACCACTGTTTGAAACTCACCCGCGTTGCCCACTACACCGCTGCTAACAAGAGCGCCGGTTTGCGTAGTCTCAAGTAGCATCGTTCCTCTTCTTACGTCTCACGTAGTTCATAATGCGTCTCACCTGAGACAGCCACCCCGCGCTCCGTTGCTTGTTCCTGAATGGACCCTGCGCTCGGCTGGTGGAAACGGGCCCTTGCAATCATCCAGATTTGCCTTGCAGCCAAGCACGAAGCACCTAATCCGTCTCAGCTGGCGGCGTATCGTAAACGCAGGCAGTTCTTGGGGCCGCGATATCCTAGGAGGGCCCGGAGCCTAGCTAGAATAAGCTAGTTCTGCTAGTCCCGTGAAGGAGGTCCATCCCGTCAAATGAGTGCGTATTCACACCTTGCTAAAGTTCGATACGTCTCTCCGGCACTTTCGTTGTCGCGCAGCGATCTGCGAACGAAACACACCGGACGGGAGCCATCCGCACCCGGCCTATCAGCACAGTCTCCTTCACGCGTTCGGCTTTACGGCACTACGACGAAGGGACACCGCTATGAAACGTGCGTCCGCGGTTGTTAGTCATTTCAAGCGGCATGGCTGTTTCTCGCCAAACTCAGGTCCCGCAACTTGGCGCTGCTGCACACCTTCGTAGACGGCCGATGAATGAGGTTCTGTTTGTCTTCGAATTCAAACACGGCGTTCTTCCGAAAATGAAAAACAGCCGACGTGTGTTGGCCCGGGCATCGGACACCTCTCGCCATTCGCGGGGCGACACCGCCGGTAACATCCGAGGCACGGGCGCGCACGACCGCATTGTAACGTAACGCGCCCGATGTTAGAGGTACGTCGCCACAACATAACTTGAAGACCTAGGAGTATTAAGATCATGAGAAACAATCGCAATCGCATTTGGCTTGTTACAGCGCTGCTCATCTCGAGCGTGACAGCCTGTACGAATTCGGCCAGTACGGGTTCGTCGCCCTTGTCAGTCACGCCCGGAGTATCAAGAGCTGTGTATGTACCGCCGACGGTCAACGTCTATAACGACTCACTGTTCACGGTGCACGTATCTGAGACGTACAGTGGGGCGGAGTGCTGGACGCCGACGTCTGCCGTGATCGATTCACTCGATTCACAGAAATTTACACCTACCGGTGATCTTTGCTCTGGTGGCACGCTCACGGCCAATTATAGCACCGTCCTGTCAAACGAATGCCAGCTAGGTTGGGACGGGTTTTTGGTAACCGTGGTTAACCATAGCAATACGAACTGCACCTGGGATGTAACAGGCACAGGCGTTGGCACTTTTACCTATATGCTGATTACGCCCGAGCGTAGGCGCGGAAAGTAAACAGTCGGTAGGTGCACTGCCGCATCTTTTCGGTGCGGCGGAAGAATTAGTCCGCTCGGAGTGAGAGGCAATGTCTTGACGACATGGCCTGTTGCTAAAGGGGTCGGGTATGTGTCCTCAGCGCATTTGGGATTGCTTCTGGCGATTTCGCATCCATCAAGTCTCGACGCGCGCGTATCACGACTGTCAAGGCTTTATAATTGCGGACCTAAATCATGCCCATCTTTCAAACCCTGCTAGCAAGGGGTTTTCACAGGCGCTACGCGCCAGGCCCCCGCCGAGCCGACGAATGGAAGGCGGATTACAACGAGGTTCGACCGCACTCCGCGCTCGGATACCAAACACCCAAGGAGTTCGCAGGGGCTTTCAAAATCAACCCAACCTCACAGTTATCAGCTGCCTGAAAGGCAACCTCAGGTCAAAACCTAAATAACTCTCAAGTAACAAAGTAGAGCGCCGGCTCGGCGATTTCGTAAACACTTGGGCGATAAGAGTAGGGCCGGCGACACCATTTAAATCTGAAACAACTGGTCCCAGCAAAATACGCTGGACCAGTTTTGCGTTAGCATCTATGCTCTTTTCCGGGCGCTTAGCTCGATCATTCCCAGCAGAGGGCCAAACTGCTCGCGCGCCACGGCGTAGCACTCGCAGGTAGCGGCTTCAAGACCCGCTCTGTCGAGAATGTCGATGTGTCCTCGAGAATAACTGATGAGCCCTTCGAACTGAAGTGCTGCGGCCGCAGCCGTTACCCCCGACCGACGTGCTCCTAGCATCATCGAAAGGTACTCATGAGTCAGCGAGATTCTATCTGAATTTACGCGATCATGCGTCAATAAGAGCCATCGGGCACATCGTTCGTAGACGCTGTGCCGGCCGTTGCATGCGGCAAGCTGGCCCAGCATATTCACGTAGGCTTGCAGAAATCTGTTCAAGACGCGCCCAAACTCGCTGTTGCTGGCATTAAGCAACCTCTGAAAGTGTTCGCTGCTAATGACGACGGCGCGCCCAGGAACCTGACAGTAACTCTCATTAGCAGACGTCGTCGCCCCGAGCAGCAACGGGATCGCCGACACGCCTTCCCTCCCGACGGTGCCCACCTCAATGGAAGCGCCGTCTGTCATATGTGTTACGACAGATAGCACGGCGTCGATAGGAAAGTAGACGTAGCGAATCTGGAGGCCGGCAGCGTAGATAGGATCTGGCGTCTCAAGCACAACGACTTTGCCGCTTTCCATTACATCGCCGGCTTGAAAGGGATTCAAACCTGCGAGCAACGCGTTTTGCTTTAGATCGCCTTCGGTTGGCTTTACTGCTTGCGTGCTCATCCTCAGACGTACTCCCTTGAACCATATATCGGCTCAACCTATTCGGGTTATTAGCCTAAACAGGCTATGACGCGCGCGTGCTTGAGTCCTCTTAGGAGACTGTGAGCGGTCCCGAACTGCGGGCGATGCCGAGCCCGGCGATTAAAACGCGGAGCGGAACACGGCGGCTTCCACGGGATAGAACGTAGGCGCAGAATATTTCGAGATCAAGCTCCCCTCAGCTTAAACGATCTTGCAACGCGCCGCGAAGCCATGCCGTAGACGATAATGCGCACCCTGCACCGTCTAAATCCCAAACGGCTTCTCACTCGTCATTCCAACCCTCGGCTCTCACCTTATTTCGGCGCGCCGCTGCTTGCCGGAGTTACGCTGTTGCGGCACTACGGTGGACGCCTCTCTACTCCCCGATTAAATAGCGATCTGAGCTTCTTTTGGATACCCAGGCCAATTGATCCAGTACATCACCTGCGGGCCACGCTCGCCCACATCGATCCAAAGTTGCGCAAATAGCTTCGTCACGCCGCCGAACGAAACCGTGATAATCCGCCGCACATCACCGTCAACCTTTTCGACGCGCACGAGCGGATGACGGCCATCTAAATCGCGCTGCTGTATTCCCTGCCTAAAGAGACGCTGCAGCCACTCGCTGTAAACTGTAGCGAGGCTCTGCTGCGCTGATTCCGGCAAACCGAGCTGGGCAATGCGTCCGGCGTCTTCGTCTGCTAGAGCGTGGAAGTTCGGCGGCTCATAGTTGCTCACGACGATAAAGCCCTCCCATGCAGTACATGAACGTAGAAGGTAAATATCCGATCGGGGATGAGGCTTGCTTTCAACGGTGTGAGATTATGGACTGTATAGTGAATGTCCCCTCGCCTTCGATCTCAGCGCCCTCCTCGCGGGAACGTGACGTATCGCGTGGAATTCCTTGCCAAAAGCTCCTCGGCTCGGTACATCCGAGGCAATAGGGTTAACGACTGCGATGAAACACAATATCCTGTGAAACATTCTGAGGATCTCAGGCGACGTTGGAGATTAGCAGATGTCCGCGCAATGCGACAAGCATGGCCCGGATCGCTCTCCTTCGGTAGGTTGACAGTAACGCTAACCTTTTCGACATGCACGGTCGGCTTTGCCCATGATCCCGATGCGCCATGCCGCGCCGAGCAACGCTGGAGCGCGAGGACAGACCGGTTAGCCCCGGGCCCGTCGTCTGCGAACTCACGCTCCAGAGTATAGATCGAAGGTCGCTGGCCTTATCCTTGTGATTCCAAACTTGCCACGTCTCTTTACCGATGCAGACAACACGCTGTGGGAAACTGACGGCGTATTTGCGGAAGCACAACTAACGATGCTGCAAGAGATCCAGGACGCGCTAGCGCTTTCTGACGTCCCAGAGAAGAATCGTGGACTTGAGTTCCTGCGTCAGATCGATCAGCGAATTGCGGCGTCACATCCCGATCATTTGCGGTATCCGCCGGGTCTTCTAGCGGAAGGCTTGGCCCGCGCCATTCAGGGTGAGGATTCCTCTGCTGCTGCCGATGCTGTAGCCACCCAAGATACGCATGATCCGCGTTTCAATGCGATCGTGAATTCTTTCGTTGAGCGACTTCACAAAGTGCCTCCACTCCGCGTCGGCGTTAGAGAGACGTTCGATGCGATATCGGTTATAGGAGTGCCTATCACGGTAGTTACTGAGGGAGCATCAGCGCGCGTGGCTGAGGTCCTAAAGGCGCATCAATTAGACCGCTACGTCGAGCGAGTTATTTCAGCTCGTAAAACCGTTGAATTCTTTGAGGATATTAGAAGCGATGAAGGTCGCCGACGATGCCTGATGGTGGGCGACCAGTTGGATCGCGATATCGCCTTTTCTCAGCGTGCTGGATTTGAGACGTTTTACTTCGCCGGCGCTTTTCGACCTTATTGGCACGATGATTCGATCGTTACCCCTAACCATGAAATCACTAGATATGATCAGATTATCCCATTTCTCCAACCGGAAATCGGAGACCACTTCGCTTTCTGACCAAGTGCTGACCCTAACCTTGGCCCGATTCGGCTCTCTTACCGTGTGCTACGAGATCATCGCTGTGTCGCGACCATTTAAGGCAGGCAAAGCTGGCACGCAAGTGGCGCACCACAACAGGGTACCGCGGCGAGGCAACGTCTGAGCGGTATCGGAGGATTGGAACCGCCCTCGCCATGACGTCCGTCACGGACGCAGGACCCCAATAGCGCGAGTCCCAGCTTCTTTCATTGTTCGCGTAGAGCCATAGTTGGCCGCGGTGAAGTCGATAATGCCCTGACAACCAGGGCCTAAGCCGGCGACCCGCGAGGTCACGAGAGAACGGCCTGCTATTCGCTAACAAGCACCCGTCGATGGCTACGCCCCTCGCTGACACCGTCACATCGTCTCCAGCAACGCCCGCGATGACTTTCAAAAGCGGCTCAGTGCCTGATGGACAACGTCCGACGGAAAGGTAACCACGACTCCGACCGAGTGCGGAGGCACCGGTCGGTGCGCAAACGGCTACCTCCATGCCTCGTGCAACAGCGCTGATCGCGACCGGCACTATGCGATATATGCCAAGCGGCATGCTTGGCGTGAGATTGAAGCGCAGCTCGCCCGCCACGATCCCGTACCCAAGCACCAATATAGCTGTCAAAAATCCTAGGACTCGAAAGCCACGGGTTAAGGATCGCTTCACTGAAAAGCCGTTTGCGATCAAAATCGTACCAAGCACGCTAGATACGAGTGCAAGAGACAGAGTGAGTACCGTTTGGCTCATAACCGGCGCTAAAAGAGCGTGACGCCGGACGCTCGCGCAATCGTAATAAGGATAGGTGCGCGCGAGGGTGCCATCGCCCTATGACGAGTGCTCAGCGGTTTTTTGTCCGTGATTGGTAAGCGCGCGAGAAGCCCCGACTGCCCGGCATCGTTCGGAACAACGGTCGGCCGGCGCATCCAGTGCCTTTCCTGGATCCCGGCGGCAAGCAGCACGCGGCGGACGTAACTCTGCCCGGCGTCGAGCCGCCCCGTGTTGTACATGCCGATCGCGTGCCGCAGCGCGACCTGACCATCGCCATATCGACGGACAGCGAAGGCGTAGTCGCCGCTAAGGATCCTCGCGCCCACGCTCAGATTCGTACACGGATCGAAGATCGTGTGCGCGGTCACGCCAAAACCGGCGAAGTTCATGCTGTCGATTTGAGCGATCCCGACATCAAGCAAGTGCCCCGCGTCTAGCAACCGGTGCACCAGCCGTTCCGCAGTCGCGCGGTCGCGCGGGTAATACGAACGCCTTGTCGTATTGTCGCCGACCGCGAACGGATTGCCCCCGCTTTCCACGCGTACGATCGCCGTCATCGTTGACGGCGCGACGGCCGGGGCGCAATGACGAATGAGCGCTGCCAGCGCAAGCATGTGGATTGTCATCGTGCACCCGCCTCGCCGTACGGTGCGGTCAACACGATGTCGCGATCGACAAGCACGTTAAAAAGATAGCCTGGCGGGACTTCAAGGGTCGGCGGGACTTCCAATTGCCGCTGCGTGAGCTGGATGCTCGTGTTGCCGATCTGCTGTCCGACGGCGCCGGCAATCGTCTGCCCAACGCTCGGCGCCGCGTACAGGCTCGATGACTGCTGTGGCTGACTCAACTGCGCCCCCGCGCCGATAATGCTGAGCAGCACTGCGGACGTAAAGACCTTATTGAGGTGCTCGTCGACGTTGGCGCCAAAACCGGCGTACCCAGCCTCGCCGGTCCCAGGCATGCTGAGGAGGTCGACACTCGAGCCATCGGCATACAGCAGCCTCGTCCACGCAACAAGAACGCGGCGCTGGCCCTGTACGATCCGGTTATCGTAGGTGCCGACGAGTCTCGTACCGCGCGGAATAAG
>Ga0265356_1000233_pt1 | contig 10464 bp, 11 predicted proteins | sample NZE4metagenome_FD_189075 | JGI IMG/M metagenome (GOLD analysis project Ga0265356, IMG submission 189075) | Rhizosphere microbial communities from Maridalen valley, Oslo, Norway - NZE4 | ecosystem: Host-associated > Plants > Roots > Rhizosphere > Soil | place: Norway: Oslo | collected 2017-09-15
GGAGCGACGTCGGCACGATGCACGGTGGCCTCTCCGAGAAAGAGTTGACGCTCGACATGGCCAAACGGCTGCGCGCGATTTTAATCGGGCGCGGATGGGAAGTGGCGATGACGCGCGAGAGCGACGTGGACGTGTATGCGCCCAACGATAGCCCGCACGACGAACTTCAAGCCAGGGACGACATCGCCAACAAGGCCGGCGCGAGGCTCTTCGTCAGCATTCATGTCAACGCGTTCATCAACTCCGGACCGTACGGAACGACAACCTACATTTCCAAACCGGACGACGTCGCCTTCGCGCACTTCGTCGAAACGCACCTCGCCGCGGATGGTACGAAGGACGACGGCATCATCAAGAGCCATCTGTACGTAACGCTGCACGCACGAATGCCGGCCGTGCTGATCGAGACGGCGTTCCTTACCAATCCCGGCGATTACGCGCTGCTCACGTCGGCCGCTTGGCGGCAAAAAGTCGCGCAAGAGATCGCCGACGGCATCGGCCAATACGCCCGCGAGTATCCAGTCCCAAATCAACCGGCACAATAGGTGATCGGGCTCTTCGACTCGGGGCTTGGCGGCCTGACGGTCTTGGCGCGGGTTCGCGAACGGATGCCCTTGGCGGACATCGTGTTTTTCGCCGATCAGGCGAACGTGCCGTACGGCGATCGAACGCATGCGGAGCTGCTGGAGTTGCTGCAGGCGAACTTGGCGCGGCTCGACGCACGGGGCGTCGATGCGATCGTGATGGCCTGCAACACGTCGTGCGCCGTCGCGGAGCGTTACGGCTGGCCCAAGACACGTGCGCCGGTGGTTGACTTGATCGAATCGGCGGCAATCGCGGTCGCGCGCGGCGGATTTGCGCGCGTCGGCGTCGTCGCAACGGCGGCGACCGTCGGCGCGGGTTCCTATGGAAGAACGATTCGCGCGCGCGTCGGCGGCATCGACGTCGTCGAAGTTCCGGCACCGGCACTCGTTCCGCTCGTCGAAGCCGGAGCGACCGAAGGCGAACGGCCTCGCGCCGCGGTTGCGGAAGTTTGCGGACACCTGCCGCTCGATCTCGATGCGCTGATCTTCGGGTGCACGCACTATCCCGTGCTCGAAGCGCACTTCCGCGACGTGCTCGGCGATGGCATTGCGTTGATCGATCCGGCTTTCATGCAGGCCGAACGCACCGCGGAGCTTCTCGGCAGCCGCGCACAAGGGAGCGGATCGACGGAATACACGACGAGCGGCGACGAGGCGGCGTTTCTCGCGAACGTCGCGCGCTTCTCCTAGGTTTGTGACCGTGTCGCCCAACAAGCTGTGGCTCTGCATCGCTGCGATGGCGTCGATCCCATTGCTGGCGGGCGCGTCAACTGCCGTCGAGACGACGATTCCCGAAAGCGTCGCTCCCATAACGATCGATCGATGCGATGTCATGCTGCAGAAGACGCCGGCCGGAAGTGCATTTTCAGATGACGTGGACTTCACGAATGTCAGCCAGCGCGCAGCGACCGAGGTGCGCTTTCGTTTCGAGATCGTCGACGCGATTGGACAAACGACCGGCAACTTAACCGACGATAAGGTGGGAGAGTTCGCGCCCGGCGTTGCGATCAGTCATTCCACCGCGGCGCCCACGGGCTCGAGCCAGCCGCAGCAGACGATCAACGCTATACCCGCTTCGGCCAAGATCGTTTGCATGGTACAGATGGTTCGCTTCGACGACGGGAGCGTCTGGAATGAGGGCGACGGGCCGGTCGGAACGGGTACGATGATCACGCCTCCGCCTCAACCTTCGGCGACACCACATTGGCAGTGGCCTTTTGATCCACCCACACCACCCTAGCAGAGTCGATCAGAACGAAGGCGCTGTGATTTCCTTTGGATTGGGGCCGTAGCCGTTATCGCCGGGTTGGCTATCTTGGCAGAAGAGCACCAGCAGCACCAGGCCCCCAATCGGTACAAAGTTCAGCAGCACCCACCAGCCGTTCATTCCGATGTCGTGCAGACGACGGACGCTCACCGCTAAGCTCGGAAGAAAGATAAGCAGCGAGAAAAAATCGACCAGATACTCGGCGAGTGTGGGCGGACCACCGGTTACCTTGGCGACGTACAAGCCGGCAGCGATTAATGCAACGCCGATCAGGCAGCTGAAGAGAATGAAAAACCAGTATTCGCTTCGTCGCGCTCGTCCGGTGAAGACCGCGTACTTTCCAAGGGCATCAAGAAAAATAGCTCATTAGACGCTCCTCAAACAGCGTGTGGATCGGCTAGTGCTTGCCTGCTTCTTGCTCGGCGCGCCATTCCCCCTGCCACGGTGCTCCACGCGGCATGACATTGCTGCGTCCGTGCGAACGCCTCTGGATGATTTATCGCATTGCTACCCTCTGGATTATGGCTTCGCTGCTCGCTGCATGCGGCGGCAACGTTCCGGCGGTCGTAACGCCGGCATCGTCAGCGCTACGGCCTGACAAGGGCGCAACCGCGCTGCTCTACGTCGGGGATCTCGGCAAGGCGCAGGTCGATGCGCTGAGCTACCCGCAAGGGAAGTCGCAGTTCACGCTCGCCGGATTCGGTTCGGTCAACGGCCTGTGCACCGATAGCAGCGGTGACGTCTGGATCTCCGACGGGCACGACGGCAAGCTCGTCGAGTACGGTTACGGTTCGAAGAAGGTGAAGAAGACGCTGACCGATCCGGGTTTCTACACGCAGGGTTGCGCGGTCGATCCGCACTCGGGCGACCTCGCCGCGGCGATCCAGCCGATGAGCAGTAATCCCGGCGGTGTCGCGATCTTCCGTCACGCAAAGGGCACGCCGCTCAACCTAACCGGTCAGGAGTTCTACTTCCCCAGCTTCTGCGCGTACGACAGCAACAGCAATCTCTTCTTCGACGGCAACGGCGTGAGCGGAATGTTCTTTTTCGCCGAGCTGGCGAAAGGGAGTCAGACGATGCAGCGCATCTCGCTGCCACAGCAGATCGAAGTCGCGGGCGGCGTGCAATGGGACGGCAAGAACGTTGTCGTCGACGATCAGGGCGCCGGCTACAAAGGCTCGACCCTCTACGAGTTCTCGATCAGCGGCTCGTCGGTCATTGAAACCGGCACGACGCCGCTGGACGGTTCGGCCGACGTCATCGACTTCGCGCTCGACGGCAAGCGCGTGATCGGCCCGAACATCGGCCAATCGCCTAACGTCATGTACTGGCCGTATCCCGCCGGCGGCGCGTCAAGCAAAACGCTCACCGGCTTTACGGAACCCGTTACGGTCGCGGTGGACACGAAGCGATAGGAGTTGTCATGCCGGAGTTTCCACTTGCGGGCAGCGAGCGCCGGGCGGTGGCAGGGGCGCAGCCAACCGGCCCCGCCGATCCAAACGAAATTGTTGACGTTACGGTTCTCGTCCGTCGCCAGGCCGCGGCCGATTTCGAGCGCATGGCCGGTGACGCGGCGGCCAGGCCCCGTGCACACCTCAGCCGCGATGAGTTTTCGAAACGATTCGGCGCCGATCCGCAGGATATCGCGAAGGTCGAGGCCTTCGCACGTCAATACGGGCTTCGCGTCGTCGAAGAGAACGCGGCGCGAGCGATGGTTCGTCTGTCGGGTACGGTCGCGCAGCTACAGAGCGCGTTCGGCGTAGAACTCAAAACATTTGCAAACGATCAGGGATCGTACCGTGGCAGAACCGGCGCCGTTTACTTGCCCGGCGAACTAAAGAGCGTGGTGGAAGCGGTATTGGGGTTGGATAACCGGCCGCAGGCCGCAGCTCACTTCAGACTGCGACGGCCGGGACGCGTGGTCGTGGCGCGCGATCAAGCGGCTTCTGCGGCTTTCGATCCGACGCAGCTCGCATCGTTGTACGACTTTCCGAACGGGCAAGCGACGGGCCAATGCATCGCCCTGATCGAACTCGGCGGCGGTTTCAAGCAGGAAGATATTCAGGCATATTTTTCGGGACTGAAACTTGCAGTTCCGACGGTCGTGGCCGTCCCCGTAGATGCCGGCTCCAATTCGCCGACGGGCGATCCAAACGGCCCCGACGTCGAAGTGATGCTCGACATTGAAGTCGCCGGTGCGGTTGCAAGCGGCGCTCGCATCGCGGTCTATTTTGCGCCCAACACCGACGCGGGATTCTTGGATGCCATCACGGCGGCCACGCACGATGCGACGAACAAGCCTTCCGTGATCTCGATCAGTTGGGGTTCCTCAGAATCAAATTGGACGCAGCAAGCCTTGACCGCCTTCGATTCGGCCTTCAAGGCCGCCACAATTTTGGGAATTACGGTTACGGTTGCCACCGGCGATAACGGTTCCGCAGATGCCGTCTCAGACGGAGCGAACCACGTCGACTTCCCCGCGTCCAGCTCGTTCGCTCTTGCCTGCGGCGGGACGACACTTCGTGCGTCGGGCGATGCCATTACCAGCGAGACGGTCTGGAACGATACCGCGCAGGACGAGGGAGCCACGGGCGGAGGCGTGAGCACGGTCTTCCCGCTGCCTTCGTGGCAACAGAACCTGAGCGCGACGCTCGCGCAAGGGCAGAAAGCTGCGCTTACCAAGAGAGGCGTGCCCGATGTGTCGGGCGATGCCGATCCGGAAACGGGTTATAACGTGAGAGTCGACGGGAGCGATACGGTCGTCGGCGGCACGAGCGCCGTAGCGCCGCTGTGGGCCGGGCTGATCGCACTTATCAACGCCGGGCGCGAAAGCAGCGTGGGATTTCTCAATGCGACGCTGTACGGCAATTCCGCGGCCTGTCGAGATATCACGACGGGAAATAACGGCGCGTATTACGCTTCACCTGGATGGGACGCATGCACCGGATTGGGCAGCCCGATCGGAAAACAGATCGCGGCGCTTTTTGGCCAGAAACCCGGACAGAAATAGCTCCGCAGTGCCACGAGGCTGCACGAGACTCGTCCTTCTCGTCCTCCTTCTCGCAGCGCTCTGCGCTCGCGGCGTCGCAAAGACCGACGCCGGCTTCCATTATTTGGACCCTGCGCAGGTCGACCTGACGGTTTTGCTGCCGCCGCCGCCCGACTTTGATTCGGCGCAGCAACGTGACGACGAGGAAAAGGTTGCCGCAGAAATAGCGGCACGTAACTCCTCGCAGCTGGCTCAAGCAAAAGCGGGGTCGCAACGAAGCGTCTTTTTCTTTGCGGGCTCGATCGGCCCGCAGTTCAATCCGTCACGATTCCCATTGACGGGTGCCTTCTTCGCACGCGTCGGATCGGACGTCAAGAAACTGATCGATCTTGCGAAGGCGTACTGGAGCCGGCCGCGGCCCGACGGGGCTGTGAAGAATCGCGGGTCGTATCCGAGTGGGCACGCCGCCTTCGCGGCATCCACGGCAATCCTTTTAGCGCAACTCGTACCCTGCAAACGAGAACAGATTTTTGCCCAAGCACGTACGTTCGCCGAGAATCGGATCGTTTTGGGCCTGCACTATCCCAGCGATATCGCCGCCGGCTGGACCGCCGGAACGCTTGCGGTGTTTGTAATGATGCACAATTCCGCGTTCGAGGGAGACTTTGCGGCGACGAAAGCCGAGCTGCAAAAAGAGTGCCCGCCGGCACGCAGCGATTAACGAAGGAGCGCGACCCCTACCGCACCGGAGAGTACGATCAGCAACGGTGCGTTGATTTTGGTACGAAGCATCAAGGCCACGACCACGGCGCTGGTCACGTAGGCCGCAACCGACGACGGCGCCCCGCGAGCAATCGTCGAGACGCTCGACCAGACGAGGCCGACAATCGCCGGCGCAAGCCCACGGGAGATGATCGCACGCCAGGGTGAGGCTGCAAAACGCTCTTCCAATGAATCGAAGCCGATCATGATCAGGCTCGACGGTACGAACATCGCCGCCGTCGCGACCGCTGCACCCAACAACGGACGCTGTGGGAGCGCCGCGTACCCGATGAGCGCCGCGAAGATCGTCGTCGGGCCCGGCACGAGCTTGCCGATCGTATAGAACTGCGTAAACTGCTCGGAGCTGACCCACCGGTACGTCGTGACGGCGTCAGTATGCATCTGCGGGATGATGCCTTTCCCACCACCGAAACCAAGAATCGAGAGCTGCGAAAAGACCGAGAGCAGATGAAGCAGCGTTTCCATCGATGCTACGCTTCCGATCGCTTACGCGCTCGCAGCCATTCGCTAAGGATCCCGGCGCCCCCGAAGATTGCTAAGACCGGCAGCAAGGGCATGTGGAGCAGCGAGACCGCTAAAGCGGTCGCGGCAACGAGCACGACGCTAAGCCAGCTCTTGCGCTCGTCCCACGTGAGCTCCAGCGCGTTGCCGAGCGTTAGGCCCAACGCCCCCGCGGCGCAGCCGCGAAGGCCGCCGTGGACGAACGGATTCGAAGCGAATTTAAAGTAGAGTGCGCCGGCAACAAGCACGATTGCAAACGGCGGAATGCTGACGCCGGCAAACGCCGCCAGCGCGCCGGGAACGCCGCGCGCCTTTTGCCCGCAGTAGATCGCCAAGTTGAGCAAGTTTGGCCCGGGAAGGACCTGTGCGATCTCCAAGCCCTCGAGAAATCTGTCGGAATCGATCCATCCGCGCGCCAGTACCTGCCGGCGAATCGAGGCCTTCTGCCCACCGCCGAACGACGTTGCGGCAATCGTCGCAAAGGTGAGCGCGATGCTCCCGAGAGAGGGACGCGCCTCAGCCGGCATCCGGCATCGGCCCGTCCACGACCGCGCTGCGATGCTTACCCGAAAGAATGTGGATATGCACGTGCTCGGTGTGCTGATAAGGCGGCAGCACGCCCATCCGAATCATGAATCCTTTTTCGTACAGGCCGAGCGCGAGCGCGACCCGTTGAATGCCGCCCAGCAGGCGATGCCAAACTTGAGCGTCGCCGATCGAGAAGTCCAAGATCGTCGGGATCCATTTTTTTGGAATGATAACGACGTGAATGTCCCACCATTCCTCTTTGCTCGGATCTATGCGATGGCGAAACGCGAAGACGTCGTCGTCTTCATAAACGACCTCGTCGGCCGTGGCGCGCGTGCCGTCGAGACGTCCCCGAAAAGTGTGTTCCGGATCCGGCTTTTCCCAGACGCGCTGCTCGGGCCCGGAGATCCGTTGGGAAATCCAAAACGTCATTGCGGCGCTGGCTTCCGGCGCGGCGCGCAGGCGTCCTTCGCGAGACGCGGAAGCTGCGTGCGATGAGCGCCGATCGGGCGAAGAACAGAGTTGCCGCCGGCGAGGTGCTCGGCGCGCCGCCCCAGTGGGCCAAGGAGCGTCGTGCTTGGGCAGGGATCGTCGGCAATAACGAGGTCGTCTACGAAGATCATCACGTCGTCGTCTTTCACGATCCCGTCGACGAAGAGCACGAGTCGGCGCGCGCCGCCGGCGAGCTCCGCCTCACGCTGCTTTCGAAGCGAGACGGTCTGGATTCGCTGATGGACTTGAGCGTGGCCGACGAAGAGTTGAGCGCCGCGATCCTCCACGGGATACAGCAAGCCGCGTTGCGGCTCGGGCTCCAAAGAGAGGGGTTCGAGGTGCGCGCTCACGTCTATCCGCCGATGCAGAGCCGGCCCGAGCTGGCGTTCAAAATACGTGCCGGCAAACCGCCCAAGGCCACCGACGCCTCAGCCGGCTAGCCCTACGCGAATAATGGCGTCGTGATATAGCGTTCGGCGGTATCGGCGAGCAGCACGACGATCAGCTTGCCTTCTGCATTTGGGCGCGAAGCAACATCCAACGCGGCCGAGAGCGCCGCGCCGGACGATGCGCCGGCGAGAATGCCCTCTTCTCGCGCGAGGCGTCGCGCGTTCGCGAACGCATCCTCGTCGCTCACGACGACGATTTCATCGAGGATCGCGCGATTGAGCACGGCCGGTACGAAACCGACGCCGATTCCGGGAATCTGATGCGGCCCGGCGGGTCCGCCGGAGAGCACCGCGGCTCCCACCGGCTCGACGGCGACCACTCGTACATCCGGCTTGCGCGACTTGAGCAGCTCCCCGACGCCGGTGATCGTACCGCCGGTTCCGACCGCGGAGACGAAGACGTCGACGTCGCCGCCACAATCGTCCCAGATCTCGACGCCGGTTGTCTCGCGGTGCATTCGCGGGTTTGCGGGATTGGCAAACTGGTCGAGCTGGACCGCACCCGGAATCTCGGCGGCGATGGCGATCGCACGAGCGACCGCATCGTTCATCAAAATTCCCGGCGTCAACACGACCTCTGCGCCAAGGAAGCGCAGCAGTGCGACGCGCTCGGTCGACATCGTTTCCGGCATCGTCAAGACGAGCCGATAGCCGCGCGTGGCCGTGACAAAGGCGAGGCCGATGCCGGTGTTTCCTCCGGTCGCTTCGACGATCGTTGCGCCAGGTTGTAAGCGGCCATTGCGCTCGGCATCCTCGATCAACGCAAGCCCCAAACGATCCTTTACGCTGCCGCACGGATTGCGCATCTCGAGTTTGGCGACGATGTGGCCCGGAAGCCCGCGCGAGACGCGCGATAGTTGCACCATCGGTGTCTTGCCGATGGTTGCCGTCACATCGGAGGAGAGCATGGCGTCGCGCTCGTCACGTCAGGCTCGGATGAGCGTCTGGTCAAGCGTCTCGATCCGATCACGCGCAACATCCAAGTGTTTTGCTGCCCACCGCGCGATCGAGGGCTGCTGCGCAAAAACGATGATCTGCCGCGCGGAGCTCATGCGATGAAGTAAGTCCATGATTGCTGCAGTCCGAACCGCATCGCAATGGGCGGTTATATCGTCACAGAGAAGGGGGCAGCTCTCCGAGGAGGCCGCGGTTAAGTGGTCGACCATAGCGATTCGAAGCAGCAGGTAGACCTGCTCAGCCGTCCCGTGCGACAGAAGCATGGCGTCGCGCCAGTCGCCGGCGTTGCTTCTTACGCGAACATTTAGTGTTTGCGCATCGACTGCCCCTCGTGTGTAAAGGCCGTTCGTAATAATGGGCAGCCATTTTTCCAGGCTTGCCACCAAGACCGGCGCAATGCTTCGATGGACGGTCTCTTGTGCCCGTTCGAGAAACTCGCGTGCGGTGTCGAGTGTGCTGCCGAGGCGCTCGACCCGCTCTAGCTCGGTAGCAGCTTGAGACGCGGCCTCCTTGGCCTCCGCAACGCTTGGTAATGTTCGGATCATCGCGTCAACATCGCCGGCTTCCTTATCTGCCGCGCTTCTTGCTGTTTTTGCCTGGTCGCGCAGTGCTCGCAGATCCTGTGCGGTTGGCGCACGCTTCGCTCGTTTGAGCGTCTCTCGCTCGTCGACCGGCAGAGCCGATTTTAGCGCATCAAGTTCCCTGGCTTTTGAGCGCGTTTCGCTCTCAAGAGCCTCCAGCGTGTCACCCTGCAGAAGGCTTCGCAGCTCTTCCCAACCGACGATTGCGCTTTGCAGCTCCTTTAGCCGCTGCGCGCGACGCCGCTGCCAGTCGCGCAAGCCGCTCAGCAGCGCTCCGCCCTTGGCTTCGACACCGCAGCGCCCTGCTAGCTTTTCGAGACGCTCGTTAAGTTCGGAGCGCCGGCTATTATATTCGCGTCGCTGCGTTTCTGAAGCTTCGGCGGCATCCAGGCGCCGTACCAAGTCCGGTTTGCGTGAGAGCGCGGCAGCGTTTTTGTCGCGCACGGCGCAGTCGTCGGTGTATTGCCGGCACACCGATGCTAGATCGCCCGTCGCCGTATATCCCCGCGACGATAGCGCCTCGGCCAGCGATGCACGAAGGCGCCATATCTGATCCTCATGATGTTTGGCGCGGGAGCTCCAATCAAACATCTCTGAGCGGTCCGGGGCATCCGGCGCCGACTCGGGCGGAGTGGAGCGGGCCCGACCGGCCACCCAAACAGCAAAGATCAGGAGAAGCATGGCCGCCACCGCGGCAGCGACGGGTTGATGCACGAGGAAGAATGCGACGCCGATAACGATCGCGAGGCCCAGCGCAGCAAAGGCCTCAACCGGGATGGGCGCGGTGCTCGGCATTAGCAAAGCGTCATCTGATGGGCCCGAAGGTTTGTGGAGCGCATGTTCGGCGGCGGCGGCCTCGACCTCGGCCAGATTTGTATTTGCAGCGAGAATCAGCGGACTCGGTGTAGTGTCGCCATGTGTTTCGAGGGGCAGCACGGCGAGTTCGCCTCTTATCGCCACGGGATCCTCACCAATCGATGGCGGGCGAAGCTCTTCGGACGCGCTCAACGCCGCGGCCACGTCCGTTGCTAGCTCTTCGTCGTCCTCAAGTGTTGCGGGCGACTCGGGCCCCAGGTCGGCCGAAAGGCGCTTCGCACGCTGGAATTTGGTATCGAGCTCCTCCGCAGCGGCCTGCGTGTACAGGGCGTCGGCTAGCGCGCATTCGCGTTCGACCTTCAGCGCGTCGTTCTCGAGCCGGTCGCGTTCGTTAAGCCGGGCGAGGTAATGCGTATGGGCTTCCCGCGCGACCACAACCCGGGCGTTACACAGCTCGAATGTCTCTCTTGCAGCGCGTAAGGGCTTGGTAACGTTCTTGCGATCGAGGCCAACGTTT
>Ga0265356_1000235_pt1 | contig 10447 bp, 7 predicted proteins | sample NZE4metagenome_FD_189075 | JGI IMG/M metagenome (GOLD analysis project Ga0265356, IMG submission 189075) | Rhizosphere microbial communities from Maridalen valley, Oslo, Norway - NZE4 | ecosystem: Host-associated > Plants > Roots > Rhizosphere > Soil | place: Norway: Oslo | collected 2017-09-15
CGCCGTCGAATGCGAGCCCCTCAGTTGCACCCAGCGAGCGCATCAACGCGGCGAACTCGCGCCGTTTCAAACCGACGCTGAACTCGGGCTGCCGTCCGTCCACCTCGATCAGAAAGAGGCGGCCGTCTGGGGCGATCGCCGCGCCGGAGCACGGGATGCGTTTGGAAAACTCTCTCCCGTTGGGTCCATCGCCGTCGTCGTACCAGTCGCCGTCGTGCAAGATCAGCGGGCCGCCCCCGATCGCCGTTGCGATCGAGCCGAGGTCGATCGGCTCGAGCGTACCGCCGGCGTCGACGATGGTGCCGACGTCAAAGCTGTCCACTGCACTATATTCGCTCGGTCCGATCGCGACGTAATAGCCGGGTGGCTGCGTCGTGAGATTGTCGGCCATCCCCGTCACGCGATAGCGTGCGAGCGGCGGGGTTCCGGAGAGCGGCTCGAGGTTCACGAGCGTTACGTCCTCCTGCGGACGAACGTGCCCGTACTCCGGCGTCAGCAGCGAGATGCCTCCGTTTGGCGGTGGGAGCTGGTCGATGCCGTTGAGCGACAGGGTACGCTCGTTGGCTTGCAGCTCTCCTGAAAACGAGAACTCGGCGATATGCGCAGACCCGTCGCGGTCGATTGCGAGCGCGTACCGCTTATACGGAATCTGCAAAAGCGCACCGTTTCGAACGACGATGTTCTCGGGCCGATTCGTATTGCCAATATCGAAATAATCGCCATTGATTCCGGCGACGGCTCTCGTTCGTTTCGCCATCGAGCCGACCGTCTCGCCCCGCGATTCGAGCGCGTCGCCGGCGAGCACGTTTTCGACGCGGACGTCGCCGCGATGCGGCTCGACCGCGACGACGTGAATCGAGAGAAGGCCGATGGACGTCAAGAGTTGGTAGTCGCCGTATTCAACGCCCGGCGCAACACTTTCAATCGTTGGAGCTTGTTCGAGAATGCGAGGAAAGGGCGATCGCGGCTCGATATGCCCCGGCAGGAGTGTAACGGCGACGAGGAGGGCCAGAATCATGGTCGCCATACTGCGATGGCGAGAGGATAGGCGCCCGTCGCAAACGGCGCGTGCGCGACCCGTCGCAGCGAGCGCGCATCGAAGACGTCGATCTCGTTGTCGCCCGCACAAGGAACGTAGAGCCGCTCGCTCACCGAATCCAGCGTCACCTTCCAGGGGATGGAGCACGTCGTGAGCGCGGAGCGTTTTGGCCGCAAGGTTCGAGCGTCGAGCACATTGATGGTACCGCGCTCTTCGTCGCTCACGAAGAGCGTATTCGTGCGCTCGTCCAGCGCGACCCCAAGGGGAAACGAAAGCTTTCCGCTATGCGCGACGGTGCGCGGGAACGGGCCGTCCAGCGAGATTTCGATCGCTTCCCCGGCCTTTCCAAACGGTGAATCGGTGGCCTCGTTCGAGATCGCATAGAGTCGCCTGCCGTCGGGAGAGAGGGCGAGCGAAAAGGCGCGGGCCACGGCTGGAAAGCGCCGAATGACGCGCATCGAACGCGCATCCACGAAGGCGATCGTTCCGTCGTTGGTGTTGGCAACGTAGACGACCTGGCGACGCTCGTCCACCGCTAGACCCTCCGCCGTTTCGCCCGTAGTGACGCGCGTAACGCTCGAATCGAGGCCGACCCGGGTCAGCGCGCCGGCGCCGTTCCAATCTCGATCGGTGACAAAGACGGCGTGCGTCGTCTCGTCCATGGCCACTTCATCGCCCGTAACGACGCCGCCGATTCGCGTGACGCCCCAGGGAGAGAGGCTCGCGAGTGTCAAGTCCGTGCCTTGCGTGTCGGTAACGGCGATTCGGCCCCGCCGGTCGATCGCGACGTCGCTTGGAACTCCACCGGTGGCGAGCACGCCGACGACCGAAAAGCTTCGTTCGTCGTGAAGGACGAGTCCCTCGTCGTACGACGCCACGAGGAGCAAGGGACGGTTCGGGGCCGGCGGCGCTGCGATGCGCAGATGCGTCACGCCGAGTCCGGCCTCGTTTCCGACGGCCAGCAGCGCCGTTCCGCCGCGGCTCGTAACCGGAACTTCGTACGTGTTCTCGTTGAGCAATCGCCCCTGCCCCAGAATCGATAGCGAATACGGCGGCGTGATCCCGTCGACATGGAGCGGGAGAAGGCTGCCAGGCAAATACGGCCAGCGCGATACGACGATCACGGCCGTAGCGAGATGCAATCGCTGGGTCTTCGCGGCCGCTCCGGCGAGCGCCAACACGGCCAGCACGAGTACGGCGATCGTGCGCAGCGAGAAGCAGGTCCGCAGCGTAATCAAACGTCTGCGACGATGGCTTCGATGCGATCGAGGCCTTCAGCAACATCGGTGCCGGGCGCCACGATCGTATCGGCGGTCTTTCGCGGGTCGAACGTGAAGCTGGCCAATCGGTATTCGTCGAATGTGCCGGCAACGATGGTCCCATCCGGATCGACCGCGAACGCGCGCTGCGCCGAGCGGTCGAAGACGACGAGATATACGCGCAACTCGACCGCTCGAGCTCGCGCGATTCGTTCCAGCCACGGCGGCCCGACGTTGGTCGTCCAGCAGAATAAAACGTAACCGGCGCGACGGTACGGCACCAAGCCTCCTGGATCGAGGACGGTTTCGTCGACGACGGAAGCCAGCGGAATCGTTTGGTCAAGCAGCTTATGGCGCGCGGGATCGGCACTCGAAAGCGCAAAAACGTCGTCGAGAAGATCCAGCCGCTCGTCGATGTCATGGGGAAGCGATTCGTACGCAATCGCGAGCCGGAGCGGAGCGCTCGCGCGGTTTTGGCGAACGGGCAGACGTATCGGCGCGACCCTGGCGGGTCGTCCCCCGGCAAACGTTATCGTAGCCTGCAGCGTTTCGGGCGCGCGCTCGCTCGCAAGCGCAACGACCTCGCCGGCGCTGTCGACGATTTGACTCTTGCCGCAGTACGCGACCATGCCGAGTTCGCTGCCGCACTTGTTTGCCGCGATGAACGGCACGAGGTTTTCGTGGGCGCGTACGCGAGCCAACAGGTCTGCCTGCACGTTCTCTAGAGACCCCGGGTTACGGCCGCTCGTTACCCAGGCCGTCGGCATAACGAGCGCTTGTGCGCCGCGATCCACCAACGCACGAGAAATCGTCGGAAGGCGGCCATCGGCGCAAATCAGCACACCGAGTACGCCGATCTTGGTCTGGATGGGCGCCAATCGTTGGCCGCCTTCGAACCACTGCCGATCGAAGTGCCAGAGAAAAAGTTTGTCGGCATGGCCGGCAAGCGAGCCATCCGCATCAATCACGAGGGCGGCATTATGCACTCGCCCGTCGCGCAACACCGCGGCGCCCGCAACGATTACCGTCCCGTTCTCGCGGGCGATAGCGCGTAACCCTTCGATGGCATCTTGCGTTTCGTGCACAGCGAGCGGCGCCTTGCCCAGTACGTAAGCTGGGAACGTCGCTTCTGGGAGGACGATCAAGTCGGCTTTGCGCGACGCGAGGCGGGCAGCGTCGAGGGCGCGTTCGAGCCCCATGCGAAAGTCGCCGCGATCGTGCGCGGCAAGCTGCAAAGCCGCGACCGTAATGGACCGAGCCATTTCGCGTCGTTCGCGGCGGCGAAGGAACGCCCCTCACGCGATCGGTTCGGAAGGGCGGCCGCGCGGCCCGGGGAAAATGATACCTGTGAGACCTATGCTATCAACGTTCTCATTATCAACGTTTTCATTTGCGCTTGCCCTGGCAACCTCGATCCTCGCGTTCGCTATACCTCAGCCTGCGACGCCCGCCGTCGTTGCGACGCCGAACCCGTCAGCGGCGCCGGGCAAAGCATCCACAAAGAACGTCTGCGATGAGACCAAGAGCAAGTGGGCGCACTTAAAGTGCGAAGAGTTCAATAGCTCGGCGCCGGGCGACGAGTACTTCGGCCGGATGAAGATGAGTTATCTCGGCATAGACAATACCTATAAGGATGGTGTGATTAGCGCAGGCGCCTACACGACCGATCCGCATTTGATCGCGAAGCTCGATTTTGCGACCGAAGCATTGCGTAGATGGGCCGCCAAGTATCCAAACGATCCCGAGCTGGCGCGCTCGTATTTCCTCGCCGTCCAGGTATTGCGCAAGGTATACACTCAACCCGAGCAGCAGGTGACCTGGGAGTTCATGCATTTGCTCGTCGTGAAGTACGGCAACACCTATTTTGGCAAGACTGAAAAGACCGCCATCGCGCAGGGTTATACGGAACACTGGTTCGCGCTTGCACAACTCTGCCCGACGCCGCTGCCGCTCGGCGTACTGTCGGAGGCCACGCCGAACGCTACGCCGGAGGCTTCGCCGGCGCCCGGTCATCCAGCCGTTGAATTGATTACGCCGCCGTGCGTCCAACCATCGCCAATCCCCGATCAACCAGATACTTTAATACCGCTCGGCCCCTCGCCATCGCTCGGTCCTTCGCCAAACCCACACGTCACGAAAGCGCCTAACGCAGCCTAACGCAGCCTAACGCAACCGACCCTAAATGGGCCTTCCCTGGATAAAGAAAAGCCTCCGCGTTTTACCGCGGAGGCTTTTTCTTTGCCGTAAGGCGTGAAGCTTAGATCTTCAGGCCAATACCTGCGTACGGGCCGCTCTCCGAAAAACCGATCGGTGCGGCATTGAGGTTGTAACCACGATCGCCCTGGAAGCCGCCTTCAAAGAAGAGCGGGAACCCTGGGAACGTGTAGGTGAAGCCGATGTCGTACTTCAGGACGTTGTAGCCGACCTTGTACGTGCAAGGAGCGGTCGTTGGGGAGCAGGCCATAGCTACACTATTGTAGTTGCCCTGGACGTCGAAGAAGTAGTAGGCACTTCCCTGGAACGAGAAGGGCCGATCGAGATCGGGTAGCTTCTGGAGACCGACGCCAGCGCCGTTCTCCGTGGGATAGCCGTAGTTGTTCATGCGTGACATGTACGCGCCTGCGAGATAGATGCGCGGCTTCAGGATTCGAAGACCTAACGCAGCTGTGAAGTCGTAGTCGTGTCCATTAAACGCCGGAACGGATGATTGGCCGAGTCCGCCGATCGTTGTAACGAAGCAGTCGGCCCCACCGCAGTTGTGGTTCCAGTTCCACTGGCGGTAATCGATTGCCACCATCCAGGGTAGGTTCATGACCGGAATCTCGATGGCGCCTTGGAGCCGGTACGAGAAGCCGTTGTTGTTGTTGTCGCTGGATACACCCGGAACGAATTCATTGTAGACTTTCGGCGAAATGATGTAATCGCCGGCTACGTAGAAGTCGTAGTACGGTTTCTGCGTTGGCATCGGTGTGGGCGGCGGCGGCGGCGGTGGCGCCGGCGGGGGTGGTGCCGGGGTCGGCGGCGGAGTCGGCGGTATATACCGCACGACGACCAGACGCTTATCGGCAACCCAAAGAACGTACGCGCCCATGCCTTCCGAGATGACTCGGACCGGTACGAGAACGACGCCCTGATACATCATCGGCGGCACGTCCAACGGACGAGACTCACCGTTGATGATGACCTCCGGCTTGCCGACGGTCACTTTGACCTCGGCCCCGGCTTTGCTGACCGTCACCGTCTTTGTGCTCGCGTCGAATGACACGGTTGCGCCCATTTGCTCGAACATCGAGCGAAGTGGAATTAAGAGCGTTCCGCCCCGCACCAGTGCGGCAAGGACGCGGCCTTGCTTCAGAATATCGGGCTTGGAATAGACGTGATGGTCGTTATAGAGAATAGGATACTGCCCCGACGGGGGGGAACCGAAGTTCGCCGGCGGAGCAGGGTTCGCGCCCTGGTCTTGCGCGATCGCGTTGGTTCCAATGTTGCCATGCGATGCGCCAGGCTGGGCTGCGACCGCGTTAAGTCCGAGTCCGGCTATCATTAGCGCGGTCAGGACTCCAGTGCTCAGTCGCTTCAATGTGTCCTCCTAGCTGTTATGAGACCTATGGGATGCCTTTGACCGGCCCTAGGGGACGGGCTCCGGCACTGCCCGTTGCACCCTTTTCGGGAAACGGCCGATTGCCTCCCCTGCAGTCAGAGCCCAGGCCCCGTATAGGTTCGGCCGTCAGGCAAGCTTCTCGCGAAGCTTCGCGAGGAACTTGCCCTTGTCGATGATGTAGCGCTCGTGAGTGCCCTCTGCGACGACTTCCTGCTCGTCGAAAACCTGGACGGCAAAGCCGACACGCGGCCCGTCGAGCATCACGACTTCGACCTCGGTCCTGACGATAAAACCGACCGGAACCAATTTACTGTGCTCCAGATCGATATGCGTGCCGAGGGTAACTTGTCCGGCGCTCAAAATGGGTTCGATGCAATGGATCGCCGCGGTCTCGACCATCTGTACCAGCACAGACGTGGAGAGCACGTCGACGCCCTTGTTGCCGGTTTTTTCGGCCGTCATCCACTCCTCGACGCGGCTTTGGAGACTGTACGAGCGGCCGATGTCGAGTTTCGCGCTCATGCCACCGGGAGATACGCCCTGCAGCCGATTACCTCATGCCGCGGTTCTAGCACAGGTCGGAATAAGGCTTGAATCAAATGGCACCGCTCGCCGTATATGAGACCATGAAGGATCGGGTTGAGAAGCAGATGCGTAGAATGACGCTGTTGACGCTCGCCGTGGCTATGGCCGCGCCCGCGCTCGTCGCGTGTGGCAAGAAGCCGCCTCCAGGACCGATGCCGCTGAGCGTCGATGCTGCCGCGGCCACGCGCCAGACCATTGCTACCTATGTCACGCTCGACGGACAGATCTCTCCCCTCGACCAGTCGACCCTCGCCTTCCAGCAGAGCGGTACGATCACGAAGATCACCGTGAACATCGGCGACATGGTAAGAAGAGGCGCACTGCTGGCGACGATCGATCCCTCGACCCTCCAGGCTCAGCTCCAGCAAGCGCAGGCACAGGCCGCGCAGGCCTCGGCGTCGGCGCAAGGTGCGGTCGTCGGCTATCCCGTTCAGACGCAGACCAACGCGGCAACCCTGCAAACCGCGAGGGCCTCATTGGCGAACGCCAAGCTGGTCTTCAACCAAAATCAGCAACTGTATAAGCAAGGCTACGTCTCTGAAACGCAGCTGCAACAGTCGCAGGCGAACTACATTCAGGCGCAGCAAGCGTATAACAATGCCGTCGTCGGGCTGCGCAACAACGTCGTTAGCCTTCAGGGCGTACGGTCGCAACAAGCTCAGGCCGCCGCGGCCGCAGCCCAAGCGCGCGTTTTAGGAACGCAACTGTCACAAACATACCTCTACGCGCCGTACGATGCGGTTGTGGCGAACCGCTTGCTCGATCCAGGCGCGTACGCCTCACCCTCTCAACCAGTCCTTCAGGTCGCGCGCATCGATCGCGTTTGGATCAACGTCAACGTGCCCGACGACGATCTGCCCTACGTCCGTTCGGGAAGCGTCGTTTCGTTCGAGTCGTCTTCGTTGCCCGGACGCCGCTTCAGCGCTCCGATCGGGACCGTCAACGCGGTGCCGACCTCGGGAACGCTTTCGTACCTAGCCCGGCTGGAACTGCAGAATCCCGGTTACGTGCTGCGCGGCGGTATGCTGGTGACCGTCACGGTGACGAAGCAACGAGCCGTCGGGGCCACCGTCGTCCCGCGCAGTGCTGTCGCTGAGACTCCCGGCGGCGACGTCGTCTACGTCGTCAACGGCAGCAAGGCGGTTGCTGTCCCCGTTCGTCTCGGAGTCCAGACCGACACGCTTGCGCAAGTGATCGGTCCTCGGATACAACCGGGGATGATGGTGATAACGACGCGTCCCGACGCTCTTAAGGATGGCAGCCCCGTCGCCGTTGCAAACGCAGCCCCGTCGGCGCCTTCGGGCGCAGGCGCGGTGCACTGACGATGAGGCGAAGAACGCTTTCCACGCGAGCGCTCGGTGCCGCACTCGTGCTCGGCGGCCTTGTAACGGGCGTCGGCTTGGCGCAGAGCGCGCCCAATCAGAGTGACAATCAGGTCGTTCCGGGCATTGCGATGCCCTCGCCCATGCCTCAGCCGACGGTCAGCGGAAGCCCGATTCCCTATCCGGCATACGGAACGCCGGCCCCCGACGTCGAGCAGATGACGCCGAAGAAGGGCGTCCCACAATCGATTTCGCTCACCGACGCGATCCGGATCGGCGTCGCGCTCTCGCCGGTCTTCGCAAACGACAACGCGCAATGGGCTGCGATCCACGCGAAATACACGTCGGAGCTGCAAGCGCTCTACCCTGCAGTGAGCGGCAATGCACAGGCCGCGAAGTCGTATTCTAACGGTTCGTCGTCGACTGCAAGCAGCCCGAGCCCGCCTCCCGGCGCTCTGGTGCCGCTCGCTACCGCAACGAAGCCGCCGTTCGGGGTCTATAGTCAGAGTACGGTTTCGAGCGAATCGGCGACGATCTCGATTACCCAGCTGATTTTCGATGGTGGCCGCACGATCGCGGCTATTCGTTCGGCCAAAGAGGCCGACATCGCCGGGCGTGCGACGCTCTTGCGCGATCTCCAGACGCTGGCGCTCAATATCGCTAACGCCTACTATACCGTGCTCGAGGATAATGCGACGGTAACTGCGGACGCGCAGCTCGTGCACGAGTTCGAGGTCAACGAAGCTTCGGTTGCGGCGCAGATTCGCAACGGCGCCGCCCCGCGTTCGGACATCGCCGCGGCGCAGTTCCAGACCGCGCAAGCAAAGGGAAACCTGGTGACCGCGCAAGGCGTTGCGATCGGCGCTCAGGGAACGTTCGCAACAACGCTCGGGCTCGATGCCGATTCCATGGTCGTGCCCAAGTCGCTGCGGGCACAACCACCCGCTCCAAATCCGACCTACGCGGCTTCGTTGAAGCGCGCGCTGATTATGCGTCCTGACTATATTGCGGCGGCATACACCGTTCAATCGGATCAGGAGGGCGTTCGTTATGCAAAACTGGCCCGGTTTCCGGTTCTGACGGCCTCCGGTAACGACGGCGTCAGCCGGACCTTCGTCAATTGTTTTTCGACCACAGACACCCTCAAGAACGGAAACGTAGTTCCGGTTTCGGAGTGCCCCGGACCGCCGGGTTGGGCCAACGACAAATCCATCGCCCTGAACCTAACCGTGCCGCTGTACGATCAAGGCCTGACCAACTACAACGTCGCCGTCGCGGCGTCGCAGCTCGATCAAGCGCTAGCGACGCTCAACACCACGAGGCTCACGGTCGAGTCGGACGTGCGCTCGGCCCTGGCGACGCTGATTTCGGCGCGGGGATCGCTCGTGCAGGCGAAGTCGGAGCTTTTGTCGGCGCAAGTCTCGCTCGATGCGACGCAGGCGCAATACCGGGTCGGAGCGTCGACGATCCTCAACGTCGTCACGGCCGAGGCAAATCTGAGTACCGCGCAATCGACATACATTACGGCCCTCTACGGCGTTTACACGGCCCAGCAAAACTACTTGTACGCCACCGGTGTCAGCGACGTTCAGCTTTAGGAGTCTGTCGGACTTAGGCGCATTCTCGCCTTCGGACCGCCCTTTGCCCGAATACTTCGTTGCTCATCGGTCACGAAGCTACGGCTTCGCTCCCTCTTCGCGCCTCGTCTTCGAACAAAGTTCGGCACCGAATCCGAAAACGGCCCAAGTCCGACAGACTCCTAAATGACGCCGGCAGCTTCGCAAGCGCCGGCGACGATATCCGACCCAACCAACTCCGCGATCCTGGCGATCTCCGAAGATCGCCTGGTAGGCTTTCAAACGGATCCTTTCGGTGAGATCGGCGCGCGCAGCGGCATCGGCGTGCAGACCGTCATCGAACGCATCGTTGCGATGCTGCAGGCCGGCACGATTCGGCGCGTGCGCCAAACGTTGCTCTCCACGAGCCTCGCGCGTGGAGCGCTCTGCGCATGGGAAGTTCCGCCCGAGAAGCTCGACGCCGCTTTCGAATATATGTTTGCGCAAGATCCGTTCTCCGGCCACGTCGTTATCAGATCCACGGATTCCGTTTCGGCCGGGAGCAGTTATCGGCTTTGGACGACGCTCAAAGTCCCCCAAGGCTTCTCGCTGCGCAAGCACGCACAATGGCTGAGCGACCAAGTCGGCGCACACCGTTTTGCGATCATGCCGGCCAAGATGCTCTTCGCGCTGGGAGTCGGCCACGTGCGCCGGCGGGGGCTCGAACCGGGAGCGCGCGCCGACGAGCCGGCCCGGCCACTCGACACGTCGATTGTCGAGCTCTCCGAACGGCAATGGAAAGTGCTGGTTGCACTGAAGCGAGAGTTTGCGCCCGAGGAACTCGTGCGCGACCTTTGGGCAGCGCGCGCTCGAGAGGCCGGCGTCGATCTCCAGACGTTTGTTGGCGTTGCTGAGGAACTACAGGAGCTGGGCGTGATCGGCCGGTTCTCGACCTTTTTGGAGCACGTCAAAGCGACTGCCGGCGACGAACGCGTGACTCGGTATAACGCGCTCTTTCACTGGGCCGTACCGCAGGGCTTCGAGGTTCGAGCCGGTTGCGAGGTCGGGCGCCATTACGTTATCAC
>Ga0265356_1000236_pt1 | contig 10436 bp, 14 predicted proteins | sample NZE4metagenome_FD_189075 | JGI IMG/M metagenome (GOLD analysis project Ga0265356, IMG submission 189075) | Rhizosphere microbial communities from Maridalen valley, Oslo, Norway - NZE4 | ecosystem: Host-associated > Plants > Roots > Rhizosphere > Soil | place: Norway: Oslo | collected 2017-09-15
CGGATGTCATTATTCTCGATATCGGGTTGCCCGACTACGATGGCTATTTCTTCATGCAAGGTCTTAGTGAGATTCCAGGGCTTGCTGGCGTGTCCGTGATCGTCCTAACCGCTCGCGACCGATTTACTCACGAATGGCGCTGCCACGAGGTCGGAGCTAAGCGATTCTTTCAAAAACCCGTCGACGAACGCATCCTGTTGGCGGCAATCGAACAGCTCATCGGGTAGCAGTCGTATGGACCGTCACTGGCGTGTGGCACAGGCAGATTCTAGCCGTGCCTCTCCTCACAACGGGCTGCAAGTTCCGAATCGAGCGGCTAACGCTTCTCGGATCGCGGCTTAATTGCTAACCTACAAAGGAGATGGGCAAATGGATCTTCTGATGGCAGCAGTGGAGACAACGACCGAGCGGCCGAAACAGCAATCGCTGATTATGATCGTAGACGACGACGCGGACCTGCGCCACGCGCTGGGTATACGTCTGCGAGCCAATCACTACAACACCTTGAGCACGGGGGACGGTTATTCAGCATTGGCTTTGGCTCAAAAGGAGCGCCCTGATCTTGTCCTCCTTGACTTGGGCCTGCCCGGATTTGCGACCGGAGCAGCTGTTCTGAAACACATGCGAGCATTCCCATCACTCGCTCCGATTCCTGTGATTATCCTCACGGGGCGAGATTTGCGAGACTATAAACAACCCTTGCTCGAATTAGGAGCCGCGGGCTGTTTTCAGAAGCCTGTCGACGACGCAGAACTCCTAGATCTTATTTGCCATTGCCTGCAGCCCTAATGACGAGTAAAGAGGGACCACAGTTGTTAAGTGCAAAGGAACGTGTCCACCCGACTTGAAAGCGTGGGGGACGTTGTGAGTAGCCATGTGTTTCAGAATGTTCGTCGCCGATTGGAGCGGCGTCTCGCACATCTTGTTCATGCCGACCGCGTGCCCGCACTCTTTACAAATCATAAAAGTACCGCCTGCGACGTCTCTGCTCGTGGTGTACATACCTAAAGGCTACGCTTCATTGGCGGGCGGTGCGGGGGCATTGGTACACCACCCAAGGAGGAAGCCCATAAACTTAAGGTTAGACCAATCGCACTAATACCGACAACCGTCATGTACGCTATAGCTACTATGTACCGCATCGGTAGAGACAATACGGGTACGACCCTCATATGTTGTGCTTGCACTCATACGGAACGCATCCACGACTTTAAAGGAAGCATAGGAAACTCACGAACGCTGGCGGCTCAGGCAATGCTGAAGCACGTTCATTCCGAACATAGCCACGAGATTCACTTGCGTACCATGGCAACGGTGATGGAGCGCCAGCACGCACCTCGATAGGGTTGCGGCTCTTGGCAGAAGAACAGAAAGAATCTTTTCAAATGCGAAACGTGTTCTTAGAGAAGTGGCGGCTGGTGGTTCAGATCGTTCTAGTGGCGGGTGTTGTACTGTTCGTTATGATTCGCTGGGCCTGAACGAAAACCATGGTTCAGATCGAATCGTGTCTGCGCTCAAGACAGGATCGGCGGAAGGTGCGAACAGAGCCGGAAGGACCCGGCAACGATCTTCCCGCCACCAGCACAGTTAACTTGAGGAAAACGGTTTCGCGAGCACCCTGCTCTCGTGTGCCGATCTTACTACGAAAGCCAGCCCCGAAATCTTAAGCCGAATGGGCATTTGGGATCGGTATCGGTTCTTGGTTCTGAATATGACCGTGCGATATCGATTCATGCGAGCACTCCGCTACGCGACGATTGCCCTGCTCATGGCGGCAAGTTTCGAGGCACTCGAGCATCTTATCGTTCTGCATCTTGCCATTTGGCCGTCGCAGATTGCGGCAATCTTAGCCTGTGCCGCTGTTGTTTTTCTTCTGACCTCAGTAGGATTCCCCCGCGAACGAAGTAGGCCGCAGCAATCCTTCCAAACTGGCATCCGTGGGCGTGCGCAAGATGCCATCGCAGAAAGCGAAAGCCGCTATCGTTCGCTGTTTGAGAACATGCTGGAAGGATACGCGTACTGCGAGATGCTTTTTGACGACCGCGGCCGCCCAACAGATTTTGCCTACCTCGCTGTCAACGGCGCATTTGGAACGTTGACCGGCCTGAGAAATGTCGTGGGCAAGAAATTCACCGAGGTCATCCCGAGGGGAAAAGACTCGCAGCCAGAATTGTTGGAAAGATATGGCCGAGTGGTACTGACGGGTAAGCCAGAACGATTCGAGATCGAACTTAGAGCCTTAGGAATGTGGTTCTCCATTTCGGCCTATGGTGCGGGAAAAGGATGTTTTGTTGCAGTTTTTGACAATATCACCGAGCGCAAACAGGCTGAGGAGGCGCTGTTATTCAAGACTGCACTGCTGGAGGCGCAGGCTGAGACGACACTTGATGGCATTTTGGCCGTCGATGAGTCTGACCATATCGTTCTAGCAAATAAGCAGTTCGGGCTCCACTTCGAAATGCCGGAGGAAATGCTAAGCACACAAGACGACATTATCGTGCTCCAGCACGTGAGGGACAAGGTCGAAGCTCCGGACGCCTTCGTCGAAAGGGTCAAGCATCTCTATAGCCACCGGGATGAGAAAAGCAGCGATGAAATCAGGCTGAAGAATGGGAAGGTGTTCGACCGATACTCTGCGCCCCTCGTCGACTCAAAAGGCCGCTATCGGGGCAGAATCTGGTATTTTCGCGACATCACGGACCGCAGAGTAGCCGAAGACCGCGTCCAATACTTAGCCTACTACGATGCTTTGACAGGACTTCCCAATCGGACTCTTGTTCAGGATCGTTTGACGAAGGCGCTCGCTGGTGCTCGTCGGTACAAACATAAAGTCGCCCTCCTCTTCCTCGATCTTGACAGGTTCAAAGACATCAACGATTCACTTGGGCACTCGGTCGGCGACCTCCTGCTGCAACAAGTTGCAGAAAGATTAAAGAAATGGGGACGTGAACAGGATACCGTCGCCCGTCTTGGTGGCGACGAATTCCTGATCACGTTGACTCAAGTCAAGGATTTGGTAGACGTAGCGGTTGCCATCGAACGGCTCATGGATGCAATGACCGCTGCATTCGAAGTCCAAGGGCATTCTCTGAATGTTGGTTGCAGCATCGGCGCTAGCATGTTCCCTGAGCACGGTACGGACTGTGAGACGCTGATCCGGAATGCCGACGCGGCTATGTACGGTGCCAAGGATGGCGGACGCAACAGCTTCCGCTTCTTCGAAGAGGATATGAACGTTCAGGCTGTCGAGCGCTTGAGCTTAGAAAGCAGCCTGCGATTGGCACTCGGCAAAAAGGAACTCTTTCTCGTGTATCAGCCACAGATAGATTTGGCCACAGGTAGGATCACCGGGCTGGAGGCGCTGCTTCGTTGGCAGCATCCCGGCTTGGGTCTTGTGCCTCCCGACAAGTTCATACCCATTGCCGAGAACAGCGGACTGATCGTGCCAATCGGCGAATGGGTGCTTCGGACGGCCTGTTTTCAGGCGCGGAAATGGCAGGAGGAAGGTCTTCCGAACATGACTGTGGCGGTCAATGTCTCAGCGGTGCAGTTTCGCCAAGAGGGTTTCTGCGAACTCATCCGAAGTGTGCTCCATGAGACTGGTCTCGCCGCGCAATATCTTGAATTGGAACTGACGGAAAGCCTACTGCTAGCCAACGCAGATGTGACGCTCTCCGTGCTTCGGGAATTGAAATCTTTGGGCCTGACGTTGGCGATTGACGACTTTGGAACTGGCTACTCCAACTTCACGTCCTTGAGACAGTTTGGGGTCAGCAAGCTTAAAATCGACCGTTCGTTTATCGCCGATGTTGCCATGAAGCCCGATGATGCCGCGATCACAACTGCGATCATCAGCATGGCGAAAAGCCTGAATCTTAAGGTGATCGCCGAGGGCGTCGAAGACGAAGCCCAAATGTCGTTCCTGCGAGCACATCATTGTGACCAGATTCAAGGCTACTACTTCAGCAAGCCTTTGGCAGTTGACAAGGTTGCTGACAAGCTGCGAGGCAACCTCGCCGAAATTGAAGCCGGACGCGAGCTAGCGGCAGACAATCGTAACAACAAACCTTCTGAGGTGAGTATTTCACTTATGTCTATAGGACTTGCACTCTTGGTGTCCGCTGATCCCGCTACAATTCAGCAGTTCAGCCTCGCCCTGCGGGAATTGTCTATTTCGCCCGATGCATGCCAGGACGAGGCCAGCGCGGCACTTCTGCTAAAGCGCCGAAAGTTCGATGCCGTCATCGTTGACCTTCAACTAGGAGAGCAGTCAGGGCACATTCTGGACGAGGCGCGACTCTCCCCATCGAACCGGACGGCGGTCACGTTCGGCATCGACGATCATAATGCGGAACTCACATCGGCTTTCCGCAAGAAGTCTCAGTTTGTCTTCGAGAGACCGCTTTCTGCGCAATCGATCCACAAAACCCTCAAGCCTGCATATGGGCTCATCCTGAGAGAACGGAGGCGGTATTTTCGTTGTCCGGTGTCTACTCCCGTCACCATCCAGAGGGAAAATACGCAGCAGGTTCGATGTTTCAGCCTAAATATCAGTGAAGGGGGAATGGCCTTGAGCACGCAGGTTCCGCTCCTTCCCGGAGAAAGAGTCCGCGTTCAGTTCCCGCTCCCCGATCACGAAGTACCCCTCTCAGCAGAATCGACAATCTGCTGGTCGAAAAAAGGCCATCTGGGAATTCGCTTTGTATCCATTTCTGATGAGCACAAATCCGAGCTACAGATTTGGTTGTCACAAAAGCTGGAACAGACGCTTCCGGAATTCGTGGCCGACCAGTTCCGAAAGGCAGAACGTGGTTTCAAAGAATGCGTTGACGCATAACCAGACAATTCTTTACGCAGCGAAGCACGAGGGCGGTAACCGTATAGAATTCGAGGACTCGGCCGAGCCCATCTCTCTGGACCTCGTCATTTCGGGTTAGTTTTCGTTTCTCCAAGAACATTACCGCGTCCGTTTATCCCGCGAGAACGTCTGCATAACCAGAGTAGGCGGGCTGCAGTGGCAGCAAAGGCGCAAAACGAAAACCCAATTTACTCACATCACTCATTTAGGCGCAAATCAAGCTCGCTCCGCGTCGCCTTCGTCCCCGTCGTCATTTTCCTCGCCACGGCTATGTTCCTTCGTCCTCTTCGTCCTCGGGTTCTTCCCTCAGGAGAATATCGGCGGGTGACGAGCGATCAGAGGAGTTTGGGTCGGCGTGTTCTGGATTCATTCGCTCCATCGCCCCAATGGTGCGCTTCTCAGCTCACTGCTTTGATGCTGCTTCCTCCGTATCCCCAAGAAGGGCGAGCGACCTACAGATGTAGGTACCAGGTTCGTACCGTTCCCGAAAGCGAGCCTGTTGCATTTTCGGAACGCGGAACGAATGTTCCTGTTGACGTGCCGAACCTCGAATAGAATAATTGGTTCATCACTGGGTTCTTGGGTTCCTTTAGCATTGAAAGGGGGCCGATTCATGACACCCGTGGCCGCGGCTAAGAAACGGCGCGAATTCGATCTCCAAACCTTCCTCTCGACCATCGACGGGGGCAGGACAATCGTGGCCTTTCCCAATAAGCGGACGATATTTACTCAGGGTGAGTCGGCCGATTCTGTTTTCTATATCCAGAAGGGAAAAGTAAAACTCATCGTTGTGGCTCAGAACGGGAAGGAAGCCACAATAGGCATTCTGAATAAGGGTGATTTCTTCGGGGAGGGTTGCCTCACAGGACAGCCCCGCCGCATGTGCTCCGCAGTTGCGATGACCGATTGCACGGTGATGCGAATCGATAAGAAATCCATGATGGATGTGATTCATCGCGAACGTGCGTTCTCCGATATGTTCGTGGCGTATTTGCTGACGCGGAACATCCGATACGAAGAGGATTTGGTGGACCAGCTTTTCAATTCTAGCGAGAAACGACTCGCTCGCGTTCTTCTCCTGCTGGCTCAATTCGGCAAGGACGGAAAGGCTGAAGTTGCGATTCCCAAGATCAGTCAGGAGACTCTGGCAGAGATGGTGGGAACGACCCGCTCGCGAGTCAACTTCTTCATGAACAGGTTCAGGAAATTGGGCTTCGTTCGCTATAACGGTGAGCTTGAGGTCAATAGCTCCCTTCTCAACGTCGTGCTCCACGACTAGCTTCTGCGCCGGAATCCGAAGCCTGCCCAGTTACCGTCTGCTCTGTCAGCCTGCCAAATTAGTCGGAAAAATGCCGCAAGCGACGTAAGAAAGGGCGGCCTAGCTCGCATAGAAAAAAGTCTCGCCGCGCTGAAGCGCCTTGATCGCATATGGCAACTTGCTGATTTCCGCCTTTGAAATCGCACCACGCAAACCAGCGTTGCGTGCCAATTCCATTATCTGAGGCGAAAGATTCAGAGTGAAGAGCAGAATCGGGATGTCTGCGCCAGATTCGGCGATTTTCCGGGCTGCTTGTATGCCATCCATCTGCGGCATCGAGAAGTCCATCAATATGAGGTCGGGGGCAAGTTGGTGCGCCTTTTCTACTGCATCAGCACCATCCACCGCCTCGCCACAGACGTGCCAATCTGAATTCAGTCCCACTAAGATGCGCAGCCCGCATCGAACGGGCAGGCTGTCGTCTGCAATCAAAATTCGTGTCATTGCGGGGCTCCGTTTAGTAAGGCAACACAAGAACCGGCGTGACCTGTGATGAGGTTTTGGCGAGAGTGGAAGGCGGGGAAGAGAGTGAAGAACCGAATTTAGGCCCTCAAGGCCCAACAAAGTGAATCGGCAGAAGGTTGACAAGGATTGGGGACTCGATCTGCGATCTGTCCTTCGTTTGGTTCATACCGCACCGCCTCGGTCTTTTGTAATCCGCAAAGAGTAGACTCAGGTCGTTTGAAAAACTGCTCAATTTTGAACAGACACCCCACGCCTGTCACTCTTATCATTACGCCTCCACCGAATGGAGCAGCCCGCAACCAGACTTCCACTGGTGCAGTCGTGCCAGAGGCTTGTCTAGATGGGCTATCCTGAGCATATGGATCATCTAGGGGTTCTTCGGGAAACCATTGGGCGTCTCCGAGCGGAGATCGCCAACATTCAAGAGTCGAATCAACAGTTTCGGCGGGACAGCGGGAAGGGAACGGGCGCTCAAGTCGCTCACGGACAGAGGAGTGAACGGCTACAAGCAATCCAGAGCGAGCTTATGCAACTCGCAGACCTTGGCCGCCGAGCTGTTTCGATGGAGCAAAGGAAGGAACAGCACCGCTCTCGGCTGCATCTCTTCACACAGGAACGGGCTTCGTAGCCTACTCGAAGGCTTGCATAGTTAAGGTGGCTCGAACTGAGGCGACTCTCACGGAACAGCGATGCACGAGAAAATGGAAAGGCCCACAGTTCCCGCTGAGGGCCCTTTGCTATCCGATCTGTTGCGCCCGCTTGTGATGAAAGTTCTAACGCGAATCCGACTCTTTCCGAATCTTCTTTTGAGCACGCTTTCGAGCTAAAGCTTGCTTCACCCGTCGCTTCGCGCCCGGCTTTAAGTAGAAGGAGTGGCGCTTCACTTCCTTAATAATGTCTTCCGTTTGAACCTTGCGCTTGAAGCGACGGAGCGCGTTCTCTATTGACTCGCCTTCTTGCAATCGAACTTCTGCCAAGTTCATCACCCCCAGACTCGTCTCAAATAACCACACACTAGAAACTGCGACTTGGGACTTGATTGAGATTAAACCGTTTGCGGGAGCGGCTTCGCAGATTCCTGTAGCTTGGCTGCCTTTGCGAGCTCCCTCAAAACTGCCATCGTTCGTGCGGTGTAGTCCACACGCTTGTCCGACTTCGGGCGTCGTTTGCGTTTAGTGACAGAATCGTGTTTTGACACTGGCTTCTCCTGTTACTGCTTCAGTACCTCAAAAAATTTCTGTGCCACGCTCTCACTATAGTCTCGAAACCGCACCGAGGATGGTCACTTTTGCACAGGCTCGGCGACGAAGATGACCAGACCTTAAGGGCAAGACCGCAGATCGTCGAAGTGCTGGTTGAGTGGTTGAGTCCGCGCCACTCCGGGATTGCTCACTGAATACGCTCATGGGTGAAGCGGTCACGTCCGGCCCAGTAGGGACATTGGGGGCAAGAAGCTCCTTCCGGGTAGTCCGTGCCTTCTTCGTGCGGGCAGCCGATAATCCCGTCGGTCACCACAGTGGAGCGGGGTGCGTAAGGCTTGAGGAAGGCAAGGATCTGCTCACCAATGGCGCTATCGTAGCGTACATCCAGGTCGCCCTCGGAGAACCAGCGGTGGAGAACATCCGGATCGTTACTTTCAGTCAGGATGACGCTGACGACGACCTTGGTAGCCAGTTTGTCGTTGGGTCCGTAGAAGGCCACGGTAGCAACCGGGTAGCCGCGAAAAGCAGGCGGGAGGTTCGTGTCCAACCACGTTTGGGGCAGCGGTCCCTTCTGACGGAATCTCCTCCTTCGTTTCACCAGTGCAATATACTCCGCGCCTCGCGATTATGCCCCAAAACCTCAATGTGTTAAGGAGATGTTACAACAGCTACGTTATTCAGTGTCTCCGTACACCATTTCGATCACAGCACGCAGCCGGTGCTGACCCGAGTCCGGGATTGCTGCAAAGCGGAACGGTTGTGCCGCCCTCGAAACAGGGGGCAGCATCTCTGCCGTCCCGGTCACTGGCCCTTTGGGCGTAACAAATATCAACCTGACCATTGCACCTGGTGGAAGCAGCGAGGCCGGTACAACCAGGCCGCCGGTCAGGGAAACGCACTGCAACTTCCCGGGAATCCGGTGGCCGTCCTGGCAGCGAAGGACAATGGGGATAGATTCCGCCAGTTGCAGCCGCTGAGGACGCCTTGCTGGCTTGGCTTGGACGATGTGAGTCACTGGCATCCAGTATGCTCTGGGTTCCCGAGGACTTACGAGGTCACGGAGGGGCTGGTACTCTTTCCACTCACGCCTCAGCGCCAAGCCGATTCCCCGGTTGAGGCGACGGCGGACTTCCCGTCCCTTCGCGCTGCCCGACCCGCTGGGGAGTGAATGAGTTGATGGGCCTGGCTACCGTTGTACCTGGGTAACCTGTCGCGCAGGACTCGCATCTGCCAGTCAGCCTCGGAGGTTTTCAGTGGCCGTCCGCAAGTCAGTCACTCTGGCACCCGGGCGAACCGAGCACGATTCATCCGCGAAGGACGATTGCCAAGGCTGCGAAGCCGTGATCCATCCCTGCGGCCAGTCCGGTCGCCTCCCTTCAATTTCATGCGTCTCCGAAGGCTGGAGGATTCGATGCCTTCCTGCAATGACACGAGCCCTACGGGTCGCATCGACATGCAGTAAATAGGCGCTGCTACAGAGCAAGGTGGGCCCGGTCGCAACCCCACACTACTTGCCGTTGCCTATTGCCGCTTCCGCTATGTTGCTGCGGATTTCGCGCAGTTCATGCCACGAGCTTGGTCCCTCGCTGCCCGCAGTGTAGTTGGGAAAGTCTGACGGCGGCAAATGTGCCCACGCTTCTTCAATCGGAGTAATGATGCGCCACTCCGCTTCGACTTCGTCGCGACGCGTAAATAGCGTCGCATCGCCACGCATAGAATCCAGTAGCAGAGTTTCGTAAGCAACCGGCCCCTTCGACCCGAAGCTCGCTTGATAAGAGAAATTGGCCTGAACCGTCATCGTTCGCATCTGCGTTCCCGGTCGCTTCGCGCCGAATGCGATCGAGATTCCCTCGTCCGGCTGAATGCTGATCGTGATGACGTTCGGGTTAATTACCGACAACGCGCTCGCAAACAAAGCCAAGGGTGTGGGTTTGAGATGTACGCGGATCTCTGTCAGATTGTTTGCAAGGCGCTTCCCAGTCCGGATGTAGAAAGGAACTCCGGCCCAACGCCAGTTCTCAATCTGAAACCTTACCGCCGCGTAGGTCTCGGTTGTGGAGTTGGGATTCACTCCCGACTCTTGCCGATAACCCGGTAGCTGCCTCCCGTCAATCACGCCGGAACCATACTGCCCTCGAACCGTGTATCGTGCTACGTCCTCGACACTCATCGGCCGGATGGATCGAAATACCTGCACCTTCTGTTCACGCACCGAATCCGCATCAAACGCAAGCGGTGGCTCCATCGCAGTCAGCGCCAGCAACTGAAGCAGATGGTTCGCGACCATATCGCGCAGGGCGCCGGTCTCCTCGTAGAATGCCGCACGGTTTTCGACTCCCACCGTTTCAGCCGCTGTGATCTCCACATAGTCGATGTAGTTCCGGTTCCACACCGGTTCGAAGAGCGAGTTGCTAAAGCGGAAGACAAGGATATTTTGGACTGTCTCTTTGCCAAGATAGTGGTCAATTCGGTAGACCGCTTTCTCGTCGAACACGCCCTGCACCACTTCATTCAGTAGGTTCGCCGATTCCAAGTCCCGTCCAAAGGGCTTTTCCAGAACAATTCTCGTCCACCCCTTCTCACGGCGGTTCAG
>Ga0265356_1000239_pt1 | contig 10386 bp, 10 predicted proteins | sample NZE4metagenome_FD_189075 | JGI IMG/M metagenome (GOLD analysis project Ga0265356, IMG submission 189075) | Rhizosphere microbial communities from Maridalen valley, Oslo, Norway - NZE4 | ecosystem: Host-associated > Plants > Roots > Rhizosphere > Soil | place: Norway: Oslo | collected 2017-09-15
TTGCTTGGAAGGTCACGGGTAAACCTACGCTCGTAGTGTTCGGACTCTAAGCCACTAGTTTTAGCGAATGGGCAGCTCCAGCATGCGGATGAGGCCGAAAATCAGTGCTCCAAAGCCCAACACGACAATGACGATATGGCTTGGGAATCGGAACTTGGTGCTGATGCCTGCAAGGAATGATACGGCGGCAAAAATCACCGTTAGGCGAACGTACGCGTCGCCCCGTTCGTTGGCTGCCGTGGCTTTTTCGAAGTTCGCCGCCGCAAGTGCGTTTAGTTGCGTCGCATCTTTACCGGTACGCAAGCTGTATTGCGGCATCGCAAACGGCGAGGACGGTGCAGCCGCATTCGTGCGCGGCTTCGTCGCCAGCCATGCGTCTACCGCGCGCTTCATTTCGGGTCGAAATCGCCGATAGGTGAACGCCGCTTCACCGCTACGGCCCGCTGCGATCGCACTCACGTACTGCATGAACATGCCGACGTCGATGACTTCGAGGGTGTTGAAACGGCCGGAATCCACGGCAGCGGCCACCCGTTGGGCGGAAGATTCGTTGTACTGCCTCGATTGGAGGGCAGTCCATCGGGCCGCCTCGTACCCACACCACGCCGTCAGCACGGTGGCAGCCGAAATGAGAACTACCGAAGCGAAGTCGACCCAAACATCGAATTTCGACTCCTGTTTTCGGATAGCCATGGCCCTTGTTTTCGCTGCCGGCTCCCGTTACGGCCTTCGAGCCAAAGCGCTTCGGGGGGAATCTACGATTGCTCACAAACGATAGCACCTCACAATGAATCCAATCGGAATTGCTTCGATCGCGTTCGCGTGCCTGTTTGGCGCAGCGCTGCTCGGCATGCGTCTTCGAGTCGCTTTGCCGGAGCATCACATGAGCGACGACTCTCGCCACCTTCTCCAAACCGGTCTCGGCATCATCGGCACCATGGCAGGGCTCGTTCTCGGGTTGCTGGTTGCCTCTGCGACGAGTTCGTACAACGCGCAGCGCGCCGAAATAGACGACGTCTCTTCCAAAGTCGTCTTGCTCGACCGCGTGCTGGCGCATTACGGACCGGGGGCCGACGTGCCGCGCCGGGTGCTGCGCCAAACGGTCCGACGCGCGCTCGCTGCGATCTGGCCGCAGGAGAGTTCCAGGGGTCCCCAACTGACACCGCTTACCGGAGCAGAGGCTCTTTTGGATGAGGTTGGGGGTCTCTCACCCGAGAGTGACCTTCAGAGTACGCTCAAACCGGCCGCCATGGGACTGGTAATGAATCTCGCGCAGACCCGGTGGCTGATGTACGAACAGGCCGACACGTCGGTTTCGATGCCGCTGCTGGTCTTGCTGGTCTTCTGGTTTACCATCACGTTTATCGGCTTTGGACTGTTCGCGCCGTGGAATGCGACGACTGTTGTCGCGCTCGCGCTCTGCGCACTCGCGGTTTCGGGGGCAGTTATGGTCATGCTGGAAATGTACGCGCCGTTCGAAGGGTTCATGCAGATTTCCGACGCACCGCTACGCGAGGCGTTAGCCCATCTGGGCCGCTAAGAATCGAGAGCAAATTACATGTTAGATCGGTTACCATCTTGGAACGACGGACCGGCGAAGTCGGCTATCGAAAAATTTGTCCAAGCCACGACGGATCCAGCCAGCCCTGGCTTCCTACCGGAGGACGAGCGCATCGCGACGTTCGACCAAGACGGAACCCTGTGGGTCGAACACCCGACCGTTACACAACTCGCGTTTGCACTCGCTCGCATTGCCGCACTCGCAACGGCAAATCCAAAATGGAAGGACGAGGAACCCTTCAAATCCGTTCTCGCCGGCGACAAAGCAGCAATCGCAAAGTTCACGATGCAAGACTTAGAAACGATCGTCATGGCGACGCACGCGGGTATGGAGACTGGTGAGTTTCACGCGACTGTCTCGGGCTGGGTGGCGAACGCCAAGGATCCGCGGTGGAATCGGCCCTACACGGAGTTGGTTTACCAACCCATGCTCGAAGTGATGCAGTATCTGCGAGCTAACGGCTTCAAGATATACATCGTAACCGGAGGAGGGCAGGCCTTCGTCCGAACCTTTGCACAAAGCGTCTACGATATTCCCCCCGAACGCGTTATTGGCTCGGCCGCAAAAACGAGTTATTCGTATACCGAAGACGGCCGAGGGGTGCTCATGAAGCAGCCGGCGCTACTCTTCTTCGACGACGTGGCCGCGAAGGCGGAAGACATCTATTTATTTCTCGGACGGCGACCGCGTGCGGCTTTCGGGAACTCGGACGGCGATCGGCAAATGCTCGAGTATGCGCAAGGAAATGACGGCCCGACGCTGACGATGCTCGTGCTGCACGATGACGCCGAACGCGAGTATGCGTATGGGCCGGCACAAGGGCTACCGGATGTGAAGCTCAGCCCTTTCTCACAAGCGACGTTCGACGAAGCGACGGCCAAAGGCTGGCCGGTCATCAGCATGAAGAACGACTGGAAGCGACTCTTCGCCTTCGAGCCTTAGAGCGGGCGGGCGTTACGCGTCTTTCACGCACCGAAAGCCGAGATGCGCCATCCCCGTATCGATCATTTGCGGCGAACGCGCGGCGGGACGAAATCGTAAGCAATAGTTGGGCGCGCACAGGAACGATCCACCCTTGAGAACCTTGCGCGGTATGCGGATCTTGGGCTGCGCCGGATCGTAGCTTTCCTCGATATCGAGCGCGCGGCTGCGGCCGCCGCAGCAGGGTGAAGTTTGTACGTCGCGGCGCGCAACGTACCAGTCACTGGTCCACTCCCACACGTTGCCCGCCATGTCATAGAGGCCGTAGCCATTGGGCGCAAACATCCCCACAGGGGCCGTACGCGCGTAGCCATCGGTGACGAAATTCTGCCACGGGAACTCGCCTTGCCATGTGTTTGCTGCCGGCTTCCCATTCGGCTCCATGTCGTCGCCCCACGTGAAGTCCGCGCCGCTCAATCCCCCACGCGCGGCATACTCCCATTCCGCTTCGGTCGGCAAACGTTTTCCAGCCCAAACGGCGTAGGCTTGCGCGTCCTCGAACGCAACGTGGACGACCGGGTGATCGGGGCGCGATTCGAGCGAGGTTCCTGGACCCTCGGGATGTTTCCAGCATGCGCCATGGACGTATTCCCACCATTGGCTCCAGTCGCGAACGTCGACTGGTCCACGGGTTTGCCGAAATACGAGGGCACCGGGAACGAGCTCGCCGGGCAGCGCGCCGGGATAGTCGGCGGGGTTTAACGGTCGTTCCGCAACGGTCAGGTATCCAGTCTTGCGCACGAACTTGGAGTATTCACGATTGGTTACCGCATGAGTATCGGCCCAGAAGCCGTCAACCTCGACTTGGTGGACCGGCGCCTCCTCGGGATAAAACTTTTCCGAACCCATCAGGAAACGGCCGGAGGGTATCCACTTCATTCCTTCTATGGCCATGGGCTTCGCTGCCGTCTCGTCAATCGTCATATGCTTCCCTCCGACGCATTTTACCACCGAGAGAAAATCGGGCGGGCCGCCGGCCCGCCCGATTTAGCTGCGCACCACCCTCAAAGGCGCGCGGGCGCGTCGCGTCGTTTACTGGAGAACGCGCTGGCCAACGACCCGGCCCACCGCCGGCGTCGTATCTGCTCCGTTGCCCCATACGGCGTTGAAGCTATTGTTGTCGCCGTTGAACCAGAACGAGAACCAGCCCGAACCAGTTGGCGCAACCCACTTCGCTCTGACTTTGTCCTTCGTCCGGAACTTGCCGTTAATAACGATCACCGCGCCCACGTGGCAGACGACCGCGACGCCCGATTCCGTGCAGCTCATCGGCCCGATGAAGCCGCCGGCATTACCGGCACCGATCAGCCTCCACTTTCCGGCGGCGGTAATCGGCGACGGCGGCAGGACCTTGTTGCCGATGAACGATCCGTTGGAAGGACGCCCGTTGTAGCCCCAGGTTCCGTTAAAGCTGTGCCCGTTCGGGCTGACGTAGATCGTCAGCCAGCCGGCGCCGCCCGGACCGTGCCATTTTCCGTTGATCTGCGTGTCGTTGACGAACGAACCGGTATATCCGTTTCCGGTCTTGGCGTTCATGCCGACGATGCCCATCCCCGACTGGGTTACGGTGATGGTCCCGGTCGTGGTGCCGTTCGCACCGGTTTGCTGAACATCCCAAGTTCCGGTGAGATTCGGCGGCGCCGCCATCGCTGGGGCGATCGCCAGCGCCGCAATTGCGAAGCCGCAAATTAATGAAGTAGCAAGACGTTTCAAGAAATTATCTCCTCTATCTGTGCTTTGTGCTAAGGCCGGTCCTGGAAGGGCGACGTCCGAATGTGTCTGCGGCCCCACTGACTAGCGTACCGCAACCTTGCCTTGGCGGCTATCCGAAAACCGCAACTCGGGCGAGCGGTAAGCTCGGCTACAGGCCCATCAAGCGTGCCAGAATCATGCGCTGGACTTCGTTCGTACCCTCGCCTATTTCGTTGATTTTCTGGTCGCGGTACATGCGCGAGATCGGATACTCGTCCATGAAGCCGTACCCGCCGTGGATTTGCAGCGCCTCGTTCACCACGCGATGTGACAGCTCTCCGGCGAAGAGCTTCGCAAAGCTAGCAGCCGCGACGTAGTCACGCCCTCGATCCTTCTCCCATGCCGCCCGCAGCATCATCAGTTTCGCATGCTCGATCTGCGTGAGCATGTCGACGAGCTTAAACGAGATTGCCTGAAACTTGGCGATCGGCTTGCCAAAAGCGTGCCGTTCCTTCGCGTAGGCCAATGCCTCATCGTAGGCGCCCATCGATAGGCCGATGGAAAGCGCCGCGACGGAAATTCGGCCGCCGTCCAGGATCGAAAGGAACTGCCGATACCCCTCGCCCCGCGGGCCGAGCAGGTTCTCCTCGGGGACTTCCGCGTCGGCGAAGGAAAGCTCGCGCGTGTCCGACGCGCGCCACCCCATCTTGCGGTATTTGCGGCTGCGCGTGAAGCCCGGCGTATCTTGCGGAACGATGACGTTCGAGATCTCGCGCGATCCATCGGGCCGCTTTCCGGTCACCGCCGTAATCGTCGTGCCCCCACTGATATCCGTACCGGAGTTCGTGATGAAGGCCTTCGTGCCGTTGATTAGCCACTTCCCGTCGCGCAGCTCCGCTTTGGTCTGCACGTTGCCAGCGTCGCTTCCAGCACTAGGCTCGGTGAGACCAAAGCCCCACAGCATTTTCCCTTGTGCGAGCGGCACCAGATATTTCTGCTTCTGAGCTTCCGTGCCGAAAAGATAGAAGGGCGTCGCACCCAGGGAAACGTGAGCCGCCATCGTTATGGCCGTCGATGCGTCGGCGCGCGCAATCTCCATCACGGCCAGCGCGTAGCTCACCGTGTCCCCACCTGCTCCCCCATATTCCTCCGGAAACGGCAGCCCCATAAATCCGAGCTCGGCCATCTTGGCAAGCAACTCGTACGGGAAGCGCTCGTTGCGATCCATCTCTTCCGCGCGCGGGCGTACCTCGTCACGCGCGAACTCGCGCGCTAGACCCTGGATCGCCTTCTGCTCGTCGGTTAAATCGAAGTCCATGGCGAAGGTATAGCCTCTACCCTGCGAAAAACTCCTCTCACAGCGATGATCTCTCTGCGCGGTGTTTCGCTCGTCTATCCCAATGGCGTGCGCGCCCTGGACAATATAAGCCTCGAGATCGGCAAGGGTGACTTCGTCTTCCTCGTCGGTCATTCCGGAACCGGTAAGTCGAGTCTCTTACGATTGCTCTACCGGGAGGCAACTTCGACGGCCGGCGAAATCGTCGTGGACGGCATTCGCGTCGACCGTTTACGCCGAAATCGAGTTCCGGCGCTGCGCCGCCATCTCGGCGTCGTCTTTCAAGACTTCAAACTGCTCACCGACAAGACCGTTTGGGAGAACGTGGCTTTTGCGATGCAAGTCACGGGAGCGCATACGCGCGACGTCATGCGGCAAGTGCCGCGCGTTCTCGATCTCGTCGGACTTTCGCATAAGAGCCGCATGTATCCCAACGAGCTTTCGGGCGGCGAACAGCAGCGCGCGGCTATCGCGCGTGCGCTGGTCAATAATCCGAAGATCTTGCTTTGCGACGAGCCAACGGGAAACTTGGATCCCGTCAACACCACGGAGATCACGGCACTCCTGCAGCGCATCAATCTCAAAGGAACGACCGTTGTCGTCGCGACGCACAATCAGGCCGTCGTCGACCGGATGCGCCGGCGCGTCGTGCGCTTAGAAGACGGCCGGATCACTACGGACGAAGAGCGGGGTTACTACTATCTTGGACTCGGGCAAGGTCAAGTTCTTTCTGTCTGAGGTGTTGCGCAACTTTTCGCGCAATACCGGCATGCAGGTTACCGCCATCGGCACCGTCGCAATCACCATCGTGCTGCTCGGATTGTTTCTCTTCGTGCGGGCCGCGCTTGCCGACGCCGGAAATCGCTTACTGGACCAGATCGAAATCTCGGCATATCTGCGCTCCGATGCAACGCCGGCGCAAGCCGCGGCCATCGGTGATTTTCTCGCGAAAGATCCGCGGATCGCCGCGGCCCAATTCGTTCCCAAGAAGCAGGGGCTGGCCGAGCTTCGGACTCGCACCCGCGGCGCGATCGACACGGAACTGCTGACCGAGAACCCCCTGCCGGACAAATTTCGAATCAAGGTCCGGCAGCCCGAACAGGTCGACTCGGTTGCGGCGACGGTGCGTCGCCTGACCGGCGTCGATAACGTCGTTTACGGGCAGAAGATCGTCCAGCGTCTGCTCGCGCTTGGAGGCGTGCTCCGTCGAGTCGGCATCGGGCTTATTTTGGCGTTCGTCGGCGTTGCGAGCATCATCATCTCGAACACGATTCGCCTAACCGTCTTCGCGCGTCGCCGAGAAATCGCCATCATGCAGCTCGTCGGCGCTACAAATACCTACATCCGTCTTCCGTTCATCTGCGAAGGCTTGCTCGACGGCCTGATCGGTGCGCTCGTTGCCTTGGCGCTGTTGGCCGGTGCGCGCGCCGCTCTCTGGCCTCGTTTGCTCGAAGCGCTGCCGTGGGTTCAACTGCGGGCGATGCCGGTGGACGCCCGCGTTCTGGCCGCGCAACTGATATTGACCGGAGTTGCGATCGGCGTCCTCGCATCGTGGATCTCCGTGGGACGCTACTTACGGACGTGAAGCGTCTCCCGCTTCATCGTGCCATTTGTTTAATTCTCATTGCAACGCTGCTGCCGGCCAGCGCGGCCGCGAGCGGGACGACGCTCGAGCAGCGCATCGCCGCGCAGCGTGCGCGGGCCGCGCAGTTGCAGATGCGCTTGCACGCCAAACGCGTCGAGCTTGGCGAGGCGACCCTGCGCTACCAGGATCTGCAGCAGCAGCTGAACCAAACGAATGCGGCCATCGGCGAAGTCAACGGACGGATCGATTCTCTTGCGGCGCAGCAAGCATCGACGCAGCGCCGCATCGCCTGGAACGCGATTCAACTCGACGCCGCGCGCCGGTCCTTGCTTCTGCACGACGAACTGCTCAAGCGCCGGCTGGTCGATATCTACGAATACGGTGACCTCACCTACGTCGACGCGCTGATTGCGGCGCGCTCGTTTAGCGAGTTCGTCGAGCGGTGGGAAGATCTACGCCTGCTCATCGCCGCAAATCAGCGGGCGGTACGTGCTCGGAAAGCGGCGGAAGCGCGCGTGGCGGCGGTCGAAGCCGACCTCGAGGGAACGCGCCTGCAACTACAGCAAGAAGAGCAAGCCCAAGACGAAGCGCGCAGTCAGCTCGGATCCCTTGCCGACGAGCGCCGCAACCTGGTGACCCTCGCCGGCACGCGCCGCCGTACCGTCGCCACGCAGGTCGCCGAGATGGAAGACCTTTCGGCGGCTGAGGAGGCGTCGCTTGAGGGGCTAATTTTGGAGCGGGAGCGCGAACTCGAGTCGCAGCAGCGAGCGACCGGAATAGCCGGAGGAGGCGATCACTCGGGCGCCGCCGGCATGTTTTCGTGGCCGGTCACCGGGACGATCACGTCGCCGTTCGGCTGGCGTTCCAATCCTTTTGGCGGCTCGCCTGAGTTCCATCAAGGGCTCGACATCGCCGCGCCGACGGGGACGACCGTGACGGCTGCGGCCGGCGGAACGGTAATCATGGCGCAGTGGTACGGCGGCTATGGAAACTACATCCTGATCGATCACGGTGGGGGCTATTCAACCGGCTACGGACATCTCTCGGCCATTTACGTCTCGACGGGGCAGTCGGTACAGCGCGGACAGGCCATCGGCGCCGTTGGCTCCACTGGGCAATCGACCGGCCCCCATCTTCACTTCGAAGTTCGAATTGCGGGGAAACCGGTTGACCCGGCACCCCGGCTCCATTAAGACTAAACGGGTAATCTAGGCAAAGAAGAAACTCGCGGCCCTTCGAGCCGGGTATTGTAAGGGGACTATGAGCCTTTCCATCCGCCTTCTGCTGACAGCACTCATCGCGCTCGCCCTTTTGGCGGTCAGTGCGCTCTATATCGGCTACCGTTCCGGTGGGATCGCCGGGCAGTCCGTGCTCGAAGTAGCGACAACCGGCGATTTACGGGCTCTGCTTCCTTCGCAGGATGCGGCCGGCTCGGCCATCGCCGACCTGGCCCTGCGACGACTCGAGGTCGAGTATTACAAACCGGTTGCGCCGCAGACTCCGCTCAACGGCGAACGCGATGCATTAAAGAGCTTCTTGCATAGCAAGAAGATCGGCGATCCGTCGCTGCCCGTGCAAATGGCAAATGGAGACGATATCTCGGACGGCGCTCGCGCCGCCGCTCTATTAGCCTACGCTCAACAGCACTATGGCACGGCCCTCGGGACAAGTGGCGACGACGATCTTGCCGACGCGGCGCTTCGCGGAATCATGACATCGGTTCGAGACCCCTATACGGTCTATCTCTCGCCGCGAGAGATTCAAGGACTCAACGAGTCACTTTCGGGTGGAAACTTTGGCGGCATCGGCGTCTACATCTATCAGCTCAAGGACGGTCGCATCGTCGTCGCGCCAATCGAGCACATGCCGGCGGCCAAGGCGGGAATGAAGCCTGGCGAGGTTGTTGACACCGTCGACGGCAAGCCGGTTCGCAGCCTTCCAATCGATCACGTTGAAACGATGATTCGCGGCGAAGCCGGAACGGTCGTGCACTTGCGAGCGCACCCGTACGACACGCCGGCAGGCGAGCAAAGCTACTCCATCGTTCGCGAGATCATCCACGTTCCGACGGTCCGCGCGAAGATGGAACAGGGTATCGATTACATTCGCCTGTCGGACTTTGGCACGACGTCGGCGCAAGAAGTTCGCAAGGCGCTTCTCGATGGCAAGGCCAAGGGCGCTAAGGGATATATCTTCGACCTTCGCGACAATGGCGGCGGTCGCGTCGACGCCGCGGTCGAGATCTCGAGCTTCTTTATTCCGCAAGGAACGATCGTCTCGACGATACAACGCGACGGGCAGCGAACGACCGAGGAGGCACTCGGCGACGCCATCGGTGGCCTTCGTCCCCTTGTCGTGCTGGTCAACAAGTATACCGCGAGCGCGTCAGAGATTACCGCCGGTGCGCTCCAGGATTACCATCTTGCGACGCTCCTGGGCACCCGCACGTTCGGCAAGGGCGTCGTGCAGAGCATCTTCGACCTTCCCGATCAGGGCGCGCTAAAGATCACGACGTCGCGCTATTTGACCCCGGCCGGGCGCGACATCCAACACCATGGAATCGAACCGAACATCGTCGTCAACCAAGATCCCAACCCGTCGCTCGTCGACACGCCGGCCGACAAGCAGCTCGCCGCCGCTAAGGCACGTTTGCACCAACTCCTACGTTAATTTTGGAGATTATGAAACGCACTCTCGCTCTCTTAACATTTGCCGCGTTCGCGGTAAGCTCCGGGTTGCTTGCGCCGGCATCGGCCGCCGCGCCGCAGCTCTCGGCCGCAGATGCCGGGGAAGTCTCGACCAGCTACACGTATTTGACCGAGAACTTCTATAAAAAGGTCGATCCGCAAGTCGTTCTCAACTCCGTTCGGCTTACGTTACTTTCGGCGATGCGAACTGGCGGCGTGAAGCACGCGGAACTGCCGGCGATGCAGGCGGGAACCTCCGCCGGTAGCAACGTTCGCGAGATCGATCGCGAGATCGCCGACGCCGCGAGGGAGTCCTCGTCCAAGTTTACCCTGCACGATCTCAGTTTCATCGCCTTGGACGGCATGATGCGATCCGTCAACGACCGCTACACCGTCTTTCTTTCGCCCAAAGAGTTCGCCGGTCTCAATCAAGGACTCGATGGCGGCGATTTTGGAGGGACGGGCATCGTCATTCAAGTCGACGACAAGAGCAAGTATATCTCGGTCGAGAACGTCGTGCCCGACGGGCCCGCGGATAAGGCGA
>Ga0265356_1000240_pt1 | contig 10316 bp, 8 predicted proteins | sample NZE4metagenome_FD_189075 | JGI IMG/M metagenome (GOLD analysis project Ga0265356, IMG submission 189075) | Rhizosphere microbial communities from Maridalen valley, Oslo, Norway - NZE4 | ecosystem: Host-associated > Plants > Roots > Rhizosphere > Soil | place: Norway: Oslo | collected 2017-09-15
GGGTTCGCAAGGCGCCCCGACCGGCGTAACCTATAGAAACGGCGTCATTAGGTGGGAGCGCCTCGAGCGCCGCCGCGTTCAACCGAAGACCTTGAATCGGCTTTCGATGCTCCTCGCGCCAGGCAGCTCTAAGCTCGTCGCTCGCGGCCGCCCTGGCCTCGCGCTGGTACGAGTCGAATACGCCCAGCGCGACGGAGGACCGGTACGCCAGCGAATACTCTCCACGATATTGATCCGCAAACCCGACCCGCGAATCGTCGCGCAAGGGGTGAGTCCGGCCACGCTCGCGGCCTTTGAAGCACACGGCTTGCTCCAGATGGCGTCGATCGCGCGCGGTGCGATCCAGATGATGGCCACGGCCTACACTGCCGGTAGCGCGGGCGGGGGCGGCATGACGGCCAGCGGCCGGCGGGCCGGCTACGGAGTCGTCGCCGTCGACCCTCGCATCATCCCCCTAGGAACTCGTCTGTACATCCCAGGCTACGGCATGGCGATCGCCGGCGATACCGGAGGCGACATTGTCGGCCATAGGATCGATCTTGGCTTCGACTCGCTGCGCGGAGCCATGCTCTTCGGCCGGCGCGACATCACTGTTTACCGGCTGAAGTAGCGTAAAATAGGGGCGTGTCGAGCCCCCGTGCCGTGCTGGCGAAGGCGGGCCTTCGCCCAAAAAAGCGCCTCGGTCAAAACTTTCTCACCGATACCGCTATTGCTGCCCGCATCGCCGGCTTCACGCTGGAGAGCGCTCCACCGCGGGCTCGGACAATCGAGATCGGTGCCGGTACCGGCGTACTCACCTGCGCTCTCGTCGACGAGGGCGCGCAGCTCACCGCCATCGAGATCGATCCGGAGCTCGTCGCCGTTCTTCGTTCTCGGCAGGACATCGCGGCGGCGCACATCGTATCGGCCGATGCTCTCACGTTCGATTACGGCAGCTGGTCGGAGGGAGAGCGGTGGCGCGTCGCGGGCAACCTTCCTTATAACATCGCAACGCCGTTGTTGCTGCGCCTGATCGAAATGCCGGCTGGCCCCGATTCTCTGACGGTCATGGTACAGAAGGACGTTGCCCAACGCTTCATGGCGTCACCCGGCACGCCGGCCTATGGAAGTCTTTCGGTTGCCGTTCAGTATGCGATGCAGGTCGAGATGCTCTTAACGATCGGGCCGCAGTCTTTTTTTCCGGCGCCGAAAGTGCACTCGAGTGTCGTTCGCCTCGTTCGCCGCGCCGAACCGGCCGTCACCGTGCGCGACCTCGACCTCTTTTGGAAGGTCGTGCGCGGTGCGTTCGCGTACCGGCGCAAGACGCTCGTCAACAGTCTCGCGCTCGCGCTCGACATCGACCGCGCGGCGACTGCGCGAGCGTTATCGTTGTGCAATCTATCTTCGGAGCTTCGTGGTGAACGACTCGACCTCGGCGACTTCGCCCGTCTGGCCGACGCGCTGGCCTAAGGATAGCTTTAAGGGCTTCGCGACGTGGCTGGTGGCAGGTTTTATCACCCTGATCTTCCTCGGGCTCTTCGTGCTTTCGCTCACGAGCAAGCCTCCAACCAACGTCGACCCGCTCGAGTTCGACTTGCTCATCGCCTTTCAGTTCCTGCTGGAAGGCGTCTTGGTTGCGATCGTAATTCTCACGTTGCCCGCCCTCTCGAAGTTCAGTTTACGAGAGCTGGGATTTCGGGCGCCAACCTGGTCGAACTTGGGAATCGCTCTTTTGGGAGCGTTCGTCATGGTGATCGTGGCAAACGGCGGCGCTTCGCTGATCGATTACTTGGCGCACAGCCAGCATCAGCAGGATATCATTGCGATATTCAGGGGCCTCCACAACTCCACGACGATCGTAATCTTCGCCGCTTTTGCGATACTCTTCGCGCCCTTTGCCGAAGAGACGTTTTTTAGGCTGCTCTTCTTCAACCTCGGATTGCGTTACGGCGGTTTCTGGGCCGGTGCGATCCTCAGCGGCGTGCTGTTCGGTATCGCCCATGGCGACATATTTGCGGCGCTCCCATTGGCGCTGGGCGGCGTGGTCTTATGTGGGGTCTATTACCGAACCGGAAACATCTTCGCGCCGATGCTATCCCACGCGCTCTTTAACGCCGTGTCGATCGTAGCGCTGTTATTCATTCCGAAAGTCGCTTAAGAAAGCTGCCTGACGAGCTGCGATGCCGCTTCGAGCACCGGCTCCGCGCCGATCGTGGCGGAATCCAGATAGCACAATCGATGACGCAACGACGGCGACTTGCTCGTCGTCGCAACACGCCGATCGAATCCGCGATCGCGCACGTAACGACCGACGAGGTGAATCGCGTCGCGATTCGGCTCGTCGTACCAGTCGGGATGGTGCGCGACCCACAAGCCGATCACCGGGACTCCACCGCGCGCTAGGACGAAATGCAGCGGACCGGCAGGCACTCCAACGAAGAGGTCGATCCGCGCTGCCAACGCTTTGAAGAGCCTCGCGAAGGGGTCATCGAGTTCGGCGAAGAGACTACGAAATCCAACGACGTTTTCGCCAAGGTCTTCGTCCTCCATCGAAATGACGATCCAATCAGAAATGCGTCCTCGCAAAGCGGCGACGAAGGCGCGAGCCTCGCTTCCATCTCCCCAGTTCTTGCGAGCCGCAGTTACGCCGGCCCTCGAGATCACGCAGAGCCGCTTACCTTTTGGAAGGACGCGTGCCAACCGCTCGTCAACGCGTCGCTGCGTCGCCTCCGGCGCCACAAAGTCGACCGCCGATCGAAGCGGCTGCGTGAGGTCGAACGTTGCAAGCCGCTCCGGGCGAACGAGCATTCGAGCTAAGTTCCGCGCTTTGGTGTGGAACGGATAGGCCGTACGTCCTTCCGTTTCCGGATAGTCGGTCCACAGCAGCGTGTCGGGCGCGAAGTCCAAAATGGCTTGCGCAAGCGGGAATGCAATTTTCAAGCGTACGTCCTTGTCGCTGCACTGGCGTAAGGTCAGACCGAGATGCGCCGCGCCGAGACCGGCGCCGTCGGCCGGTGGACGCACGCCGCTAAAGAGCGCGCTTACGAGCGGACTTCCCTCGAGCACGCTTACGTAATCGTCGCCGAAACGCGTGATCGCATACGAATTCGAATCGTCCAACAGTGGAGCGACGTAACCGAAATGAACCCAATCGCCCAGCCCGTGCGGCCAATAGATGAGTATGCGTCTCTCGCGCAACGCGGCAAAGCGTCTGCGATCCTCGCGCAGCGCGCGGATCGGGCCATACGTCGGGATCGTCACGGTCCTACCGGCACCCCCCCACACAGATGGGCCGGCGCGCGTCCGCGCAGGCTTGCGAAGAACGCGCCGGCATTCGTGTCGTAAGCCGGACATCCGGCGAACTTTGGATCTGGCCGCGGATCGAGACGCACGTTCGGATTGGCCGCCGACACGGCCCAGACGCCTTCGTCACGGCGCGGCAGCAATGCCGCCTGCCCGCTATCTCGTATCGCGACGGCGCGTGCGTAAGCATTCCAGTCGACGATATACGGCCAACGTCCCAGGTGCAGCACCGTGTCGTTGAAGAGCAGCGTTACGACGAGCGCGCAAGGCACCATCGCTCGCGCGAATCCCGGGACACGCCGAAGCCCGAATGCCGCGGCGATCGCGGTGGCTGCGAGAAGCGGCGCGACATAATGCGATCCGAGCCGGCTCGGCTCGTAATTCCACGGCTGCATGAAAACAATCTCGGCGAGCAACGGTGCGACGAGCACCAGCCGGAGCCCGATCGCGAGCGGAGCGAAAGCGAAGGGTGCGAGCAGCAGCGCGACGAGCCCGAGCTTACCGCCGGCGTTGAAAACTCGCAAGCCATACGGCGGAACGTTCGGATGCACGCCTCCGAGATGCTCGACCCCCACGAAAACCGCTCCTATCAAACCTGCTGTGAGAACGAGCCCCAGTCCGATCCGTCGATCCCAGCAAAGCGCGCAAGCCGCACCGAACCAGATCACGAAAAGGACCTCGTCCTCCTTGAGTCCGGCCAGCAGCGCACCCGCTGCGAGCGTTGGCCAGAGCAGTCGTTTGCGCGCGAAAAGACCTCCCCACAACGCTAGAACCGGCACGAAGACGTTCTCGGAAAAGTTATCGTAGCCCAGCCCCTGCGTCGCCGGCGACAGGAGATAGGCAACCCCAAGCAGGTTGGCCGCCCGTGCGCTAACTCCAACCTCGCGAGCCAGCAGGACGAGCGGAATCGCCGCCGCGGCAACCGCAACGACCTGCACGACGATTAGCGTCTCCGCACGAGGCAGCAACGCGATCAGCGGAACGAGAGCGACGAGCACCCACGAATCGTGCACCGCAAAATGTTGCTTCCACTCTCCAAAGTTCCACGACGAGCCGTGCTGCAGGTTAACGAACGTCTGCAGATACGTCCCGAGATCGGCGCCGTATCGCAGCGCGTACAGCTTGTTCAGGTCGAGCGCGATGTAGACCAAAGCGTAAACTACGACGGCCACGTAGGTCGTTCTCATGCGACTACGTCTCGACGTCGCCGCCGCCGTCTTCGTGCTTCTCGCGGTAGACTTGCGCGACGATGCCGTGCAACCGTTCGATGAACTGCGAAGGCGCGAACTGTTCTGCATGATTGCGGAGATGCTGCGGTTCGAAGTGCGAGGCATCGAACATTCGAAGCGCGCCGGCCAGCGATTCGGCATTCGCGTCGTCGAAGAAAGCGCCGGTATCTCCTTCGACGATCGTTTCGAGCGCGCCGCCTCCGCGGTAGGCGATGGTGGGCCGTCCGGCCGCCGCCGCTTCGAGCGGAACGAGCCCGAAATCTTCTTCGCCGGGAACGATCGCCGCGCGCGCGTTTCTTAGCAACTCGTTGAGCCGAACATCCGATACGTAGCCGAGCATCGTGGTCGTCGTGCCTTTGGCCATCGTGCGCAGCGATGCTTCCGCGGGGCCGCTGCCGGCGATCAGCAGTCGTACGCCGGCGAGGGAGGCGGCGCGAATTGCAAGGTCGATGCGCTTGTAGGGCAGTAGGCGCGAGGCAACGATAAAGTAGTCGCCATTGCCGCGTCCGACGCCGAAGCGATCGATGTCGACAGGGCAGTGCAGAACGTCGGCGTCGCGGCCGTAGTACTTGCGGATGCGCGCCGCCACATTGCGCGAGTTTGCGACCAATCGCGTGGGGCGCATCGCGGCGGCGCGGTCCCAGGCGACGAGCCGATCGACGAACGGGCGCACGAGACGCGTTGGGCCCATTCCGGCAACGTATTCCTCGTAGGCAAACGCAAAACGGCTAACGGTGTTGACGTAACAAACGTGGATCGAGCTGCGCGGAAAGCGCACGCCCTTCGCCCACGAGGTCGTCGAGCTTACGATCGCATCGTAGGCGCGAAGATCGAATGCCTCGAAGGCGCGCGGATAGAACGGCGCCAACGCCCGAAAGTAACGGTTCGCCAACGGAATCCGCGCGAGATACGAGCGGCGCACGCGCGCGGCGGGGAACTCGCTTCCCGCGACGCGTTCGTCGTAGAGGGCCGTATAGATCGGCGCGTCGGGCCACGCCCGCGCAATGTGCACGAAGACCCGCTCCGCGCCCCCGCGCTGATTTAAGTAATCATGAACGAGGGCGACCTTCACGCCTGCAAGGCTAGGCAAAGGGCGCCTGCTTCAACTCGGACACATTCGTCGCGCCACATCCATGTGGCGCTCCTATCGGCTGCCTCGCGCCTTCCGCATCCTGCTCCGACGCTCGGTCAGACGGTCCTCGTTCGAAGCAGGCACCCTTTGCCTAGTCTTGGAGGTTGGAGCCGCGGGGTAGAACTAGCGCAATCGTCGGATTACCGAGATAGGTGCGCGCGACGCGCTGCACGTCGGCCGGCGTCGTGGCCGAGATCGCCGCTAAGGCGCGATTGATGAAATCCGGCGAAGTACTTTCACGCGAGAACACCGCAGCCAGCCACGTTCGCGTTTCGAGCGTCGTCGCGTTATTTGCGAAATCGCCCGCCGCCGCGGCTTTGAACTCTTCGATGGATCCTTGCAGCGTCGTGGCGGCAAGCACGTTGACGACCGAGAGGGCCGTCGCAAAAGTCCGGCTCGGATTGCCGATCAGGCCGCCATTGACGTAAATAACCAGGCTGGAGGGAACGCGATCGTAGACGTACACGGCGCCCACGGAACGCGACGCAAAGGTCGGCGAGACGACTCCGGGAACCTGCGCGATGTCCGAGATCGTCCGGCGAAGGAACGCTGCGAGCACGAGCATCGCTCCGAAATCTCTGCTGTCTACGCCGGGGGCCGGGTACTGCGCGATCAGCCACGGTGAGGAAATGTCTCGATGCGCCACGATTTCGCGCGTCGTTCCTCGCAGCGCAGCCACGTGCACGGTCACTGGCGACGTGGTTCCCAGTGGCAGGACAGCGGCGAGAGCGGAGAGCGCGGCGGACGAAAGCGCGTCGAGCCGTCCGGCGGCGCTAACCAGGACACCGCCGCGACGATAGTACGCGCGATAAAATGCCGAGGCATCGCTGGGAAAGAGATCCGAAAGCGAGGCTGGCGTGCCGAGTTCCGGTAGCCCCGCGTTGGCCTGAGGCGACGAGACGGCGTTGAGCATGTCCAAGCCGACTTGCAACGCAACTTGCTGGCTCGCAGCGATCTCTTGTATCAATGCGGTTCGCGCCGCCCGCACGGTTGCGGGAGAGAAATCAGGAGCCGCGATTGCTGCACGTAGCAGATCGAGTACGGCGGGTGCGTCGGCGGGCAGCGCCTCGGCGTAAAAACGAACGTCACCCGGGTCCACCGTGAAGCGAACGGAGCCGCCGCGAGCGGCGACTGCATCTTCCAACGGCACCGCGGGTGTACCCACGGAGGTTTTCATGATCGTCTCTGCGACGAGCGCCGCCAGGCCGTTCTGCTTCATGGTCTGCCGATCGAGGCCTGCACGCACGACCAAAGTCACGCCGGCAAGTGAGGCGGCCGAATCGAGCTGTTGAAGTACCGTCGTGCCCGCGACCGTATCGATGCTCGGCGGTGGGACCGCCGGAGCCGCGCCGAGCGCGGTCATCGGCAGCAACGCGAACGTCAGTACGAGCGCACCATAGCGCGCGAGATTCACTGCGACGACTCCTTCGCTTGCATGGTGACGACAACCGGCGTTGCCAAATAGTGCTTTACGACGTCGGCTACATAGGCTGGATCGAGCGCGCGGACCGAACGGGCGTAGGTTCCATCGACGATTCCGGGGGCATACGTCGGGTCGCCTTCGACGCCGTACCAGCCCAGATTGTCAGCCCGTTCCTGCGGCGTCTCCGTATCCGACGCGATGTGGTAGAGGAAGGCTTCGCGAGCTGCATTGAAGGTTTGCGCGTCCAGCGGCGTTCGCATCGCGGAGAGCGCGCCGATGACGCGATCGCGGGCCGCTTGCGCGTGATCGCCTCCGATCGTTACCACCATAACGCCGGGATCGTGCATGGTGATGAACTGACCAACGACCAGCGCATCCTTTGCGGCCTGGTCGAGTGCCTTCGAAACCACTCCCGTCTCATCGCGGAAGAGATAGTCGGCGACAAAATCCAATGCGGTAGCAGCTTTCTCGTCGGTAATGGGAGGGCCGATCCACGCCAGTCCGATGCCGCCGACGAGCCCCAAAGCCGTCGCTGAAGCAGGAACGGCGGCCAGCGTCGAGTCGTAGGGCGGATCCATGCGTCCGGCGCCGCTTCCGTCCGTAACGGCGGTAACGCTTGAAGCATCGACGTTTCCGGTCAGGGCAAGGATTGAGTTTTCGGAGCGAAAGGCGCGCTTGGCATAATCACTGATTTGCGCGGTCGAAACGCTCGTGATTTGCGCGACGGAGGTGGGCAGCGGAGGGTAGTGAGCCGGACCGCCGGTAAAGATTTGCTTGAAGAGCAGATCGTGCAGCGTCGCATCAGTCTCGTAGCGCTGCTGCACGCCGAGAACCGCAGCATTTGCTCGCGCGGTTTTCACGGCGACGTCATCGACGGCCGGAGCGTAATAGGCGGCAGTGATGGCGGCGACGACGCGCCGCGCGGCCGATGCCGGGACGACAACCGCGATGCCGACGATATCCGGATAGACTTCGACGTTCAGCTCTCCGCCGACGCTATGCACGAGCGCGAAAAGCGACTTTCCACTGGCCAGCGGCGCAACGGCGGCGGCCGTCGCCGCCAGATCGGCAATGCCGGGCGTGGAGTCGTCGAAGCCCGCGCCCGGTGCGCGAAACCAAAGGCCGATGGCTGCCGAGGCAACCGTCGAATCCGGAGAGAGGACGTACGTGCCGCCACGCGGCAGCGCGCCGGTTTGCTGCAGCGCGGATTCGGCCGCGGCATTGCCCGCAGGAACGAGCGACGCGGCACCGAGCGCCACGGAGAAGAGAAGCGCGCGCAACGTCACGCGGGTTCCGGAGAAATCTTGGGCGGAAAGCGCGTGGGCTTTTCGGCCCGTTTGGCTTCGTCGGTCGCAGAGCGTTCGCTCTGCCCGTCGGGCGCTGCAGGCACCTCCGCTTCGCGCACTCGATCGTACGGCCGGCCGTCGAGGATGGACTTTACTTCCTCGGCTTCTACGGTTTCGTATTCCAGCAATGACGCCACCATACGTTGGACTTTACTCCAGTTTTCGTTGAGAATGCGCTTACCGTTCGCGTAGCACGACTCGATGATTTTGCGGACCTCGGAGTCGATCTTGCTGGCTACTTCCTCGGAGTAGTTGCGCTCCTCGCCGATATCGCGGCCAAGGAAGACTTGGTGCGCGCCGCGTCCGTACTGGATCGGACCCAACTCGCTCATTCCGTATTGCGTGACCATCCGGCGCGCCAGCTCGGTCGCCTTTTCGAAGTCGTTGCTCGCGCCGGTGGTTACGTCGCCAAACTCGATTTCTTCTGCGAGCCGGCCACCCAAAGCCATCGTAATTTGCGCGATCAGTTCTTCGCGGGTGACTTGATAGCGGTCGTCCTCCGGGAGCGACCACGTCAAGCCGAGCGCCATGCCTCGAGGAATAATCGTCACCTTGTGGATGGGATCCGATTTATCGAGCATTCCACCTACGATGGCGTGCCCGGACTCATGGTAGGCAGCGATGTTCTTGCTCTTTTGCGACATGACGACCGACTTGCGCTCCGGGCCCACCATGACGCGATCGATCGCTTCATCGCAGTCGATCATCTCGATGACGTTCTTGTTTCGGCGTGCTGCCAGCAGCGCGGCTTCATTGAGCAAATTCTCGAGATCGGCGCCAGAAAAGCCGGGCGTCCGTTTGGCGAGCGTTTCGAGCGAGACTTCGCGGCCCAGCGGTTTGTTGCGAGCGTGAACCTCAAGAATCTTCTCTCTTCCCTTGAAGTCGGCGCGCCCGACGACGATTTGGCGGTCGAAGCGCCCCGGACGCAAGAGCGCCGGGTCGAGGACGTCGGCACGATTCGTAGCCGCGATTAGGATAACGCCGGTGTTTTGATCGAATCCGTCCATCTCGACCAACAGCTGATTGAGCGTCTGTTCGCGCTCGTCATGGCCACCGCCCAAGCCCGCTCCGCGTTGACGACCGACCGCGTCGATTTCGTCGATGAAAACGATGCACGGTGCAGACTTCTTCGCCTGGTCGAAGAGGTCGCGCACGCGAGACGCACCGACGCCCACGAACATCTCCACGAAATCGGAACCCGATATCGAGAGGAACGGAACGCCCGCCTCTCCCGCAATGGCCCGCGCGAGCAGCGTCTTGCCCGTTCCCGGCGGACCCAGCAGCAGAACGCCTTTGGGAATCCGCGCGCCCAAGGACTGATACTTCTTGGGGTACTTGAGAAAATCGACGATCTCCGCCAACTCTTCCTTGGCTTCATCGACGCCGGCTACGTCGGCGAACGTCACTTTCGGACGGTTCTCGGAAAGCATCTTCGCACGCGAGCGGCCAAACGAAAGCGCCTGGCTTCCGCCGCTCTGCGCTTGGCGCAAGATAAAAAAGAGCAGCAGCACAGTAATCGCGAGCGGTCCGAGCGTCATCAGACTGGTGAGTAGCCCCGCGCTCGATTGCTGATCGAAACTGATCGCTCCGCTCTTGACCTTGCGATAGACTTCGTCGACGAACGTTTGGTCGAGGTTGGGAACGGCGACGGAGTATTTGCTTCCGTTGGAAAGATCGCCGATGGCGCTCAGGCCAGTGGCATGAAACGATTGAACCTGACCGGCCTCGAGCTTCTGGTAGAAGGCCCCGTAGTCGAGACGGGTCTCCCCTTCGCTGGGCGCGACGAAGCGCTCAACGATAATAAAGACAGCGATGACCGCCAGGATGATGAGGACGATGGACCGGAGATGCTTGTTCACGTTAACGTTAGACCGTTTGACCCTCTCGAAGCTCGGCTAGGTATG
>Ga0265356_1000241_pt1 | contig 10303 bp, 6 predicted proteins | sample NZE4metagenome_FD_189075 | JGI IMG/M metagenome (GOLD analysis project Ga0265356, IMG submission 189075) | Rhizosphere microbial communities from Maridalen valley, Oslo, Norway - NZE4 | ecosystem: Host-associated > Plants > Roots > Rhizosphere > Soil | place: Norway: Oslo | collected 2017-09-15
TCGTACCCCGCTAGGCTATGATGGCCGCTGAAGATTTCTTTCTTTATGGAGGACCAACCTTGACTACGACGGCAGCTCCCTTCGACCAGGCCAAATTTGAGGCCGCGCTGCACCGCCTACTCAATGACGTCGGCAGCGTTATCACCGCCGCATCGGTTATCACGGGCGATAAGCTCGGACTCTATAAAAAGCTCGCGAGCGCGGGGCCCCTAACCTCAGAAGAGCTTGCGGAGCAAGCGCAGACGCACGAGCGGTACGTGCGCGAGTGGTTGGCGAATCAGGCTGCCGCGGGTTATCTCACCTACGATCCGCAAACGCGGCGCTTCACTCTGCCGGCCGAGCACGTCCCGTTCTTCGCCGACGACACCAGCGAAGTGAACATGTGCGGCATGTTTGGAATGGGGCAACCACTATTCGCCGATGAGCCGAAAATCACTGAAGCGTTCAAGACCGGCAAGGGTATCGGCTGGGAAGAGCACGACCCGCGGCTCTACGGGCTTACCGACCGGATCTTCCGCAACGGCTATGCCGCACATCTCGTGCAGGACTGGATTCCAGCGCTTGAGGGCGCGGAGGCAAAGCTTCGTACCGGCGCGAGCGTCGCCGACGTTGGCTGTGGCCACGGCTCCTCGACGATTCAGATGGCTAAGGCCTATCCGATGTCGCGGTTCGTTGGCTACGACTACCATCTGCCGTCGATCGAAGCGGCCCGCGAGGCCGCTGCGAAGGCGGGTTTGGCCGATCGCGTTCGATTCGACGTCGCCGCAGCCAACGCTTTGCCCGAAAAGAATTTCGATCTCATCTGCTGTTTCGATTGCGTTCACGACATGGGCGATCCAGTCGGCGCGCTCGCGCACATTCGCTCCCGGCTCAAGGCCAACGGCACGTTCATGATGGTCGAACCTTACGCGGGGGACACGCTCGAATCGAATATCACGCCCGTCGGCCGCGTCTTTTACGGAGCGTCGACCATGCTCTGCACGCCGGCATCGCTCGCGCAGGACGTTGGCCTGGCGTTAGGCGCGCAGGCCGGCGAGGCCCGCATACGCGACGTTGCGCAGCAAGCCGGGTTTTCGCAGTTCCGTCGCGCGACGGAAACGCCGTTTAATCTCGTCTACGAGGCGAGACCATAAAACAGCACTATCATCCGTTCCAGACCACTAGGAGCGACTTCGAACCCGCTGGGTGCTCGACTACGGCAGTTGAAGCATCCTATGGATCAGATTGGACGCACGCATTATCCGCGTCGCTCGCCATGGGCTGCATCGTAAAGGACTTGGTGCCGAATGGTTCATTTGCCATGGGGTCAAACGTGCATTGGTCGGCGATTTCTCCTTCGGGACCATCCCATGCCGTAGACACGAGCGGATCGGTAATCACTTCACCGAATTCGTGTCCGCCATAGATCGTTACGCCTTCGTCGTCTGCGCTCTCATCTGAAGGCGGCTTGATGACGTTCGCGTCGCAGCTCTTGCCGGCATCCGGTATATAGGGCAGATACGAATACGGAACCACATTCGTCTTTTTGTAATAGGTGTTGCTGTGGTAGGAGCACCAGTTCGTGCCAAACCCGACTTCGCCATGGTTGTGCGCCGTCGCGACGACATAGACCCCGTTGGGATCGTACCCGAAGTGGGCGACTGCCTTGAGCGCCTGGGCGGCGATTTCCGGATCCGTTGGCGTCTTAGGGATTGCAGCATCGTCGTTCCAAGCGCCGCCGTATTGCTTTGCAGGATTGGTGATGTAGGTCCTTGTGCCGGTAGAGCCTTCGTAATATTGCGTCTCGATGTTATTGTGACCGCTGCCGCCCATGCTCTTTGCGTACTCTTCCAAGAGCGGCTCTACTTTATTCGGATCTCCACCTTTCTTGTAACCCCAGAATGTGAAGTAGAACTTGGGAGCGCTAATGACAACTCCGCCTAAATACGGCACCTGAAAGTATAGCGGCTTGATATGGGGTTCTCTTGAACGAGAGGCGGCGTAACGCGGCACATGATAGAGCACTCCATCGGCGTAGCGCCAACCTGGCCCCGCCGGTACGAATCTCGACATTTGGTCTCGCGCCGTCGACGCGCTAATGGGTGGAGGTCCTGCGCCGGCACAACCCGCTGCGACGAGCGTTGCGAGGCACCAAAGCGCGGCGGGGATTCGCGTGAGTCTGGACATTTTCGCTTACCTTTTCGCTAGCAAGATCGCCTCGTGGAGAGGAACTCCAACCTTCACGCCGCCGATTCGAATACCTGCCGCATCGCGCACGCGGTGCTCCGCTAACCATCGTCTTGACGTACCGCGAAGGTACGATGGACTCTTGAATTACGTGAGTTGCTTTCTGCCGAAAGGCGCTTGTTGCTCTTATCGAGCCAGGTAAGCGCTCGAGGGGCAAGAAATCCCGCCATATGATCCGCCCAATCGCATTTTTTTCTGCCCTGTTCGTCTCAACAATCGTCACCGTTGCAGCCGCGAGCGCCGAGCCGAGTCCCGGCGCAATCGGCGCCGCGCAGATCGCCGAGGTCCTCGTGCAGGCGCACGTCGCGGCCGGCGGGACGCAGCTCGACGGTTACGCTGCAATGACGCAATCCGGTAGCTTCGCTCAAAATGGCGGGCCGTCCAATCCGTTCGAAGGTGTCGTCGATCTGCGCAACGGCTACTCGCGGATTCGGCTCGTCGTAGGCCCGGCGACGTTCCTTCAGGGCTACGACGGCACGCAGTGGGGTCAGCAAAACGGCGTACTCGCGATCGTCAGCCTGCCATCGTTAGTCGCCGATGCCGTAACGCAGGCCTACTTGAGTAGCTACGCCTTCTTTCGTCGTGACCAAGGATCGACGCTCAAATCGGGACAGGAGGAGAACGTCGACGGGCGGCCGGCCTACGTTTTGCACGCCGAGCCTCGCGGCGGTTCTCCTGCCGATCTGTACTTCGACGCATCGTCGTATCGTCTCGTGAAGATCGTCGCGCAGACGGCGCAGGGCATCGACACCACCACGAACTCCGATTTTCAGGTCGTACAGGGCGTGACAATCGCAATGCGGTCGGTGGACGTCAATGCGTCCGGCACGGCGTCGGTCACGACGCTCAAGACGATCCAGCTTTCGACGAGCCTCGAACCCAGTGCGACTGCGCGTCCGTCGTACGTTTCGCACGGCACTCTCGCGGCGCCCGTATCGATTCCATTCGTCAGCGATCTCGTCGGCGGGCTCGGCCACGTTGTCGTTCCGGTTTCGCTCAACGATAAACCGGCAACGCTGGTCTTCGATTCCGGCGGCGCGAACTTCTTGGTTCCCGACGCCGCGAGAAGTCTTGGCTTGCAAGCCTCGGGCGGTATCGCGACGGGCGGTGCCGGCGCGCAACAACAGATGACCGCCTACGCCCACGTTGCATCGGTCGATTTCGGCGGTGCGCGCCTGTCGGATCAGAACTTCGTCGTCACGCCCTTGAGCTATCCGCTACTGCATCCGCGCAAGGACCTCGCGATCGAAGGCCTGATCGGCTTCGAATATCTCGCCAACTTCCGCGTGAGCGTACGCTACGCCGATCGCGAAATTGACCTCGCACCATTCGACCAACCTGCGCCCTCCGGCGGCGTCACGCTGCCGTTCAAGAGTGACGGCGCGCACGCCTACGTACTTGCAACCGTCGACAAGGTATCCGGCTACTATCTCCTTGACACCGGAAACGCCGGCGGCATCGTGCTCACCGCGCCGTTTGTGAAGGAGCACCACCTCTTCCCCAAGGGCGGTCCGATCTACCGATCGCCCGGCGGGGTAGGCGGCGGCTACTCGGAGACACACGCCGCCGCAAAAACGTTCGCGTTCGCGGGACAAACCTACCGCGACGTTCCGGTCAGCATCCCCCAGGTGACTTCAGGCTTCTTCGCAACGCGCGGCGTGGCGGGGAATCTTGGTTCGGCCTTCCTCTCGCGCTTTACCGTCGTCTTCGATTACCAGGCGCAAACCGTTACGTTCGTTCCGAATCGTAACGTTGCGATGCCTTTCCGCGCCGACCGCATCGGGTGGAGCCTCGGTCAAGACGATCCCAGCGATTTTGAGGTCCACCAAGTCGTGCCGGGAGGCCCAGCAGCCAACGCCGGCATTGCGATGGGCGACCGCGTCACGGCGTTTGCTGGAAATCAGGTGGCGGCAGGCTTCGGGTTGGGCGATTTGTCACCGTACTCCACCGGGAACGCACCGTTTACGGTAACGGTGAATCGCGCGAGCGTCGGCAGAACCGTGACCCTGTGGCCGGCCAACCTTCTTCCGCCGCCACAGTAGGCGACACGCGCCGGCATAAATACGGGAGGATTAAAATGACGTTGAAGAACCGGGCCGTTCTTTCAATTCTTACACTCGGACTCGTTGCTGCGGCGTCTCCGACGCCCCCGCCTACGCCTGCCGTTCGCGACGTTACGACCGTCTATTACGGGGTTTCCGTGCCGGACCCGTACCGCTACTTTGAAGATCCGAAAGATCCAGGCCTGGCAGCGTATTTCCGAGAGCAAAGCGCATACACACGGCAGATTCTCGACGCGCTACCCGGTCGAGCGGCGCTCCGCGCGCGCATTGCGCAACTGGATAACAGCAACGAGAGCTTGAACTCCGTTCGGGTAGTCGGTTCGTACTGCTTTTACCTAAAGCGAACTCCGGGAGCAAATACGACGAAGCTCTACCGCCGGCGTATTGCCGGCGGCCCCGAACGTCTCGTCTTCGATCCGGGTACGTTTGCACGCTCGTCGATGCAGCACTACACGTTCGATTACTACTCCGTATCGCCAGACGGGCGCTTCGCGGCGCTCGGGACCGCCGAAGGCGGCTCCGAGAAGACCGAATTGCGCGTCGTCGACGTCCAGAACGGACATTTACTGTCGGACGTCATCAAGAACGCGATTTACTTTGGTCCGCAGTGGCTTAGCGACTCTCGCTCGTTTTATTATTTTCGAACGCCGGATCTCGGGCTCGACGCTCCGCAGAGCGCGCGTGACACAAAAGGTGTCGTTCGATTGCACGTCCTCGGACGGAACCCGAATCTCGATCCCGCTATCTTCGGCTACGGCTTGTCGCCGCGGATTCCGTTCGCGCCCGAAGACGCGGCCATGATAAGCGTATCGCCCAGAACCAGATGGGCCGTCGCCGCAATCTACCATGGCGTGCAAAACGAAATAGCCATCTATGCCGTGCCCGCCTCCCAGGCGACAAATGGACGGGGGCTCTGGCACAAGATCGTGGGCTACGAAGACGACGTCACCGATTTCGAAGTGGTCGACGATACACTCTATTTAAGTTCGCATTTGGGCGCGTCGCGCCACCGGATCCTCGCCGTCGACTTACGTAGCCCCTCGCTGGCAAGCGCGCGGGAGGCCGTGGCCCAAAGTGGGCGCGTGATCGAAGCTTTGAGCCTTGCCGCCGATGGCATTTATCTGCAAGACCTTGATGGCGGGATCTCTCGGTTGCGTCGCATCGCCATACGCGCCGACGGAACTCCCGGAAGCGCGACGGAGGTGGCGCTTCCGTTCGACGGTACGATTTCGGAGATCGCAACGAATCCGCTGCGCCCCGGCGTGATCTTCGACATGGAATCGTGGACCAAATCGCCCTTGTGGTACTACGCTTCGGCAACCACTCCAGTTCGCGACACGGGGCTTCGAAAGAAGTCGCCAGTCGATTATTCCGGGATCGTCGCTCGCGAAGTCTTCGCGAAAAGCGCCGATGGGACCGACGTACCGCTCTCGATCGTCATGCGCGCCGACCTCGCGCGCAATGGCGAGAATCCCACGCTCCTCGACGGCTACGGCGCGTACGGAATTGCCATCACGCCATCGTTTAGTCCGACTCGCCTCGCATGGCTCGAGCGCGGCGGGATTTTCGCAGAGTGCCACGTTCGCGGCGGAGGCGAGTTCGGAGAGGATTGGCACTTTGCCGCTCACATCGCCACCAAGCAGCGTACCGTCGACGACTTTGTTGGTTGCGCGCACTATCTGATCGACAACGGATACACGGCGTCGGCAAAGCTTGCCGGCACGGGGACGAGCGCCGGCGGCGTCACGATCGGTAACGCCATCGTGCAGCATCCCGAGCTTTTCCGCGCCGCGCTCGACGTGGTTGGCGATACGAATCCCACCCGTGACGAGTTTGCCGAGGGCGGTCCCGCGAATATTCCCGAGTTTGGAAGCGTCACCGACCCGGTTGGATTTAAAGCGCTCTACGAGACCGACCCGTACATACATATACGCGATGGGGTCGCCTATCCGGCCGTTCTTGCAATCACGGGAGCGAACGACCCACGCGTCGCGCCGTGGATCGTGGCAAAGTTCGCGGCGCGCCTACAGGCGGCGACTTCGAGCGGGAGGCCCGTACTGTTGCGCGTCGACTACGACGCGGGACACGGCGCCCTGGGAGCGTCTCGAGCGCAAACGCAGGCGCTCATCACCGACGAGTACGCCTTCCTGTTCTGGCAATTGGGCGAGCCGATAACCCAATAGCGCGAATACCCTTACGGGTTGATGGCCGTGGACGAAATATTGATGACGCCTTTCTCCTGGGTTATGCGTTTGAGGAGCTTTTTCGAGCCACCTTCATACGCCGAAATCGTATTGTCGTTGAAGTCCGTTACGTAGAACCGTTTCTCCTTATCGACGGCAACCTGCGGAAAGGTGCGGGTTGGCAAGATAAAGGAAAGGCCATCGTTCGGGCACGATTGACTCGGGTCGTAATCGACTAGTACGCCCTTGTCGCTGCCATTTTGAGTGCCGATGTAGATCCTTCCCGCGGAATCGACCGCGACTGAGAGTCCGCCGGGGCCATAGACGGGACTATCTGTCGTGGAACTGTACAGGTGCTTAACCAACGTACCCTTTGAGAACTCTTCCGCCTCTTCGTCGCGCTTGATGGTACCACTCGGGTCGGGGATACACGTTTTCTTATCCTTGAAATACACGATCGTCGGATTGGGATCGTGCGTGCTCCAAACGTTGCCGTGAGAATCTACGACCATCTGCGTTACGGCCTGGCTCTGCCCGGTCGCAAAGGCAATGGCACCCTTCGTCTTTCCAGCAGCGAAATAGGTCACACCGCCACCGTCGTCCCCGACGTAGAGGTCGCCTTTGGGATCGACCGTCGCGTAGGTAGGCAGCACGTTACCGGTGAGGTTTCCCCCCGTGTAGGTCGCAATTGGCTTCTTCGCCTTCCCGCCTTTCTTGGCTCCGGCGGAAAACTCGAGCACGTCTCCAGAGCAATACTGAACGGCATAGAAGTTGCCCGTCGGGCCGGTGGCAAGCGACGAAGTGTCGCACGGGACACCGGAGAACTGCTCTTGAGCCGGCACGGTCCCGTTTTTCAGGGGCTGCAGGTACACCCCGAAGTACCCTTGAGGGGCCTCATCGACGAAGAACGGCAGGCCGCCCATTCCGAATGCCGTCGGGCTTGACACGCCATCCCCTTCGGTGGTCTCCTGCAGCTTGAGGTCCGGCAGACTGTAGCGCGCATGCTCTCCGTAGTAAACGCCGGGCGATCCGGTGTTGTAGACGTATAGATACTGCGTTGACTTCGTCTTCGCCAGAGGCGCTTCCGGAGTTGCTCCTGTAACCGATGGAACGGCGGTCGCCGAACAGCCGCAAATCGAAAAAACGAACGCGTAAAACGCGGCTTGCATAACTCGCTTAGTCATCCTGCACTCCTTGTCGGCCCGAGACCGTCCGCCATTCTGTAGCGACGACGAAGCCCCTGTGAGGCGGCACCCGGAGGGCTAGTCGCCGTCGTCCATCCGGAGCCACCGCGACGTAGAGTTCGGTTTAGACTTGGGCAGGACGCTGCATGGGAACGAGATTCTGATCGGGACTTTAATCTTCGTAAACGGCTGCGCTTGCGTCTGGAAGAAATCGTCGAGATCGTGGAGGTACGGAGAGGCATCCGTTGCGCCGAGGGATTTGAGGCCGAGCGTCTCTTCCGTGAACTTGAGCAGCGTTGCGAACTCGATGTCGGTGTGTGCGACGTGTCCATGCCTCGCATAGGGGGAAACGACCAGTAGCGGCACGCGGAAACCGGGCCCCTGTTGATCGCGCACCACGTACGGCCGCATGTGGTCGTAATATCCGCCCCAATCGTCCCACAAAATGAAGATCACGGTTGAATCCCAGTACTTCTTGTTCAAGCCGATCGCGTTCACGACGTTCGCGACCCACCACGGCCCGCAATACCCTGCCGGCACGCCGGGATGGTCCGACGTGACGAGACCGGGCAATACCCACGTGACGTCTGCAAGCCCATGACTATCGCCGACGTCGGTGAGAAACGTGGTTTCCGGCGTGCGAAAGTTCGTGGTGTCGATACGAGTTGGCAGAAAGGCTTCGAACGGAGTCCGGAAGTGGCAGCGGGACATCCAGCTCCGCGACTTTGGCCAAAGGGACGTCATGCTGATCGACGAGTTCGCGTCGAGCCCATTGATGTTCGCGCAGAGCGAGTGCGCGTACAGGCGCCATTTCAGGCCCGCTTCGTCGACACGATTGGCAAGCGACGGGTACTTGAAGCACGGAAATGGTCCGTCCGGCTTCACGATGCCCTCCGGATCGAGCAGCGACGTCGTCGTTCCGGCCGGAGAATCGCAGCCCCACGGCGTGTAGGCGCAGCCGAGGTAGAGAGCGCCGCAATACCCCGAATCCTTATGGAAGTCGGGGGCGCTAGCGACGTTGTTCGATTGGGCCGAGAAGAGGAACTGGTGGGCCGTGTACGACTCGCTATTGTGGCCCATGAAAAAGTGGTCGCCGAGCGTGAACTGCCGCGCGATGTTCCAATACGGCTCGGTCTGCGCGTAGTCAACGTACGAGTAAATCGTGGCCGTGGAGGCCGTCGGCGTGTAGTCGGGATGCGGGGACGCGGCGACGTTAAAGCCATCCATTTTACATGGCGATACTTCGCCGACCTTAAACGGCGGTTGTCCGGCGGGCGGATTGCACGCCCACAGCCATGGCCGGTGAAAGTTGTCCGGATCCTCCGTGCCCGTTAGCTTTCCGAGGTCGATCTTCGTGAGCGCGATGGTTTTACCGTCGATCGTCTTCCCGCTGGAGGCCGCGTCGGCTCCGGGGAATGGCTTGGGGCCTCCGAAGATATTATCGAGTGTCCGGTTCTCTTGAATGATGAAGACAATGTGCTTGATCTTCCCCGACGGGAGCGTGGAGCGTTCGGCTCGCGTCATTGCACCGGAAGGCAGCGCCGGAAGCGCTGGCCCGGGCGACGGCGCTCGCCCACATGCAACGAGCGTAACCGATACGATTAGGGCGATCCAAAATCCGCGCAGCATAAGACCCTCCGTTTAGGAGCAACGTAGCAATATTTGCGGAGGTTCCTACCAATCCTCCGCCGGACGATATCACGCGCGCGAGTGCACCATGTAATCCACCGGAGGCCCTCGAACATTGGAAGCGCGGACCACCGTCAGTGGCTGAGGAGTACGATGAGGGCTTTATGTTGGGAACCTGTGCAAGCGTTAGACCGCGCGGCGACGCAACGCCTCAACATCAGACCTTTCGATCGCTGATGAAGTAGTTCGTTACCGCATCATGACGCTCGACGAGGCGCTGAAGCATCACTTCGGGTATACGACGTTTCGTCCGCTGCAGCGCGAGATCGTAGAGGCGTCGATGGCTGGAGGCGACGTCGTCGCGCTCCTGCCGACCGGCGGCGGGAAATCGCTCTGCTATCAACTGCCGGCGCTCCTCGAGCCGGGGCTCACGCTGGTCATCTCCCCTCTGATCGCCTTGATGAAGGATCAAGTCGACGCGCTCGAAGCCAACGGTATTCCGGCAACGTTCCTCAACAGTTCGCTCGATCAGGCGGCAACCGCGGATCGGCTGGCAGCGCTCGACCGTGGTGCGTACCGGCTGCTGTACGTCGCTCCGGAGCGCACCGTGATGGCGGGGTTTCTCGCCGGCTTGGCGCGCTGGAGCTTGCGCCGCATAGCGGTCGACGAAGCGCACTGCGTCAGTGAATGGGGGCATGACTTTCGGCCAGAGTACCGCCAGATCGCATCGCTGCGCTCGCGTTACCCCAACGTTCCGATGCTGGCGCTCACCGCGACGGCGACCGCGCGCGTGCGCGACGACATCGAGCGCTTTCTCGAGTTGCGCAAGCCGCGCCGCTTCGTTGCAAGCTTTAACCGGCCTAATCTGCGCTATGCTGTTTTCGAAAAAACCGACGCGGTTAAACAGCTGCTGTCTTGGTGTACGGCCCGCGCCAACGAGAGCGGCATCGTTTATGTGCAGAGCCGCAACTCGGCAGAAGAGCTCGCGACGAAGCTTTCCGCGGCAGGTATCTCGTCT
>Ga0265356_1000242_pt1 | contig 10276 bp, 16 predicted proteins | sample NZE4metagenome_FD_189075 | JGI IMG/M metagenome (GOLD analysis project Ga0265356, IMG submission 189075) | Rhizosphere microbial communities from Maridalen valley, Oslo, Norway - NZE4 | ecosystem: Host-associated > Plants > Roots > Rhizosphere > Soil | place: Norway: Oslo | collected 2017-09-15
GACGCTGCATGCGCGGGCGGTGGACTGATCCGAGCCCGGTTGTACCAAGTGGTTGATGAAATCGCGTGTGGCAAGTTGGTCAGGGTTTTACTCCCTTTCGAACCGCCGCCGACTCCGGTCAACCTGGTTTTCGCCGGGCGGCGCTACCTGGCGCAGCGCATCCGCGCCTTCGTCGATCTGGCCGCAGTCGAACTCGAACGTTATCTCAGCTTGAACTGCCCTTGACTGACCGCAAGGCACCGGTCGTGGTGTGTGCCGTGCGGCAGACTGGCATCGCATCACACCAGGTCAGACCTATCAATTGGTCTTGTCGGCTGCTCGAAGAGCCGTGTCATCGCCGATTGGCCTTTAGATGAGTCGGTCCGTATGAATTCCGGTGCTAGCGGCGGTGGGGCGCCAGCGCAAGCCGTGCGCCGGTGGGCCGGCACCGAATCCCATATCGGCGCGAAAATCGCACTCAATCAGGGCCTAAGTCCGAGGACGATCAGGTCGCAGCAAAGACCGCATGACCCGTGTTGGCAACGCGCATTGAAAACGCAAGTTGATTAGCACCTACTACCTGGCCGCTGAATCAGGGGGCCATAATCGCCTAGAAATTCTCACTCCACGGCCGCAAATCCAGCTCCAGCGTCCAGGCGCTGCGTTGCTGGTGATGTAGATCCCAATAGGCCTCTGCGATTGCGTCTGGATGCAGCAACCCATCTGGGCCGCGCTGCTCCATTAATTGAGGGACTCGCGACAGCAGGCGATCCCCCTCGATGCCGCCGTCTACGATCACGTGACCGACATGAATGTTTTGGGGTCCATATTCGCGCGCAATGCTTTGCGCGAGATTACGCATAGCCGCCTTCGCGGATGCGAAAGGCGCAAAGTTCGCGTTGCCCCGCAAGCTGCCTGAGGCGCCGGTGAAAAACAGCGACCCGCCACCATGCTTCAGGAATACGGGAATCGCGGCCTGGGCCAATTGATAGGCACCGAGTGCGTGCTCTCGCCAATGCCGCGCGAAACTCTCTTCGCTGACCTTCAAAAAAGGGGCAGGCTCGTCGCCGCCGGCGTTGTGAACAGCGGCCTGAAGAGGGGCGCACCGATCTGCTTCGGCGACAAAGCGTCTGACATCCTCAGCCCTTGTGGCGTTGCCGATGGCAGTACGTTTGCGCCGGCCTTCTTCAGCTCTGCGCATTAATTTCGGTCCTAACCCTGGAGCAATTCGATCAAACGAGCGTCGCGTGTTGAGCGCTTTAACATCGCTCACCAAATTGTGACGCGCTTGTCCGTGCGGAGATACATCCTGTCGCTCGAATGCACTCCAAACGCTGCATAAAAGGCGTCAAGATTCATTTCCGGCAGGGTTCTGTGCCACTCCCAAGTGTTGCGCGACCTCTTCGACCGAGGACCAAGGCTCCGTCATCGCAAGCTGCTCCGTGGTCGCGCCTCTACTGATTCAACGGTACAGCAAGATAGTGGGATCGGGAAGAGTTGGATAGAGTCGGAAAGAGTCGGCTTGTGCGGTCCGTCACACAGCGACGGTGCGGTGAGCGCGGGGATGAGTGGCCCCGAAGTGACACCACTAGCCTAATGCACTGAGCTATGCCGTTATCTTGCCGGGACCTCTTTGCTCAGATCAAAGCGTGGCGTCCTCGAACCCGCCGAGCCGGGCGGACTGCCGGGCGTCCCCGCGATGAATTGTGGCGACCCACACCGCGGACGACGTGCGCGGAGTGACCAGGAGTGACCAAAAAGGAAAGTCGTTTGGGGCAAAATAGCCCCGATGAGGCGCGCGCAAGTACATGATTTTATTGAAATGGCGCGCCCGACTGGATTCGAACCAGTGACCCCTGCCTTCGGAGGGCAGTACTCTATCCAGCTGAGCTACGGGCGCGTACTCGCAAATCTTATCCCATTGCCGACGTGCCGCCGAACGGCTCTTGGTCACGCCCTGGTCACTCCGCCGGCAAGGCTTCGAAGCGACCCTTTCCAAGCGCCTGATCCTTCAGGATTATCCGCCCGTTTCGAACCTCTGCTTGACTTCTTCGGAGGCCGATACTCTATCCAGCTGAGCTACGGGCGCATTGTAGGGGTGGCGATACTACTCGCCGACGGCGAGCGCCGTCCAGCGTCAGGCTTACCTACCCTTCGCGGCGGCCTGCAGCTTGAGGACGGTGGCCCAATTGCGGGTTGTGACGCCGGCGCCGGCATTGCGGGCAAAAGCCTGATTGACCTTACTGTCCAGTATACCAGCCGAACACCACAGGTACGCTGCGCGGGAAGTGATGGCGAGCGCGTCTGGGCTCCACTCTTCCGCAAGGGATTTTCGTCGATGATGGATGCCAGATCTCCGGCGGTGATGACGGCCACCATTGCCGCGAATCAGCGCAATACATTCGCCCATGGACTTAAAGGTCCCTCACAACGGCGTCACAGGAACGCACAATTTGCAGTCGAGTATCCCGGTCGCCGGGTCGTAGCTCGAGCCTGCGGGGTAGAATTCGAACATCGGTCGATTGTCGAGCTGCAGTCCGCTGGAGGGAAGCCAATCGCGCAACAGCGCCGTCCACGCGGATTCAAACTCGCTTGCCAGGCCCTTGAAATTGAGCGCTGCGTACTTTCCGCCTGGAATGACCGTCTTGTGCGCGTTGCCGAGCGCGATGAATGTTGCTGGGATTTCGCACCCCGCGTCGTATCTGCATTGTTCCGCCGCTGTGACGTTGGGGTCATCATGGCTGATGCCATACCTTGGCTGCCGCAGCAGTCCACTGGCAACCATCCAGGGATAGGCTTTTGTTTGCCAAAACACGCTGATTGGTTCGCCATAAGGCCCAACGTGCCTCAAGTACGCGATGGGAATCGGCTTGCGTTCGATGACTTCGACTTTCATGGGTGCCTCCGATGTAGGACGATTCACGGCACCATTCTTTGCCAACTTTTCGTTTTGAGCCTGACCGGGCTTGCTGTTCGTCTGATCGGAATTGCTTTTGCGCGACGCCGATTGCTGCAAGCGCCATGACGTTGGGGAGCAACCGAATCTCGCGCTGAACGCATGGGTAAAGGCCTCCGCTGAACCGAAACCGACGCCCAGCGCGATTTGAAGGATGGGAAGGCGGGGTTGTGCCAGCAGCCGCGTTGCAGCAACTTCGCATCTTCGCCTGCGCAAATAGCCGCCCAGGGTTTCTCCCATCCATGCCGAGAACAAGCGGTGGAAATGAAAGGGCGAAAAGTGCGCAATGCCCGCCAAGGTCTCGAGGTCCAGGAACTGATCCAGATGCTGATCGATGTGCTCCGTCACCCGATGCATGCGATCGACATACACATCGCGGCTTTTGAGCGTGCTCATCGCATTGACTGCGCCGCGGGCCTTAGGGTTCGGCCTTGTGGCAGACGGCCTGGGCATCCAGGATCATGGTAACTCCGACGCCGTTTTTGGCTTGGTGTAAAGAATCATTTGGGTGCAGCGAAACACCGCCAGCGTGCGCGCGGACTCCTTGTGGCTGACAACTGAGTCCCAGACCTGGGTGGTCTTTCCAAGATGCACCGGCGTTGCCACCGCGACAATCGTGCCCTCGCGAGCTGTCCCAAGATGATTGGACTTCAGCTCGATGGTGGTGAAGCCCGTGGCATCCGCGGGCAGATTCGCGATGCAACCATATCCCGCCACGGTATCCGCCAGCGTAACCACGGTGCCGGCGTGCAAATAGCCATTGGGCGCCATGACGGATTCCACGACCGGCAGCTCGCCGACGACGCGGGACTCGCTCACTTCGGTGATGACGAGCCCCAAGTGGCCCGGCAATTTGGAGGCGCCGGCTTTGTTGAATCCCTCCGGGGTGCGCAGGCGTGTCAGCGTGTCCTTCAAGCGTTTACTCGTCTCTGTATGCGGCCCAAGGCCACCAAGATGAGGCCCAGCACAATGAAGACAACCAACAGGCCGGCGGCATTGATCATGGTTCGTTCATAACCAATCGCCAGCGGATCGATAAATCGATACGGATAGCTGCCGATGATTCTGCCGCGGATCAGCGCGTAGATCAGGTACACGGTCGGATATAGACTCCAGTACAGGGGGTAAGTCCAGCGCAGCGCGCCTTTTGGAAAATTGAACCACCAATAGATCAAATACAGCGCGGGCATGGCGTAGTGTAATAACACGTCGGCCACCAGCTGCAGTCCTTGCGGATTCCAGACGTTGCGCAACAGCAAATGATAGGCAAGGCTCACGAACACAATGCTGGTCGCGACGCCCGCGGTGACGGCCGATCGCGAGAAGAACCTGCCTGCGGCCGATTCCGGCGCGACCAACGGTATGGTAAGTGCGGCGCAAACCAGGAGATTGGTCAGAATCGTGAAGTAGCCAAGGTAGCTTACGAAGCCGCCGGCGACACCCTTGCCGTTCAGAATCGTCGAGTGCAGGGTAATGTACAATTGAAGCAGCACGCTGAACCAACCCAGCGCCGCCAATGCGATGACCAGCACCTTGTTCTTCGGATACGTGCCCTTCATCCCTTGACCTCGATTTCCCGTCCCTTCGTCAGTCGGTGTTCGGCAAATTCTCGAAGAAATCGACCACGCCCGTTTCCAGCGAGTATTCGGCGCCCACCACCATCAAGCCGGCATTTTGTATCAGCTTCTCGATGATGTCGGAACCATGCCGCAAGTGATTGACGGAAGCGCGGATATTCGCGCGACATGCCGCATGCACCAGTGCATCGTGATCATGCTTAAGATCGGTTGCCAACAGGCCTTCGATACCCGGTCTGATGAAATCAACGATGGAATGCAGGTTACGGGATTGATTCTCCACCGGACGTTGCAGCTGTTTCAGCGTGGTCTCGATGGCACCGCAGCGCGAATGCCCCAGTACCACGACCAATCGAGTGCCGAACTGCTCCGCTGCAAATTCCACGCTGCCGATCAGCGAGGGCGCCACGATGTTGCCGGCGACTCGGATGACAAATAGATCCCCCAATCCCTGATCGAAAACGATCTCGACCGGAACGCGCGAATCCGAGCAGCCCAGGATGGCCGCGAACGGTTCCTGACCTCTTGCCAATTCCAAGCGCCGCGCCCGGCTCTCGAAAGTATCCCGGCTGGAGATCTCCGAAACGAAGCGATGGTTCCCCTGCTTTAGCAGGGCAAGTGCGTCTGGAGCAAGGATCATCGGTGCATCACCGGATGCCTCCCGGCAAACGCCGGCCGCTATAGCGGGCGTCTGGCGGAGCTATCGCGATACCCAAGAATGCGTGCGGGCAGAAATAAAATTGCGCGCACCAATGCGAATATCGCGTCGAAAGAAAGAGCAACCGCGCGAAATGGCAAGGAGATGAGCCATACCAGGGGCCAAAGAATGACGGCGAGAATGGCCACCGGCCAGCACACCACCAACAAAATGCACCATAAGAGCAAGGTTTTCATTTGGGATCCCCTCAATTCCTGCGCATCACCTTATCACATCACTGCGGTGCGGTGCCCGTCGGGGGCGGCTTGGGCGATGGGCGCAGGAGCTCCATCTGCCTTTCCGGGTTTGCGAATGAGGTGAATCCGAACTGTGCATAGAGCCCATGGGCATCTTGGGTGCCGAGCGTATAGCGGGCGATGGTATTCAGCTCGGGATGCGACAGGATATGGTTCATCAACAACTTACTGATTCCGCGGCCGCGAAATTCCTGAATGACGAACACGTCCAGGAGATGAGCAAATCGAACAAAGTCGGTTACCACCCGGGCAAATGCGACTTGGCGACCCCCGGCATAGGCGCCGAAGCACAGAGAATGTTTGATGCACTTTTCGACGCTGGATCGCGATATGCCGGGAACCCAATAGGAATCATTTGCCAGAAAGGCGTGAATCATTCCGACATCGAGCCGGTCCTGGTCAGTCGAGATGTCGATTGACGTCATGGTCTTGCGCTGCGCGATCAGCGCCTCCCGGCCGAATTCTTCGCGCTCGATTTGACGTATTCCAACCGTCTGAATCGCAACGCCGACCAATCCTCGTCGATCGCCACCATGCGTACAGACTCAAAGCCGGCGGCCCGAATGATGCCCCAGCCCGAATCACGGTTAAATTCACAGGTGTAGCGCTTGGAAGTTCCCTTCGGGTAGGCGAACCAAAGGACGGCGTCGCCCTCGGCCGCAGCCGCCAATACCTTGGAGGCACGATCCAATTGCGCTTGGGTCGCGGCAAACGCCATGGCGAATCGGACCGCCTTCGGCTTGCTGGGATTGCGCACGATCGTTACGCGTTTGAGCTTTTTTAATTCCGCCTCGAAGGAATCCGGGACATCGAACAGCACGATTTCATCGTGATCACCCAGATTGAGCTTTTTGAACAACGGGGTCAGCGCAGCATCTTTCACACTAGTGTTCATGGACGAGCGCCAGACGAATGCCGATGAAAATGAAAAGCCCGCCGACACACCCGTTGAACCATCGTTTGAAGGACGCACTGGGCGCCAAACGCCCGCTGAGGTGCGCCGCCGACCAGGCCACGAACAGGTTCCACAACGTTCCGTTGACATCGAAAATCGCCCCGAGAAACAAAAATGCCAGCGGCTTTGAGCCTGCGTCCGCTTGAACGAATTGCGGCAGAAGGGCCAGGAAAAACAGAGCAACCTTGGGGTTCAAGACGTTGGTCAGAAAGCCTTGCATGAAGACGCCCCGCAGCGAGGCAGCGCGGGGAATGATGGTGCTTGAAGAGGCACGTAGGGCACCCGCGGAGCGAATGAGCGTTATGCCGACATACAGCAGGTAGCCGGCACCGATGAATTTCACGGCGGTGAACACGGTGGCGGAGGCGGCAAGAAGTGCCGACAGGCCGAGCGCCGCGGCACAGATGTGCACCAGTGTGCCGGTGCCGATGCCGAGTGCAGCGATTGCGCCGGCGCGCCAGCCTTGCGTCGAACTGCGCCCGATGATGTACAACGTGTCCGGGCCCGGCGTGATACTCAAAAGCAGCCCGGACAGAACGAACAGCCAAAGATCATGCGTGCCGACCATGTGCTCCTCGAGGGACCCGGATCTCTCTTACGCTAACCCCGCGGCGGACTTTTCGCCAGCAGCGCTGCCCGGCGCTCCAGGCTTGCCTTGGGCCATTGCTCGGAGGTCTTATAGTACTGGGCAAAAGCGGGTGTGCCCGCAGGCAGTTCCACCCACGGCTGTTTCGATGCCGTGAAGATGTGTACATCCGGCGGCAACCGATCCGGTTCGTCCAGTGTGCCGACACGGACGAATCGTACGACATCGCCCGCGCCCGCATAGTTGCTCCACAGGGCCACCAGACACTTTGGGCATCGCGAGATTCGTTGACCCTTGCCGCTGTTGGACGGCGTGTCGACAACCTGTATTTCGCCTTCCAGCAGTTGCACCCGGTCCGCTTCTATCATCGCGTTCAGCGCAAAGGCGGTGCCGGTTTCTCGTTGGCACCAGCGGCAGTGGCAGCAGTGAACGAACAGCGGCGCAGTCTTCATCCGATAGCGCACGTAGCGGCAGGTACAGCCGCCCTCTCGGGCTTCGACCGAACGATCTGCGGAAAACATGGGCATCTCACTTCGCGCGCAGGCGCGCGGTTACTTCGATCTCGATTTGCATACGCGGATCGGACAACCCGGCTGAAATCATCATCGCCGCCGGCCGAACCTCTCCCAAGTATTTCCTGAGTATCGGCCAACAATCGGAAAAGCGCGCGGCGTTCGGCAGCACGTAGGTTACTCGCACCACGTCCGCGAATTCGGCGCCCGCCTGCCGCAAGGCGGACAGAATGTTCTTCAAACACTGCTCGGTCTGTTCCAGCAAATCATCCGAGATGGTCATTGTCGAGTAGTCGAAGCCTGTCGTTCCGGACACGAACACCCACTCGCCGTCCACAACCGCGCGCGAATACCCAATCTCGTGTTCGAATTTCGATCCTGAACTGATCAAGCGCCGCGTCATCGGGTTGTCTCCGCCGCACCACCTCGCCTATCGAAATACCAAAGGCCGCCCGAAAATGCAAACCACCACGCTGCCGCGAGCCACCAGCTGCCCAGCCATTCGGCGTGAGTTCTCGCGAAAAATGCCAGCGAAGTCGCCAGTACGCATGACGCAGACATGGCCAGGATGAAGCGTGGGGAGAGCTTGCGCATCCAGCACAGTCGAATCACGGATCCGTAGGTGATCGCGCCCGACAGCGCGCAGACACCCAGCACGACATAGAGCCGTTCCGTGCCCGGCAACACCGCAAACAGCACCAGACCGATGATGCCGACATACAGGGTCACCACGCTCAGGCCGATCGCGATCGCGATAAAGGCCGCCTTGCGCCGCAGACTCTCGGGCGCGCGCAGCGCAAATACCAAGGCGGACGCATGTAAAGCACCGTTGAGGGCAAACGTACCGATCAGAGAGTCGTGCAAAAGGTTCCAGTGCGCCAGGAAAAACATGATCACGGCCGCCGCTGCGAGCAGGCCGAAGTGCCGGTCGTAGTACAAATGCCCCATGTCGAAAATTAAATTGAGCCGCGCGGCGGCGCGTATCGCGTGAGGATGAGAAGCAATCCGCCGGCCAGTATGGCCATATCGGCCAGATTGAATATGCCCGTGCGAAACGAGCCGATGCCGACGTTGAGGAAGTCCGTGACCCGGCCATCGTAAAACAATCGGTCGATCAAATTGCTGATGCCCCCGCCCGCGATCAGCCCCAAGGCGATGAACCGGGCGGGGCCCAAGCGCCGGGCGAAGAACGATGCGTACACGAGACCCAGGAGCAGCACCGCCACAGCGGCGGTGAATAGGGTGAAACGCAGGTGTTCCGGCAACGAAGCGCCTAGACTGAGGAACGAGCCGGGATTTTCCACGAGCTGCAGGCGCAGGGAATCCGCAAACAGCGATTCCGTGACGCCCGATGTGAGCATGGCGCGCGCGGCGGACTTCGTCACTTGATCGCACCCGACGCAGCCGCACAGCGTGACCATCACGACAATGAATCTGGGAATTGAACGCATGTTTGACTCCTGGCCGGACTTCGTCTGATCGCTCCGCGAACGCGAAGGTTCAGAACTTCTGCCTGCCGGTCAAAATATCCCACCAGAGACGCCAGTCGCCCATCAGGCTGAACCCGGGATATCTGAACGTCGCGGGCTTGTTGTGTTCAAAGAAAAAATGCCCCACCCAGGCAAATGCGTAACCTTGAACGAGAGCCGCACCCGCGAGCCATCCCTTCTGGGTAAGCACGGCGGCAACGAGCAGCGCGAGGGCGATGCTCGTTCCGGCGAAGTGCAGCCGACGCGACGTGGAATTGGCATGTTCGCTGAGATAGAACGGATAGAACTCACGGAAGGTTCGAAATTTAATTTCGTCAATCATGGGAACCACCCGCCAGGTCGAGACCTATTTTGTCAGGCTCGCCTCGACCCAGTCGAGACGATCCTTGTGGAAGTGCGCTGCCGCCAATGGTACGCCGGTCGCCGGGAATTCCATCACATACTCGTCGGCCTCGTTGAACTTCGGCCATCGGGGACCGCCTGCAGAGTCGGGATCGCCGGTTTTGGCGAACTGGGCCCAATATTTGTTGGCCGCCGACGCGACCGCCTTGCCCTCCTCGTCGAAGGGCGTTGCCCGCGGGGTGTTGAAGACGTAGGCAATTTCGCCGCCATGCGACAGGCCAAACAGGGTGGCGCGCTGCGCGGCGGGCGTGTACGAGAAGTGGTAGACATAGGTCGCGTTGCCATGTTTCGCATGCAGACGCGCGAGATCACGGTCCGGTTCGCTGATGGACGTGTCGGTCACGTAGCGCGCGATGATGCGGTCGGCATCGCCGGTGTTGTCGGGATCATACGCGGCGAGGAAGGCGTCACGCCGTTGCTGAATGGATGCGAGGCGGTCGGACGCATTCATTCCACGCCGAGTCAGACTGGCTTCGTCGCTGTTGCCGCCGAGCAGATAGGGCACATGTGCTTCCATTCCCGCGGCGAATCCGTCGGCTGCGCTGCCGGTGATCATCTTGCCGTCGGCCATGGGCAGTATCTGGTCAGCCGCTCCGATGCCGGGAAGGTTACTGGTCAGCTCCGTCCACGGCAGCGCCCGCAATGCCTTCGCGGCAGCGGCATCTGAACCATGCACCCCGGCCTTTTCGGCGAACGCGACGCCGTTCTGTTCGACGGATGAGATGGGTCTTGCCGGGAGACGGCCGAACCCCGACTCTGCCATGGCCTTGGCAAACAACCCCTTGGCTTGCGGCGCGAGCATCAAATAGTTGACGGAAATTGCACCGGCGGATTCGCCGAACATGGTGACATTCTTAGGATCGCT
>Ga0265356_1000244_pt1 | contig 10250 bp, 9 predicted proteins | sample NZE4metagenome_FD_189075 | JGI IMG/M metagenome (GOLD analysis project Ga0265356, IMG submission 189075) | Rhizosphere microbial communities from Maridalen valley, Oslo, Norway - NZE4 | ecosystem: Host-associated > Plants > Roots > Rhizosphere > Soil | place: Norway: Oslo | collected 2017-09-15
TCGCGGTTGACTTCCGCGAACGTGGCGTGGTGGGCTTCGATCTTGCGGGAGAAGAAGGCGGCTATCCTCCGAAGAAACATGTGGATGCTTTTCACTACATTCAACGGGAGAATTTCAATATTACGGTGCACGCGGGCGAAGGATACGGAAAGGAATCGATCTGGCAGGCGATTCAATACTGCGGGGCGCATCGCATCGGACACGGGACGCGGTTGATTGATGACATCGCCGTGAAGGACGGCAAGGCGGTGAATTTGGGTGACCTGGCGCAGTACGTTCTTGACAAGCGAATTCCACTGGAGATTTGCCTGTTGAGTAACGTTCACACCGGCGCGACGCCGAGTCTGGCCGAGCATCCATTCAAGATTCTTTACCAGGAAAGATTTCGCGTGACCCTGAATACGGATAACCGTCTGATGAGCCACACCTCGATGACGCAGGAATTCGAAGCGGCCGCAGAGACGTTTGGCCTGACGTTGAATGATTTCGAGAAGATCACGATCAACGCAATGAAGAGCGCGTTTTTACCGTACGATCAGCGGATCGAATTCATCTACTCGATTATTAAGCCGGGTTATGCCGGCATCCGTAGGGCGGCAGGCCTGCCGGGCTAGTCGCAACTGTAGGTCGACATCGAGACTTCATGCGCAATTTCATTTCATGGTTCATTCCCGGATTTATTTTTTCCGTGTGTGTTTCGGGTCTGCTATGGGCGCAGACCTCGACACAGAGTTCGCCGATTCGCGTCAAAGTTGTGGTGGTCACCATGTTCGAGCGCGGGGAAGACACGGGCGACGCACCCGGCGAATATCAGCTTTGGGTGGAACGCGAGCACCTGGACCAGATTCTTCCGCTACCTTCCGGCTATCACCACGTGCGCATGAACAAGGATGGGGTGCTCGGCATGGTGACGGGAGTGGGGACAGCCAAGGCTGCCGCATCGGTGATGGCGCTGGGTCTCGATCCACGGTTCGACTTGTCGAAGGCGTACTGGATCGTGGCCGGCATTGGCGGCGGAGATCCGGCGGATGTGTCGGTTGGATCGGCGGTTTGGGTTGATCATGTGATTGACGGCGACCTGGCGTTTGAGATTGATGCGCGGCAGATTCCCGCGAGTTGGCCGACTGGGTACTTGCCGCTGCGCAAGGGCACGCCTTTCGAGCAACCTGTCAGTGATGAGTATGGCGAAGCTTACACGCTAAATTCGGAACTGGTGGGTTGGGCGTTTCGTCTGACGCAAGATGTGCCGCTCGCGGATTCCGATTCGTTACGCAAATCGCGGGCGCGTTTTGCTGGGTTTCCGAATGCGCTGAGGCCTCCGTTCGTGGCGAGGGGCGATACGCTTTCCGCAAGCACGTTCTGGCATGGCTCGAAGATGGATGAATGGGCAAATGCCTGGACTCGCTACTACACGGGCGACAAAGGCAATTACATGGTCGCAGCGATGGAGGATTCGGGCACGCTGCAGGCGCTGACTTTCTTGAGCCAAGCTGGTCGCGTTGATCTGCGGCGCGTGCTGGTGCTGCGTACGGTGAGCAACTACGATCGAGAAGCGCCGGGCGTGCCGGTGGCAGGGAGTTTGCAGGAGATGGTTTCCGGAAACTACTCGGCTTATATGCCGGCGCTGGAAGCGGCACAGACGATCGGAGACAAGGTAGTGCGGAATCTGGTGGAGCATTGGGCGGAGCGGGAGTCGACGATTCCGCACGCGCCGTAGTCGAAAGCGGCGCGTGATACGTCAAGTCGATAAGGCCGCCAAGGTTTCTGCCAGCACCAGAACTCCGCTCGCGATATCTTCCGGCGAAGCGTACTCGTCGGGACGATGGCTGTAGCCGTTGCGGCATGGAATGAACAGCATGGCGACGGGAGCGATACGCGACATGAACAGCGAATCGTGGTAGGCGCGGCTGACCATGGGAAGAAAACTTAATTGGAGCTTGCGGCAGGAGTCGGAAAGCGCTTCGATGATTTCGGGAGCACAGGCTGCGGGGGCGTCGGCGTTCAGCAACTCGGTGTGGATGGAAACCTGGCGCTCGCTTGAGATGGCGCGGCTGGCTTGCTCCATGGATCGAATCACAGCATCGCGTCGCTGAAGGTCGGTGTCGCGAATATCGGAGCTGAGATGAACGCGGCTGGGAATGCTATTGACGGCGCCGGGAAAGACTTCGCAGATTCCAACCGTGGCCACGGTGTCCACAGCGCCGCTGGTGCGGGCGGCGGTTTCGATGGCCAGAATTAATTCGGCGGCCGCGCAAAGAGCGTCGCGGCGATCGAGCATTAAAACACCGCCGGCGTGGCCTCCAGCGCCTTCGAGAGTGATGCGAAAACTTGCCGGAGCAGCGATCTGCGTAACGACGCCCAGCGGTATTTTCTCGCGCTCGAGCAAGGGGCCCTGCTCGATGTGCAGTTCGACAAACGCCTTGTAGTAGCCGGCCGGTAATTTTACTTGTTCCAGGTCGCCTGGCATCCCTGCCTGGCGGCGAACTTCTTCGACCGTGGCGCCGGACTTGTCCGTTAGTTTTCTCGCGGCATCGGGAGTGAGCGTGCCCGATAGCAGACGGCTGCCCAGGCATCCGATGCCGAAACGCGTCGGCTCTTCCGCGGTAAAAATCAGCAACTCAATCGAGTGTGTGGGGTGAAATCCCGATCGCTGAAGCGCGCGGATTGCTTCGAGGGCACCCAGGACGCCGACTACGCCGTCATATTTTCCGGCGTTCGGAATGGCGTCGATGTGGGAGCCGGTGCCGACCACCGGCGCTGATGGGTTGGGGCCGTTCCAGCGCGCGAAGGTGTTGCCGATCGCGTCCTGACGGAGTGTGAGACCCGCTTCCTCGCAGCGTGATTTCATCCACGCTCGAGCTTTGAGATCGGCGGGGGTGAAAACAATTCGAGTTACGACCGGGGGTTCTGCTTCGGAAATCGAGCCTAGGGCTTCGATCTCGGACAGAAGGCGATTGTGATCGATTTCGATGGCGGGGTGCGTGCTCATGTTTGCGACTATTTTTCTGCCAGCGGGTGCCGGTTCCAATCTTTGTAGATGAGATATTTTGCCGGCACTTTGCCGATGGCTCCAAACCATTGCGGGCACCACGCGCCCATCCAGATGAAATCGCCCGCGGTTACGGGATACCAGGAATCGCCGAGGCGGTAAATACCGCCGCCCTCGAGCATGAGGAGTCCGTGCTCCATCACGTGCATTTCGACCATGCTGAGCGCGGAGCCGGGTTGATAGACCATAGTGTTCACCGCGAAATCGAATTTCATTTCGTCTGGAAGCAGGCATTTTACCTGCAGAGTGGGATCGTCGTTGAGGGGATGTGATGGAATTGCATCTTCGGTGGAAATGATCGGCTGCGGCGGTTTGGTCGAGGCCAATGCCTGGTAGCGCTTTTCAATCACGGCGACACGGCTGGGTTGCGACGCGGTCACGCGGTGAGCCGAACCTTCAGGTAAGTATGCATAGGCACGCGGACCTAGTTCGCTCCTTTTGTTTCGCCCCTTCACTTGCACGGTACCTTCGATCACGTAAATGAAGCGCTGCGCGGATGTGGTGCCGAGTTCGCCGCCCGTTTCAAATTCGGCGGTATACTGCGTGAACTTCGCGCCCAGCACGGGCCCGGCGTGCACAACGGCGGTGCATCCCTTCATCCCAGGCAAGGGGGTGCGCACGAACGTGTCGGCGGTTAGCAGCAGGTGGTTCGGCTGTTGCGAGCTTCGAGTGTGACCAAGATTTTGCACGTCACGTCCTTTTCAGAAATTCGGATGAGGAAGCCAGGCGGCGGAGCAGAAGCACGCCGCATTCGATTGCCTTCTCGACGTCTTCAAGAGCAACGGATTCGGCTGGGTCGTGGCTGATGCCACCGGGCGTCCGCAAGAAAATCATGGCCGCGGGAACTTTTTCGGCGAGAATCATCGCGTCGTGACCTCCACCACTCGCCATGCGGTGCGGCTCGCATCCGGACTGGCGGATCGCCTCTTCGATTTGGTTCACGAGAAATGGATCCATCGCGACGGCCTGCTGGTTCAGCAGGACATTTCGACGCACGGAGAGTCCGCGGCGTTGGGCAATCTCTTCGGACTTGCAGATGAAGTCGTCCACGGCGCGGACGCGAACTTCGTTGGAGCTGTGACGAACGTCGACGGTGAGCAGCGCTTCGCCGGCGATGATGTTTGTGGCTCCGGGTTTGGCTTCGATTTTACCCACGGTTGCGACCATGCCCGGAGCGCTCTGCGCGAAGCGCTCGACAGCAGAGATCCATTCTGCAGCCGCAGCAATACTATCGTGGCGAAGATGCATGGGCGTGGTGCCGGCGTGGTTGGTGCGGCCGATAAATATGAACTCCAACCGGCTTTGCCCGGCTATGGCCTCGACCACCCCCAGGGGCCGGGCTAGGGTCTCGAGCACCGGGCCTTGTTCAATGTGGAACTCGAGGTAGGCTAGTGTGTTCGCGGGGATGTGAGCTTCGGGAACTTTTTCTGGCTGCAAGCCGAAATCTTCGATGGCCTGGCGCACGGTCACGGCGTTCGAATCCTGCCTGCGAAGGAGCTGTTCGTCGAGGCGGCCAACCAGCGCGCGGCTGCCGATGAAGGGTTCGCCGAAACGCACTCCTTCTTCTTCGGAGAAACCGACCACTTCGATTCCGAACGGAAGCTTCTCCCCATCCAGGGCGGCCAACAAGGCAACGCCAAGCAGCACACCGAGAACGCCATCGAAGGCTCCGGCGTTCGGAACTGTGTCGAGATGTGAACCGATCAACAGGCGCGGCGCGCCGGATTGCGCGGCGTCGTAGAAACCGCGCAGATTGCCTGCGGCATCGATGCGGACGTTTGCGCCCAACGCTTGCAGCCACGATGTGATCTCGCGGTGAACCTGGCGCATGGATGGACAAAGAAACGTGCGGCGAGTGCGCGCAGGATCTTCGCTGAGGCGCGCCAGTTGATGGCAACGGGCGATGGCAAGTTCCGCACTGGTCTGGAAGGGACGCGCGCCCGGCGGCGCTTTCGTTTGTGTTTGCAGCTGCTTCATCGCTGGCCGATTCCTACTGACTGATTTATGCCAAGAAGGTTCAGCTTCCCCGGTACGTCGTATATCCATTGCAACTCAATAGCAACGGGATGTGGTAGTGCGATTCGCCTCCGCGGACCTGAAATGTAATTTCCACAACCGGATACAGACCATCGAGCTTCTGCGCGCTGTAGTAACTTGCAGTATCGAACAGCAAGCGATACGGACCAGCCGGCAGGGGATGGTCTGGCGGAAGCAACTGAGCGCAACGGCCGTCTGAATCGGTGTGCGTGGATGACAGCAGATGCCAGACGCCGGTCGCTTCCTGCCGCTCCAACTTCACGGGAACGTGGACCGCGGGCTTGCCGCGCGCGGTGTCGAGAATATGAGTCGAGATGCGGTTCATTGTCCGAGCCACTTCTTCAGGCGAATCTGTGTGATCAGCCGCTGCTGCTCGGCCGCTTCGCGCAGTTCTGTTGGCGCGTCGTTGCGCAGGCGGCGGTGCAGGATCGCGAGAATCTCCGAGGCCGTCTTGCCGGTTGCGCACACGATGAAGATGTGCTGAAAGCGGCGCTCGTACTCGCGATTGCCTTCGGCCAGAGCAATCTTAACAGCGTCGGCGGCATCGGCAACCTTCTGTTGCTCTTGCGCCGGCCATGCTGCGGACTTGTCAGTCGAGGTCTGCGTCACAGATTCGCCGATTCGGGGATGACTGCGAAAGGCCTGCAGCCAGTCGGTTTCGCTTAGGCGGCACCAAATTTCGTCCGAGAGAGCGAGTAGCGCCGCCTCGTTTGCCAGCGGGCGGCGGGTTGCTACCTGGGCTGCCCAGGCGTTTGATCCGCAACACGGCAGAATCTCATTCTCCGCTTCTTTGCGTGGGAGCCGGTTCCAGCGCGTGAGCGCGGCATTCACACGATAGCTCCTGGTTCGCCAGCCTGTTCACCAGTGGCGCGCAGCCGTGCGAGAAATTCTACGATCAAATTACCGGCCACAGCCGCACGATACCGGGCCGTGGAACGGATATCGTCAATGGGGCGGATTTCTCTACCTGCTATTTGCTTTGCCAGAGTCAGCAACCCGCGATCAATCATCTTCCCTTGAATTGTTTTTTCCGTCTCGATCAGTCGAAATGGGATGGGCGCAACGCTTCCCAGCGCGATGCGAACGTCTTCGATTCGCGGAGTGTCAGCCGCACCGCTCGAGAGCAGGCCTAGAGCAGCGATGCATACTTTTGAAATCGCCTGCGCGTTGCGTGCGCCCACCTTGCGCGCATAGGAAACGTAGGTCGAAAATCTTCGCGGCAGGCATACGGAGCGAATCAGTTCGTCGGGTAAGAGTTGCGTCTTTTTATAGCCGGTGTGAAAACCGAAATACGGAAGACGGCGCTCGCCTCGGGCGGAAATCAGAACCAGCTCGGCGTCGTAGACCAGCAGGGCGGGCAGCGAATCCGCGGCGGGCGAGGCGTTCACGATGTTGCCGCCGATGGTGCCGCGATTCTGATTGGCGATTCCGCCAGTCCATTGCGCGGCACTGGCCAGCAGGGGCAAATCGCGGCGCACAAATTCATGTTCGCGCAGATCGGTATAGGTGCATCCGGCACCGATCCGAATCTCATCCGGCAAAATGTCAATCTTGCGCAACTCGGGAAGATTCCAGATGCTGAGCAATTTTCTTGCGGTCAGCTTTCCCGCAGCGTATTGCACCATCACGTCCGTACCGCCTGCGATCGGGAGCCACGCGCCAGGCTCGGCGGCGAGCAGAGACACGGCGTCATGGAGGCTGCCGGGAGCGACGAGTTGGTAGTCGGACGGATCGCTTCTCATTGTGAGGTGGTACGGGATGTGTTACGGAATGTGTTACGCAGATGGCCCACGGCGGGCTGCCTCCATGACGGCTTCGAAAATTTGCATGTAGCCGGTGCAGCGGCAAAGATTGCCCGAGAGTCCTTCGCGGATATCTTCGAGCGTAGGCTGCGCGTGCTTGTCCAGCAAATGAACCGCGGCCAGAATCATGCCGGGGGTACAAATGCCGCACTGGGCGCCGCCGCATTCGAGAAAAGTCTGCTGCATGCGGCACGACGGTTCATGCGCGGCGAGTCCCTCGATCGTGAGGATTGCGGCGCCTTCGGCTTGGAGAACGGGAACCAGGCAGCTGTTCACCAGAGCGCCGTCCATCAATACGGAGCATGATCCGCACTCGCCCTCGCCGCAACCTTCCTTCGTGCCGGTCAAGTTGAACTCGTGACGCAGCACGTCGAGCAGGCGTTCCATGGGATAGACGCGAACCATCTTGCGCTCGCCGTTGATCTCGAGCGACAGCTCGCACTTGCCGTCATTTTTTTTCCCCGGTGATTGGGTCATCGTCGTCCGCCGGCGAGTTGAGGTTCGCCTGGTGGCGACGCCTGAGCGGTGAGTGCCTCGAAGACGTCCTCGGCCAGCAGTGGGATCGAATCGAATGGAATGCCCAAGGCATCGACGACGGCATTGACGATTGCGGGCGCCGGACCGTCCATGGGGAGCTCGCCGATTCCCTTGGCGCCGAAGGCGCCGTGCACATTGCCCAGTTCTTCAAAGAAAACGCGAATGCGCGGGAGGTCAGCGGAAGTGGGCATGATGTAGTTGGTCAGCTGGGCATTTTGCATGCGTCCGTTTTGCCAGATGACTTTTTCGTACAACGTCATTCCGATTGCTTGCGCGACGCCGCCCGTGATCTGACCCTCTGCCAAGATCGGATGCAACACCTTGCCGACTTCCTGCAAGGCGACGAATTCGTCCACGGTTACGCCATAGGTGGTTAAATCCACGCTGACTTCCGCGATGTAAACCGCCCACGCGAATGCGGCGTAGGCCTCGCCTCGGTATTTGGCATCGTCCCAGAAGACGCCGGCAGGCGCTTCGTAGCGGGCCAGCGAGCGAAACGCGCCGTGGGTAGAAACGTAATTCCGGCAAGCAGTACGAAATTCTTCGGGGGAGTAGGAATCGCCGAGCAGGCATGCAGCTTGCAGTGTTTGTTTAATTCCCTGAGCTGCAGACTGCACGATTTTTCCGACCACCATCACGGTGCGCGACGCAACCGTGGGACCGCTATTCGGCACCTCAACCGTATCCGGCTGTGCGACTGCCACGTCTTCATATCTCAGGCCGAGCGTTTCAGCTACGATCTGCGAAAGGACAGTCTTGGTTCCCTGGCCAAATTCGGTGCTCGACACCAGCACGCGCACGGTTCCTTCGGCGCATCCCTCGACGGCTACAAGGGAACTCAGGTAGCGTTCTCCCGACCCGGTGAACCCTGCGCCGTGAAGAAAAGTGGCGATGCCCATGCCTTTCTTTTGGGTGCTGGTTTCGTTCTGCGCGACGAATCGCTCTCTCTTGGCTGCGTAGCCCGAGAGTTCGAGCGCACGATCAAGAAGCGTGTCGAGGTCGATGGGTTCGTGCACCGCCTGATCGGTGGTGGTGGTCTGGCCGGTCTTCAGGAAGTTTCGGCGGCGAATTTCGACGGGAGAAACTCCGATCGTTTGCGCAATGCGATCCATGTGCCGCTCCAGCGCGAACAGGGACTGCGGCGCCCCGAATCCGCGAAAAGCCCCGTGCGGGGGGGCATTGGTGGCGACCGCCTTGGCACGGATGCGAATGCTGGGCCAGTAGTAAGCACCGCCCGCGTGAATCGTGCCGCGCGAAAGCACGACCGACGACAACGTCGCGTATGCCCCGCCGTCAATCGTGAAATCGATCTCGCCCCCGAGGATCTTGCCGTCTTTGTCCAGGGCCGTGCGGTGACGCGTGCGCGAGGGGTGACGCTTGGTGGTGGCAACCATATCTTCCATGCGGTCGTAGATGATTTTTACCGGCCGTCCCGACTTCATAGCCAGGAGCGCGGCGTGCCCGGCGATCATCGAAGGATATTCTTCCTTACCGCCGAACGCGCCGCCGGTTTCCATCTGCACCACTCGCACTTTGGCCTCGGACAGGTCGCACAATTTCATCAGAGCCTTGTGCACATAGTAGGGGCATTGCAGCGAGCCCCACACGGTGATGCCATGCGCGGGATCGAAGGCCGCGATCATTCCGTTGTTCTCGATATAGAGCTGCTCCTGCGCCCCGGTGCAGTATTCGCCGTCAACGATGAATGCGGCCTGCTCCCAGACCAGGTCGACATTGCCTTTCTCGACCAGGTAGGTCTTGAAAGTGTTATCCGATCCCCAAATGATTTCGGAGCGTTGCTCGCTTTCGTCGATTGTGAATATTGCCGGAAGAGCTTCGTATTCGATTGAGACCGCTGCCACTGCTTTGGGAAGAACATGGCGGTCGGGATGGGCCAACAACAGAATCGGCTCTTCCGGATGATTGACGAATTCGCTGGCCAGACAAGGCTGGTCCTCAACGATGAGAGCGATGCAATTCGCGCCAGGAATGTCTTTGGCCGAGACGATTACGAATTCGTCCCATGCGATCCCGGGACCGAAGGTGATCTTCTTGATCTTGCCGCGCGGGACCTGGCTGCGAACGGTGGCGCCGTGGAGCATGTTGGGCAGAACCATGTCGTCCACGTATTGCGCTTGCCCGGTCACCTTCTCGCGCCCCTCCTTGCGGGGAACCGGCTTACCGATGATGCGATCATTCGCCATTCGAGTAGAGTCCCGTGACGCTGTGGAAAATCCAAAGGTTCCCTGGGGCGACCTGGGGATGGGATAGTGTATGACAGACGAGGGCAGACTGGCTGGAAGTTTTGGCGAGACGAGAGCCAGGATCACCACGCCCCGAGAGGCTAGCGGCGCCACTCCTGGCCGCGAGGTCCAAAAGGAAAGCCGCCTTCGAGGAAAACCGTCGCTCCGCGCAAATACGTTGTCTTCACCAGTCCGCGCAGGTTTTCTCCCATGTAAGGAGAAATCCAATGGCGGTAGTGGAGCCGATCTTCCGTGACCGTGAACTCCGCGTCGGGATCGAACACGACGAAGTCTGCATCGTAGCCGGCAGCAAGTCGGCCTTTGCGCGCGCACCCCGCCAGTTTCGCGGGCTCTTCTGCCATCCAGCGGGCGATGTCTTGCAGGTTGAATCCGCGGCGGCTGGCTTCGGTCCACATGAGAGGCAACGCCACTGAAAGACTGGCAATGCCGCCCCACGCAGTTTTGAAGTTGCCCTCGTCGAGATGTTTCATGGCCGGCGGACAGGGAGAATGGTCGGTCACCACCATGTCAATCGTTCGATCGCGAAGGCCTTGCCACATCTTCTCGCGGTTGTCGCGGCTG
>Ga0265356_1000249_pt1 | contig 10087 bp, 7 predicted proteins | sample NZE4metagenome_FD_189075 | JGI IMG/M metagenome (GOLD analysis project Ga0265356, IMG submission 189075) | Rhizosphere microbial communities from Maridalen valley, Oslo, Norway - NZE4 | ecosystem: Host-associated > Plants > Roots > Rhizosphere > Soil | place: Norway: Oslo | collected 2017-09-15
GACCGAAAAGTTCGACTGCGGCTCCAGGTGCAGCGCTACGTCGTATGCGCCCTTGACCTGCACGATGTTGTAGCGCGCGATCCGGAAGTTCGAGGCCGAGACCGCGAGCTTCGGATTGTTGAGCAGCGACATCGCGATCGCGTCCTGCAGCGAGATCCCGACGAACGGCTGCTGCGTGACTCCGATGATCTGCGCGCCACCAGACCGCACTTCCGGCGCCCGATAACCCGGAGCAACGCTTGGAACCGCCGGCAGCAGCATCGTCGGGATGGAGGTTGGAATCGTCGCGCGATTCGGCAGCGCGTCGTTCGGCTGCGCGGAGATCCGCTGCAACGGCCAGACCGCCGTCGTTAAAGCCGTGATCGCGATCAGTGCAGATAACGCACGGGTTCGTAGCATGTTATTCACTGATGGCCACCCCGATACGCGGCCGCCTGAGCAAGAGCACTAACGGTGCAAGACCGAGCGTGATCACCGCCGTCCAGCGCGAGGTATCGGCATAGGATTGCACGGCCGATTGAGACTCGACGAGGACCGTTAGACGCTGCATCGCCGCCCGATTCTGCACGCCCCCCTGCGAGTTCACGTACTGTGCCGTTGGCCCATGACCGAGCGTTTGAGTGCCGGCAAGGCCGGTCTGATAAATGGTGAAGCCTCGCACGAGAAGCGTGATCAGAATGGCGGCGGCGACGCTTCCTCCGATCTGGCGCGAAAGGTTGAAGAAGGCTGCCGTTGCCGGTACCTCTTTGTCCGGCACGCTTCCGATGACGGCAACCGAGAGCGGCACGAAGATCTGCGAGAGCCCAATCCCGCTGACGATTAGTGGAAGGATTAGCGCGTGAAAATCCGACTGCGGCGTCGTGATGTTGGCCAGCATCCAGTTCGAGGCCGCCAGCAAAACGAAGCCAATCGCCGCCGAGAGCCGCGGATCGATAAGGCCGCGCTGCGTCATGATGGCCGTAAACGGCGTGAAGAGCATAACGGCGCCCGCACGAATCATGACGGTCGCACCCGAGAGCGTTGCCGTAAACCCAAGCGAGTTGATCAGATACTGCGGCAAAATGATGATCGAGCCGTAGAGGCTTACGCCGAGCACGGCGCCCAGAATGCTTCCGGCCGCAACTTGCCGCAGGCGCAAGACACGCAGATCGACGACGGGAATTGCCGACCGCAGCGTCCACCACACGAACGACGCCAGTCCGGCAATCGAAAAGAACGTGAACCATCGAATCCGCGCGTCATCGTACCAGTCGTACTGCTGGCCGTTCTCGAGCACGAACTGCATCGAGCCCAAGCCGACGCACAACAAGATCAAGCCGACCCAATCGAGCTTGCTGTATCGCGGCTCCGCCGGATTGCGCAGGAAGTTCCAAATCAGCGTAGCGGCGATGATGCCGACCGGAATATTGATGAAAAAGATCCAGTGCCAGTTCCAATTGTCGGTAATCCAGCCACCGATCACGGGGCCAAGCGCCGGCCCGACGATCACGCCCATCGCGAAGACGCCCTGCGCCTTCCCTTGTTCTTTGATGCCGTACGTATCGCGCAGGATCGCCTGCGAGGTTGAGATCAGACCACCACCGCCCAGCCCTTGGATCAAGCGCCAAAAGACGAGCTGTCCGAAACTATTGGAAAGACCGCACATCAGCGATGCGATCGTAAAGATGACGATCGAGCCGAAAAAGTACTGCCGCCGGCCAAAGCGTGCCGCAAACCATGGGTTTAGCGGAATTACGACGACGTTGGCGATGAGATACGCGGTAACGATCCAGGCGCCCAAATCGACGCCGATTCCGAAGTTGCCTTGAATGTTCGGCAGCGAGACGTTGACGATCGTCACGTCGATGATCTCGAGCAGCGTTGCGGTGATGACCGCAATGCTGATGATCACCCGGCGCAGGCCGTGCTCGACGACCGGGCTCTCGTACGTGCTGCGCATCATCGCAGTTTACTTCACGTTGACGTAGGTCTCGACGCTCATCCCAGGCCTCAGCGGCATATCGGTGCGCGTGTCGTCAATGTCGATGCGCACCGGAATGCGCTGCGTCACCTTGACGAAGTTGCCGCTTGCGTTCTGGGCGGGAACGAGCGCGTACGTATTCTCCGAGGCAGGATTGATCGACGCGACGTGTCCGCGGAACGTCACGCCCTTGTAGGCGTCGACGCGGATATCGGTGGGCTGGCCGACCCGCATCTTGCCCATTTGCGTTTCTTTGTAGTTCGCCGTGATGTAGACCCTATGCGGGACGATCGTCATGAGCGTCATGCCCGCGCCGATGGTCTGGCCGACTTCGGCGCTCTTTTCGCCGACATAGCCGTCGGTCGCCGCGTAGATGTGCGTATACTTCAGGCTCTGCTTGGCAAGGTAGAGCTGCGCGCCCGCCGCTTCGACTTGACTGGGATCCGATGCTTGCGCAAGCTTCCCTTGCGCCGTCGTCAAGGCGCCCGATGCGGCAGTCACGCCGGCGTCCGCGGCCGAAACGCGGCCCTGCGCGGCGGCAACCGTCGCCTGCGCGGCGTTCACCTGATCCTGGGCGGCGCGTAACTGGGCGGCCGCGCCGGCACTCTGTGCGCGAACGGCATCGAGTTGTTGTGAAGCGACGTCGCCGGTTTTAACCAAAGAGTCGACCCGCGAAAAATCGGCCTGCGCCTTATCGTATGCCTGCTGGGCCGCCGGAACTTGCGCTTGCGCCGCGCGCAGTTGCGCGCTGGCTTGCGAGACGGCGTCTTGTGCTACGGGTACTTGTGCCTGGACGTTCGCGATCTCGCCGCCCGCCTGTGAGACGCCGCCCTGCCCTTGTTGCGTCGTGGCGCGCTGATTTGCAACCGCAAGATCGTACTGCGCTTGCGCTTGACGAAGTTTTGCGAGTTCGTCCTTGTTGTCGAGGACGATCAAGAGCTGCCCGCGACGGACCGGCTGATTCGTATCGACCAAGATCTGGTCGATACGTTCGGGAATCTTGCTGGTTACTGCAACCTCGTCGGCGGCAACGTGCGCGTCGTCCGTGCCTTCATGCGAGAGCGAATACGTCAGCCACGGCACGCCCCAGACTACGGCAATGACGATCACGACCACCGCGACGATTGCAAAAATGATCCGTTTGCGCGGTCCCGAACGGGTATCGTCCGCCACGCTTGCGGGGCCGTTGGCCTTTTGTCCGGCGACGGTCTTTTGATCTATCTCTCGCGTATCCATTACGACTTCCTTACCCCATTGAGAAAAACGTCAATGTAAAATCGAAGCGCGGCTTCGGGCTCGCCGCGGTGAAGTACCGAATCGGGAAACTTCTTGCGCCCCAGCGCGTGCATGAAGACCAGGCCGAGGAAAACCAGCGCGAGCTTCTCAGCCTCGCCACGGAGCTCTCCGGCTTCGATGCGGCGCTCCATGAAGTCCGTCAACACCGCGAGGATGGCGAGCTGGGGACGCCACGTCGTTTCGGCAAAAATGTCCTTCTCATACTCTTGCTCGACGAGCGACCAGCGAATCATATCGCCGAGTGCCTCGAAGCGCGCGAACATCAGTTGCGCAAGCGCGAGCAGATCTTCCGAAAGATCTCCAGTGAGACCGGCCGCGACGTCGGCCAGCAGCGAGTATCCGGAAAAATGCTGCGCGCACGCAACCAAGAGCGCTTCCTTCGTGCCGAAGTGCCGAAAAATCGTGGCCTCGTTGACGCCGGCGACCTCGGCGATCTCGCGCGTCGTCGCGCCGCGCTTGCCTTTGCGCCCGATTACTTCGCGAGCCGCAGTGAGGATTCGCTCGCGGGTCTCTTCGGGCGAGGCGGAACGCACGCCCTCGAAAATCTTACGCGTCTCGATCACGGCGTTCTCGCTCCCGGAACTCCGATGGAAACGTTGGTTTGATAGGTTCCGTAGACGGCATCGGCCACCGCCCGCACGTACGGCATGCGGATCGTCGCGTGCTGCTGCGAGAGCACCCAATAGTTGCCTTCGAGCCGGTACTGCTCCGACATCGTGATCTTGCCGCCGCTGGTGTAGTACCATTCCATCTGTTCGAGTGTGTACGACGCGGCATCGACGTAGGCCAGCGTGTGATCCAGGATGTCGCTGTGAATCTTTTTAGTCAGGCGGAGCACGAGCATCTGACGACCGCCGAGCGAGGTAGTTCCATAGAACGTAACGTTTTGGTCGCGCTGCCAAGCCAGCGGATTGCCGACATCGTTGAAGAGTCGCCCGAAGTTTCGCGCATAGCTGGGCATGCGGTCGAAGACGACCACGTACAGATCCGGCCTCTTATAGTAGGACGTCCCGTCGAGCTTGGGGGCCAGAAATGGAAAGCTGACCATTCGGACGTCGACGTGAACGCGGGCGCGGTAGCTCTCCAGCGACGGATTGCGCGCCGCCATCCGTTCGATGATGGTCCGCGCGTCTGTGGCCCCAGCGGAAGCGCTTCCGCCTGCCGGCATGGCGCCGAGCACCGAAACGAGGGAGGCGACGGTTAGCGAAAATATTATCGTCTTCATGTGGTTCGCTTGGTTGCAAGTAGGTACTTGCACGCAGATGCTACCATGGCAGCCTGCTTGAATGCAAGTGCTTACACGCAGAGCCGCTCCGCGATGCGGGCCGTCTCGCTTCGAGCCCGACGAGCGAGCGCCGACGGTTCGCCGACGTAGACCCGGCGCCCGTTCACGAAGGTCGCCTGGACCCAAGCATCCTGCCCCCGATAGACCAGCGCGTTGCGCTCGGGCGACCACGGATCGATCTGGGAAGCGTCAAGCACCACGAAATCGGCCGGCGCCCCCTCAACGAGATCGCCGGCGTCCAGCCCCAGCGCTCGGGCACCCTCGCGCGTTCCCATCGCCAAGGCGTCGCGGGCGCTTAGGGCGGCGCCGTCGAGGCTTCGGAGTTTGGCAAGCAACGCGGCCGAGCGCATTTCGTCGATCAGGGATGGCCGGACGTCCGCATCCGTACCCAAGCCGATCGGGACGTCCAGTGCGCGCAACCCGGCGACGTCGCAGATCCCGTCGCCGAGATACTGGTTCGTCGTCGGATTATGTACGACTCGCGCACCGGCGCGCGCGAGCATCGCCTTCTCCGGCTCCAAAAGATGAATCGCGTGCACGGCGACGGTACGCGCGGTTAGCGCGCCAAGCTCGTCGAGAAGGGCGATCGGGGTCGTTCCGAAGCGCGCCAGCGTTTCTTGCCCTTCGTACGGTGCTTCGGCAACGTGAATGTGGAGCGCACAGTCGAACCGCCGCGAGAAGTCGGCGGCGCTTCGAATCATCTCCTGCGATGCGGCGTGCAGCGAGTGCGGAGCAACGCAGACGTTCGCATCGGGATAGCTTTGCATCAGCTCGCGCGTCCGCGCCGCCGCGACGTCGGCGGTTTCGCAGAACTCGGGCGGCGCATATTCCGCGTCCATCCACGTTCGCGCAAAAATCAGTCGAATGCCCGTTTCGCGCGCCGCGCGAATCGCCGCTTCCGCTCGCTCGTTGCCGGAGCCGTTGAGGTAGAAGAACTCCGCGACGGTCGTAATTCCCGCTGCCAGCATCTCCGAGAATGCCGCGACGAAGGTCCAATAGACGTCGTCGGGAGTCAGCCGCGGCACGACCCGATATAATGCGTCGCTGCGCCACTTTGCAAAGGGCCAATCGTCGGCCCATCCTCGCAAGAGGATTTGATAGGCGTGACTGTGCCCGTTGATAAAGCCGGGAACGACGAGCCGATCGGGTGGAAAAGAGCGCGCGTGGAGATCTCGCCCGCGATCGCGGACCTCGAGAAAATCGCCGCTCGCGACGATGCGCCCGTCGCGCACGACGAACGCGAAATCATTCCGCGTTTCGCCCGACACGAGAGCGCGGCCGCAGCGGACGAGCTCGGCGGTCACGACACCAGCACGCCATTCTTGACAACTGCGGCGGCGAGATTGCCGCCGAACTCCCAGCCGAACTCCTCCGGCGATCCCAGCCGTAACGCAACGAAGTCGGCGGGCGCGCCGGCCCGGAGGCTGCCTGCGTTGCGCCGCAACGAGTGGGCGGCGGCTCGAGTGACGGCAAAGAGCGCCTCGGCCGCCGAGAGCCCGAAGAGTTTGCGGCCGAAGTGTGCGACGCTCTGCAGATTGAAACAGGGCGAGGTTCCGGGATTATAGTCGCTCGCAAGCGCAACCATCGCGCCGGCCTCGAGCAGCGAGCGCACCGGCGCGCATTGCGGCAGATCGAGAAAGAGTATCGTCGCGGGGCAGGCGACCGCGACGATTCCGCGCTCGGCGATCGCGCGCACGTCGTCCTTCCGGATGAAGTTGCAGTGATCGACCGCGTCGACGTCGAGTTGCGCGGCCATCGCGGCAGCGCCGCCGTGGGCCATCTCGTCGCAATGCACGCGTAGGCGCATGCCATGCAAGCGCGCGGCTTCGAGATACCGGCGCGTCTGCCGCGGAGAAAAGAATCCCGGTTCGCAGAACGCGTCGGCGTAGACGGCACCGTGCGCGGCGGCCGCCGGAACGACTTGGTCGATCAAATAGTCGATAAAGCCCTCCTCGCGCTCGATCTCGAACTCGGGCGGCAAGGCGTGCGCGCCGAGAAACGTCGCGACGAGCTGCGGAACGTCGGCATCCTCGCGATGCCGGGCGATCAGGTCGAGCAGCGCCGTTTCGCCCGGCTTATGCAGCGCGTACCCCGTTTTGGTTTCGAGCGTCGTCGTGCCGTGCGCGAGCATCGCGTGGAGCCTCGGACGGATCGTTCTTTCATAGAACGCTTCGGGATCGAGCAGCGCTTCACGCGTCTGCTCGATCGTGTACCGCATGCCGAGCGGCGGCGGCTCGCCACGTACGCGCGCGGCGAAGTCCGGCTCGCGGTTTCCCGCATAGAGCGGATGCGCGTGCGCGTCGACAAGGCCGGGAACGACGACGCAGTCCTGAAGGTTTAACTCTTGCCACCCTTCGACGGAGCCCACGGTGGCACCGGGACCGAGCGCGGTGATAACGCCGTCTTCGATGAACATTGCTCCATCGTCGATCCGCCCGAGCGCCTCGAAGTCAATACCACATTGAGGAGCCGAAGTATCGCAGGTGACGATCGTCTTTGCACGGACGATCAGAGGCGCCAATCGAGTCCTTCTGCGTCGGCCGTTTCGATGGCGAGATCGTAGCCGGCGTCGGCATGGCGCACGACGCCGAGTCCCGGATCGGTGGTAAGCACGCTCGAGAGCCGCTCGCGCGCGTCGTCGCTTCCATCGGCAACCACGACCATTCCGGCGTGCAGGCTGTACCCGATGCCGACTCCGCCGCCGTGATGGAAACTCACCCAATGGGCACCCGCGGCCGTGTTGAGCAACGCATTGAGAATCGGCCAGTCGGCGATTGCATCACTTCCGTCCTTCATCGCCTCGGTTTCACGATAGGGTGACGCAACGCTGCCGGTATCGAGATGGTCGCGTCCGACGACGATCGGCGCCTTGACCGCACCCGATCGAACGAGTTCGTTGAATGCGAGCCCCGCCTTCGCGCGGCGCCCGTAGGGGAGCCAGCAGATGCGAGCGGGCAATCCTTGAAAGGCGATGCGCTCGCGCGCCAATTCTAACCAGCGCGTCAGCGAAGAGTCGTCGCCGAACAGCTCGAGCAGCTTCTCATCGCAGACTGCGATGTCGTTTGGATCCCCTGAGAGCGCTGCGAACCGGAAAGGCCCCGAACCGCGGCAGAACAGTGGGCGAATAAACGCCGGAACGAAGCCGGGGAAATCGAAGGCGCGTTCGAATCCGGCGCGCTGCGCTTGCGCGCGGATGTTGTTGCCGTAATCGAAGACGATGGCGCCTGCGTCGAGGTACTGCACCATCGCTCGTACCTCTTGGGCGCAGCTTTGAAGGGCCCGCTCCTGATAGTCGCCGGGATCGCGCTTGCGCAGCTCGGCGGCCTGCGCGAGTGAAAGGCCCGCGGGAACGTATCCATCGAGCAAGTCGTGCGCCGACGTTTGATCCGTCACCGCGTCGGGGCGGAAGCCGAGGTCGAAGAGCAGCGGGAACTCCTGCGCGGCATTGCCTTCGTAGCCGACCGAAACGGCCTCGCTGCGGCTGCGCGCGCGTTCGACTTCGCGCAGCGCCGATTCCCGCGAGTCGGAGACTCGGTCGAGATAGCGCAGTTCGCGGCGTCGTTCCAAGCGGGCGCGATCGACGTCGACGATCAGACAGATGCCGCCATTCATCGTAACGGCCAACGGCTGGGCGCCGCCCATGCCGCCCACTCCAGCCGTCAACACCACGCGGCCGGTCAGAGACCCGCCGAAGTGGCGGCGCCCCAACTCCGCAAACGTCTCGTAGGTGCCCTGAACGATTCCTTGCGTGCCGATGTAGATCCACGAACCCGCGGTCATTTGGCCGTACATCGTGAGCCCCTGCGTTTCGAGCTCGCGAAAGACGCTCCAATCCGCCCACTTCGGTACCAGATTTGCGTTGGCGATGAGCACGCGCGGCGCGCGAGCATGCGTTTTAAAAACGGCGACGGGCTTGCCGCTCTGCACGATCAGCGTCTCATCGTCCTTCAGCCGGCGCAGCGTGCGAACGATCGCGTCGAACGCCTCCCACGACCGTGCGGCGCGGCCGTTGCCGCCATAGACGACCAGATCGTCGGGGCGTTCGGCAACCTCGGGATCGAGATTGTTCATCAACATGCGCAGTGCGGCTTCTTGCGGCCAACCCAGGCAAGTCAGTTCGCCACCACGCGGTGCCCGAACCGCGCGGGAACCCGCGACTGCGCTCATAATAGGCGCGGAATTCTTGGAGCCGCGGACAAGACCTCTCACACGACGTAGCGAATGACGGGGTCGCATGTACGGACGGTGGCGGCCAGGGTGGTCACTCTTCGTTCTTGCGCTCGTCATCGGATGCGCGTTGGCTGCCGTGCGCGCCTATGCGGGAACGACCGGGTCGGTTACGGGAGTCGTCGCGCGCCCCGGCGGGGGTCCGATTGCGGGGGCCCGCGTCGTTGCGGTCAGCCCGTCGCAGACCGTAACGGTTACGACCGATGTGTCCGGCCGTTTTTCGATGCTCTCGCTCGCTCCCGACACCTACGCGATCACCGTTTCCAAGGACGGCTTCGAGACTTCGACCTTCACCGGCATCTCCGTCTTTGCCGATCAAGTGCAGACGCTGCGAATCCCGCTCCAGGCCTCGCTGCGAACGATCGCGCGAGTCACGGCGCGCTCCTCGATGGACGTCGTAAAATCGGGGACGACGACGGACGTGTACTCGGTCAACGCGACCGTCACACAGGCCGCCGCGGGCATCGGCGGCGGGGGCAACCTCAATAATGCCTACTCGGCCATCGCCGCGGTTCCCGGAGCATTCGTACCACCCAACCAGCAAGGGTGGGATCAGACCGTCTATATTCGCGGCGGGAACTACGATCAGGTCGGCTATGAGTTTGACGGGGTTCCGGTCAACCGGTCGTTCGACAACTATCCCGGCAGCACGGCGGGGACGCTCGGACAGCAGGAGCTTCAAGTCTATACGGGCGGCGGAACGGCGGGATCGAGCGCGACCGGCTTGGCCGGCTTCATCAATCAAGTCATCAAGACCGGAACCTATCCCGGATACGCGACGGTGGATGCCGGCATCGGCTCGACGACGTACTATCACAACCTTCAGTTCGAAGTCGGCGGTGCAACGCCCGATCGTCTCTTCTCGTACTACATCGGCGTCGGAGGCTACAATCAAGATTACCGCTATCTCGACCAGTTCAACGGATCGAACCTTGGCGACGTGTGGGGCTACCCGGCGATCGCGTTTAATACGGCACGCCTGTATTTCGGCGGCGTCTTTCCGACCTGCAGTTACACGCCCCCCGCGAACTCGCCGTGGTACTCCGGCCCGAACGCATCCCCGGTCTACAACCCCTTCGGGTACAGAGGACTAGGCTTCCCGGGCACATTGCCGTTGCCGCAAGGCGTTCATGTAAATCCCGGTTGCTATCAAACCCTTTCGCCGGCATACGCGAGCTACTCGAACCTGGCGGATCGTGAGAGCGTCATCAACCTGCACTTCGGGATCCCTCACCGGCACGACGCCGGACGGGACGACGTGCAGCTTCTCTACAACGTAACGGCGCTTCAGAGCCAGTTTTACAGCTCGCAGAACGACC
>Ga0265356_1000250_pt1 | contig 10075 bp, 10 predicted proteins | sample NZE4metagenome_FD_189075 | JGI IMG/M metagenome (GOLD analysis project Ga0265356, IMG submission 189075) | Rhizosphere microbial communities from Maridalen valley, Oslo, Norway - NZE4 | ecosystem: Host-associated > Plants > Roots > Rhizosphere > Soil | place: Norway: Oslo | collected 2017-09-15
ATTCGCTTGCGACGTCTCGGGAAAGGTAAAGCGGCCGATGCCGGTACGCATCGTCACCGTAAGCTCGGCGCGAACCGCGGGCTCACCCACCGAGACCACGTACCATCCGGGTGCGCTCTGTTCGCTTGCGTGCGAGAACGGCTGAGCTGCCGATGCGGGCGATGACGGTAGCGCTCCGGCAATCGGTAAGATGCCGAAATCGCCGAAGACGTTACACCCTGGCCCGCTCAGATGCGTTAGGCTCAGGCCCGTGATCTGCTTGTCGCTGTATTCGTAGCCGCCGCCGGCGTTTTGTGACGGCGTATCCGGACTCCACTGCACCATGCCGAAGGGCAAATCGGCACCCGGGAACGTGTCGATCGGACCGCCGGCTGCCGTTCCCGACGTGCCGACGAACGTGTCCACGAGTGATGTGGGGCCGGCTACCGCCAAGAGATTCGCCAGTGCCCAGAAGAAAACGTGCATCGTTGCGCCTGTTGCCCGCGCGCGGCGCGACTGCCTTCCGCCTACGTTATGCGGCTGAGCCGAGCCGTTCCAGACTGCGGTATCCAATCGCTTCGGCTACGTTCTCGGCCGCAATGGCGTCGTTGCCTGCAAGGTCGGCGATCGTACGCGCCACGCGTGTAATTCGATCGAGGGCCCGCGCAGAAAACTGCCGTTTCGCGCTGGCATGCGCCAGCAGTCGCAGTGCGGGTTCGTTGAGCTCGCAATAGCGGCGCATCGCATTACCGGGAATCTCCGCGTTGCAGGTCAGCGCGGTTCCGGCAAGCCGGCTGCTTTGAATCTCACGCGCGGCGACGACGCGCCGGCGAATGCTTGCGGAGCGCTCGCCGCCGTCGTAGCGGAGCATGTCGTCGAAGGGTACGCGCGCGACGTCGATCTGCAGGTCGATTCGGTCGAGCAGCGGCCCCGACAGCTTGCTGACGTACTTCGCGACCATCGCGTCGTCGCAACGGCATTCCGCGTTGCGCGTGCCGCGATAGCCGCAGGGGCACGGATTCATCGACGCCACCAGTTGGAAGCGCGCTGGGTATGTAAACGTCCCCGCAGCGCGCGCGATGGTTACGGTTCCTTCCTCCAACGGCTGCCTCATCACTTCGATGGCGCTGCGGGCGAACTCCGGCAACTCGTCGAGAAAGAGTACGCCGTGATGCGCGAGGGAAATCTCGCCAGGTTTTACCAGCGCGCCGCCACCAACCAATGCGGTTTGACTGATCGTGTGATGCGGAAATCGAAACGGCCGCGCTCGAACGATGCCGGCTCGCGCTACGAGCAATCCGGCGACGCTATAGATCTTCGTGACTTCGAGCGCTTCGTGCAACGACATCGGCGGCAGAATTGACGGCAGTCTGCGAGCCAGCATCGTCTTCCCGCATCCCGGCGGCCCGACCAATAAGAGGTTGTGACCGCCGGCGGCCGCAATTTCGAGCGCGCGTTTCGCCGCGAGCTGTCCTCGCACGTCGACGAGATCGCCGTGAACCGCTTCATCGTTTGCGTCGAGAACCGGTGCGGCGGTGCGGCGTCGCCACTTCGCACCGTGACCCATCAACACCGCAACTGCGGAGCGCAACGAGTCGATGGCGTACAACTCGATACCCGAGACGAGTGCGGCTTCGTCGGCATTGCAAGCGGGAACGATCAACTTTGAAAAACCGGCGTTGCGCGCGCCGAGCACCATTGGAAGAATGCCGCTGACCGGTTGCAACTTGCCATCGAGCGCGAGTTCGCCCAGCGCGATTAGCTCTTGCAACCCGGCCCTGGCGACCTGATCGTCCATCCCGAGCAGTGCCAGCGCAATGGCGAGATCGAAGGACGGGCCGGCCTTGCGAACGTCGGCCGGCGACAGGTTAACCAGCAGCCGGCCCGCTGGATAGGAAAACCCAGAGTTGAGAATTGCAGCCCGGACACGCTCTCGCGCGTCGCCCAATGCGCGATCGGGTAGCCCGATGATGGCGAAGCCGGGCGTCCCCGGCGCGCTATCGGCCTCGACGCGCACGACATAGCCCTCGATGCCGAGCATCGCGGCTGAAAAGGCGAGCGAGAGCATATGTAACATCTGCGCGCCGCGGCGCCGGCGTCTAGGGGTCGCGCAGGGTGGTCAAGAATGCGCCAGCCGTGAATTGGGAGGCGATAAGCGGTTGGGCGCAGGTTGCGAGCGCAGTTGGACAGATCGGGACGTTCGTCGTGGTCGGCGGCAGCGTCATCGCCGCGCTCATTCAACTGCGGCATATGCGCGGGGGAAATCAGTTGCAGGCGTTGCTCTCACTCGAGCACGATTTTCGCGGCCCCGAATTGCAAGCGGCGCTCACCTACGTTCAAGAGCATCTGCCGCAGCGGTTGGAAGATCCGGCGTATCGCCGCGATTTGGATCAGCTCGGATTTATCGATCCGCAGGTGCATCCGGAGATGGTCGCCTGCAACTGGCTCAATGAAATGGGCACGTTGGTCAAGCGGGATCTGGTTTCAGAAGGTACCTTTATGGATCTTTTTGGCCGATTAATCGTACATTGCTGGAAACACCTAGCGCCGGCCATTGCCATCATGCGGCGCAAACGCGGCCAAGCGCAGTACCACGACTTCGAGTACTTGGCGGTCCGAGCCGAAGCGTGGCTCCAGCGAAATCCGCAGGGCACGGCGCCGCGGCCATTTGCCCGTGCGGAAGTCGCCGATCCTTGGCTGGCGGTGGATACGGCGGCGGACGCCGAGCGCTAGGAAAACTAAGCCGCCTTTAAGGCGCTGCGGGAATCTGCCATAACGCACGAGAGAAACTGGCGCAAAAAAGCCCTTCTCCACAGATTGCACAAGACCAATGTCACAGGCTGTGGACAATATCCAAGAGGCCGGATGTAGCGGGGCGTTCAAAGGACCGCCGTTAAAGGTCCGTTACTGCAAGGAGAAATCGATTGAAAAGAGCGCTCGCTCGGATTGCGGCAACGCTCGCCGCGCTTGCCTCGCTAGGTGCCTGCTCCCACGGCAGTTCCCAGACGGCGGCGTCGGCGCAGCCAGGCTCGGCCGCGGTGCTGCATAAGACGATCGGCGTTTCGATCCAAAACCGTGAGGCGCAGTTTTACCAGGATATGGAATCCGGCATGCGTGCAGAGGCGGCAAAAAAGGGCTACGCCCTCGTAGTCGTGGACGCCAGCCGCGATAACGCGCGCCAACAGAGCCAAGTCGAAGATTTTATCTCAAAGCGCGTCGATGCCATCGTCCTGACGCCGTACGACTCGGCGGCGATCGGCAGCGCAATCGCGGAAGCGAACTCCGCGAAGATCCCCGTCTTCACAGCGGACATTGCGAGCACGAGCAGTCAAGGGCACGTGGTGGCGCACATTGCCAGCGACAACATCCAGGGTGGATTTGAGGCCGGCAAATTGATCTGCGCGGCCGTCGGAAAGAGCGGCGCCATCGCGATCGTCGACGAACCCGAGGTCACCAGCGTTCAGGATCGCGTCAAGGGTTTCAAAGAAGCGATCGCGCAGCTCTGCCCGGGCGTTACGATCGTTGCCGATGTCGACTCGGGTGGAACGCGCGACAAGGCGAGCAGCGATACCGGCGACATTCTGCAAGCGCATCGCGACCTCAAAGGCATCTTTGGTATCAACGACGATTCGGCGCTCGGAGCGCTCGCGGCCGTTCGCGCCGCCGGGTTAACCGGAAAGGTTGCCATCGTCGGTTACGACGCAACGCCGGAGGCGCGCCGCGCAATTGCAGCCGGCGAAATGTACGGTGATGCCATCCAGTATCCGGCCAGAATCGGTTCGACGACGATTGACGTAATCCACGATTACTTCGCCGGGAAGAAGCCGCCCGCGTTCGTCAAGATTCCCGTCGGCGCGTTTACGAAATCCTCATAACGTGCCGGCGCCGCTGCTCGAGATGCGCGGCATCGGGAAAAGTTTTCCCGGAGTGCGAGCGCTCCACGAAGTCTCGCTGACGCTCGCGGCCGGCGAAGTGCTGGTCTTGGTTGGTGAAAACGGCGCCGGAAAATCCACGTTGACGAAGATTCTGGCCGGCGCGCTTCGCGCCGACAGCGGGCAGATCTCGATCGATGGCGCACCGGTAGAAATCGATTCGCCGCAGCGAGCGCAGCATTTGGGCATCGGCATGATCTACCAAGAGTTTACGCTCGTACCGCAGTTGACGGCGGTAGCGAACATCACGCTTGGAGTCGAGCCAACACGCGGCGGCTTGATCGATTCGAGAGCGGCCGTGCGACGCGCGATGCGCGTCTTCGACGAGCTCGGCCTGCGCGTGCTGCTCGACGTGCCCGTCGCCAAACTCTCGGTTGGGCAGCAGCAGCTCGTCGAGGTCGCCAAGGTTTTGGCGAGATCCGCTCGGATCATCGTCATGGACGAACCGACGGCGGCGCTCGCCGACCGAGAGATCGAAGGTCTCTTTGCCGTCGTTGCGACGTTGCGAAGCGCCGGGGTAGGCATCATCTATATCTCGCATCGGATGGAAGAGCTCTCACGAATCGCCGACCGCATCGCGGTTATGCGCGACGGAAGCATCGTGGAAACGCGTCCCGCAAAGGACTTCTCCGGCGAAGATATTATTCGCGCGATGGTCGGGCGTAAGCTCGACTCGCATTTTCCAAGGCTCCCGCCTGCAGCAAACGAGGCAGCAGTACGACTGCAAGTTGAAGGTCTCACGCGAACGCCGGCTTTTGACGACGTCGCATTTCGCGTGCGAGCCGGCGAGATCGTCGGCTTGGCGGGGCTCATCGGCGCGGGAAGGACGGAGATTTTGCGGGCCATCGCCGGGGCAGACGTACCGGATCGTGGCGAGGTTCGCATCGACGACCGGCGCATGCGGCCGGGAGACATCGCCGGCGCCATCGCGGCGGGCGTCGCATTCATCACCGAGGACCGCAAGGCGCAGGGCTTGGTGCTCGGGATGAGCGTCCGCGAGAACGTCTCGCTCGCGCATCTTGCCGACTTCGTCGACCGGGATCTTCTGATCGACGTTGCTCGCGAGCGAGATGCTACGACACGAATGATTGCGCAGCTGCAGATTCGGACACCGAGCACCGAGCAGCTCGTACGAAATCTCTCGGGCGGAACGCAGCAAAAGGTCGTGCTCGCTAAGTGGCTGCTCGGCAACGCAGGCGTCTTTCTCTTCGACGAGCCCACGCGCGGAATCGACATTGGAGCGAAGACCGAAATCTACAAACTCATGCTCGAGCTCCTTGCCCGCGGCGCCGCAATCGTCATCGCATCGAGCGATCTTCCCGAAGTCTTGGGCATGGCGCATCGCGTTCTCGTCGTTCGCGAGGGCCGAATTGCGGCGGAGTTCGTTCGCGACGAGGCGACCCCCGAGAAGGTCATCGCCGTGGCCACGGGGGCGGCGGCATGACGCAGCGTGACCGGCTGTGGTACTGGCTGCGGATCGCGGGGGCGCTGGCGTTCTTGATCGCGATGATCGCGATCGTCGACGTCGCGTCGCACGGCTCGTTCCTCGAGCCCAGCAACATCGTTCGCGTGTTGCGTCAGATCACGTACAACTGCGTGTTGGGCATCGGCCAGACGTTCGTCATTATCACCTCCGGCATCGATCTCTCCGTAGGATCGCTCGTGGCGTTGACGGGCGTCGTCGCGGCGATCTTCGCCAACTCGGTGCATTTGAGCGGCTTTCCGCTGATCGCCGCGACGCTGATCGTGGCCGTAGCGGTGGGCTGCGCGGCCGGTTGGGTCAACGCCTTACCGGTCGTCAAGCTCAATCTGCCGCCGTTCATAACGACGCTTGCGATGCTCGAGATGGCGCTCGGAGCTTCATTCATTCTCTCCCACGGGCGCCCGGTCGCACTGCAGAGTTCAGACTTCGAGAATACGGGAATCGGCTCGTTCATGGGCGGCGTCACGAACGCATTGCACCTGCCGAGCATTCCGGTGCCCGTGATTTGGATGCTCGTCGTCATCGTCGCGGCATCGGTGCTCTTGAACCGGACGCGCTTCGGTCGTTACGTATTCGCGATCGGCGGTAACGAGGAAGCGGCCCGCCTGGCCGGGATCAACGTCGCGCGCGTCAAGACGACGGTATACATGATCAGCGGCGGCTGCGCCGCAATCGTGGGCTTCTTATACATGGCCCTCTTCTCGTCGGGGTCGCCGCAGACGGGAACCGGCGACGAACTGCTCGAGTCGATCGCCGCCGTAGTCGTGGGCGGCACGAGCTTGATGGGAGGGCGCGGCAGCGTGATCGGCACGTTCTTCGGCGCGCTCCTCATTGGCGTGCTCTACAACGCGATGAACCTGCTCAACGTCGATTCGTACCTGCAGAAGGTGCTGCTCGGTGCGGTGATCCTGCTCGCCGTCGTCCTAGACGAGTTGAGAAAGCGTTACTTAGCGAAGTAGTCCGGTCACACCTGACGGGTAACCGATGCTCCTCTAGAGGTCGCCGCAGGAAACGTAGTGACCTAGATTCGCGGCGCTCTCGTGGACGTTGATCGCATACTTGGCCTTCTTGAGGTCCGCGATCGTGAGACCCTTAATGGTCGTCACGGAGACGCCTTTGACAACGTTGGAGAGCCCTTTCCAAGGCGCTGGGTTCAACTTTGCACAGGTACCTTGGTGGATGTGCGCGGGTTCGGAAGCCGCGGCCGGCTCGTTTTTCACTTGCAGTTTCACTTTCAAGCCGGCGGAAGTGTCGTTCAGGAAGGCTTGACCGTCTTGCTTCGAACCATTCTGTGCGCCGAGATTAATGGTCATCGCATGCGGTGACATCGCGTTGTTAACGCTGTTCATCGTATTCGTTGCGGCGAACGCTTGCGCCGCAAAAGCGAGAACGATTGCCGGTACGAGGAGCGAACGCCCAATTTTCACAAAGATACCTCCAAAAAGCTGGATTACGCTTGGAGGCCTATTACCCCGGCGCGATGCTCTCCACACGTGGAGACCGAGCTTCCCTCGGCCGTCGAACGATCGGCTAGAATGGAAAGTCGGCTTGCGTTAGCCCGACGTCGGTTTTGAGGTCGGTAACGTTTTCGTCGAGGGCGATCTGCGAGCCGGAGTACAGGATCTGGCGGACCGGCCAGTGCGTCTCTTTCGATACATAGAGAATTTGGTCGGAGATACCGTTGTTCGAGGCCGGATCGGTGACCTTGAGCTCGATACGATCGGTCTGCACCCCTTGGATCTTCCCCCCGTCGAGCTGCGTGAGCTTTCCGGGAATCGTCGCGTAGTCATCGACGATCCGCGGCAGCAAACCCTCGGGAATCGTCACGCCGCGCAGCGAAACGGCGCGTGGATCGTGCAGGCTGATCTTCAGGTGAATGCCGGAAAAAAGGCCGCCCTGATGCCCGCTGACCTGATCGCCGCCTATCCAAACGCCGCCGGAGCCTTTGCCATCGCCGTCGAGGATCAGCGTCTTGACATAGTGCGGCTTCATGAACTCGTATTGGTAGACGCGGTCTTGGGTCATCGTGCCTTTTGCCTCGTGAACGTGCAAGACACACGTGTAGTCGTTGATGCCGGCAAACGCTTTGTCGAACGCCGCAATTGCGGGTGCCACGTTCGCGCCCCGCGCCGCGAAGCAACTCACCCCGACGAGCGCAATGCAAAGTGACAACGAACGTCGGATCTTCACGGTTCTCTCCTCAAACTTTAAGCTTGCTGCGAAGTGGACTGAGCGCTCTCGTCTATCAACAGCGTACCGTGCTTGCCTTCGACACCGATAAGCACATCGCATTTTGCATCGGCTGCGATCTCGTCGATCACGCGGCCAAGCGGCGCGCCGCTGTATTTCCCTTCGCGGTACGAGCCCAAGATGATCAAATCTGCCTTTTCGCGCTTGGCGACGTCGAGAACCGCCTGCTTCGTCGAACGCGCTTTGATGGTCTCTGTGCGAATTACGACGTTGTTCTTGTTTGCGATCGTTTCCGCCGCGCCGAGCGCGTCGAGAGCCGCTCGTTCTTCCAACGTCATTTCCGCATCGGGCGGTAGCGTATACGGCACTTCGATCACGTAGAGCGCCAGCAGTTCGGATCGCTCTCCTCGCGCCAGCTTTGCGGCCAGCGCCATCATATGCGCCGAGTCGATCTCCGGCGAAAAGGCCACAATTAAACTACCCACGATTCGTTCCAGGTTACGTTCGGCAGCAGCGGCAATGCGCTGGACGTACGACTCCGGCGGATGGAGCATCCACCAGAGTGTCGCTCCGACGAGGCCGGCGATCAGCAGCGCGATGAGGGCTCCCGCCAGCGTGACGTGCACTTGGGTGGACATCGAGATCACATCATTCCGCGCACGCGTGCAATGAGCGAGAGCCGGTGGACGCCAAGCGCAACCATCGCCGCGCCCAAAACGACGCCCGGAACAATGGCAAAGCGGCCCGCGGGCAACGCCTCGGCCATGCGTACGAGAATCACGAGTCCGCACAGGAGCATCGCTACCGCGAGCAGGCCGCGAAAGAAGAGCATCACTAGGTGCCCTGCCCCGCTCGCCGTGCGTCGCTCGCCTTGACGTTGGCGACGTACTCGTCCATCAGCTCGAGCTCTCCGGCACGACGGAGAATCTCCGTTTGGGCGGTACGCCAGTTGCGGGGCTGCGAGCCGAGAACCGGCAGCCGCCGGTACCTGCGATACACGAGGTAGAAGAGAAGCCCCAACAACAGCCAGCTTGGCCCGAAGATGCGCCCAAGCGGATGCGTGAACAGCGTAAACATCAAGATCGAAAAAATGCCGATGAACCCGATGATGGCGACTATTGGAAACTCAACCCGTTCTCCGCGAAAACGCATCGGCACGTTAAGCGGAATCTTGAACTTACGAGGGCTGAGCGGATCGGTTAGGCGCAATCCGATCAAACCGAGAAAGACGAACGAGTAGCTGGTGGCCGCTCCGAACGCATAGAGATCTGCCAGGAAATCGAGGCCGTTCTCGCCGTGAAAGAAGCGCGTGTAGAGCGAAGAGACCGCCGGAAAGAGCGCGGGAGCGGCGGCAAAAAGCAACTCTATGACGGCAATAACCGAGAAGAAGACGATCGAGATCATCGGCGTACGAAACTTCCGGTGAACGCGCTGAAAGATCGATGGCAACAGATTGCTGGTGCTCATTGCGTAGGCGATTCGAGAACTCCCAAAGACGCCCGAGTTCGAGGAAATGAGCAACAAGATGGCGCCCAGGACGGGGACGTAGAGCGCGGCAAAGGCGCCGTAGTATGGGACCTGCGCCGCAAGGAGCGCGACTGCCTTGCCTTGATTGTCGGGGTTGTTCGGGAAAATCTGCCAAAACTGTAGATGATGACCGGCGGCATCGGTGATCGGATGCCACGGTTGAAAGCCCAACGCCAGGTTCGAGTACGCCAACGCAAAGATCAAAATCGTGAGAATTAACGAAACCGACGTGCGCGGGATGATCGAAGCCGGGCGTTGCGTTTCTTGCGCCGCCTGCGAAATCGATTCGAGCCCGACGAACGAGATGATCGCAAGCGACGTTCCCAGCATCAGCTCGTAGGGCGAAGGCCAGTGCGTTTGCATCGTGTGAATGAGCAGCTGGGGCCGGAATGCGAAAAGGAAGCCAAAGCACAGGATGCAGGTTTCGCTGATCACGTCGAGCGCCGATACCACGCCATTGAACGTCGTACTTTCGCGCACGCCGATGACGTTCAAAAGGCAGAGCCCGATGACGAGCCCGAGTACGACGCCGAAGTGCAGCCACGGGTGAACCGAGTTCACGAGCGCGGGCATCAGTTGGCTGGAATAGTCCACGGAGGTCCAGGCAAAGAGCGTCACGTCAATGGTGAAGTCGAGCAACACCGCCCATCCCGCGATGAAGCCGAAGATATCGCCGAGCCCGCGCATGACGAAATACTGCCCGCCGCCGGCCACTGGATACGTCGCTGCGAGCTCCGTGTAAGCCAGTCCGATGCAGACGTACACCACGCCGGCGAACAGAAAGGCAACGTTCGAGGCTCCGGCAGCCCACGCGAGTACCAAGCCCAACCCGACGAAGATGTCGGCGCCGACGTCGGAATAGCCCCAGGAGAAGGAGCCCCAGGGGGTTACGGTGCGGCGCAGCTCCGGTTGGGCGCTCTTAGAATCGGCGGGCACTAGAACGCGTTTCGATGCAGGCTCAAGC
>Ga0265356_1000251_pt1 | contig 10057 bp, 18 predicted proteins | sample NZE4metagenome_FD_189075 | JGI IMG/M metagenome (GOLD analysis project Ga0265356, IMG submission 189075) | Rhizosphere microbial communities from Maridalen valley, Oslo, Norway - NZE4 | ecosystem: Host-associated > Plants > Roots > Rhizosphere > Soil | place: Norway: Oslo | collected 2017-09-15
TATCTTGGCTCGCCATCAGCTGCAGGCCGCCATTGGCGCACTATGTCCCTTGCACAACGTAACTCCTGGTGGTCTCATCGCACGCGGTATGCGCGTATACGTGCGGACCTCGAGTGCGGCCGCGCCATCGCCGGCGTATAACCTTACTCGTTACCATCGCTACGTTCCCGTCCCACGCCGCGATGAACCTTAGCGTCGCCGCGATCCGAGCCCCCGGCCTGAACCGGAGGGTACGGGGCGATGCGGGGGCGTATGGGTCCGTTAATAATAAATATATTTTCAGTGTACACAGTGTATCCATGTGTGGTATGCTCCCCGTCGTGGCCATTTCCCCTACAGTGTCGTTGCGGATTCCTCGCTGGGTGCTGGACGAGGTGCGCAGGATCGCAGTCGAGGAGAGCCGCACGGTGGGCATGGTGATACGGTTAATCCTGGAGCGGGAGTTCCTGGGGAGGAAGAATGGACGCGGGTAGGCTGATCATCGTCATCATCGCCTCCGTCGCGGCCCTGGCGTGTGGGATGGCGCTCGGGTTCATCCTGTGGCTGGGGAAGGACAACGACGATGGGCCATGAAAAGATATATTGGAGGCTCATACACTTGCTAAGGGAACGGAGTCGGCGGTGAACGCACAAAAGACTTACTTAGTTATAATGACGTGTGGGGTTTTGTCTGTAGGGCTTGCAGCAGCCGGAGCCTTTAGTCACTACCGACGTTCAGTCGTTAGTTACGCACGGCAACGTTTAGTAGAGTCGGAAGCACGTCAAGTGGCTGCGTGGACTGGGTGTACAGGATATGCCTCAGGGATGCTGCCAATCACTTCTAAAGCAGCTGAATATTATCAAGTAGACGTTCCTGCAATTCAAGTGTCCGATGGGCAGAGCTTCGCGGGGCCATGCTTGGATAGAAAAGGGCGCATGATGGACGGCTATTGCGTGATTCCTCGATGGACCTGCGCGGTCAAGACTCGTATCTTGCTAACCGCAGAGGACGGCTCTAAGCACTGCGTAAAGTTCTCCACGGAGCCTCCGCAGTGAAATCCCTCTCCGAGTCCCCGGCGATCCTGACCGTTCACGCGGGCGCGGCAGGACAATACATTGTGCGCGTCGGCGACCTGCGCTACCGCCCCCTCATTGTGGGCGTCACCAAGCTGCTCCCCGATGCGTCGTCGCTGGTCGTGATCACGCCGTCGGATATCAAGGTGTATGCGGTCAACGGGGATGGTGCTACGAGACTGGACCGCACGGACGTGGTTGAGGATGACGTATCGCCACTGGACCCGGAGACCCTAGCCGCGATCGCCAAGGAAGAGGGACGAGCGATCCCCGGCGACGTCACCGACTCCCCCGACGCTGATATCGTGGGCGAGACCTCGCAGGGCACCAAGGTCGTGCGCCGCAAGAAGTCTCCGACGCCCGTTGCAGGCCACGACGAACAGTGCCAGCGCTGCGGCGGCGAGGGCCAGATCCAGTTGCTGATGGATGGTGGGACGCCGGCGGCGACGACGTGTCCGATCTGCAAGGGGAGTGGGACGATGAGGAGATACGGAGCTAAGCGATGAGAATGAAACCTAAGTACAAAGCAACATGGGAGGATTTCGCTGATCTGGTTATGCGCCCAACGCCGATGTTCAAGTTTCTTACCAGCATGTCGGGACACTGTCGCGTGTGGGGGTGCCACAAGTTTGCAGGTAAGCATCCACTGTGTCGCAAGCATCAAGGCTCCACTAAGTTTCAGCACTTGGCGCAATCATGACCAAGAAGATCCTAGAGCAAGCCGCTGACAACGCTGTCGCGGATCGCCTCAAGCTAGCCGCCGACAAGATCCGCGCCGACCGCAAGGTACCCGACGTCGCTATATGCGACGCCATCGGTGACTCCGCATGGTTCCGCGAATACTGCGGCATCTGCCTCCAGGCCCCGATCGCCAACTCGTTCCTCGGCTGTATCCTGTTTGGGTGGCAACTGTGTGAGGAGTACAAACGATCGGCGGAGAAAGTGTATCTCGCATGACCTCGGACAAGATTCCAGAGTGCGCCTGCACTGCTCATCCCCGTGGCGAGGACAAGCGCAAGTACATGGTGGCCGTCGAAGAGACTCAATTCCATGTCGTATGGTGTTGTAAACGGTGCACGGAAATTACGCATACGGCAGTGATTCAAGTACGCACACTGGCGAAGGGGAAGGCCCGAGCGCAACACGCGATCGCAGAGCAACGCCGTCAGATGGACCCGCGTCTGCTGCGGATGCTGAATGCTCGGAAACGTGGACGGGTACGATACAAGGAGGCATCCCATGACTGACCTACTGCACGTGACGCCACACGCAGACGAGCAACGATCCCTGGCCGAACTCCGCTCCGAGTTCCGCTCCGAGGCGCTATCGAACCTCCGCGCCCAGTACGCAGGCCGTCATCCTATCGGGTGGCAGATGATCGGCGACCCCGCGACGGCGCGGGATCACTACTCCGCCGAGCAGTGGGCCATGGAGCTGGACTGCCATCTCCTAGCGCCGGTCGAGCAGGACTTCGGACTCAGCATCGTGCCGGACTCGGTGAGCGTAAGAATGGAGAAGGAAGCCATCGCCGCGCTGGAGCATGACTCGGTGACGTGGGCGGACGGCACCGAGGGCGTGGTCGATCACGACGCGCCCGCCTGCTGCGACGTGGGCAGGATGACGGACGAGGAGTTGTGTGATTACGTCGATGAAGCCATCAAAGAGAGCGGACGTGAGTAAGACTCTAAGCATTACCTGCGACATTTGCGGCATGGTGGTAGAGCCAAGATGGGCGGTAGAGCTAAGTCTGGACTCACCTCGTAATCCTATATCTACTCGCCTAATCGCCCACTGGGACGCCTGCTCGGATTGTGGGAAGAAGATAATCAGCGCTGTAGTGTCAATGAGGAATTCAGTCAATGGCTAAGTTCAACGTAACCAAGGTGGCCCCTGATGGATTCATGCATCATCAAGGCTTCGACGAGGTCATCGACTCGGTATCGTGGTCCCTCGCCTCCCTCGGCCACGGGGTCAACGTCACGCAGAACTGGTGGTCCGAGCAGCGTGAGACGAATATCGTATTCGGCGCGGAGTTGATGCCGGACTTCCAGCGATGTCCGCCCAATACGATATTTTTCAATCTTGAACAACCATCGCATCCCAATATGGCCACGGTGCGTAAGGTAGCTAAGGACTCTCACGCTATCGTGTGGGATTATAGCCAGAGATCGGTACAGGAGTGGAAGTCCGCAGGCCACGATCGCGTCGTCCACGTTCCGATTGGATATACAGAGAACCTTACAAGGATCCCTCATGCGACCCCGGACATTGATGTACTATTTGTTGGCTGGCTCACTGCTCGTCGCCGCGCTCTCATCGATGAGCTACAGAAGTATGGTCTTAATGTGTGTGCTAGCGCTGCTTGTTATGGCGGCGGCCGCGACCAACTCATCTCCCGGGCGAAAGTGATCCTCAACGTCCACCACGACGGACGGGACCGCTTCGAGATCGTGCGCGTCTCCTACGCGATGGCCAACGGCAAGTGTGTGGTCAGCGAATCCTCCTCCGACGACGACGAATACGCGGACCTGCGCAACGGACTCTCCATATCCCCGTACCGTATGTTGGTAGAGTCGTGCCGCTCCTACTGTTCCTCGACGGCATCGCAGGAACGGCTTCACATGCAGGATAAGGCGATGGAACTGATCAAGAAGAGGGACTTCCCTGCCGCTATCGCCGCCGCCCTCGACGCATTCCCCCCGTCCACGTCCGCCTCCATCCCCACCCCGTCCCGCCCTCTGGAATTCAAGATGGAGCGCGGCCAGCACCGGCGCGAGTTCATGGCGGAGGCACGCGGGCTCGCAGAGAAGCCACACGCCAAGGTCAAGGCGCGGTACGACGCGGCTCTGCGCTCCGGCGACATGCGCGACTTCGTGGCTTGGATGCGGGAGCACGCTCGCGGCAACGTGATGGAGATCGGCGTCCGCGATGGCGCATCCACATCGGCGTTCCTGCTGGGCGTCGAGGAGCACGGCGGCCATCTCTATTCCGTCGATGTCGATCCACGCTGCTCGCTCCTGTTCGAGGGCCATCCGCAGTGGACGTTCATCCACGCTAACTCGACCGACCGCAAAACAGTGTTCGCCAAGATCCCGTACGAGCTCGACGTCCTCCTCATCGACGGCGACCATTCCAAGGCTGGCGTCCTGGCCGACCTCGAATACGCCCGCCTCGTCCGCCCCGGCGGCATGATCCTGTTCCACGACATCGCGCCGGAAAAAGTTCCCGATGGCTGCAACGACGCCTCGTGGCCGGGGGACGACGTGCGCGGCGTATACGAGGCTACGTGCCGCGGTCAGGCTACGCTGGGATGGACGCACGAGGAACTCCCTGGCCGATACGGGATGGGCGTGCTGCATCGTCCTGTCGCCGCCGTGGCGAAGGAGGCCGCGAGTGAAGATACTGTTCCTGTCGAGCGGCGGTAACACCTGCGACTATCAACGTGACGCCTTATTTCATGGTCTACGTACTCTGCTCGGTTCAGGAGTGGTCGATGTCCATCGGATCGATACAATGTACAAAGACTTCGGTGACGTATCTGGCCTCTACGGTCGTGGTATGACTTTATATGGATTGTTGGGAGACGACTCCGACGTAGACCGAACTGATATCCCTCGCAAGATCGCCAACAAATATTTCGACATCGTGCTCTATGGTAGCGTTCATAGGTGTCAAGACTACCTTCAGGAAGTGGCGTCCATGTACGATCCACGCCGCGTAATTTTCATCGACGGGGAGGATCACGCAGGATATCTCCAAGGACTAGGCGGGATTTATCTGAAGCGCGAGCTTTACAATGCGCAACCGAACGTGTGGCCGATTCATTTCGCTATCCCTGCTGAGAAAATTCTGTCTGACGCTCCGATAAAGTCTCGGCTTATGGCTCCCTGCGACCCCCTTAATCGCAAGACTTATATCTATAAGACGGAGCAGGAATACTACGCTCAATACGCTGATAGTTACTACGCCCCAACTATGAAAAAAGCAGGATGGGAAGCGCTTCGCCACGAGGAAATTTTGTCGCAGTGGTGCCTGCCGTATTTCCGAGTGATGGATCAGTTGCCAAACTTAATCTGTCATAAGCTGCCCCGGCTCGAACTAATGCTAGTGAAGTCGATGGTAGAGTATTGGGCCGACACAAAAAACGGTAATATTCGTGACCTGCTCATTGATCTATGGGCAGCTATCATTGATAGGGTGATGAAGGTCGTGCGGGAGGAGTTGACTACGGTTGCGCTAGCTAAGTACGTGCTTAACATAGTTGGAGTGAAAGAACTATGCCCTGTGCTTACGTTATAGAAAACTTGGTCAATGGGAAACTATATGTTGGTTTTACTAGTGGAGAGTTTACCGTCCGTTGGAAAAGACATCAGTTGGCGGCTGCACATGGATACCAGACGTATTTCATATACGCGCTGCGAAAGTATGGCGTCGTCTGTTTCCGTCCTGTGGCCGTGTTTGAGTGTTCGTCGGCGGAAGAGGGTAAGCTCATGGAGATTTTTCTCATAGCCTTATTTGATACGCAAGATGCAAAGCGTGGCTACAACCTAACTGCTGGTGGAGATGGAATGTTGAATCCTACACCAGAAACTCGTCGTAAAATAAGCGAAGCTGGCAAGGGGCGGGTTCTATCTGAGGAAGCACGCCGTAAGATATCAGAAAGCAAGCTAGGTAACAAAGTCTGGGTGGGACGAAAACATTCTGAGGATACCAAGCGTAAGATGAGCTTGGCTTCTAAGGGAAACCTAAGATGTTTGGGAAAGAAATATAACCTTACTCCTGAACAGCGCGAATCTAGACGAGTTCGTATGCTGGGCAATATTAACTCTAAGGGAATAGTGATGTCTGAGGAATCCAAGCGCAAGAAGTCTCTGGCCATGCTGCGGTATTGGTCCTCGATCGGCGTCTCTCGCAAGGAGTCCGTCCAGTGCGTCTGATCCTCGATGGTGAACGCGCCAAGAAGCTCCGCGTCTGGATCCTGATCCCCGCCGCCGGCGACCTCATCCACGCCACTTTCTCCACCCACCTGATCACCCTCCTCGGCCTCCTCCGCCTCCACGGGATCTGGTACAAGCTCCACTACCTCCCCGGCGACTCCCTGATCACGCGCGCGCGGAACAACCTCGCGTCCATCTTCATGTCATCCTCCGCCGACGACGACTGTGACTTCGCGCTATGGCTGGACGTAGACATCCTGTTCGACCCGCAGTCCGTCCTGCAGATGCTATCCCTGGACCTCGACTTCGTCGCCGCACCGTACTCTAAGAAGGGATTCCACATCGACCGGATGCGGGCGGCCGCAGAGTTAGGATGGACGAACGACCGTGTGATGGCCGTAGTGGGCACACCGAACGTCAATTGGGTCACCAACCCGATCCGCTGCGACGAGCCCATGCCGGTCCTCGAGGCTGGCTCCGGCTTCTGGCTGGTCAAGCGGAAAGTGTTCCGTATGATGGCCGACTCCCTGCCCGAGATCCGCTACCGCCGATCCCACGAGGAGACCGCACACTACGGCACCGACCACGCGCACGACTTCTTCCGCGTGGGCGTATGGCCGGAGACATCCGAGTACCTGTCCGAGGATTGGTGGTTCTGTCGCCAGTGGCGCAACCTCGGCGGGACGGTGTACTGTTGCTTCTGGATCAAGACGCATCACATCGGGCCGTATCTGTACCCGATGGACATGCCCGTGATCGCGGACTTACTGACACAGACCGGAGGATTCATCAATGCCGAAACCAAGCCCAACCGCACCGGAGTCAACGGACGGGATCACACCGAAGACGGACGACCCGCGCCCGATCAAGCAGCAGTCCCGAGCGATCCAGGCTAGGTGGGCGGCTGAGCAAGCCACGGAAGATTCCCTCCGCGCCCACTTCCTCGCGCTCCCACTGGACAAGGCGTTGGCGTTGCTCGGCCAGATGCGCCACAACTGCGAACTCGCGGGCCAGATCCTCAACTCCCGCATCAACGTCCCGGAGGAGCAGAAGTGCGAGACCTGTCACAAGACGTATGAGTCACTCACGAAGTCCGGGATGCGGGATTGGTTTCTGAACCAGCCGTATTTTGATCGAGAGGATAGGAACATCATCCACGTCCGCCACTTCTGTTCCGGCGCCTGCATCTCCCTCTACAACAACAAGACGCAGGGCGTGAAGGGAGTCGCGGATCGTGGTATGCGCCCCGAGGATAATCCTAAGAATCATCCGAACCGAACGCACGCAGCGCAGACTGAACTGACGAAGGGCTGATGCTTAACCTTGACCATTTTGAAAAGTTCTGCGCGTGTCTCAAGATCAAACACAGAGACACTGGCAAGATGGTCCCCTTCATCTTCAATCCTTCGCAGCGCAAGATCATAGAAAAGCTGAAGGATCACCAGCGCAAGAAGCGGCACATGTGGATGATCTACCTTAAAGCCCGCCGCCTAGGAATCTCCCGCCTGATGCTGGCACTTGGCATAGCCCACGCCTTGCAGAAGCAGAACTCCAACGGGAAGATAGTCGCGCAACTAACGGAGACTGCGAAGGAACTATTCACCCAAGCCAAGGACTTCTCCGAGCAACTCCCCTGTCGTCTTCCTCCACCAACGCAACGTGAACTCTACTTTCCTCATTCAGGCGGAGTATCTGTCTTCAGTCGCGCTACAGCCAAGACGGTAATTGGCGGGCGCGGCATGACTCACTCCTTCCTGCATCTCACCGAGGCGGCATTCTATCCCGGCGCGGATTCCTTCATAGCGCTACTGAACACAGTCTCCGCTGCCGATCCTGATAACGCTGTAGGCATCGAGACTACGGCGAACGGCGTAGAAGGTCCGGGGGAGGCATATTACGAGTACTGGAAAGCAGCAGAAACAGGAGACAACGAGTTTCTGGCGATCTTCCTTCCGGTCTGGGAAGATCCGGGAACATTTCTACCCGATAAGTTGGCTCCCGACGCTCCACGCGACGACTACGAGAAGTGGCTCATGCAGGAGTTCAAGTGTACTCCGGGGCAGATAGCATGGTTCCGATCTACACTCGAAACTAAATGCGGCGGGTCAATTTACAAATGGCGTCAAGAGTATCCATCAACTCCAGACGAGGCGTTCGTTTCCTCTGGTGAGCCGATCTTCGACTTCGAGGAATTGGATTACATGCGGAAGAGTTGCTCCGACCCTCTGGCCAAGGGCGACGTCCAAGGCCCGCCCGGCGATATGTTCTTCATCGAGAAGCGCGACGGGCCGCTCTACCTGTGGGAGAAGCCTGCTCCGCTCACTCACTACTTCGTGGGCGTCGATGCGGCCAAGGGCGTCGAAGAGGGCGACTTCGCAGCCATCGTCGGCTGGAACGCGGAGACCGGCGAGCAGGCGTTCCGCTACGCTGGCCGCGTCGGCCCAGAGGCGCTGGCCGAGAAGGTGAACTATCTGTGTCGCTGGTACAACAAGGCGATGGTGAACGTAGAGGTCACGGGTGGGTGGGGGTATATTGTCGTCAAGGCCCTGCGCGACCAGTTCCACTATCCCAATCAGTATTTATGGAGGAGTCGCGATGATAAGCCAGACACTAAACCCCGTCAAGCTCTGGGTTGGGAAACTACTGATCGCACTCGCCAAATGTTGTTTAATGTGTTCCGCACGGCTATCAGGAACTCACTTCCCAAAAACTACGGAGACGGAGTACCTGTTCAACGTAGGGAGATCATCGTTAAGGATATACAGCTCTACAGTCAATGCTCAAAGGCGCAAAGTGACATTGGTTTTCGATGGCGGGTGTTGAAAGGCCACGACGACATCGCAATGGCCGCGTGGCTCGGCTGGATCGCGCTGGCCCACTACCACATCCCGCACCCGGACCTCCGCGTCGTTGCCAACACGATGGCGGCGAACGAACCACGCCTGCCGCTCACCATCCAGGATTCCCCCGAGACCACCTCGCAGGGCGTCCTGGGCATGACGTCGGAGAAGCACCTGGCCCGCGTGATGAACTTCCACAAGAACCGCGTGGGAGAGGATAGACTGAGGGGTATATGAGCCCACGTGATCCGTTCGCATTCCTCGACGCCGAGTCGGCCCAGCGCCGCGTCCTGATCCTCCTGCTCGCCATCCTCCGCAAGTCCGGCGGCGAGGTTACATTGGACTTGGCCGACCTGACCGCCATCGACGACGGTGCCTCCTTCCACAAATACCCCAGTGACACCGGCACCTCCCTCGTGCTACGATTCGCGCGACGGGGTGCGGAAGCGTACTTCCTCTCACCTGCCGAGGCCGACGCATCGAAACCGACTCCAACTCGATCCTCACGCCCCACTGTGGAGACGTCGCCCTCCCAGCCCCGTCACGCGGTTCACGACGATATCGACCTGGCGATGCGCGAGGAAGAGATGGCGGCGCGGGCATCGACGGCGCAAGCGGATCGCCTCCGTCAAGCGAGAGCCGAAGCCGGGGCGATGCCGTGGCGGACCCGACCGTCGTAACCGGCGACCCGGTCAAGGATCGCCTCACGGCGCTTAGCGTATTCGAACGTATATCTCGTTCCTTCGCCACCGGATTCGACAATTCCGAGCCACAGGCGTACGGCGACCTACTCAAAGACCTGATGGACAACTCTGCCCTGCTCGTCTCGGGTGGCCTGATGTCGGCGAAGGAACTCCTCGACAAGATCGAAGACTTGCAGCAACATATACGTAAGGGCGGCACCGGTGGGCGCTCGGTCACGGACGAATTCTGCGCGTGGTTAAATGGAGAGGAGTCCTGATGGCAGACGGCGATAGATACGCAGCAGATGCTGGCGGCGTATGGAATAAGCACACTGGCTCATACGAGTCTACTGATGCACCGCGTCCTCCGGTGCCCACTTATCGCTATGCGCAGAAGGAAGCGATGAAGCGTGGCGATTCCTCTACTTACTTTATGCGTAAGACCGAGCGCAAGAATAAGCGCGGCAAGGGACGCACCTGAGATGCACTTCATCGTCCAGTCCGGCATCGTCGAGTGTCCCGCGTGCGGCATCGGCCTCTCGAA
>Ga0265356_1000253_pt1 | contig 10024 bp, 8 predicted proteins | sample NZE4metagenome_FD_189075 | JGI IMG/M metagenome (GOLD analysis project Ga0265356, IMG submission 189075) | Rhizosphere microbial communities from Maridalen valley, Oslo, Norway - NZE4 | ecosystem: Host-associated > Plants > Roots > Rhizosphere > Soil | place: Norway: Oslo | collected 2017-09-15
CATGGAGATGGTTCGGCTCTTGTCGTTCTTCGTGGACTTAAACTCCATTCGTTCGGTAATTGACCGAGCTATAGTGACTGACCGCAGTTCGAAGTTCACGTCGCTCCATCGTAAGGCCAGAACCTCGCCGCGTCTCGCGCCGGTATAAGCGGCGAACACGACGGCCGGATAGAACCACGGCTGCGCGCTAAGGTAGCCGCGTTTCTTCGACCGGCTGCTGGGGTTCTTGGCCTCGTCTAGGAGCTTTCGAAGTTCGACCTCGGTGAGCGCAATGGGCTTGGGCCTGACAGTCTTTGGCAGATCGTCGTCCTCGATGAATGCTGCCACGTTTCGAGTCAGAAGCTCCTTTCGTACTCCCCACCGTAGGATATTGCGAAGGAGTTCATGCACGTGCCGTACTGTCCGTCCCGAGACTCGCCGTCCGTCGCGGCCGTTTTCCGTCCAGTGGTTGTAGGCGTTGGCCAGGTGGAATGGCTTGAGCGCCCCGGCCCTCAGTGAGCCGAGGCGAGGTTTCAGATAGAGCGATATGAGGCTTTCGTATCGCTCCAGCGTCGTGGACTCTTTGTTCGCCCGTTTCGCCTTCATAAAACCTTCGAACAGTTCGTCAAGCATGATCTCGTCTTTGACCTGTTCGCCGCATTCGAGAGTCCTGCGCCTTGCGAGGATTCCTGCTTCACGCAGCGCCAGAATCGTTGCGGCCTCCCGTTTTGTTACGTCTCTAAGAGTTTCTCGCTTCAGGCGACGCGTACCGTTTACCGGAAGAACATCGTACTGAATCCGATACGTTCCATCATTGACTCGCTTTAGGTAACCCATGACTGATACTCCTCAGAGATGGGTCCTGGCGCACCACTCATTCTACGTCGCCCCCGAGGAACTCCCGCAAGGCGCCTTTCGTAATAATGAACCTCTGTCCGATTCGAACGTTACGGATCATTTGTAACTTAAGTGCGTCATAAATTGCATCGCGGCCGAGCGGTAAGTATTCGATGAGGTGCCTCGGCGTAAGGATCTCCGGCAGCTCTGCAAAACGCGGAGACTGAGTAGCGGAATGTGCCATTGAGTAACCTGGCCTCTTCGGTTGTACGGTAGTCGCGAGCATTGACTCGCCTTGGCATGGCCGCAAGGCCTGCAGCAAAAAAGAGGCCACCGTTAGGCCTCAAGCAATTGTTCGACTTCCACCCGCATTAAAATGCGGGCAAAAGTCAGATGCAGCGCTGCACCACAATTATCGCGCTTCCGAATCGCGGCGTCAAGATCGGATCCCGATCCGCGTGGCCTCCGGAGCAGGTAGAACTCACCGTGCCACTTCAACGAGACCTCCGCCACCGAGGGTAATCGTGCTGCCGTCGTCTAGCCACAGACGGGTAGCATCGTCCTCGATCAGGCGTACGTCCACTACAACGTGGAAAGCGGCAAGCCGGCGCACCAGCATGCCCCGCTTAATCTCCATGATCCGCGCGAAGGTTGTGCCATGGACTTCGGTCATCGCTTGCTCCCGCGACCTCGATATCGCCGCTGCCGCACGGCGGCGAAACCGCGCGCGAAGGGACCCGCGCGCAAGGCCGAAGCGGAGCGAAGCCGCGTCAGCGGTCGCCTTGCGCGCGGGATGCGCCAGCGCGGTAGCCTGATCGGGGGCAGCGCCGGAATCGGGGCGCGGTGAGCCTGCGGCGCTTTTTGCGATTCGCTAGGCAGCCGTTAGATTCGGATCATCAAGCACGAGAATGCCGCGTCGGCACCGAGCCCGATGCGAGCGCCGTCCGTCGGGGAAGGAGTGGCGCGGTTTAGCGGCTCGCACGCGCACCGTTCCCCTAATGCAACGCTGCGCCGCACGTGACTCAAAATCGCCGGTCCTATACCTAGGGGCTGGGGCGAGGGACTTAAAGCCCCTGCTTCTCTCTTGGATTGGGGAGTGCTAGTCCAAAGGGGCTCACCTCCTGAAGGGCCGAGGTGGGGTGCCAAGGCGAATGGTCATCTAATGGAAGCGGCGGGACCTTTACTTTCGAACGCGCCCGCTTGACGGAGAGACATCCGCCTACATTATGATGACGCACGAACCCCTTAACGTAGCGACGAACCGAGCCGCTTTGAAATCGACGGCGATTTGTGCAGGCTCTCGTCGGACTGCTGCCTCAATATCACGTTCGTCCCAGTGGCGGACGACGACGCGCTCGAACATTGCCTCGATCCAGAACCAACCTTCCTCGTGGCCCGCGACCTTTAGAGCGTACCCGCCGCTTGATGAACGCCGCCCAGAATCATCACACGAAGTCTAACCGATCCAAGCACAGCAATATCATGACCGATCGACTAAACGTAACAGGATAGCCACCGAATGTTGCTGCTGCACCTATCCGACATTCACTTCCGTGAACCCGACTGCAACGCGGCGGATCTTGACCCTAATCGACCGATTCGCACGCGCATTATGCACGATGCGCGGCGCCGCGTCGAAGAACTCGGGCCCGTCGACGCTATCCTCGTCGGAGGCGACATTGCGTTTAAAGGGCATCCCGATGAATACGCGGCGGCCGCCGCATGGCTTCATGAGCTGGCCGATCAAGTCGGTTGCTCTCGCAATCGCATCTATGTCGTACCCGGCAATCACGACGTCGATCGGACAATCGCGCGCGAATCCTTGCGGACCCGAAACGCACACGACGCAATTCGGAGAGCACCGCTCAACGAGCGTGACCGGCATCTGCGCGCACAGTTCGCCGATCCATTTACGAGTGAAGCACTACTGCTCCCGCTAGCGGCCTACAACGCTTTCGCGGCGCTCTTCAACTGCCAAGTCTACGGACCAGACAAGCTCTATTGGAAGCAAGATCTCGCGCTTTCAAATGACGTTACCCTGCGTATTCACGGCCTAACCTCAACGATGCTCTCAGGCGTCAACGGTCAGGACGACCATCAACATGACCTCTATCTTAGCCCCTTGCAAACAGTGCTCGATCCTATCGACGACACGGTCAATCTCGTTCTATGCCATCATCCGCCGGACTGGTTTGCCGACAACGACGCCGTCAACGACGCCATCAATGCGCGCGCAAAGCTTCATCTGTTCGGCCATAAACATCGCCAACGTCTCACGCGTGATCCTGCGTACGCGCGCTTCGGCGCCGGCGCCGTCAACCCCGATCGCGGTGAGCTCGAATGGCAGCCAAGCTACAATCTCATCAAGCTCTCCGTCGCCGACCACGGCGCCAATCGAACGCTCGAAATTGAGGCACACCTTCTGCACTGGCAAACCGAACCCGAAGGCTACGTCCCAACCATGTACAACGAGGAGCCGGCTGCCCACCATGCCGTCGCCATTCCGTCGCACCGACGTCCAACCGACTCGGTTAACGCGCGCACGCTTCCCACGCAGGAACCCAAGGTGGCGACCCAAACGAAACCCGACGTGGAGGCAGCGATGAGCGACGAGCCCACGCGCGACCTCATCTACCGTTTTTGGCAGCTAACCATCGGCCAGCGCCGCGACATCACACAAGCCTTGGGCCTCATCGAGGACCACGACCTGGGCACACCCGAACCTGAACGCTATGGCCGCGCCTTCCTGCGAGCCAAAGAACGACATCTTTTGGAGGCGCTTGCCGCCGCCGTCCGAGAAGCGGAGACCTGACATGACCGCCACGACCGCAATGCTCCCCGACTTTCCAAAATGGTACGCAAGCCTTGGGCTCGGCAAAAGCGTCGACCTACATCAACTGCGATGGACTGCCGTCAGCGCGATCGTAAGCACGGCAACGCCCGCAATGATCGAAGGGCTCTTACGCCTGGCCTTCGCCACGAAACAACCGCCTAGCGACGAGGTTGTCAACGCCTTGCGCGCCGCGATCCACGAAGCCGACCCGCCAGCGACACTCGACAATGCGCGCGAACTGCAGGTCTTTGCAGGTTCGGTCCTAGCCGCACTCATGGTACGCGGAAGTGGCATCGGCGCCCGGGCCGCTATGGCCGTCACCACAACCGCTGGCTATGGACGCTCAACGCCCGACTTACCGATGGATCTATTCGCGCTCGCTAACGCCCATTTATCCAACATCGCCAACGCCATGCGTAAACGTACGCCGATCACGATCCAGAACACCGAAATCCCCATTGACCTCGCGCCCGTACTCGAAAAAGCTGCAGGAAACAACTGGCAACCCGTCAACGAAGCCTTCTCGCTCTTGACGCCGGCCTTGCAAAAGCCGTTGCAAACGCTGGTGGCTCGACAGGCGAGCCTCATCCAAGCGATCAATGCAGCGCTCGCGGTTCAAGACGAAGAGCTCAACATATTGTGGTGGGTCATCGGCGGCTACAGCCGCGATCTTCAGGAGCCGTTCGCCAATGTTCCCAACGCGATTCGACCGCTGATTTTTGCAAAGGAGCTCAGCGATCTGACGGTGTTTCTTCCAGGGCCAGCAAGCGCTGTCGCCGTGCTATCGCGTTCAGGCCTCGACGAACACCCCTCGACCATCGCCGGCGCCGTAAACGGCACGTCGGCTGACTGGACACGTCCACTCGTTAAAGAGCTGCCCGCTTCGCCCATATCAACGCCTGTTCACTTCGCGATCGAGCGCGAACTCGAAACGGGAGCAGGCACGGACTGGCTGGCTGGCTGGTCCGCGACCACGCAGCTCGATCCGAACGCCCAGATCACATCGCTTACGCTAGGCACCCTATTCTACCGCGAACGACTCCTCTTACGGCCGAGTAAATAACGTGGACTCCACTACGATCACGTGCTCCAATCCGGACTGCGATGTCGCCGCGACTCAGCGTTGCGTCGAAGGCCTCGAGCTCTCCCTTTGCCCGCATTACGGAAAACCGCCTCCGGACCGTTCAACCTCAGCGGACTCGGCCGAGGAGACCGCCTTAACCGCTCCCAAAGCAATCCTCCTGCGAGCTGCAAATACGCTGACAATCGCTCAAGCAGCTGACGTTCGCCGCGCACGCCAAAGTCGCGTTGTCGCCGTTGTCGGTTCTCAGGAAGCAGGCAAAACCAGCCTGATCGTCAGCGTCTACGATCTTTTCCAGCGCGGCCCAGTCGGCCCAATCCGTTTTGGACGCTCGCTCACCATGCACGCCTTCGAGGAAACCTGCCATGACGCTCGCGACGCCTCGCGGCGCGGATTACCCCACACTGAACGTACGCAACGAGGCGAGGTTCGCTTTTATCATCTCGAGATTGCGCCCCCGAACGAAACGCAGCCCATCACACTCCTCCTTGCCGATCGCGCTGGCGAAGAATACGATAACGCTACCGATAACCACGACCGCGTCGAGTTTCCTGAAATCCGCTCGGCCGACACCATCACCGTGCTTGTCGACGGCGATCGTTTACAGGATTCCAAGACCCGTCATTTGGTTCTAAGCAAAATACCGCTACTCGTTCGCGTGCTAGTTGAAAGCGGCATGACTAACGATCGACAACACCTCGCTCTCGTTCTTACTAAAGGCGATGCGGTTCAGCACTCACCCAACGCCGGCCGGGCCCTTGGCGATTTTGAAACACTCGCTGCTAACGTCGCCGGACGCTTCGACAGCTGCTTCGCAACCATTGCCACATATCGCGTCGCCGCGTCACCCAAAACAGCCGATATTCAGCGCGGAACGGGCGTTGCAGAGGTCCTCACCTTTTGGCTCCAGCCGCAGCGAGCACCAATAACGACCCTGCCCTCAACAATCTCAACCGACCGCATGATGGCCGAGCTCCGCGCAGCAGGAACTGCACTGTGACGATCGCCATTGTTGCCGGTGCGCCAGAATCAGGAAAGACGACGTTTCTTGGAGCACTCTGGCATGTCGTCAATGACGCTGACGCCCAGAGCGCCCTGACTATCCTACGTCTTGGCGAAGGGGATCGCACACACCTCAATCAGATCGCCAACCGTTGGCGACAAGCCCTCGTACAAGATCGTACGGCCCGTGTGGGAATGCACTTGGTCTCGATGGAGCTCCAAACCTCTGACCGGAACCCGGTCACTCTTGTATTTCCCGATGTTCCCGGCGAAGAATTTCAAGAAATGTGGAATACGCGCGAATGTAAACCGGAGCTCGCCAAGCTACTGAGCAGCGGAAACGTCTTGCTCTTCATCCATGCCGACAAGATCCGAAAGCCACGCTGGATCGTCGACGACATCGCCGACCACGAACACGCCGGCCTCGAGCGGCCCGACCTTCCAGGCGAGCGTTGGAATCCTAATGACTCGCCAACTCAGGTCGTGCTCGTTGAGTTGCTGCAACTTCTGCGCACGCCACCACTCGACTGTGGGCCCCGCCGCCTCGCTATCGTCCTTTCTGCGTGGGATTGCGCCGCGGGCGAAGGTCGTTCGCCACGGGCGTACATCTCCGAACACCTTCCGCTTCTCGCGCAATACCTCGAGGTCAACGCCGATGCCTGGACCTACCATATTTATGGTTTGAGTGCACAAGGCGGCGAGTATGATTCCACCGATCCCGTTGCCCCGCCCAAACCGAAAGCGGAAGAGTTGCGCAATCTCGACCGACCCTCCGATCGTATTCGGCTCGTCGACGAAAGCACCACGTCTACAGATCTCACGGTGCCGATTGCGTGGCTAATGCACACGTAGCAATGCGATGATCCTGCAACAAGCGCTTCACGGCTATCGCGACGGACACCAGCTGCTAGCCGGGTCGTCCGTACTGCCCCCGCGCGACGCCAAACTTATGCTAGTCCTGAGCGACGTCAGCGGCCCGGGCGCACAGTCGCAGCCGGATGGCTATTTGACCGCCTATCCGTTGCTCGAAACGAAGGCGTACGCACTTGCACGGACCTGGAGCGCACCCGAAATGTCGCGCCCAGGCTGCGTCTGGACCCACACGCTTCTCATCGACTTCGCTGACTTGGCCCTGCTCGCCGATCCTGTCACCTTACTTAGTCTCTTTAGAAAGCCGAATGGCGACACCACGGCCTATCGCCGCGAGATTACTCTTGCTCAAAAACCCTCCGCCTCACCCCTTGCGAGCAATAACATTGCCTTCGCGCAACTGCTTCTCGCAGAGCTCTACGACAAGCCGTCCGCCCGCCTCGTCACAGCACGACCGTGGGATGGCGTGGACGTAGACGCCACTATTCTCGCGATCTGGGCACAACAGTGGCCGCGCCTGCGACGCGCGTTCCGCTTTTCAACACTTTCCGCGATGGATCGGTCGACCGAAGGCTGCAACTTCGACTTGCAACTGTATGCGGCGGACCTCAAACATCAACGCTCGCGATTCCAAGACGTTATCTACGCAGAACCACCAGCCGAGGTCGAACAGTGGGTAACCCTAGCGCTTGACGACCTCCAGCACCCCAACCAAGCAAAACTCCGCGCCTTTTTGCGTACGATTGGAAGCGATATCGACCTCGGACGTGACTCCTTTGCGCCCCTATGTCGGCTTTACCAACTCACAGCGACAACACCGTCCGACGTCGACGCCTTCGAAACCGCTGTCACGATCCTCAACGACACCATCGCCAGCCACCAATCAACGAATGCTCGGCGCGCACTAGTACAAGCGGCCTTTTCGCGCCTTGACCACCTGGGTCCGCACGGCTTTACGTTTTTACTTGAACATCTCCATCTTGCCGGCACCCAGCTGCTGCAAGACCGCGGTCATGACCTTTGTGTCACCCTTTGGAAACGCGCACCCGCACAGTTCGCGGCGTTGCTCTTAGAACACGAGATCGCACGCGAGGTCGCTGCGGCCGCAATAGAAACGCTGACCATAGACGACCTGGTTGCTGGTCTCATCGCCGCTCCACTGCTTGTCGAAGCGACGCTTTCTGCGCGACCGCAGGTCATCACCGAACCGGCGCTCTGGGAGCATGACCTGCTTCCACTCGATCTCGTGCTGCCGCTCATGGATTCTGACGACATCCAACGACGAAACGCCATCGAAGCCATGATCCGCGCGAACCGTAGCGATCTTGTCCGCCAGATCGTACACCATTTCGATCTACCCTCACTCTTGCACGACGTGGTCGCCGTGCAGTCGAACGAGCCCTCACTGCGCAAGAATGCCGAACCATGGCTGACAACGCTCGCCTTGTACCCCGAGGCTCTGGCGTCGTTCCTCGCGCAAGAACAACGCCATGACCTCATCGCGCTCTCATTGATTGCCGAACGCACGCGACCAGATGCAGTTCCAAACTCCTACGGAACCGACCCGTGGGTTCTCGCACTTGGAACCTTTGAGTCGGGCGCAATGCTCGATGCCTATCTCAGCTCGTATTTACTTTCGCGCGCACTCGGCCGCCAATCACGCAACTCCGCTGAGCTTGCCGCCAGCTCGTTCGAAACCGTCTATAACCTCGTTCGTGAAAACCGGCTGCCCGACAGCGCATGGCTTCTGCTCGATGGGCGTCTACCTTGGAGCTACCTCTGGTTAAACTGGGACCGTTGTCAACGACTGCGCATGGGGGTTGCTGACCTGTTCTCCGATCGTGGCCTTTCTGCCGACCACTTCTTGGCACTCTCACGTGACGAAGACACCTTTGCTCAGATCGTCCAAGCCGCGGCACGAACTACCAACGGTCGACGTTATCTCAATACGGTTCGCAAAGCAATTCGGCATGACGGAGCAGTCAACGGACGACTCAAAGTCCTAGACGCAGCCATCTAAACGGTTGGCTCACCTTCGATTTCTTATCAAGCGGTGCGCCCTATGAAAGCATCGCTATCGCTTGCGAATGTCGGCGCGCAGGCACAACTTACCCATACACAGTAAACGATTGCAGGTGCCCCGACTATGTTCCAACAGGTGAATCGGGAGGTGGGTTTTACACGAATTGCGCGCGGCCGGGTTGCGGTCACGATCCATCATTTCACAACTATCCAGTATAACGGGATATCGCGAGGCCTGTGAGGGACAGCAAGAGACGCTTGACCAACCTGTGAACGCGAGAAGTGGGACCGCCTCAGCTTTAATGTCTGCAATGGAGACGGGGCCCCAGTAGCGGGAGTCCCAACTGCGGGCGTTAGGCGCGTAGAGCCAAACTTGAGGCGAAGCCAATCGATAGTGGCGCCTTATCCACGACCCCAATGGGCGTCCGGCTCGGTCGCGCGCATCGGGCCGGCTGTGGAGCAGCACGCAGCCGTTGACCGCTACGCCCGCCGGCGTCACGTCAACCTCGTCGCCAGCGATCGCCACGACGGATTTGAGCAAAAGTTCGGTGTTTTCGGCGCAGGGCCCAGCCCCGAGATAGCCGCGTTGCCGGCCGATTTCTGCCGCACGAGTAGGAGCGCATCCGGCGATGAGCATGCCGCGTTTCACGCCGTTGGGCTGCGATGGTAACAGTAAGTAGACGCCGATCGGCATACTACCGGTGAAATTGATCCGTAGGTTGGCGCGCTGAAGTGTGACGACCGCAAAAGCAATGACTGCACCAACCCCGACGAGCTTGACCGCGCGACTCAGCGTTTCGGCCGCTAACGTGACGATCGCGATTGCCGCGGCGAAGATGACCGCGATGGCGAGCGCAAGCAGCGCGATGAGAACGGGCTGGGTCATGCAGCTCAGAAGACGACGACGTGCGAGACATTCGACACGAGAATCGGCGAGCGCGCCGGTGTGACTCGTTTGCGATGCGTGCCGCGTACTTCGTGCCGCGTGATCGCCACGCGCACGAGCAGAGGTGAATGCATCGCGTCGCGTTTCGCAGCGGCGCGCGAGCTCTGAGCGTAGCCGTCATGAATTTCAGCGGCCGCGACCACGCGCGCAATGTAGCGCGCTCCAGCGTTTAGGCGCCCGGTGTTGTACATGCCGATTGCATGCCGCAACGCGACCTGGCCATCGCCATAGCGGCGGGAAGCGAAGGCGTAGTCGCCGCTGAGTATCCTCGCGCCTACGCTGAGATTGATGCACGGATCGAAGATCGTGTGCGCGGTCACGCCAAAACCGGCGAAGTTCATGCTGTCGATTTGAGCGATCCCGATATCGAGCAAGTGCCCCGCGTCCAGCAGCCTGCGCGCCAAAGATTCGGCGCTCGCGCGGTCGCGCGGGTAGTACGAACGCTTCGTAGTAT
>Ga0265356_1000254_pt1 | contig 10018 bp, 10 predicted proteins | sample NZE4metagenome_FD_189075 | JGI IMG/M metagenome (GOLD analysis project Ga0265356, IMG submission 189075) | Rhizosphere microbial communities from Maridalen valley, Oslo, Norway - NZE4 | ecosystem: Host-associated > Plants > Roots > Rhizosphere > Soil | place: Norway: Oslo | collected 2017-09-15
AGGACGCCGAGGCGGCGGCCTGGGCCGAACGAGCTGCGCGCTCACCCGGCGCCCATGTCTTGATCGCGCTGATCGCAGTCGCTGCTCATGCTCTGGGGGGCGATGAGATCCGAGCCGCATCGTGGGCGGCCAATGTGCGCTCGCGCAATCCCACGCTCACCCGGTCGGACTTCTTCCGTGCGTTTCCCATGATGTCAGAGGCAACTAAGGCTCGCGTGTCGAACGCCCTCGCGCGCTTCCGGTTTTGAGCCCCAATTTTCGGCGTCGCCGATTCAATCTCGGAGGAAAGATATTGCTCGCCACATTCGGTGGCGCAAACGTGCGCAGGGCCTCCATTCGCCTGCATCATCGATGATCCACGCATAAATGGACGGCTGCTTTCCGGCGCCGAGATTGACAGCCGGACCGTCATGAAGACCGCCGCCCCCTCAGCGTCAATTCCCAAGACTTTCCCATCGGATCAATGTCTTGACGCCAATCTTGTAGCCCTGCGTGGCCTGGCGTTGCCTTAAGAGTGGAGCGGGCGATGGGAATCGAACCCAAACAGACGGCGCTTCCAAGTCTTTAAAACAAGCGGTTCGGTGCGAGTGCTGACGCCAAGTGTGATTAGCGTGTGAATTTTCGCGGTATGTGGGGCAACGTAGGGCTACTGGGGGCGGCCGCATGGATACGCCACGGCTCCACATTGCAGGTGCCATTAACGCAGACGTTTGGGTTAGGGGACAGTCATCATATTCGGGACCTCACTCCCCCGCATCCGGCTTGAACACGCTGGTGGGCATCCATTCCGGCCGGCTGTCCGCATCCGCCACCCGGCGCGCGAGCGCCGCCACGTAAGCGTCGAGCTTCACCGCCTCTTCTTTCATGACGCCCGGCTGCTCCAGATTGTCGGACGGCGAGTGGTAGCGGTTGGCCCGCCAGTCGTGCTCGATGTCGAACTGCGGCGTGTCCTTGGCGAATCCGAATTTGAATGCCAGCGCGGGAATGCCCCGCCGCACGAAGCTGAACTGATCAGTGCGGATGAACACGTTGCGATCCGGCAAGGGATCGGGAGTCATGGCGAGGCCCTGAGCCGCAGCCACCGCGCGGGCATCGGCGCCGAGCGTGCTCTCGTCCTCGCCGGGCGCGAACACCTTGGTCAGCTTCCACAACGGCAGCGGCATGTCGAAGTTCAAGTCGGCCACGATGCTCGACGCGGGCACAGTGGGGCGCTCGGCGAAGTAGTGCGATCCGAGCAGACCCTTTTCTTCGGCCGTGACCACGACGAACAGGATCGAGCGGCGCGGACGTGTGCCCTTCTTCAGGCGGTCGGCAATGTCGAGCACCGTCGCCACACCCGAAGCGTCGTCCATGGCGCCGTGGTAGATCCTGTCGCCGTTGATGGGCGCGCCGATACCGAGGTGATCGAGGTGCGCCGATATGGCGACATATTGCGATGCCAGCTTGCGGTCGCGTCCGGGCAGCTTCGCGACCAGATTCGGTGAACTGAGCCGCTCGCGTGCGGCGACGATGCGGGCGGTGAAACGCAGCGGCAGGTCGAAGTGCGGCAGCGGCTTCGACGCATCCGCGACGGCGCAGAGCTCGGCGAACGTGTGTCCGGAGCCTGCGAACAGGACTTCAGATTTGTCGGGATCGACGGCCGCGGCGAAGAAGCCGTCCGGTGTTTCGCGCAAGCTTGCATCCGCGAGATACATCCCCGGTTGAGTGGCGAGCAGCCGCTGCCGTGCCCAGGGAATTTCGACCTGATGCGGAGTCGTCAGAGCGATGATCCCGACCGCTCCCATCTTGCCGAGCAACGAAGTGCGCGCGAACCGCGCATTCGACTTGATCGGACCCGATACGTCGGCGGGGCCGCCGCTCAGCACGACCACGACCTTGCCCCGAACGTCCACATCCGCAAAATCGTCGTGTCCCTGCTTCGGCAGGTGCAGTCCATAACCCACGAACACCAGTGGCGCATCGACGTGATCCGGCAACGGCGCACCGCCCGCGCCGATCCTCGAGTCCTCGCCCGCATGCAGCGAGGTGACCGCGCCATTTGCCGCCGCCACTTCCAGAGCCGATGCCCGCTGGTCCACGACTTGCTTCTCGAACTCCACCGGCTGCAGGTAACCCTGCGTGCCGGCGGGGGCCAGCCCTTCTGCTTTGAAACGCGAGATCACGTATTCCGCGGCGCGCATGTAGCCGCTCGAGCCGGTTTCGCGGCCTTCGGTGCTGTCGTCGGCGAGCACCGTGATGTCTGTCCACCACTGCGCGGCAGGCTTCGACAAGGAATCGGCCGACGCCGTGGCAGCCGACAGCATAGAGACCAATGAAATCAGCGTGAGTTTCGAGCGGGCAGTCATGAATTACTCCAGGGGGACGGGCCGATCGGGAATCATACCGTTCAGCGCGGTATTTCGGTTGCCGTCCCACGCGGAGTCACATTGCGCAGCCGACCGTTCGGTTTTGCCCTGACGTCCGCGCTCATCCGCGTCGCGATTGCGCTGGTTTGCGTGGCGGAGGACGCCACGCCTCACGAGGCCCAACTCGAGGGATTCGACTATTCGTACCCCGGAGGCGCCATTCTCATCCGCCTGCCGTCGGCCATAAGGCGCCAGTGGGATTACGGAATTGCCTGCCCTGGCACACATCGACTTTTGCGACTATTAGGAGGAATCCATGGTGCGTCTCGGCCGGTAGCTGCTATGACGCAACTTTTGCCGCACAACCGTGTTCGTCGCATTGCGGCCATAGAACAATGACGACGGTTACCTTGTCGGGCTTTGCTTCGCCATCTTTGGAGTCAAACATGTCCAGCTTTCCTACTTGGCCGGTCAGAATCCAGTGGCTGGTGGCGACCATCTCTGAGCAATGCGCAACGGACCTGGAGGCCATTCCGGGCTTCCTTTTGGAAAACGATACGGGTGCGAAGGACGAGCTCGCGCAATGGGGCCAAGCTCACTTTGACACGGCCCTGGCGAAGGCACGAGAAGATGCTGCTCAAGCCCAAGATGCCGAGGCATGTAACAAGGCACTGAATGCCTACCTCAAGGCGTGGCGCAAAGGCCATTTGGCAGTTGCTGATGTGCCGCGTGCGAATATAGTGGACGACGCCCCTGGGAAGGTTGACGCATCGCTTGCTCCTACAATCCGCCTGCTGTCTGACACTACGGCCTTGCTGACCATACCGACATTTGCCGGCGAGTACAGCGAGCCGTTGATCCACCTGATTGCGCAGCACCGGACGGCACTCGTCGCGAGTACAAATTGGATCATCGACGTACGTGACAACGACGGTGGCAATGACAGCACCTATTACCCGCTTCTTCCCTGGTTGATGCCTGACGAAAGGGAGAGTGTGGGGGCTACATGGTTGGCGACGCCCGCCAACATTGTCGGGCAGGAGCAGGTTTGCACGTTCTATGAGCCCGGCGACAAAGAATGTGAGAAGTATTCGGCCGAAGCGATGATGCGTATGCGCGCTGTTGCGCCGGGTAGCTATGCTCCGCAAGAGGATGGTCCCGCGATTCATTATGTACGCGTTGAGAAGCTGGAGTCTCATCGCCCGGGTCGCGTGGCAGTGCTGGTGGACGGCCGCTGCGGGAGTTCCTGCGAGGAGTTTCTGCTCACAGTGCGTCAAAGCTTTAACGTAAAGCTGGTGGGCCGACACAGCCACGGCTCGCTGGACTATTCAAATGTACGCCCGCACGTACTACCCTCGGGCGAGCGGGTTCTACTCTACGCGACCTCTCGCTCCAATCGCCTTCCGGTTCTGCCCGTGGACGTCGCGGGTGTACAGCCTGATATCTATCTGCCTGAGCCAGCCAATGAGGCGGCACGCAAGAACGAAGTGCTTCAAGTGCAGCGATGGCTAGAAGGTGGATCTCTCGCGCCGACAGCCACTTTTACATCGAGACCAAACGGCCCTATTCATTGAGCGGTTTCGAACGCGGCTTGGAACTTGCCCATATCGAAATTGGAAGTCTGTAATTTCGCTGCTCGGAAGCGGCCGGCGACATTGGGCAGCCCAGCCCCCTTCGCCCTCCCACCTCCGATATATACATAAGTTACGGATATTATGAAAATTTGATAACTTCGCAAATATTGATATAATTCGCTATGGATTCCGTACGAAACCCTTTTGCGCCTGGCGCTGGCACTCCGCCACCGGAGCTGGCCGGCAGAGATGAACTGCGCGCCACACTCCGGACAGCGCTCGAGCGAGCGCGCATCGGACGCCCCGCCAAAAGCGCCATGCTCGTGGGCCTGCGCGGTGTGGGGAAAACCGTGCTCCTTGATCGCGTGCGTGAGGACGCTGAGGCGGCCGGCATCCACACCGTGCGCATCGAGGCACCGGAAGGACGATCGCTTCCCTCGTTACTCGCGCCCCAGCTTCGGCAAGCACTGCTGCGACTCAGCCAGATTGAAAAGGCGAAGGATTTCGCGGTGCGCGGACTGCGCGCGTTGGCAGGATTCGCCAAGAAGCTCAAGGTGACGTACGCCGACATCGAGGTCGGTTTTGACTATGAACCGGAACCGGGCCTCGCCGACAATGGCGACCTCGAGCACGACCTTCAGGCACTGTTCGAGCAAGTGGGTCTGGCCGCAAAGGCTGCGGAAACGGCGCTGGCTATTTTCATCGACGAATTACAGTACGTCCAGGAACCTCAGTTGGCCGTCCTGATTACGGCGATGCACCGTACGGAACAGCGACGGCTTCCGGTCGTACTGGTTGGCGCCGGACTCCCGCAGCTGCGAGGGCAGATGGGAAACGCAAAATCCTACGCCGAGAGGTTGTTCGATTTCCCTACCGTCGGAGCTCTACCACCTGACCCCGCAAGACTGGCGATCGAGAAGCCGTTATTGGGCGAGAGCGTAAGCATCACTTCTGAGGCCATGGACCTAATTCTTCAGGTCACGCAAGGCTACGCGTACTTCCTTCAGGAGTGGGGAAGCCATACGTGGCTCGCTGCCAAACAATCACCAATATTGCCGGAGGCCGTAAAGCTGGCGACGATCACGGCGATTGCCGCTCTCGACGAAAGTTTCTTTCGGGTGCGATTCGACAGACTCACGCCAAAGGAGAAAAAATATCTTCGTGCCATGGCTGAGCTGGGCTCGGGGCCGCATCGATCAGGCGATATAGCTGATTCATTCGACGCGGCAGTGTCATCACTGGCACCGACGCGTAGCTCACTAATTGCGAAGGGGATGGTGTGGAGCCCCAATCACGGCGATACCGCATTCACAGTTCCCATGTTCGATGAGTTCATGAAGCGCGTCATACCGGGCGACTCATGGCGGTAATCGGGGCGGCATGCGCTCCCGTCTGACATAGTCTTTAAGTGGAGCGGGCGATGGGAATCGAAAATATCGCCGGCGCGCACCACCCCTTTAGAATCATGAAGTTGCAAAGACTACAGGAGCTACGTGCGATTTTCGTGTGAAAAGAGGTGCCATACGAGCCAACGCTAGCCATCGCGGCCGTTCTCACAAGCGATACCAGCGCACTGACTGGCCGACATCGCACGGCGTTGAATGTACCGGTTCACCAAATTAATGCCTGCTTCACCTTTCCGCCTGTTTTGCTAACGTGCGGCCGCTGATCCGGAACTTTCCGACGGGCGTCGCTGGCACTGACTGGTACGTGCTGTGCTAACTGGTAAACATTGTGCTAACCTTGGCCAACCATGGGTAAGATTACAGCTGATCCTTGGCACTTTGCGCGCCCGGAGTTGGCGCAAAAGTACCTACAGACATTCGAAATCGGGCTCATCTCAGCTCAGGCGCTTTTTGCGCCACGCCGGATGGGCAAGAGCGAATTCCTCGAGCAAGACTTGATTCCCGCCGCTCAGAAATCCGGTCTGCTAACTGCGTACCTCAATCTATGGGATGCCCGCGAACATCCTCGGGGCGCTCTAATTGGCGCGCTGGCTCGCGCAAGTTCGCCGCGCGGACTCTCCGCGCTCATCAAGAAGATGAAAGCTCCGCTGAAAAAGGTAAAGGCGTCCGCGAAAGTCACCGGACTTGCCGAGGGCTCTGTTGAAGCCGAGCTTGTAGAAGACCCCAAGATCACCGGCATTGCGCTCTCCGAGTTATTGCGCAGTTTTGATCGCCCTGACCGGAAGCTTCTGTTGGTACTCGATGAAGCGCAGGTTCTCGCGTCACCTTCCAACTCAGACCTAACTCATTCGCTGCGGGCCGGATTGGATATTCGAAAGCAGACCATCAAGGTCGTATTCGCAGGTAGTTCGGAGAGCTCCTTGCGGCGCATGTTTGGTCGAGCAACCGAGCCGTTTTACAACTGGGCGCCGATCGAGCCCTTCGATCGCCTAGGTACGGGATTCGTCACCGCGATGACGCTCAAAGTGAACCAGCTGTCGCGCTACCCGCTGTCGGAAAGGGAAGCCATACGTGCCTTCGAGGCTTTGAAGCGAACGCCGGAGTTCTTTCGCCGCTATCTTCAGCGCTACCTCTCGTATGCCGAGCTTGGCTCACGTGCAGCGCTCGATGATACGCTCGCACATGTGTTTAGCGAATCTGGCTATCGCGCCACGTGGGATCGGCTGCTGCCGGCGGACAAAGCGATCTTACGAGCGCTCGCTCAGGAGATGAACGACCTGCACTCGCTCGCCGCTCGTAAACGATTAGGAGAGGAACTCGGTCTGGGGAAGCCAGCTCCCCTTGATACGCCGAAAAATGCGCTCCGTCGCCTACAAAAGGAGGAGCTAGTCGTAAAACTCGAGTACGGTCGCTACCAGATTCAAGACGAGGGCCTTATCGAGTGGTTGCGCCAGCTCGAGCTCGAGGAATAGCCATGAAGCGGCCTGTCACACGTCTGGCAGAAGAAGGTCGATTTGAGAATGCCCTGCGTGCCGGGATTTAGAAATCAAGTTGGCTGGCATTGGCTCGCGATGGCGGGAAGTGGAGCGGGCGATGGGAATCGAACCCATACGGGCGACCCTTCCAGGCCTTTAAAAAAAGCGGTTTGGTGCGATTGCGGATGCCAAGTGTGATTGGCGTGTGAATTTTCTCGGTATGTGGGGCAACGTAGGGATGCGTTGCCCGCTGTTCGGGCGCGACTTTGCGTCGAGGTCAGTTGACGCGCCGCCCTGCGGCCCCCTCACGCCGCGGCTTGGCGCTCGACTTCCCAGCCCTTGCACGCCAGCAGGACGGTGCGCGGCACCTCATGCTCGCCGCTGGCGTAATACGCGACTTGCCGCCGCGACAGCCCGAGTGCTTCGGCCGCATCCGTCAAGCTCAAACCGTGTTTCCAACGCCATCGGATGAACTCGACCGCATCAGCCCGCCCATTCTGCTCGAGCGCTATCTCGAGTAGCCGCGCGGCGCCCATGTCGATTTCTCCAGGCCATACGACACTTTGGCCACCCTCGCCGACGCCAGCGAGCGCGAATGCCGCGGTATCCCGCAGTGGACGCATACCCTTGAGCCGAAAAACGGGCTCGCGAAGGTCAACGGTAAGCACCTTATCGTTGGCCCACCGCAAGCGCAGCGTGTAGTCACCTTCGTACTTGACGTCCGCGATGCGGTTCGCGTTGCTCTCGTTCATGATTCCTCCTCAGAATACTGTTGCCACCGCGCCCACAACTCCGGCCGGTTCAAGGCTGCCCAAGCAAGCGCCTCCTCGGTGTCTCGCGGGTCAGCCTCACCTGCCCAACGCGCGAGCGTCTCAATCAAGAATACGGCCGCTTCGTCGCTTCGCGTGATCATGTGGAAGTGTGGCGGCGGGTGGTCACCGAAGTACATCTCGATTCGACAGCGATTGAACCGCCTTACCGTAGGCATGGTCCATTATAGTGCATGGTATGCACTAGTGCAATCTGTGCACTACTTCGCACAAAAAGCATAAGCACTTCGATCTACTTTGCGGAAATCTTGGCCTCGAGTCAGGTTTACAACAGGCTGGGAATGGCTACGACATCGTCTCAGCGACGGCCGGCAACGTGCAAGTATTCTTCGAACATGAGCGCGGCTTGTGCCAATTTGCAGTGGGCGCATTCGCGTACTGCCTGAAGGACATCAGAGGCTCGATCTCGCTGAGCATCGACAGTTTATAGAAGGCCGGTGGTCGGATTTGCAAGTCATGTTCTCTTCCCATCACATCGCATCGCAGAGACTCGAACATGGCGCCGAGCAGCGGCCGCCGCGCACACGGAAAAGTTTTGTCTTAAGACATAAGCGAAATGGCTCATTACGGTGACCTATCCGAATATTGCTACGGCCAGCGTGCGTACCACGTACCTGGCACTGTGAACATTGGTTGGCTTGGTTCATCCCCTCGTTTTGATCAGATGGAGCCGGACGAAGAGCTATTCGATGTGATTTGGGACTATTGCAAAATCTCCGTTGCCCAATACAGGGGAATCCATGAGTGCGAATACTGTTACCCGCATCGCTCCAATATTGGTGAGCGACAAGGCGAAATGCTGCAACTCGGCTCCGCGGAGATACGCGTATTTGCTGAGAGTGGCGCGATTTACGCGGCCCCAGATTTGATCTATCACTACATGGTAGAACACCGCTACAAGCCGCCCGATCAATTCGTTTCCGCTTTAAGGTCGGGACCTCATCCGTTCAGCAAGGAGTATCAGGATCGTTTAGCGGCTGTAGGCCTGACCTGGAGAAAGAAGGACGCTCTCACATGCAAACCAAAGCGATTTCGCTTTGAAAAGACGCCGGCCGGCATGGTTCGGATCGAGCTCGATGATTGACTGTCACCCGCCTATCAGAATTTCCGGAACCGGTCGTCGGCGAGCGTCCGCAGAGTCTATGACGGACGGATGAGACCATCGAAGACGAACTCGACCGAGGGGCCGATCGGCGCATTCGATCAAAGGAGCGGTTGTAGCCGGGTCGAGACTGTGGAAACTGGGCGATGAGCTGAGTCGCGTCCTAGGACAACGCAGGGACACGCCAGACAACGAAAAGTGGAGCGGGCGATGGGAATCGAACCCACACCGGCAGTGCTTCCGGAGCTGGAGAACAAAGCGCTTTGGCGCGATGGCGAGACCCAAGTGTGATTAGCGTGTTAATTTTGGCGGTAAGTGGGGCAACGTAGGGTTGCGTTACGCCGCAACCCGGCGCTCCACTTCCCAGCCTTTGCACGCCAGCAGGACGGTGCGCGGCACCTCATGCTCCCTGCTGGCGCAATACGCCACTTGCCGCTGCGACAGTCCGAGCGCTTCGGCCGCCTCCGTCAAGCTCAAACCGTGTTTCCAACGCCATCGGATGAACGCGACCGCATCGGCCCGCCCGTTCTGCTCGAGCGCCATCTCGAGCAGCCGCGCGGCGCTCTTGCATCGAGAGCGCATTTATCGCGACTGGCTTACGCTGCCCATGGACCTGGGGTAACAGTGCTTTGACAGCCACAAGTTCTCACAGCGATTAAATCTTTCGTCGTGCGCGCGCGCAAAACCTGGGGTGAGAAAAGCAATAAATCGGGCGAAGAAACGCCGAACGCGGCTCCCATGATGTATTTGGACTTAAAGCCTTAGGGCAAATCTTTTGATGAGGATCCAGCGGCCCGCGCGCAAGCTGTGGAGGCGGTTCGGAGCGAGTCCGCTGGGTTGATATCACTTGTCGAACGGCACCTCGTGCATCCCTGCTAAACTCATTGTAGCGGGTTACAACACTTAATCCCCCGCCGATCCAAGGAGGCTCCCAATGAAGATCTCCCGAAGGAACGTGATCATCGGCGTTGGCGCCGGAGCGTTCTCTCTTCGATCCATCGCCAGCGAAGCGCAACTTCGACCCACGCCGCAAGAAACGTTTGGCCCCTACTTCCCGGTGCATAAGCCACGTCACCATGATTTCAATCTTGCCCACATTCCCGGCAGAGCGGGACACGCCTCGGGCCAAATGATAGATCTCTCTGGGCGCGTGCTGCGGACGGATGGGACGCCGGTGAACGGTGCGAAGATTGAGATCTGGCAGGCGAATGCCGCAGGCCGCTACGTCAATCCGATCGACAAGAATCCTGCACCCCTTGATCCTAACTTTGAGGGAGTGGCATTGC